>Ga0308393_1000067_pt1 | contig 58787 bp, 48 predicted proteins | sample Hotspr2Sampleee2_FD_202364 | JGI IMG/M metagenome (GOLD analysis project Ga0308393, IMG submission 202364) | Hot spring phototrophic mat microbial communities from Mushroom Spring, Yellowstone National Park, Wyoming, United States - 20050630_ee2 ... | reverse complement strand
ATTGCAACGGAAGGGGAAACATTGCAAGTGACGATACGTGCGCGTGAATAAGGAATCAGGGATGGTGGAGAGGGGATAGCAAGGGGGCAGTGATCAACGCCTTTCGGCATCAAAGATTTTTGCACTATGGCGGCAAACGCTTGAGGTAGTAGAGGGCGTCCGGTGATCAACGCCTTTCGGCATCAAAGATTTTTGCACTCGCTGAGAGCATCCACCAGTTTGGGTTCAACTCTCCGTGATCAACGCCTTTTGGCATCAAAGATTTTTGCACACTACCAAGCCCACTTGGTTCACCTAGACTTGGCTGTGATCAACGCCTTTCGGCATCAAAGATTTTTGCACTCCACCCTCACCTTAACCCTTCGTTGCACGGACGGTGATCAACGCCTTTCGGCATCAAAGATTTTTGCACCTGCAAGAGCAACGCTCCGGCATAGGCCGTGCAAGGTGATCAACGCCTTTCGGCATCAAAGATTTTTGCACCCAATTGTGGCTCAAAGTAAGAACTTCGAATTCCGGGTGATCAACGCCTTTCGGCATCAAAGATTTTTGCACACTATGCAGTTCGTTGTAGCTAGGATAGCAGCCGGGGTGATCAACGCCTTTCGGCATCAAAGATTTTTGCACTTCCAATGGTGATAAACCTGTACTTTTCCCTATTGGTGATCAACGCCTTTCGGCATCAAAGATTTTTGCACACTAAGCAGCCGTTGCCTATCTTCACCCTTAGCTAGTGATCAACGCCTTTCGGCATCAAAGATTTTTGCACAGCCGTTTCGGCACAAGCGACTGCCAGCGCGTTACGTAAGTGATCAACGCCTTTCGGCATCAAAGATTTTTGCGCAAGATAGCCGCCAATGCCCCTAAAACCGCTTATAACGGTGATCAACGCCTTTCGGCATCAAAGATTTTTGCACTTTTCCGACCTGGAGCGTATCAAGCACAAGGCAGGTGATCAACGCCTTCCGGCATCAAAGATTTTTGCACCAATCCGCGCGTTCCGGTCAATTTGCCCTGTCAAGTGATCAACGCCTTTCGGCATCAAAGATTTTTGCACTTGTTGTACGGTGAGCTCTTGTGGAGATACCGGTTGTGATCAACGCCTTTCGGCATCAAAGATTTTTGCACCCCAGTAGCTTGCCCAGTGTCGAGATTATCCCAGCTGTGATCAACGCCTTTCGGCATCAAAGATTTTTGCACGCTTTTGCCGTGACGAGCTTTTTTTTTAGGTCTAGTGATCAACGCCTTTCGGCATCAAAGATTTTTGCACCGGACGTAAGCGGTGTCTTGCGTGACGTGGTGCGGTGATCAACGCCTTTCGGCATCAAAGATTTTTGCACTCGTTCTCGTTGCCTGAAAATATTTCTCAACGTCGTTCGTGATCAACGCCTTTCGGCATCAAAGATTTTTGCACACGGCACAATTGCTTGGAACCAATGACTGTCATTCTACCGTGATCAACGCCTTTCGGCATCAAAGATTTTCGCACTTTTTGCGCTAGCGCGTCAAGCAAAGCTTTCCGCCGTTGTGATCAACGCCTTTCGGCATCAAAGATTTTTGCACCTTAACGAACTTCAATCTACTGAAGAACCGCCGTTCAGTGATCAACGCCTTTCGGCATCAAAGATTTTTGCACTCAAGCTTGGCAAGGATGTATTGCGCACGCTCGAGTGATCAACGCCTTTCGGCATCAAAGATTTTTGCACCCCGTCCCACGCTGCTTGGACTTCAGTGCGATAACTCGTGATCAACGCCTTTCGGCATCAAAGATTTTTGCACCGCAGCTAGTCGGACGCCATCGGTATCCAAAATAAGTGATCAACGCCTTTCGGCATCAAAGATTTTTGCACGAAGATCAAAGACCCTAAAGCGCGCGATCGTGAAATGTGATCAACGCCTTTCGGCATCAAAGATTTTTGCACTGAGAAAAGGTGCGAGTGAGTTTGTCTCTTTTGCACTCCGTGATCAACGCCTTTCGGCATCAAAGATTTTTGCACCGTTGACGGCGTCCAGAACGGATTTGTCTCTAGTCTTGATGTGATCAACGCCTTTCGGCATCAAAGATTTTTGCACAGAAGAAAAAGACCAAAGAAGGCAGGCTCGAGTCCGTGATCAACGCCTTTCGGCATCAAAGATTTTTGCACATCCGGCAAACCTGCCAATTCTGAACGAAACAAAGTGATCAACGCCTTTCGGCATCAAAGATTTTTGCACCTTTTGCGACGGTGCGATCAACAACGGAGGTAAACTGTGATCAACGCCTTTCGGCATCAAAGATTTTTGCACTGCCATGTAAGCTTGCCGCGGGTCTTTGGTGTTGCGCTTTTGTGATCAACGCCTTTCGGCATCAAAGATTTTTGCACTGCGCCACCGCCGAGAAAGTTTCCGACTCCGGCGAGTGATCAACGCCTTTCGGCATCAAAGATTTTTGCACCCGCAGCTATAATTCGCCTTACAACGTCAACCTGGTGATCAACGCCTTTCGGCATCAAAGATTTTTGCACTGCCGTGCAGTTCGCTATAAGCAGGATAACAGCCAGAGTGATCAACGCCTTTCGGCATCAAAGATTTTTGCACTGCCGTGCAGTTCGCTATAAGCAGGATAACAGCCAGAGTGATCAACGCCTTTCGGCATCAAAGATTTTTGCACCCGTGCAGTTCGCTATAAGCAGGATAACAGCCAGAGTGATCAACGCCTTTCGGCATCAAAGATTTTTGCACGTACCCACAGTCGGAGCTTGGCTTTCAGGTGCAGCAGTGATCAACGCCTTTCGGCATCAAAGATTTTTGCACTTCGAGTGTAGTCAATGACAGTGGGGCTCGAGAGGTGATCAACGCCTTTCGGCATCAAAGATTTTTGCACAGTTGCTCTTCTGGTGATGGTACCGATTCTAACTCGTGTGATCAACGCCTTTCGGCATCAAAGATTTTTGCACAGTTTTTCTTGTGCTTTGCGCCGGACAGTTTCAGCAGGTGATCAACGCCTTTCGGCATCAAAGATTTTTGCACACAAACGCCGGGTTGCTGATTCCAGAAGATAAAAAGTGATCAACGCCTTTCGGCATCAAAGATTTTTGCACGTAATGCACGCTCCTGCTCAATCGAAACCGAGACGAAGTGATCAACGCCTTTCGGCATCAAAGATTTTTGCACCGACTTCGCTTGGACGACGCGCGGGCGCATTACGGGTGATCAACGCCTTTCGGCATCAAAGATTTTTGCACGTTCCCGTCGTACCGCCACGCAACTTCTTCACTGTGTGATCAACGCCTTTCGGCATCAAAGATTTTTGCACGCCGCCAGACTTGCGCCGCTGATTGCCGAACTGAAGTGATCAACGCCTTTCGGCATCAAAGATTTTTGCACTGCGTCGCCGTCGCCGGCATAGCCGCCAGCGCGTGTGATCAACGCCTTTCGGCATCAAAGATTTTTGCACCGTAACCAACCCAGATGTCGTAGTGGTTTCCACAGTGATCAACGCCTTTCGGCATCAAAGATTTTTGCACTTCAGTGGGTTGAAGTTCGTTAAGGCGGCGAAAGTCAGTGATCAACGCCTTTCGGCATCAAAGATTTTTGCACTGGATACGTTCACGCTCTCAAACTTTCTTGTTCGAGTGATCAACGCCTTTCGGCATCAAAGATTTTTGCACAGGTCTGCTAACCGTGTATATCGCGCTAGAGCACAAGGTGATCAACGCCTTTCGGCATCAAAGATTTTTGCACCGGCGTGCAGCCGAGGCAAAGCTGTATTTGACGCGTGATCAACGCCTTTCGGCATCAAAGATTTTTGCACAGCGCCCCCAAACGGTAAGCACTAGCCACATAAAACTGCTTCTTGCTCAAGCACCTGAACCGGAAAGGCGGCAAGCCGCCTCCCGTCTGCCGGGTAATGCCCGTAACTCCTGCAAAATAAAGCACGCTGGCCCATTCAAGCAAGTCTTCCCCACATTCAGGCAGGAAAAGCGTTCGCTTCAAAGGACTTACCAGACACTCACCGGCAAAGCATCCTGTCCACACCGACATGCGTGAATCCGCCCGCCTACAGGATTTCAATCCGCTTGCGTTCTTCATCCCAAGAAGTTTTGGTTGACGTGTCAACCACACGCCTTGCACAGCCGGGACACAAATGAATGACTAGCAAATCATCTTCACTCTCCATCAGCTTTGCCAGATCAAAACGCAACTGCTCAAGGTCAGTTCTGGTGCAATACATGCGGAAGACGGAAAATTGTACCCTTTCCGCATTCCCCCTGACGCGCTCATAGACCTTACGCCATCGCTTTGGATCACGTACGTCATAGCTGACGAGATACCACCGCCTTTCTCCCATACTTAGCCCTCCCTTGAGGCTTTCTCAACGCAGCCGCATTCTGGCAAACAAACCCGGAGCGCCAGTCCATTCCTTTTCAAGCAAACGGGCCTCAAGTTCAATTGTGCGCTGATACGAAAGCGAGTAACGCAAGACCGGATGCTGCCAGCTTTCCTGCTTCCGTTCCTCATACAAGGCAATGGCTTTGCGTTTTCCTTCCAGCGAAAGCCAAACCTTGTGTGGCGTAACAACGAAGTCTTCCTTGGCATCCCACTGTCTTCGGTTGATCGAAGCAACAACTGGCATATCAGCCAGTGGCACACGAAACAGCTCCATCAGGTCGAGCGCCAGCGGGTGCGCAGCACTCCGGGGCGTGTGCAAAAAACCAAACGACGGCTCCAAGCCGACGGCTATCAATGCTGCCAGGCAATCCTTGTAAACGAGGGCGTAAAAAAAGCTCAGCAGGGCGTTGACCCGGTCACGTGGCGGACGCCGATTGCGTCCCGCAAATTCAAAACCTGCCGAGCCGCCCCGTTCACCGGGGGAAGTACGGATAAGTGATGCAAATGCCGCAAAGTAGGCCTGCCCGGCCGATCCTTCATAGCCCCGAATCTCATCCAGTTCCGCCGCTCTGGAAATCTGTGCTAAGGCATGGCGCATCTGCGTCAGGTGTTGTTCCAGCTCCGGCTCGCGTCCAGCTTCCGTCGCCATCGGTCGCGTTGCCCGCAGCACATAACGTATCTGGTTCTCTACCTTTGCCATGGCCAGACGCCGGGCCAATCCAAGGCAAAAGGCCGGGTCAGATAGTGCTGCATACTGCCGGTGCCGTCGCTGTACGCCGGGCGTCCCGCCACAAAAACTGCCGACGACATTCCCGCCGCCCGTCAACCAGTGGATGGCAATGTCGTTGGCGGCACAGTAGTGAATTGCCTGAGTCGTTATCTGTACTGCCCCGTGCAGGATAACCGCGCTGATGTCTCTGCCGGGGAACTTGAGGGGTGGTCGTCCGGGAATCTCAACAACTAGCTCTTCAGCGGCGCGTTCAACGCGCGTGCCCGGTTCGGTGATGTGCAGGATGCGCCGCTCATCTCGTTCAGGAAACATGCGTCTTACCTTGGCATCTTCTGGTCCGACTTCATCATGGGCAGCATTCACCGTCATGGCGGCCAGCCGATCCTCTTCCGGCAGGCATACCGGCGCCAAAGCGCAGTGGCGGCAAAGCCGCGCATCGGATATGACCGGCGGACGTTCAATGTGCTGGCGGAGTTCGGCAGCGCGCGCAACCGCCGCGCGAAGCTCCTGGCGGGCAGCGTCATCAAAGGCGACACGTACCGTTACATTGTCAGCGTGATACCGGATGCGTCCTTCCAGAATGGTCTTCCCGGTGGCTTCCTCCAACAGGGCGCAATAGGCAATGACCTGAAGACGATCCGAGGGCCAGGCTGCACGCCGGTTGGATTTTCCCTTCTTGTGCTCGAAGGCGACGAGTGACCCATCCCGGTAGCGCACGCCATCTACCTTTCCGCGAATGCCCCACTGTTCGCTTTCCATCTCGTATGTCAGGGTTTCAATACCTTCGTTGATGTCCTGCAGGTGGACACGGCGGCCTTCATGGACGCGATCATTGGCAAGGCGAATCTCCTCGACTTCTTCCAGGTAGAAAAGCCGCTCGCAATAGGCAAGTGCATGCAACGCCATGACGCGCGTCAGTGGCACAGCATCATCCGGTGTTCCCATACGGTCCTCCCAGGTCATAAGCCGGTTTTCAGCGCCTTGCGGCATCAAACCTTGGAAAGATGGTCTTCCTGCCGGACAACGCTGGTTGGAGTTACCCATCCCTAGGCTGCGTTCAAAAGCCAGCAGGGAAACGCCTTGCGGCATCACAGATGTCTTGCTTCCGGTTTCAGGAAGGCGGCTGGATGATCGTCCAGTCGGCTTCTGAAGGTGGCCCGGTCAGAGTGACAGGACTGCGCTCCAATTCGTAGCGTTGCCATCGGGTATGACGCGACCCGACGTGATCAACCCACACCGGCAACTCCAGCGATCCTTCCCGGCTTGGCTTCAGCATGTGCCAAATCCCGGTGGGGCGATCCACAAGGCCGATGTCATTGACGGCATCATCGCTGAGCCCAAGGCTCAAAACGCCATAGCGGGTGATCCTTTCCGGCGCTTCCAGCGCTTCCCGCAGACGCATCTCGAGCGTTGGCGCCGGGTTGGTTTCCTGTGCGGAGTCCACCCAGCATAGAAACGCGATGTCGCATAGGGTTTCAATGTAGTCCAGCGTATTCCCCTGTTCAGACTGTTTTGATGCCACGCCGTACTTGTAACGGCTCAGCTTGCGCAATGTCTGTGCTACACGGGGAAAAGGCGAATGCCGCCGGCTTCCGTCGCTGTAACTGCCACTGAAGGCCAAGGCTAGGCGGACGCCTGCGTGCCGGCGCCGGAAACCTTCGCCCACAAGCGACAGCAGCATGCCGTACACCGTGGCCGGCGGCGGCAGCGGATAGGTTTCGGCCAGCGACCGCGCGTAGGACTTGCGAAAGCTTCCGTAGGGTACTTCGACGTGAAGTGTGATCATGGCGATCACCTCCCTTCAGCAAGAACGGCAAAGACTTTGTCCCGCTGGGCGATGCGCTGCTTGACTTCATCCGCCGCCTTGCGAACGCCATCGAGCACGGTCACACCCAGTTCCTCCAGCTTTTTCCCCTCATCGGTATGTGACAACTCGCCTCCGATGACGAGTTCTTCTGCCGGAATGTCACCGCTTTCGACGCGCTGGATAAGCCGGGCGACGGTGTATGTGCGTCTTTCCTCATCGTGCTCAAAGCAGTTCTGGATTCTGGAGGCATGGGCAGAGGTGACGCGAAAGACAATCGAAGCCGGCGAAAAGTCATAGTAAAACCGCGCGTGATTGCCGGCGACCGGGGGCGGATCGATAAGCGCATCAATGAGGTGACCGATATTCTGCTTGTCAAGGACATCGTTGAGGTTGAGGGCAATGCTGTATTGATACTCTGTAGTGTGCATTTCAGCGTTGTAGAGCGACAGCTTGCCCTTTTCCTTCACCCCGCTAACGCAGTTGAAGGACAGCTCGCCCCGGTACGGGCGCAGCGACACGGCGCGTCCTACGGCCAGCGGGCTGGTACGCTTCGTTACCGTTCCTTTTTTCTTCCTACCGGATTTTGCCGCTGACCCAGGCTCTACTTCTCCATCCTCACGTTCGGCCTGGGCGGCAGCGGCGTCCATAAAGCCCATCAGGTCGTCGTCAATGAAGGGCGGTTGGCTACCCCCCCAGTACGTCCGCTTTTCATCCTCATAGGACAGTCTTTCGCCGTCGTAGCGCCGGTTGACGCGAAGGCCAGCGAGCTGAAAGCGGTAGCGCAGCGCAAAGCGGATGGCTTCGGCCGAAATGCTAGTGTGCACGTCATCCTGATGAAACACCTTTTGAAGGGTTGTCGTGTTGCCGAGATTGTCACCGCGATTGTTGGCGGCAACAGCCTCGCCGGTGAGAATCGTGGCGTAAAGGTAGTGGGTCGTCATGCGTCAATGCCTCCTTCGCTCATGGTTTCTTCCTTGCCCACATAGCTGACGAGGGCAAACAGAAGCAGGTTTTGGAATCGCTCGAAGTTGCGGGGGTTGAAGATGAATTCGCGCACGCGGGCTGCGTTGCGCTTCATGCCAGCCAGCGCCGCACCTTTGGTGGCATCGGCGCAGAAGCGCAGAAACCATCCGGCAAGGGCTTCGGCGGTCTTGGCCCGCAGGATGGCGTTGCGGGTACGTTCGCGCTCGCGCTCGACAAGAGCGGTGAAGTCACTGCCTTCCCGTTGCGCGCGTTCGCTGAGAGCGCCCATGGTCATCCGCCAGGCTTCGTGAAAAATGGCAATGATGGCCCGGTCGTCCTCGTCTTTGATGGCTTTGGTCATGGCGGCCAATCCTCCTTTTTGGGAAGTGAGTTGCTTAAAATCCTTTTTCTCCTGGCAAAGCCCGGTGAAACTGGCGCACCAGTGCCGTTCTGCGGCAAGGTTAGCAGCGATGAGTTCCGGCAGCGGGCTGGGCGAGGCAGGGAAGGCTTCGCCCTTGGCCGAGATCACCAGCCGGCCTTTGCCGAAATGCTGAAATGCCGCGCGGAAGACATCGAGTTCGGGGTACTCTGCGCCAACCCGAACAACAAGGCTGCGGTTGACCTGGTTTCTGTCCCAGGCCACTTTGCCCATCGCCACAGCCAGGCAGCCGGACACACTGCGCCCGAATTCCTCGGTGAGGCTGCCGGCTTCAAGGTCAAGAAGGAAGCGCAGCGCCGCTTCCTCGGCGCCTCCGGCGATGCGGCCGGGATAACCATTCGTCAGAAAGTTGGCACCCCGGGCCGCTATCTGGCGCAGGTTGCGGGCGAAACTTTTCAGGTTTTTGACATCGGGAATGACAAGACAATACTGCGCCCTGCTTTCGTGGCGGTACGAGCGCAGCAGAAAGACTGCTGAACCGACCATCAGGTAAAGCAGAAGCAGCACTTCTTCGGGGGGACCTTCAAGCTCACTGGCGCCCTTCATCGCCCCCGGCACAACCGACTGGGGAATCAAGGCCACAGGTGGCAACGGGGCTTGATCGTCGTCGTCCAAAAGACGTGTTCCCTGAGCTTTCTGGTGGGGATAGGAGTTAACTGCCTTGTAGGTAAGCAGATACTCCTGTTCTTCACCTTCCACTTGCACCTTCAGTGTCCGGGGTGTTTTTTCACCTGGGCGCATCTTGTTGTGTTGCAGGAAAGTCCCGCACAGTCCCGTATGGATGGCCAGCCGCAGGCCATCCCGGTCGGTCTCGATGCCATGTCCGGGCAGGTCAATGAGCTTGTCCGGTGTCAGCCGGAATGAGGCTTCCAGCAGGCGGCGAATGAACTGTCGGTCGGACAGTTTTTGATCCCACCGGATTTCGACTTTGTCCGCGTCAACCTTGGCCTCGATCCCTTCCGGCTTCAGGCGGGGGTTCTTCTTCCAGGCTTCTACGGTTGCAGCCAACCCGCCCAGCGCTGCCCGGTGATAGACCGTAAAGTTCGGGTTTCTAAGTTCATAGACTAGAGGATTTGGCAGTTGGTAGCCGGTTGTGCACTGACCCATCTTGCTCCGGTTCCTTTCTTAGTCTCTGGGTTGAAGTCATACGCCACCCGTTCGGCCGGCGCGAGGCGGCGGCTTCCTACAGTTCCCCATCGCAAAACCTCGGGACGAAATGGAATGGCGACCTCGTGCTCAATCAGCCAGTCACGGCCCGGTTCCGACTGGCCATACACCTTCCAGTCAGCTTCGAGAATGATGTTGACCGTGTAGCCCTCACCGCGCGTCATGCCGGGGCGGGTTTCCCAGCCCCCCGAAACAAAGCACGCTGCCTCCCAGGCCTGCTCAACATCGAAGTCCTTGCCCGGTGAGAGGCTTCCAAAGGCGTCAGCCAGATCGCGCTGACTTAGGGGTTTTTCAAGGGCCAGCAGATGCCCAAGCCAATCTTCGGCGGTAGCAATATCTTCCGCGTCATAAGGCAGCGCCGGGTCATCCCTTTCGTTTGCCTTTGGCGGAAGGGCGCAGACGAGGACGGGCTTGGGAGGCTGGGGGTGCTGTGGTGTTGACCGGCGATTGGCCCGCCCCATGCGCTGGATGAGCGCCGGAACGGAAGCGATGTCAGTGATGAGCAGATCGGCCGACAAGTCAAGGGACATTTCGGCTACCTGGGTAGTGACCAGAATCTGGGCATCCGGGCCCTTGAAATTCCCGATGACGTAGTGGTGCAGCCGGCTGCGGTCCTTGTAGCGAAACCGCGAGTGATAGACGTTGACCTCGACTTCTGGAAAACGCTCCCGGCAGGCCGCGTAGGTTTCGTTGGCCCACTCGACGCGGTTTCGCACCCAGAGCACCTTGCCGCCATGCGCGATACAGTCTGCGACAGCCTGCCAGACTTCTTCTGGGTTGCTGGGGCGACGAAGTTCATAGCGGGGGAGCTGTTCGTATTCCGCCGGACCAGCAATGACCTGCAAATCCGGGCGAACCTTGTGCAGCGCCGCCAGCCGGCGCTGGGGCAGGGAAGCCGTCATCAACAGCACCGGCTGCTTTGGAAAGAACCGCAAGAATGCCAAAAGATGCCCAAACAGCCGGTCGTCAAAGGCATGGATTTCATCAAAGACAATGGCGCTCAGAGCCAGGGCCGGGAAGGCATAGAGTGGCCGGCGCGCATTGGCCATCAGTCCGAGCACGGTGTCGGCTGTGGTGACAACCAATGGCGTGTCCCACAGCGACAACGCCTCGATTTTATCCCGCATGTCGTCGAGGGCGCGCTGTGCAGCGCGCTCGGCGTTGCTGGCGTCCGCATCGGATTCTTGGTCCGCCGTTTCAGCTAGGGCTTTCAGGTCAACGGTCGAACGCGAGTGGGTCAGCGCGGCTGGAAGGCCCGCTTCAAGGGCATAGTCCTTGAAGTGCTCGGTGGTCGTTCCGGTGGTCGGCAGGCAGAAAAAGAGCCGGAAGTTGGTTTGCCCGGTGCGCCGCTGCCACGCCTGCGCCCACATGTAGGCTGCCAGGCTCTTGCCGGAACCGCAGCCGGCGCAGGCCAGCGTGACAAAACTTTTCGAAGCGGCCACCTCAAGCTGAAAGGGACGAAAAGCAAAACCGGGCGGAAGTTGGGGGGCGTTGGAAGGGCGCGTCTGCCCAGTGGTCTTCCACGCCCATTCACCGATGAGCCGATCAAAATCCGCCGCATCAAGTCCGACATGTCCGAGGGTTTCACGGACAAAGGTATCCAGCGAGTAGTTGGCGGCGCTTTGTCCCCTGGCGGCAATGGCGCTGGCGGCAACATCTGCCGCAATGCCAAGCGCCTTCATCACAGCCAGGCACTTTGACCATTCCGGGGCAAGCTGCTCCCGGAGATCGTCAAAATCTTCTTTCAGCTCCTGTAGGGCGCGCCTTGCTGAAATCGCATTCGGGTTGCGGTTGTCAGGGGCAATGGTAAGCGCCTCCGGGAACGTCGGCGGAGACTCCAGTCCCAAACACTCGCCAAGTTCAGCAAGCATCTTCCGGAAGTCGGGGTGATTCAGCCAGACCGTCAGCGCCGGCGCATTGGAAGCCTGGGTGTCGCAATCAAACTTGCGGTGATGGCCCATGGCGGCCCAGAGGGCAGGCACAAACCAGTCACCCAGAGCCGGTTCGAGCCACGCGCGCAAATTTTCGTTTTGCCAAAGCAGCAGGCCAGAGAGCGTCTCGTGGCGCAAAAGCTGGATAAGTTGCGGCGCTGTCGTCACCATTTCCTGAAAGTGGCTGTTGGCTTTGCCCAAATCCTCAAACCAGCCGACGGCGGCCATGGCCTTTTTGAAAGCCTCTAGGTCGGTTTGGGTGAGCCCGGTGCGCTCCAGGACGAGTTGGCCGATGACCTCAACCAGCGCCGTGCAGGCTTGCGCCACATCGCGGCTGTGCTGAATGAGCAGGGCGTAGTCTGGCGGTTGCTGTGGAAACTTCTCTTTTGGGTATGACTTTGCCAGTAGGTAATTAGGAAGTGCGGTGCTCACGGCTATCTCTCCTTTCGTGGAACAAAAAAGCCACAGCCCATTTTGCGGCGGCCGCCGAGGCCAGCCGCCTGCAGCGTCACGGAAGCCTCCGGGACGAGGCCAGAAATGAGCAGGGCGTAGCCGACAAGATGCCGTCCGTGAACCGTGAACGTACGGCGGGCGCCACGTTCAACCCGTCCATTAATGCCGAGTACCGCAAGCTGTCGGTCAATTTCGGCATCAAAGCGGGCTTCGTCCTGACCGTTCCTGGTCGTCACCAGATGGGCGTAGAGTGTGGACGCCGGCCTGAGCGCGTGAATGCTAGGCACGCCGAGGCGCAGACGGCAGCCGCCTACATCGAGCGTGCGCCCGGCCAGCGCCAAAAATCCGGGAAGTCGGTCCGCTGGGGTGCGTATCACTAGCCGGCTCCAATCCTGAAGCAGGAGGGTATTGCCGCCGGCATAGAGTCCTCGTATGGGCGCCAGCCTGATGGCGGTGTCATCGTGAAGCCACGGCAAAAGGCGAGCCAGAGCGGCATAGAGCAGGTAGCCGTGATCCACCGGCAGGCGCTCGCCGGACAGATAAAAACGTATTTCAACGATGGGGCTGTCGGTCATGGCATACTCCTTAGTTCAGAGAGAAAGTGCTGGTCACACCCAGACGGGCCCGGAGACCTATCTGACCTGACTCATGTGTAGAGCTTCAAAATTGCCTCAGCTTCAGCCCGCAACATGGTGCGAAGCTGCTCAGGGGCAATGACACGCGCCCGTGCGCCATACTGCAGAACCCACTGCCTAACGCCTTCCAGCGCCCCAACATGCATCGTCACCCGCAAGCCGCCATCGGGCAGGTCTGTGTAGTGAGCTGTTTTGTGGACCTTGCTCTGCTGGCGAATCCAGCGCGCCTGATAGGCGTCAAACTCCACAATGACTTCGTAGGTTTGATCCTCCCCACGGATCATCCCGAAACCACGTTCCAGATATGCCTCGATGTCAAAGCCAGCGGGCGGCTCGAAGGTCTCATCGAGCAGTTCGGCCGCGCGGACACGTCCGAGGTGAAAGTCGAGCACTTTTTGACGCAGGTGGTCGAAGGCAATGACATACCACTCGGCCTTGGCGCTGTGCAGCCGCAAAGGGTTGACCGTGCGCGTTTTGGTCTCACCCGAGGACTGGGTGAAATAGGTCATCCGCACCGAGTGACGGTGGGCAATGGCTTTGGCAAACAACGCAAAGTGCCTTTGGTCAACCTGACTGGTTGGCAGCGGCTCAACGGATTGCAGGGTCATTAGGTGGCCTAGGTCCACGGAGACCGTTTCGGTCAGCGTTTGCATAACCTTGGTGAGTGCCTCGATGATGCCAGCGGCTGCCTGTCCACCATACGCCTGGACCAACCGCTCGGCCATCAGAATGGCTGCAATTTCGCCTTCGGTCAGCGTCATCCACGGGAGGGCGTGAACCGGCTCGGTGTAGTGAAATCCCCGCCGCCGAGCGCAGTACTCCAGAGGCAATTGGAAGCGGTCGCGCATAAAATCTATGGTTTCCTGGGCTGTCTTGCGTGAAATCCCGAAATGCTCGGCAATATGCCTGGTATTCGGAAACCGGCCCGCCTGGATTTCACGGTGAATCCAGGTCAGACGTTCGAGTTGGCGAAGGTGTGTGCGCTGCGTGGATTTCATGTCGGTCAGTATATGAGAGGTGCTCACACGAATAACGTGTGAGCACTGAGCACTTGGAAAAATCTTTGTGGTTTACCTGGCCCCGTTTGCCGGCGCGATGCCGGTCTGCTGGGCAGTCTGGAGTCAACAGAAGATGATGGATGACACCCTGGCCAACCGTCTGGCCGTGCTGCTTGCCGGACGCATGAGTGAAGCGGAAACCGATGCGCTGCTGGCAGCGTTGACGCCCGACACCGCGACGTTTGAGCAGTTCACCATGCTTATTGCTGCTGTCCGGGCTACAGCCCGATCTCTGCCGAGGCCAGCCGAACCCATCTTTGACTGCTGCGGTACGGGCGGCAGTGGTCAGCCCCACTTCAATGTCTCCACTACGGTGGCTTTCGTTCTGGCGGCCGGAGGCGTGCGCGTGGTCAAGTTCGGCAACCGCGCCGCCACAAGTACGAGCGGGAGCTTTGACCTGCTCGAAAAGCTCGGTGTCCCGGTCGAGTATCCGCTGGAGCGACTTCCGCGCCTGCTCGATGCCACCAACCTGGCATTTCTCTACGCGCCCCAGTGCTACCCGGCTCTTAGAACCGTGACGGCGGCGCGGCGGCGTTTCGGGCGTCCAACCCTTTTCAACTACATCGGCCCGCTGCTTCATCCCTTGCATCCCAGCCGGCGCGTCATAGGAGTATCACACCCGCGCATGCAGGCGTTTATCGCCCAGTGGCTAGCAACCGACCCACAAACACATCGGGCCATCGTGGTGCGCGGCCACGAAAACCGGGACGAGCTGACGCCGGTCGGGACTTCTGTCATGTATGAAGTGACGCCCCGGCGGATTGACAAACATGCCTGGACGCCGCCCGAACTGCGGTGTGATGTGCAGACCCAACCCTACACACCGGAGGCAAACCTGCGTCGGTTTTGGCAGGTGGTGACAGGACGGGATACCAATTCGGCGGATTACCACAGCGTCCGGCTCAATGCCGGTCTCGGTTTCGTGGCGGCTGGGCAGGTAGAAACGCTGGCCGAGGGTGCAGACTATGCAGCCAAACTACTTGCCAGTGGGCAGGTCCAGCGTCAGGTGGAAACCTTTTTGGCACAAATCAGTAGGTGAGAGCGTTTGCCTTGGGTGGCGTGGGGCCCGTACCTTTACGTCTGTGATGGCCCCCGTCACTATTGTCCGTCACAAGGGAGGCACGTCGCTTATGTTGCGTCTGCCTACGCGCGAGGCTGTCCTGTCTGAGCTGGATGCGCTCATGCAACAGGGCGCTTTATTGTACCAAGCTACAGCCAATGGCAACATCCGGGTGCTGGCGGGGCTGCTCGGCCCGGCCTACCGCGGTCTGATTCAAAAACGCGGCAAACGGGAAGACACCACGGCGTTGCCGGTGGGGTATCCGGCCAACTTCGATTGGCGTTACGAACGCAATCAGCCCGAAATTCGTCGCCTGACCGAAGCTGCCAAAGCCGCCCAGTGGAATGCCACCACCGATCTGGACTGGCAACGTTCCGTTGACCCGTTCCATCCCGCTACCGTCCTGCTGCCGGAGAAGTTTCACCCGGCATACTGGCTTCCGCTGTGGTCAAAGCTGACCGAACACGAGCGCCGAGTACAGGTCCATGCGCTGACAAGCTGGCTGCTCAGCCAGTTTCTGCACGGCGAACAGGGTGCGCTCTATGCGGCGGCGCTGACCACAACGGCCGTGCCGTGGCTCGATGCCAAGCTCTACGGCGGCACACAGGTTATGGATGAAAGCCGTCATGTCGAGGCGTTTCACACCTACCTAACGACGAAGCTGGAAAAGCTCTACGACATCAATGACAACCTGTACATCGTCATTGATGCTCTGATGACGGACTCGCGCTGGGATGTGAAGTTCTTGGGGATGCAGATCATGATTGAAGGACTGGCCCTGGGGGCTTTCACCACGTTGCGCCAGTTGTCAGGCGAGCCGCTGCTGCGCGACCTGCTCAAAATGGTCATCACGGATGAAGCCCGCCACGTCCACTTCGGCGTACTCGCGCTGGGCGAGTTCTACCTTCGGGAGGTCAGTGAACGTGAGCGCCGGGACCGTGAAGACTGGGCGTTTGAAATGGCCGTGCTGCTGCGCAACCGGTTCCTTCTGCACGAAATCTACGATGAGCACTTTGCCCATCGCCTGCGCCGTGCACAGTGGAACCGGCTGGTGCTGCACTCGGACATGATGGCTATGTTCCGGCGGACGATGTTTCGTCGCATCATTCCCAATCTCAAACGGATTGGGCTGCTCAGCGACCGTATTCGTCCGCACTACGCGCAACTGGGGTTGCTGGCTTTCGAGCACGAACGGCCCGCAACCGAACTCACGGCCGCCGACCTTCTGGAAGACACAGTGTGATCCCAGCCCGCACCGGCCGTTGATGGAGGTGTTGGCCTGGTTACAGCGTGATGACGTAGTCGGGTGGATTTCCAGCCAGAGCGGCATAAAACTGCGGAAAACACCCGGCTACGACACCTTCAACCAGGCCCTTTGCCTTGACCTGCCCCTTGCCACACTGCTCAAAGTTACCTTCTCCAAGGTTGCGGCGTATGGCACACTGGTCACAAACCATCAGCACGATTCCATGGGCTTTAGCAAGGATCGCCAACCGCTCTCCGACCGGATCACCCTGGCGGAGACAAAACAGGTTGTCATCGAAAAACATCATCCCGACAACCTGCGCGCCGTGTTCTCCATCTTCAAGCTGCGGCAGGACCATCGTTGCCAGTTTGAAGGTGCTGGCCATGTCGGTGGCAAAGATGTAGGCAACTTTCACGAGACATGCATCTCCATTGGAGTGAGTTTTTAGGAAAAATACGATTTTAGACAAAGTTAAGCAAGGGATTGTGCCGTATGCAGCAACCTGGAAGTTGAGGGCTAGACGTGGGGCATCTGATAAACCAGCTCGCGCAGCCCCGTTTCAAAGTCCACGTGAGGCGCGTAGCCTAGCAGACGATTTGCTTTGGTGATGTCAGCCCACGAGTGGGTAATGTCTCCGGGCCGCGGTGCAGCGTAAATGGGGTCGAGATCAGTTTCAAGCAATGTCTTGAGCTGTTCCACAAGCGTCTGGATAGAAATCTGCCGTCCGCAAGCAATGTTGAACACTTCACCCTGAAAGCGCCCCGGAGCGTTCATGGCCAGCAGGTTGGCCTGCACGACATTGGCAATTGGGGTGAAGTCGCGGGTAGCCGTTCCATCGCCGTAAATCGTCGGCCGTTTGCCATGGGCCATCACATGCACGAACTTAGCAATGACGCCGGCATACTGGTTGTTTGGGTCCTGACGCGGCCCAAAGACGTTGAAGTACCGTAGGCATAGCGTATCCATGCCGCTCAATGCTGCATAGGCGGCCATGTAGCCTTCTCCGGCCAGCTTGGTTGCCGCATAGGGACTCAGCGGTCGCGGCGGCATGGTCTCCACCTTGGGGAGAGTTGGCGTATCGCCGTAAATGCTTGATGAAGAAGCGTAAATGACACGCCTGACGCTGCCGGCTCTGGCTGCGGCATCGAGCAGGGTCAGCGTGGCGACTTCACCGCAGCGCTGGGTAGTAAAAGGGTCATGAACCGAGCGCGGCACACTGGGCAGCGCCGCATGATGGAAGATAACTTCTGCTCCGGCTACAGCTTGGCGGGCGATGGTGGGGTCTTCCAGCGGGCCTTCGATGAACTCAATATCGGAAGCCACTGCCGTGAGATTGTGCCGAAAACCAGTGATGAGGTTGTCCACAACCCGGACGCGATGACCGTCCTGAACGAGCCGTTCGACCAGATGGCTGCCGATGAAGCCGGCTCCACCGGTGACAAGGCAGCAGATGGTCATTTCCGCCTCCCAATGACAGCATAGAGTGGATCGCCGCTGTCCGGACTTCGATCCAAAGTGTGGATGTCTTGCCAAACCCCTGCTGCGTGGAAGAAATCTTCAACCAGCCGACACCGCCCAGCATCGTTGAGCATTAGCCAGATGGCAATAGCTTTGGTGGGAAAACAGCGGTTGGAGAAGGTGACGACGAGCGGCCCACCCGGACGGAGCACTCGCCCGATGTCACGCAATACGGCAACCGGATCGGTGAGATAGTCTATGGAAACGCACAAACCGGCAGCATCAAAACTGGCGTCGGCAAGGGGAAGGACCGGATTGGCATTCAAATCGTGAACAAACCAGGCCGTCAACCGGGGATTAGCCGCTAACTCGGCAGCATTCATGCCAATGCCGATGACGTGGCGATAGGTCACTTCTTCTGGCAGGTGACTGACCCAGCTTGAGCAGACATCGAGGATGTCACCGCCGGCTGGAAAGTACTCCCGATAAAGCTGGGTGACGGCAGCAATAGCGCCAGCATCAATATGCGTTACAAAGCGCGGCTGGGCGTAGAACCAAGCATCGGGTGTTTCATCCCAGCGTCGAAAGGCCTCAGGTGGCAGGTGGAGAAAGGTACGCACGTTGCTACATGGAAAGACGGATGATTTCGACGACCGGCCGCTCAAACGAACCGGTAACCCGTACCGGAATCATCTGCTGCTCACTCAAGGTTCCAAGCAAGGGGAGTCCGCCGAGGCGGCGTCCAGTAACGAAGTTGAGCGGGAACCGCAGGTCAAAATCAATCTGCACCGGACGTTTGGCAAGGGAGATGACGCCTTGACCTGTAATCTGGCGGTCTTCTTCAAGGCTGCACGTAAGGCCGTCGAGTTTGACCGTTGTGCCTGCAAGGGCAAAGCGGAAGGCAATTTCGCGAAAGGACAGTCCCTGGTTGGTTGGGAGAGGTGCAGAGGATGTGCCGAGCAAGTGCTCTGACAAAGCTCCTAGGTCGAGCCCACCGAAGGACGGTAGGAGGGGAGGCATTGTAAGCGTTCGCCCAATGGCTCCGGGCCGGAGGTGGGGAAAGTGTCCTTCACGCAGATCGCCATCGCCAGAGCCGGACAGAGCCTCGAACTGTTGTGTTTCATAGCGGTACTGTCCTGCGATGTCGAGCCGAAATGTCCCCTGACCGGTCACGGCTGCCGTTTCCGGTGGAGAAGCCAGTTTTTCAGTCGCAATGTTGGTTAGGCGGCCAGTGATGGCAAAGCCAAGCCATTCCGGGGCAAAAGTCAGGCGTATGGCGCTAGCTTCAATTGTTCCGTCAAGCCAGTTAGCTGTGGTCTGGCGCAGCGCCACTTCGCGTCCCTGCACACGTCCTTCAGTGTTCAGGTGCTCGAACTGGAAGGGGGTGTCAATCCATGACAAGCGGCTGTCGTTGACTGTTAGCTGCTCGATGGTGAATGTCATCGCGTCGTCTGACATAGCGGCGGCTGTGCGCCACATCATCGCCGGGCGAGGGTGGGCACGGCGTAACGGTTCGTGCTGGCTGTTTGGCAGGGCGTGTTTGGCCAGCTTTGGGTACAACTGTGACCGGCTTGCCGGCCCGGCGCCCGATGGTGTGCTGGCCGGAAGGTGCAAGTCGGCTTCGGTCAGACGCAGATGGGTAAAAGTTGGGCGCCGCCGGAGAAGGTCAAACCAGCCAATGCCAAACTCCCCCTGCCGGATGGTACCGGTCAGACGCACCTCTGGGTGGTGCTGCCCCAGCGTAACATTTTCGACGACAATCGTGAGCGGTAGAAACGAAGTGGCGTGAGCACTGGCGACGTGAACTGGTGTGCCAAGCGCTTGGCTGAGGAGCTGCTCTAGACGAGGGCCGAGCCAGCCACTTGGGATGAGCCAGGGCACGACAAACAGCAAGAGTAGCAACAACGCTAGTGCCGTTGCCCCGGCGACCGCAAGCAGCCGCCACGGGAGTAGTGAAGAGGAACGAGAAGCGTTGGCGAGGGGGGCGTTCATGGGGTTTTGACCTCGGCTTTCAACTGCTGAAGCGCCATGGCAGCGGCTGCCTGCTCGGCAGCCTTGCGGCTTGGCCCGCGTCCTTCGCCCAGACGTTGCCCTTCAATCGTGACGACAACGTGAAACGTTGGCTGGTGAGATTGTCCTTCGACGGCGATGGTTTCGTAGCAGGGAAGTGGGCGTCGGTGGAGGCGAAGCCAGTCCTGGAGCGCCGTTTTGGCGTCGAGTGCGGCAATGTGAGCAAAGTTGAGCGCAGCAACCTCGTCGGCGAAAATGCGCCGTACAACCTCGGTGGCAGTGGCGATGCCGCCATCAAGGTAAAGGGCTGCCATGACGGCCTCGAAGGCATTTTCCAAAAGTGTTGTCTTGTGGCGTCCACCCTGTTGTTCCTCATTGCGGCCAAGTCGGAGAGCTTCACTCAGGCCGATGCGCTCGGCAGCTCGGGCCAGTTGGGCGGAAGCCACCAGGTGTCCTTTAGCCTTGGCAAGATCGCCTTCGCTGGCAGTGGGGAACTGCTCAACGAGCCATGCACAGATGATGAAGCCTAGGACAGCATCGCCGAGAAACTCGAGGCGTTCGTTGTGAGGTGTGGGTGGATGCTCGAGGGCGTAGGAGCGGTGGGTCAGGGCCTCAGCAAGCAGCTCACGGCGGGTAAACCGATGGCCCAACCGGGTCTCGAGTTGGGCCATCCTGTGTTCAAAGTGGTGATGACCACCTCTGGGCATAAACGCACTGCGGTGACGCCTAGGAGTTGAAAACTGCTGGGCAAGCTGGGATTTTACGGCTGGCAGGCTGACTTCAAACCGGCCATAAACTCTGCCAGTCCGTCCTTCTTGCCGTCATTCCAAATCTCATAGGCCTCTTCCATTTCTTTGCGGGCATTAGCCACGATGGCCTTGTAAGCCTCTTTATTTGGGGCAATTTCGGCGACGAGAATCCCACGGGCAAAGAACTCAGCCGCCTTTCTAGCTTCTTCTTTGGCTTCCTGAAGAAGCTGCTGCCCTTTTTCACCACTTTGTGCTTCGGCAGAAAGTTGGTTGAAGGCGCTGGCTTTATCGTCATACCGCGCGTTGTGGATTTGACCGAGCAGGAAATAAGCATCTGGGTAGGCGTCGCACTTAGCTTCAATAGCCGCAAGAAGCGATCTTTCAGCTTGCTCGTTTCGGTTGGCAGTAAAGTGCGCTAGCGCTTCAATGCGGTGGAAGTAGGCGAGAAAACTGGGTTTGACTTTGTCCCACGTCGTGGCTTTGGCGTCGTAGAGCATTTGGTCACTTTTGTTTTCTTCGACGATAAGGGTACGCGCCTTAGCGGCATACTTAGCTGCTTCGCCCCAAGCACTAGCGCAGACAGGTGTTTTAAGTACACCTTCTTTGAGCGCCTTACTTTCAGCAAGGGTTGTCAGGTGGTAGGCAAAAAAGAGGTCAGTTTCAGGGACAGAAGCTACGTATTCTTCAGCAATTTTGACGGCATTGGTCAAATCCCCTGCTTCTTTGTAGCGTGTAAACAAGGCATAGCGGGCGGCATTGACCTGGTTTTGAACGTACTTGACGTACGTTGGCGTGGGGTTGGACTCAAAGAAGGCGCGTGCCAGTTCGAGTTTTTTGACCGGGTCTGGCTCAGCCTCGATCTTCTTGTAGTCGTCGTATTCCTTGCGCTGTTTAGCGGCTGTATCCTGGCTATGCACCTTAGGGGTAGCGTAGGCGAAGGGCAGTGTACCGGTTGCGCCTGCCGCAAGGGCGAGGCTCAGGGCAGCAATCGAAACAGTCTTCATAGCAAGTCAGCTCTCCTCAACGTAAGGGTTGGGTTAGGTAGCCTGCACAAGCAGGCGCAGGGCAGGTTTTAGTCACCAGAACACACGGTGTGGCAGTTGGTTTCTATGAGGTTGCGTCTTCGGGCCGTCCAAAACCAGTGGATCCGGCAGAAACAATGATGCTGGCAAGCGACAGGGCGTTTGTCAAATCGGGGACGATGTGAAAAAAGGCCCTGGCTGCGTGCTTCAGGGTTGACGCAAAGGGCCGCTGATGTATAACGCGCGCTGATCACGTGTCTGCTCCCACATCGTGGAATTCTTTCCGAAGGAGAAATCTAAACTATGGCCTCTGTGCGCATTCCGTACAGTAAAGAAGATGACTACGCCGATGAAATCATTCGGCAACGGCAGGAATTGGTCCATCAGTACCTAGGTGAGCCGCTTCAGCATGTCACGCATTACTCATTCGATCCACACGTGTGCCGTGGCAACATTGAAAATTTCATCGGCGTGGCACAGGTGCCGATTGGGTTAGCTGGGCCCATACTCATCCATGGCGAGCATGCCCAGGGGGAGTTTCTCGTCCCACTGGCAACTTCGGAAGGAACGCTCGTGGCCAGCTACAACCGAGGGATGAAGGTCTTGACCATGGCCGGCGGGGTTCTCTGCACGGTAACCGCCGACCAGATGCAGCGCGCGCCAGTTTTTGTCTTTCAGAATGCCCGTGATGCGCGCGACTTCAGCCACTGGCTACGTGAACACTTCGAGCAGATCAAGGCAGCGGCTGAATCCACAACCCGTGTCGGCAAGCTACTCAGTATTGAGTTTTACCAGTCGAACAAGTTTCTCTATACCCGCTTCAACTACTCGACCGGGGATGCTGCGGGGCAAAACATGGTTGGGCGGGCAACATACTTTGCCTGCCAGTGGATTGTCCAGAACAACAACAAGGTGGTGCGGTGGTTTTTGGAATCCAACTTTGCCACCGACAAGAAGGCCTCGCAAATCAACAGCATCATGACGCGGGGCAAGCGGGTTACGGCCGAGGCCACAATCCCCGGCGATCTGCTTCGGCAGATGCTGCGGACTTCTCCTGAAGCGCTCCACTACCATTTTCAGGTGCAGTCTATTGGGGGGTTCCTATCGGGCGTCAACAACAATGGTGCGCATTCAGCCAACGGTGTGACAGCGATGTTTATTGCTACGGGTCAGGATGTTGCCAACGTAGCCGAATCTTCCGCCGGTATCCTTTACTGCGAGCGAACCCCGGATGACGGGTTGTATCTTTCGATTACCATTCCGTCTCTGATTGTGGCTACCTACGGTGGGGGGACGGGCTTGCCGACCCAGAAGGAGTGTCTCAAACTGCTTGGCTGTGATGGGCCGGGCAAGGTCAATAAGCTGGCAGAAATTGTGGCAGCGGTTGTGCTGGCTGGAGAGTTGTCGCTAGCTGCAGCAATCAGTTCCCACGATTGGGTTTCAAGCCACGAACAGTACGGCCGTAACCGCTAATGGCTGTTGACCTTGTCGAGAAGGTTGGAGAAAGTGGCGCGCTCGAGCTGGGCGCACTGTTTTGAAAACTATGGCTTATGAGTGAAGCACAGTTGGCTGTTTTCCCTTCGTCTTTGGAGATTTCTCCTACGGCGCTAACTTCGGCGCGATTTGGGTTGGCTGCGCATCTTGGGATTGAGTTTGTGGAGGTGACGCCGACCTTTTTACGGGCGCGGATGCCCGTTGATGAGCGGACAAAGCAGCCCTACGGTTTACTGCACGGCGGGGCTTCGGCTGCTCTGGCTGAGACGTTGGGCAGTGTGGCCTCACATCTTGTAGCGCCAGAACGCATGGTGGTTGGGCTCGAGCTCAATGCCAATCACATCCGCGCTGTGCGCGAAGGGTTTGTCTATGGGACGGTCACTGCCCTGCACGTTGGGTCAAGCACCCATGTTTGGGATATCAAAATTCGAGATGAGGCTGGGCGGCTGGTGTGTGTCAGTCGGCTAACGGTTGCTGTCCTTGATCGGCCGGCACCTCCGCCGGTGCTTTGAGACCTGCTTTGGCCAGCTTTGTTGGGAGCGCGGCGGGGAAGTTTTGCTTGCCGGTCGGGGGGAAGTACAGCCGGTTTGTGCTTCAGTTGATTGTCTTATGCCCAAGAAAACGAAAGCTCAGAAGCTGCGGGCGCAGCAGCGCCAAAGCAGCGTGCGGCAGGCAATACCTGCTGCTGGCAACTCTGTTAGCCTTGCCCCGCAGGTCATTTCTCAGACAGGCCCTTGGATGGCCTGGGGACGCTACTTAGGCCTGCGGTTTTTGCTCCATGCTAGACCGATAACGACTGACCGTGGGTCGGAGTGTCAAACTGACGGCCTTTCAACGGGCGTCTCTTTTCACGATGTTGCCCTGTTGTGCATTGACGAACTTCGGGACGGCATCATTAAGGTGTTTTTCGCGCAACTACCGGCTGAGGAACTTGAGCGGCGGATGCAAGAGGCCCCTTTCCGCTGGATGCCGGCCGACCAACTCCAAGCTGCACGGGTGATTGCTTATGGGCGACGCATCAACGATTACATTGGAAAAGCTCCGCCGGAGAAATTTACCGAATTTTTGGCGCGGTTAGGTGATCTACCGGAAGTGTCGCTGCCGCCGGGTGTCTTTTTCTGTCCAGTCTCGGATGATCCGCTTCCGGCTGCCTATGCTGAGCAAATCAAGAAAAATGCGCTTGGCGGGGTGGATGCCTACTACATTTCTGAGCGCGCCCAGCGCAAGCAGCTCGGGTTGCGTCATCCGCGCTATGCACTACCGCAGCATGTTCGTTACCGGACGGCTCTGCTGGAGTCAGAGCGTCTGACATGGCGGCCGGAAGGATGGGACGTGCCCGTGCGGGCTATTCCGCTCGAAGGCATTGAAGACGCTGTTGGCTTGACCATGACCCAGGACCTTGTCCGTGGGACGGTGTTTTCCATCGAGCGCCATGTGGTAGATGCTGCCGGGCCCAATCCCTTCATCACTGATGCTGACGTTGAGCAAGCGCTTCTAGGTGCACATCAGGCGGCTATGGCCGGGGAGGACCCGCCGCTCGAACATGACTCATCTTCGGTAGCCTTTATCCTCCAGGCAATTGATGAGGGATTGGCATTGTGCAAGCAAATTCACCGGGAGAACGTTGAACGTGAAATGGATGCCACCGTTATTGTCCGCGCCTTAGAAACCTGCCTTCAGCATGTGCGTGTTCGACGTGGAGGCGTAGGAAGTCCGCGCGCCTACATCGAATACTTAGCGTTGACCTTGCGCTAGCGGCTTGCCAGAAGGCCAGCGGCGGGGTTCGGGACAAGGGCGTCGAAATTTGTTGACTTTGGGAAGGGTAGGGAGCAGAACTATACTTGGTCTCAAGGCTTGTAAAGTGTAAGGGCAGGCTGGAGGAAAGGGGCAATGAAGCGTGAAACCTACTTGTTGTCAAACGGGCGCAGCATCATCTTCACGGCAAGGAAGCTATGGCTGACCCGCAACGGCGAGCTATCCGATGTGTTGAAGTCACTTCTGGCGGTAGGTTTTGCCGTTGTGTCATTTGTGATGACGATGGCGGCGGCTGCGGGCTTGGCACAGCGGTTTTCTCTGTTTGGCGTGCTGTGTTTGGTGGCCGGCAGTGCAGGTTTGTATACCACATGGTTGTTGTTCCGGCAGGCGATGGGAGCAATTGCCGGGTTGCCTGAACTGGTGCTCGAGCGGTCTGGGGAGCGGGTGACCGTGTTTGGCGTTGACTATGAGCTATCCGAAGTGCGTTTCTTTGGCGCCTGGGGGGTGCTAGGTCTCCGTCGGCAGGGCGGGGCTGAAATCCCGCTTGTACGGGGACTTGGTGCTGAGGAGGCAGAGTCTCTGGCGGCGCACCTCAATGCGACCCTGTTAGGCGAGGCGACTGAGTTGACAACACAACCTGCTTTGGCTGCTGAGTCGCGCCTGCCGTTGCAGGCCTGAAATCTTGCCAGGCGCAAGGGACTAGCTAAGCCTGGTTAGAGGCTGCGTGAGAAAGCCCGTTGTCATAGGAGTGGGCATGCGCCCTTGCACTAGCCATTTGAAGCGGTCTTTATTCAGGCATTGCCAAAAGTAATGTTTCTTACATAACATTGGGGCAACATTGCCCCAGACCGTGGTGCTGCATGTGGTTTGTGAAGCATCTCCACGGCGTCGGTTGGGTAGTGCAAGGCAGGCTGTGGTATGTCACTTGAAAGAATCCTTCATGATTGGAAAGTACGGCATCTGGAACCTTCCCCGCCGGTCATTGTTGCCCCGGACACATCTTTGGCCGAGACAATCAAGGCCATGATGGCCGAGCGGGCTGGGTATGCCTTTGTCTGTGAAAACGGCAGCCTAATTGGTATTGTGACGGAGCGGGATTATCTGCTGAAAGTGATTGGGCTTGGCGTGGCATACTCGTCACCGGTCAAGGATTTCATGACACCCAATCCGACGACCATCCGAGAAGATGCGACGCTGGTTGAAGCCATGCGTTTGATGGATGCTGGGAATTACCGGCATCTGCCCGTACTTGATGCTGAGGGTAAGCTACTTGGAGTTATTTCAACCCGCCATATCATTAGTTTCATCGTTGAGCATTTTCCCCGGGACATTGTCAACCTCCCACCAAAACTCGACCAAAAGAGCTTGACGGTTGAGGGTGGCTAGCTCAGTGTGGGCTGAGCAGGTGCTACACCTGTAGGGAGGGTTGTTTCCACTTACATTGACGTGCGGAGTCAGTTTCGATGTCATCCACGGCCATTCTTGGCAACACTGAAGAAAAGGTTCAGGAAGTGACTTCCGTCACCATTCGCTTTGCTGGCGATTCGGGTGACGGCATGCAGTTGACAGGCACACAGTTTACGAACACGGCTGCCCTGCTTGGCAATGACATCAGCACGCTACCGGACTTTCCGGCCGAGATTCGTGCGCCGCAGGGCAGTTTGCCGGGCGTTTCTGGCTTCCAGGTGCGCTTTTCGAGCGTGGATATCCGTACTCCGGGGGATGAGCCGGATGTGCTGGTGGCGATGAACCCGGCTGCGCTCAAGGTCAACCTGCCGGATTTGCATGAAGGTGGCATTCTCATCGTCAACGAAAATGAGTTTGTCAAGGCCAATCTCGACAAGGCCGGTTATACCTCAAACCCTCTCACGGATGGTTCTCTGAAGGGCTACCGGCTCATTTCGATTCCTATTACCGAGCTGACCTACAATGCGCTGGCCGATATGGACATGACCAAGCGCAATAAGGAGCGGTGCAAAAACTTCTTTGCGCTGGGCATTGTCTTTGCCCTGTTTGACCGTCCGTTAGAGCCAACCTACCGGTGGATTGAGGAGAAGTTTGCAGCAAAGCCGGAGATTGCCGAAGCCAACCGGCGTGCTCTCAAGGCTGGTTTTGACTACGCCGACACGACCGAGATTTTCACAACGCACTACCGGGTGCGGAAAGCCAATCTGCCGCCGGGCAAGTACCGCAAGATTACCGGCAACGAGGCGACGGCGTTGGGGTTTGTCACGGCTTCTGAGCTGGCCGGACGACCGCTGTTTTACGGTAGCTATCCAATTACGCCGGCTTCGGATATCCTGCACGAACTGTCTCGGCTCAAGAACTTTGGCATCAAGTCCTTTCAGGCAGAGGACGAAATTGCCGCGATGGGAGCAGCAATTGGCGCGGCCTTTGCTGGACACATCGGGCTGACGGGAACCAGCGGCCCTGGGGTGTGTCTCAAGAGTGAGGCCATTGGGCTGGCTGTGATGACGGAGTTGCCGGTCGTGATCATCAACGTCCAGCGGGGTGGGCCTTCAACCGGCTTGCCGACCAAAACCGAGCAAGCAGACCTGCTTCAGGCGCTGTACGGGCGGCACGGGGAGTGTCCTGTCGCGGTTGTGGCGCCGGCTTCACCGAGCGATTGTTTCACCATGGCGATTGAAGCCGTCCGCCTGGCTGTCACCTTCATGACGCCAGTCTTCTATCTTTCGGATGGTTACATTGCCAACGGTGCCGAGCCGTGGCGGATTCCAGAACTGTCCGAACTACCCACCATTCGGGCGGTGCTGCGCCAGGACCCAACGGGTTTCATGCCCTATGACCGCGATGAGCAGACGTTAGCGCGCCCATGGGCGGTGCCGGGGACGCCGGGGTTAGAACACCGTGTTGGCGGTTTGGAAAAGCAGCATCGGACAGGCAATGTTAGCTACGACCCGGCGAACCACGACTTGATGGTGCGTCTGCGGGCCGAGAAGATTGCCCGGATCGCGAACTTTATTCCAGATCAGCCTGTGGAAGGCGATCCCGAGGGCGACCTGTTGCTGGTGGGGTGGGGTGGTACCTATGGTGCTATTTCCACAGCTGCCGAAGAGTTACGTCGCCAGGGGTATCGGGTCTCCCATGCTCATCTGCGCTACCTGAATCCCTTTCCGCGCAATCTCGGCGATATTCTCAAGCGTTTCAAACGGGTAGCTGTGGCTGAGCTCAACTTGGGGCAGCTCAACCTGCTCATCCGGGGTACGTTTCTGGTAGACAGCGTGAGCATCAACAAGGTAGCCGGCAAGCCGTTTAAGATCTCAGAACTCATCGCGCGCTGCAAAGCCTTGCTGTAGCATAGGGCGTGAATTTATTTACCGGCGGTGTGCTTTTTGGCATCGCCTGTGCAGAGGCAAACAACTATGACTGAACCACTCAAAATTGCCGGCGCATCGGAGACGCCGCTGAATTTGCAACGTACTGATTTTATCTCCGACCAAGAAGTACGGTGGTGCCCGGGCTGTGGCGATTACTCAATTCTTTTTCAGGTACAGTCGGTACTTCCCAAGCTCAACATCCCACGTGAGAATCTCGTCTTCGTATCGGGGATTGGTTGCTCAAGCCGGTTTCCATATTACATGAACACGTATGGTTTTCATGCGATTCACGGACGCGCACCAACGGTAGCAACCGGTATCAAGCTGGCTAATCCAAATCTTTCGGTGTGGGTAATTACGGGGGATGGTGACGGTCTCTCAATTGGCGGTAACCACCTTATTCATGTCATGCGGCGCAATTTGGATGTCAACATTCTGTTGTTCAACAACCGCATTTATGGATTGACGAAAGGTCAGTACTCGCCTACGTCGGAGTTTGGTAAAAAAACCAAATCCAGCCCCATGGGAAATATCGAGCGTCCCATCAATCCACTGTGTGTTGCCATTGCTTCTGAGGCCACATTCGTTGCCCGTTCGATAGACGTGGATACCAAGCACCTGGCAGCAACGATTGAGCGGGCAGCACGGCACAAAGGGGTATCATTTGTCGAGATTTACCAGAACTGCAATATCTTCAACGACGGGGCCTACAAGCCTATCAGCGACAAGGAAGTTCGCGCCGATAGGATGCTCTACCTAGAGCATGGCAAACCGATGATTTTTGGCAAAGACCGCAACAAGGGCATTCGGCTCAACGGTCTTCGACCTGAAGTTGTCACCATTGGAGAAAACGGCATAACGGTAGACGATTTGCTTGTCCATGACGAGCACGCCGAAGACCCAACCTTGGCCTATCTGCTTACCCAGATGAATTACCCGGAATTTCCTGTGCCGATGGGAGTATTTCGGAGTATATCTAAGCCGACGTTCGAAGAGCTCGCACTGCAACAAATTGATGCAGCAATGGTGCAGGGGAAAGGAAATCTGGAGCAGCTTCTCCACAGTGGTGATACATGGATCGTTGAGTAGTACCGTGACCGGCCGAAGATTTTAGAACCGGGCAAGTTCAGTTTTGGAATTTGCCCGGTTTTTTGTTCTGCTTAGTTGTGGTCTAACTTTGGTAAAAGAGCAACTTTTGCTGTCTGCGTTACTTAGGCATATTTGGAGACAATTTTTTCTATACGTCATGCTTTGTTAGTCTTTTCATAACGGATTAGGAAGGTATAATGCAATCTCTTGGTTATTTTGGTCCTTTTGGTGGTATCTATGCTCCAGAAACCCTTGTGCCGGCGCTTGAGGAACTAGAATCCGCTTTTCTGGCTGCTCAGTCGGATCGTATTTTTCAAAAGACGTTGCGTGAGCTTTCGACCGGCTTTTCGGGACGCCCGACGCCGTTGTTCTATGCTCGCAATCTATCTCGCGAGTTAGGAATTGAGCTGTACCTCAAGCGGGAAGACCTGTTGCATGGTGGCGCACACAAAACCAACAACGCCCTTGGCCAAGCACTCCTGGCGAAGCAGATGGGCAAAACGCGCCTGATTGCAGAGACTGGCGCCGGGCAGCACGGTGTGGCCACCGCCATGGCTGGAGCGCTGCTGGGACTGCGCACGGAAATCTACATGGGTGAAGTAGATATGGCCCGGCAGCAACCGAATGTTTTTCGCATGCAGTTGCTGGGGGCAACGGTTCATGCGGTCCGTACCGGTGGGCGTACACTCAAGGATGCCATCAACGAAGCCCTGCGGGATTGGATGACCAACGTGCGCACCACGCATTACGTGCTGGGAACGGCCGCCGGGCCGCATCCTTTTCCGACCATGGTCAAGTATTTTCAGCGGGTCATTGGCGATGAGGCCCGGGCGCAGATGCTGGAACAAACCGGCCGTCTGCCGGATGTCGTCGTGGCCTGTGTCGGCGGCGGCTCGAATGCCATCGGGATGTTCACGGCCTTTCTGGAGGATGCGGATGTGCAACTTGTAGGCGTCGAGCCGGGAGGACGGGGGCTGGATACGGGTGCCCACGGGGCTGTTCTGGCCAGAGGAACACCTGGCACGCTGCACGGTATGCGCAGTTATGTGCTTCAGGATGAAGATGGTCAGATTCACGAAACGTACAGTATCTCGGCCGGGCTGGACTATCCTTCTGTCGGTCCCGAACATGCCTATCTGAAAAGCATTGGGCGAGTGCAGTACGACGTGGCCACCGACGACGAAGCCATTGCTGCCTTTCACCATCTGTCGCGGTGTGAAGGGATCATTCCGGCGCTAGAGCCGGCCCATGCTGTTGCCTGGGTACGGCGTCATGCGCGTCACTATCCGCCGGGGACAACCATTCTGCTCAACCTCTGCGGGCGCGGCGACAAGGACATGCAAACCGTGATGCAGTATGCTGCCAGGGGAAGCGCCTGATGGTGACGAGTGGCAATAGCGAATGGCGAGTGGCGAATGGCGAGTGGCGAATGAGGCAGTATGCCGCCGGGGGAAGCGCCTGACGGGCGCGTGGGCGTACGGGCCAACAATCCCAACGCTGTTCTGACGCCCTGAAACAGGGACAGTGGGGAGGCGATGAGCGACGTAGCTATTCCGAAGCCAGTGGCAGCGCCTGTTGTCGAATTGCGCGGGGTTGGTCTAGTGCGGGCTGGAGTGCCGGTGCTGGATGGCATTGATCTGGCAGTGGTGCCGGGGGAGGTGTTCATGCTGCTCGGCGCTTCAGGGAGTGGAAAGACCTCGCTACTCAAGCTCGTCAACCGCCTGCTTGAGCCAACTTCCGGCGAGGTGCGGGTGGCCGGGCAGGCAGTGACGACGTGGGATGTCATCCAACTGCGCCGTCGGATAGGGTACGTCATCCAGGATGCCGGATTGTTTCCGCACATGACAGTGGAACGCAATGTCGGATTGCTGTTGGAGTTGTCCGGTTGGACGCCGGAGCGGCGACGGGCGCGGGTGAGGGAGCTGCTAGACAGCGTCGGTCTGCCGGCCCGGACGTATGCCGGCCGGTTTCCGTCCGAACTGTCGGGCGGCGAGCGGCAACGGGTAGGGCTGGCGCGGGCGCTGGCGCTCGATCCTGACCTTCTGCTGCTGGATGAGCCCTTTGGGGCGCTCGATCCGGTTGTGCGTTCCCGGCTGCAACATGAGTTTGCGGAACTGGTCGCCCGGTTGGGAAAAACGGCGTTGTTTGTCACGCATGACCTGCAGGAGGCCCTGCGGGTAGGGACGCGCATTGGGCTGCTGGTCGGCGGGCGGCTGGTGGCGGATGCACCGCCGGAAACCTTTCTGAAACTGGACTATCCGGCAGTGCGCGAATACGTGCAGGCGGCGCGCTTCTGAAGCCGGGTGGGTTGTCCATCACACGCATGACGTGGCTACGGTTCATTCTGGAAGATCGGGCCATCTGGTTAGCAGCCTGGCGGGAGCATGTTCTGCTCGTTTTAGTGGCTACGGTGCTGGCGCTAGCCGTCGGGGTGCCGCTAGGGATTGCGGCAGCCTATCTACCCCGCGTGCGGGGGGTGGTATTTGCCGTGGTCAATGCTGTACAGACGGTGCCGAGCCTGGCCCTGTTTGGGTTGCTGCTGCCATTGCCGTGGCTGGGTGGTATCGGTGCGCGCACGGCGATTGTGGCCCTGACGCTGTACGCGCTGCTGCCCATCGTACGCAACACGGCCACGGGGATTCTGGGAATTGAACCAAGTGTACGGGAGGCGGCTGCGGCTCTGGGGCTGACGCCGTGGCAGCGGCTACGCTACGTGGAGTTGCCGCTGGCGACAAACGTCATTCTGGCCGGGGTACGGGTGTCCGTCGTGCTGTCGGTCGGCACGGCCACAATTGCGGCGGCCATTGGCGCCGGCGGGTTAGGGACGCTCATTTTTCGCGGGCTGCGGCAAAACGACAACCGCCTGCTGGTGGTTGGCGGGGCACTGGCGGCGCTGCTGGCGCTGCTGGTGGATGTCATCTTTGCGGCTTTCGAGCGCCCGGTGCCGGGAGCGGCCCCACGTCTGGTACAGGTCCGTCGTCTGGCGGCTGCTTTTGGGTTGGTTGTGCTGTTGCTGCCGGTGCTGTGGAGTTACCGGGTAGGCGCAGGGCCGGTGACGCCGGCGAGACGGCCGGTGGTCATCGGCTCAAAGGATTTCACCGAGTCGGTCATTCTGGCGGAAGTGCTGGCACAGGCACTGGAGGCGCGGGGGGTGGCCGTGGAGCGCCGATATGAGCTGGGCGGCAACCTGGCGCATACGTCCCTGCTGGCAGGGGCGGTGGATGTCTATCCTGAATACACCGGCACGGCCTGGACGGCCATTCTGGGGCAACGTCCGCTGACTGATCCGCAGCAGGTCTATACGGAAGTCCGGCAGATGTATGCCGCGCGTTTTGGGTTGGTGGTCGGGCCGCCGCTGGGTTTTCGCAACGACTTTGCCATTCTTGTCCGTCGCCAGACGGCTGTGGATTACGGTCTGCGGACCATTTCCGATGCGGCGCGGGCGCCGCTGCGGTGGCGGGCCGGCTTTGGGCAGGATTTTATGTCGCGCGCTGATGGCTACGCGGGGTTTTGTGCGACGTATGGCTTTGATTTCCAATCGCCACGGGAAATGGACCTCGCACTGACCTACCGGGCGCTGGCGGCCGGCGAGCTGGACATCATTGCCGGGAATGCGACGGATGGCCTCATCGCAGCACTTGATCTGGTCGCACTGGAAGATGACCGGCATTATTTTCCGCCTTACCAGGCTGTTTATGTGGTGCGTCAGGCGGCGTGGTCCGAAGTGCCATTGCTTGCCGAAGTCGTACAGTCATTAGCAGGGGCAATTTCGACAGCGGCGATGCAGCGGATGAACTACGCCGTAGATGGTGAGAAGCGCACGCCACGTGAAGTCGCGGCTGATTTCTGGGCGGCTTATCGGGGAAACGCGCCTGCCCTGGACTGGCATTGAGTTTGGTTCTAGTGAGAGAATGTGCACCAGCCAACATCCTTCTGGTTCCAGTCTTCTAGTGCATTGCTCAGGGAGCGTTTCATTCCTGGGTGCATTGATGCGTCACTGGGCTGGGGTGGTGGTTTCCGTCGCAGGTCGTCTTCCGGAGTGTGGGCTGCGGTTTGCCGGGGCGCCGGTGTGGTTGCTCGTGGCCAGTTTGGTTCTGGGGCAGATCGCTCTGGCGCAGTCGCCGGGGGCGCTCGATGCGGCGTTTACGCCGTCCATTACAGGCGTGGTACATGCCGTGGCCGTGCAGTCCAACGGACAAATTGTGATTGGCGGTGAGTTTACGAGCGTCAATGGAGCTGGACGCAGCAATCTTACCCGGCTCAATGCCGATGGCACGCTGGATACCAGTTTCAATCCGGGGATTGGGGGTGGTCTGTCTCCGGGTGTCTTTGCCCTGGCCATCCAGTCTGACGGACGTATCCTCATTGGCGGCAGGTTTTCGACAGTCAACGGTGTTGGACGCAACAACATCGCCCGACTCAATGCCAACGGGACACTCGATGGGAGCTTCAATCCGGGAACGGGAATCAGCAGGTTTTTTCCCCCACAAGTCTATGCCCTGGCGGTGCAATCGGATGGGCGGATCATTGTTGGTGGGAAGTTCACCAGCGTCAACGGTATCGGACGCAACAACATTGCGCGGCTCAATGTCAATGGGACACTCGATGAAAGCTTCAATCCGGGAACTGGGATTGACAGCAGTATCAGTACGCCCTCAGTGCGGGCTTTGGCGGTACAGTCCGGTGGGCGGATCATTGTTGGCGGGGAGTTTCCCAGCGTCAACGGCGTCGGACGTAACAACATTGCCCGGCTCAACGCCAACGGCACTCTGGATGGTAGTTTCGATGCCGGCACTGGAGCGAATGACACTGTGCAGGCACTAGCAGTGCAACCGGACGGCAAGGTGCTCATGGCAGGCTTTTTTACCAACGTGAGTGGGGTTGCACGCAGCCGGGTGGCCCGGCTCAATGCCAATGGCAGCCTGGATACCGGGTTTGCCGGAGGTGGCGCCAATGATGTGGTATTTGCTCTGGTGCGCCAGCCGGACGGTCGGACTGTGATTGGAGGTAATTTCACCTCGGCAGGTGGAAGTGGACGCAACCGCATTGCCCGGCTTACCGCCAATGGCAGCCTGGATACGTCTTTTGATCCCGGCAGCGGCGTCACAGGTGGTTCTGTGCTCTGTCTGGCGCTCCAGTCCAATGGCCGGGTACTGCTGGGCGGGAGTTTTACAACGGTGGGTGGAACGGTGCGCTGGTCGCTGGCCCGTTTGTTTGGCGGTGAGAGTGGCGGTGGCAGTTGCACGTACACCATCGTGCCAACCAGCATCGTTGCGCCGGCCGGCGGTACAACGGGAACTATCACGGTCACGGCTGGCACTAGCTGCGCCTGGACGGCCACAAGCAACGTGCCGTGGGCAACCATTACGAGCGGGGCAAGCGGGAGCGGCAACGGGACGGTTGGGTACGCCGTAAGCGCCAACACGGGCGCGCCCCGGACCGGCACGCTCACTATTGCGGGGCAGACCTTTACCATCGAGCAGGCGGCAGGTGACACAGGGTGTTTCTACACGGTGGCACCGTCAACCCTGAACGTGGGTGGGGATGCCGTACCGGGTGCGACGGTGGCGGTGACGACGGGTGCAAGCTGCGCGTGGGAGGCGACGGTGCGCAACACCGATGCGCCGTGGGTGAAGCTGGTGTCGGCGCAGTTGGCCAGTGGACAGGTGGTGACGCCCCGGATGGTCGGCGAGCTTGGGGATGTGAACCGGCGGCTGGCGCTGACGGGGACGGGAAGCGCGACGGTGACTTTGGCCGTCGGGCGCAATCCGGGCGGGGCGGCGCGGACGGGGACGGTGCTGGTGGCCGGGCAGGTGGTGACGGTGACGCAGGCTGGTGGCAGTGGTGGCGGTGAGCCGTTAGGGGTTGGGATGGCGATGTTCCGGCCGTCGAATGGGTATATGTACCTGAAGAACCGGCTGATTTCGGACTTTGCCGACCAGGACTTTTTCTACGGGACGGCCGGGGATGTGCCGGTTGCCGGGGACTGGGACAGCGACGGCATTGACACGCCGGGGATATACCGGAATGTCAACGGGGTGATGACGTTTTTCCTGATCAACAACAACACGGGCGGATTTGCGGACGTGTCGTTTGCGTTCGGGCAGCCGGGGGACATTCCGATTGCGGGGGACTGGGACGGGAACGGGACGGTGACGTGCGGGGTGTATCGTCCGGTCAATCAGACGTTCTTCCTGCGGAATACGAATACGGCCGGGAATGCGGACTTGGCGGTGGTGATTACCGGGGCGCAGGCGACAGACCGGCCGGTGGTTGGGCGGTGGGTGGCTGGCAGCCCGGTGACGGGAGTGGGGCTGTACCGACCAAGCAACGGGCAGTTTTTGCTGAAGAATGCAAACGTAAGCGGCCCGGCGGATGCGACGTTTGTGATGGCAACGACGGGGACGGTGGTGGCGCCGGTAGCCGGGGACTGGACGCGGCAGGGCTTTGCGGCGGTGGGCGTAGTGGTGAACGTCGGGGGAACGATTCAGTTTCAGTTACGGACGGCAAACACGGCCGGGGCGCCGGAGCTACGTGTGAACTACGGTGCGCCGGGGGATGTGCCGCTCATTGGGAACTGGGATGGGCAGGTCAAGCTGCCGCCGGTGTCGGTGCCGTGAGGGGGAATGGCGAGTGGCGAATAGCGAGTGGCGAGTGGTAGGGGCGGTTCCGCGAACCGCCTCTACCGGGAACCGTCCCTATGGGGAACCGCCCGTACCGGGAACCGCCTCTACCGGGAACCGTCCCTACCGGGAACCACCTGTACTGGGAACCGCCCGTACTGACGAACAGAGGATGGAAAATACCCCATCGTTGCCCTTTATTCTTCATTTGCCATTCGCCGGTACGGGCGACTCGCGAGTCGCCCGTACTACTCGCCACTCGCTACTCGCTACTCACTGCGATTGTTGAGGTCACTCGGCCTGATTGATCTAAAGGCATTGCCCGGTGCAGTCCATGAGCCCCATGCCGACGCTACACTGGGCTCCCATGGGAGTACAGGCACCGTCTTGGCAGCGGGTGTCTTTTTTCACACCGTCACCCCGTTGTGGACAATGGCTGTCCGAAATGCACATACATCCGGCAAAACGTTGGATCGGCGCATCCAGCACAAAGAAACCGTCGGTCAGGTGGCGGCTGTCAGGGGTAAGCATCGGTAGATTCCCGCCCTTGACCCAGACCTGGGCAGTTGTGAAAGACGACTGAGACTGTTTCAGGAATTCCACCGCCTGGGGCGTCAGTGCTACCCGATCGGGATCAAGCAGGATCAGCGGCTGTGGGAACAACTCCCCCACCGTCAGATCAAGCATCTTCTTTTCATGAGGCGAAAGAAGGTCATACCGGGCGCGAATACGATCCGGCTTCAACCCGGAGTAGTATGCCTGCCGACGCATCTCTGGAATGATGGACTCAACATGCCAGGCGGAGATTCGGCGCAGGGTCTCGGCTTCGGCAGGATAGCGTTGGTAATAAGGTTCCATTCCGGCCAGGAATACCCGGGTACTGACATCCACCGGCAGATACCAGGCGATGAACATCCGCAAGGCCGGAGGGAAGCGGTAAAACAGCGCAACCTGTTGTTCCTCGGGCTGGCGGTCAATATATCCGGCAATTTCGTAGCAGAGGTTCAGGAAAAACGGGAAGCGGCGGGTCAGGCTCGCGGGCTTGATCGTCCTTTCGGAAGACACTTCGGGAGAGGTGGCGCTTGGTGTCCCTTGAGCGCAAACAGCATCCACCTTGGTGGGTGGCACTGCCCGGGCGCATGAGCCGCCCAAAGTCCACAGACCACAGCCGCCCAAAACAACCCACAGCAGAATGTCACGGAGAACAGGCATACAGGCGACCTCCAGAGACGGCGTTTTCGAGGTGGTGGTTTGATAAGTAATGCCATGATGTTAGATGGGGGGGAAACGCAATAGTAGATGTCGGAATGGAAGGTGCGGACAGCCGGGACGGCTGACAGGGCGGCTGCCAGCACACACACCGGATGGCGGGACCGAACACTTTTCTTTTGAATCAGGCGCTGCCGGAATTTTAGATTCAGGCATAACGGCAACTTGGTTTAGGAGCGTACAGACGATGCGCAGCAGGCAACTCGCGCGTGCTTTTCCGGCATGGCTTATCTTCCTGCTGGGAATGCTGGTTGGTCAGGCGGCTGGGCAGTCTGGGGCGGTGGATGGCACATTCAACCCGGGAAGCGGCGTCAATGGCGCTGTCTATGCCGTGGCCGTGCAGGCTGATGGGAAGCTGGTCATTGGCGGGGAATTCACGGCTTTCAACGGTGTGCCACGGAGCAATCTGGCGCGGCTCAATGCTGATGGTTCGCTGGATACGACCTTTGCACCTGGCAACATTGTGGGTCGGGTGGAAGCGCTTGTCGTCCAGCCCGATGGGAAGGTGATTATCGGAGGTGAATTTTCGAGTGTGGGCGGTATTGCACGTCGAAGCCTCGCCCGGCTCAACCCCGACGGCTCGGTGGATACCGGCTTTGTCGCCGAAACGGATGCCAATGGTGTTGTCTATGCGCTGGCGCTCCGCAGCGATGGAAAACTGCTTGTGGCGGGGGATTTTACCGTTATGGCAGGCGGGCGGCGGGAGCGCCTGGCCCAACTCGAACCCAACGGCGCTCTGGATGCTGGCTTCAACCCTAATGCAGCGGCCAACGGCGCTATTTTTGCCCTGGCCCTTCAGCCTAACGGGCGCATCTTGGTGGGCGGAGCCTTTACCCAGGTCAATGGAAGTCCTCGCAGTCGGGTAGCGCGTCTGATGCCGGACGGGGGGCTTGACATGACCTTTTCACAAAGCGGCCCGATGGATGGGGCGGTGCTGGCGCTGGGGGCTCAGCCTGACGGGCGCATCATCATTGGCGGTGCCTTTCGTTTCGTCAGCGGCGTTGAGCGCAACGGGATTGCCCGTCTAGAACCCGGCGGTGCGCTGGACACATCCTTTGGTGCATTTGGCGGTGTGGGCGGACGGTTGCTGCCGACGGTTCATGCGGTAGGCCTTCAGCCGAACGGGCGCATTCTTGTCGGCGGCGACTTCACAACCGTCAATGGAACGCCACGCAACTTTGTCGCCCGGCTCAACGGGCTAGATGGCTCGCTGGACACCGGCTTTGACATTGGCAGCGGGGCCAGCAGCACCGTTCTGGCGTTGGCGTTGCAGGCCGATGGCCGGATCATCCTGGGCGGGGCGTTTACGACCTTCAATGGCACGCCCCGGGCCGGTATCGTCCGTCTGCTTGGCGATGATCCCGGGTGCGCTTCATCGGTGTTGCCGGTGGTGGCAAACTTCTCAGCGTTGGGCGGAGAGGGGGTTGTGACAGTAACGGCTGCCGGGAGCTGTACTTGGCGCGCCGTCAGCGACGTGCCCTGGATGACGGTGCTGAGCGGAGCGACAGGTAGTGGAAACGGAACCGTGACCTACCGGGTAGCCGCCCACCGCGGGCGCGCGCGGAGAGGAACGCTGACCGTTGCGGGGCGGACTGTCACGGTCAATCAGGCCGTTTCAGCTTTCGAGACCGTGGGGCTGTTCCGCCGGTCGGATGGCTTTTTCTATCTCCGCAACAGCCTAACGAGCGGCTTCGCCGACGTGGCCTTTTTCTTTGGGCAGGGGAATGACATCCCGCTGTCCGGCGATTGGGACGGCGACGGCACCACGACGATTGGCGTGTTTCGGATCGTGAGCGGAACGGCAACGTTCTTTCTCAGAAACAGCAACAGCGCCGGCTTTGCCGATGTGTCGTTTTCGTTTGGCGCGCCGGGGGACATACCTATCGCCGGGGACTGGAATGGGGATGGTCGGGATACGGTTGGTGTCTTTCGGAATGGCGTATTTCTATTGCGCAATACCAACAGCGCCGGCATGGCAGATAGCATCGTCAACTTCGGTCTCGCCACGGATACGCCGGTGGTAGGCGACTGGGATGGCAATGGCACGACGACCGTTGGCTGTTACCGACGCTCAAACGGCTTTTTCTACTACCGCAACGATTTGCTGTCAGGCGTGGCTGAAGGATCGTTCTTTTACGGGCTGGCAGATGATCTGCCCTTTGCTGGCGACTGGGATGGCGACGGGCGGGATGGGATTGGCATTGTCCGCCTGACCGAAGGCAGTTGGCGATTTTTCCTGAAAAACGAGCTGAGTCCCGGTTTTGCCGATGTGTCGTTCAACTATGGCAATGTGAATGACCTGCCGGTGGTTGGGAACTGGAACGGGCGACCCTAAGCTATGGCCTATGGACGCTTGCCGGGAGTGGGCTTTTGCAATAGAGTCCGACTGTGCTTTTTCTCACCTTTTCTTTCAAGGGCGGCCTTTCCGTGCACGTCAGCCAATTTCTCTCTCTAGCCCAGCAGCGCCGGATGGAACTGCAACGTGCGCTGGCAGCGCTTCCCACGGAGCTGATGGGGCGGCATAGGGAACGTGAGAAGGCGCTGGATCAGCTCCGGGAAAAGACACTCGATGCGCTAGCCGAGGTCAATCTGCCGACCCTTGACCAGGCAACGCTCGATGCTGTGGAGCGGTTTACCGGCTATGGGCGGTTTCGCGGGCTGAATCTGGCGGCTCATCTGGCTGCCGAGCGAGAACGGTTGACACAGCGCATTGCAGTGATTATGGCGGATGAGCGGTTTGTCCGGCGCGAGGAATTGCTTGATCCGACGGCCGGTGTGCTGACCCTGCGCGCCAGGCAGGCACGGGAAGAACTGGCACTCATTGAAAGCGGCCTCCAACGCTACGAACAAGAGCCGGACTTTTTGGATTTGTACCGGCGCGGTTACCGGACGCCGAGCTACCGGCAGAGCGTTTTGAGCTTGCAGTACTACAAGGACTGGAAGCGAGGCGACGAAATCACAGAAAAGTTCGGCTGTAAGACATTTTCTGAGGTGCGCGCAGCCTATGAGAACCTGCTGCGGGGAAAAGCCGTCTGTCAGCAGACACTGAAGAGCATCGAAGATGACATCCGGCAGGTGCGCGAGCTGATTACTGAACTCAACACGGCGCATCAGCGGTTGGGGAATTTGCCACAGGCTGTTTTGGGCGACTTCCGCCGGATGTTACGGGAGCATCTAGTGCTGGCCGACCGGAAGCAACTGTTTCAGTGGGCCGGCGGGGATCGCGTTCGCGAGTCGCTCATCAAGCAGCTCGATGGCATCGAGAGGCAGATAGCCTATACCAAAGCCATGGTGGAACACCGTCTTGAGGAGGAACGGCGTTATCTGTCTGAGCAGTTGACCAGGTTGAACCAGAAGATTGCGAAGTATTCCCGTCAAAAGTATCAGAATGCCTGGCTCTCTCCGAATAAGGCGCAGGCTTGGTTGCGCGATCCACGGGAGCGGCTGGCCGCTCAGCGGGAGCGTTTCTGGCGCCAGTATGACCGCGTGGCAACCTATGATCGTTATGACCGCTATGATTTCGCAGCGGACATGCTGTGGTGGGACGTGATAACGGACGGGCGGCTGGATGGGGACTTTATCCCAGAAGTCTATCAGTACCGGCAGGCGCATCCAGGCTACACGTATGTGCGTCCGCCGGAGCCACAATCCACCTATTACCAGGGAATAGATGTGTCATGACACGGGCGCTGAAGGTGGTGGCCTATGCGGTCAACGGAGCCGGTGTAGGGCACCTAACGCGCGTGCTAGCGTTGTTGCGCTGGATGCGTCGGCTGGCGCTGTGCGCGGGGCGGCAGCTTGATGTGTATGTGTTGACCACGTCCGAGGCGGGTTCGTTGGCGTTGCGCGAAGGGTTTGCTGTCTTCAAGTTACCAAGCAAGACGGCAGCGCGGGCGGCCGGACTGCCGAAAAAGGACTATTTGCGGGTAGCGCGGCAGTGGGTATGGCACAGCATAGGGTTGCTTCAGCCCGACCTGCTGGTGGTGGACACGTTTCCTGGTGGGACCTTTGGCGAACTGGGTCCGGTGCTGGACGTGCCAGCGCGAAAACTGTTTGTGTGCCGGGAAGTGAAGGCGGGCTTTGATGCGGCGGGTTTTGCGGCGTGGCTGCCTTTTTATGATCGGATTGTGGTGGTTGGGGAGGGTGGGGTGGTGCGACATTCGTCTGATAACGATTTTTATCTCTCCACACCCGCTGATCCGTTTTGGGAAGAAACAGTTGAAGAGCCAGTCAACGGGATTGTCTTTCCAGCAGCCGTCCGGTCACGGGTGCGGCGCGTTCCACCCATCCTGTTGCGCGAACCGGAAGAGCTTCATGACCGGACAACTGCGCGCCGCCGGCTGGGAATTCCCGATGGGGCGCTGGCACTATGGCTGAGTGCCGGCGGTGGCGGGGATGCCATGGCTGAGCGTACGCTGGCGGCGCTGGTCGCGGCCCTGGAACCACTGGATGATATTCACCTTGTTGTGGGGGCGGGCCCGCTGTTTACCGGCGCACCCCGGCGGGGAAGGAGCATTACCTGGCTGACCGAGCCGCTGGTGGTGGAGGATTTTGCTGGGCTGGATGCTGCTATTTCGGCTGCCGGTTTCAACGCCACGCACGAACTGCTGGCCGCTGGGGTGCCCACGGCGCTGTTTGCCCAGGAAAAGATTGCCGATGACCAAGCCGCACGGGTGGCGCGGCTGGCCGCCGCCGGCGCTGTGCTACCGCTGCTGCTCGATGCCGATGGAACGCCCGATGCAGCCGGCCTGGCCGCCGTAATAGCTGATTTGCGGCAGCCGGAAGTCCGAGCGCGGTTGCGGGCGCAAGCCCAGTCCGTCGTGGTATTGGGAGGCGCACGCCAGTCGGCCTGGTATGCGTTGCAACTCGTTCTCGACGCTGGCGAACTCCAGGCGGCAACCGCGCGGGCGACCATGCGCCTTTGCCGGTGGTTGGAGCGCCGGCGACTCGATGCTGAATCATGTGCGCGGCTCTGGGCGTTGACGGCCGCCGTAACGGATGGGGATGAGCTGGCCGAGTGGCTGGAAGCCATCCCGGAGGGCGTGACGTTGGAAGACATGCTCACCTTTTTGCGGCGTTTACCGCGTTTGGCCAATATAGCCGACCTTGAACATGCCTTTGGGCTGTGGCAGCGTTTGGCGGAGGCGTTGAAGGCTGTAGGGGACGAGCGTGCCCGGACGATGTTTCTGCGGCAGATGCCGTGGTCACGCCAGGCCGCGCCCGAGGATCAGGTACGGGTTCTGACGGCATTTCTGTCGGCGGTGGGTACGGCTGGTGAGAGTCTGTACCGGGCGTTGGGCGTGCTGGAGCGCCATACGGCTGGGGTCGAATCTGACCCGTGGCAATGGTTATCGGCGGTTTTGAAGGCAGCCGAGGAGGTGCGCCATGGACATAGCGGAGGCGCGTAAGCGGCGGTGGGCAGGTCTGGCGGTGGGGAAGACCGTGGTTGGGCCGCAGACCGTACATGTGGACCTTGCCAACGGCTGCAATACGAACTGCACGACCTGCTGGGATCATTCACCGCTGCTGACAACGCCGCGTCCGACGGACTGGAAGCGCAAGCTGTTTGACATCGGGCGGTTCCGGTGGCTGGCGGCCGATCTGGCCGGGATGCAGTCCGTCGAGTCGGTCATTTTGTCAGGGATGGGTGATCCGTTTGTCCATCCGGGGATATACGACATCATTGCCGAGTGCAAACGCTATGGGTGGCACGTAACCATCCTGACCAACGCACTGCTGGCTGATCCTGACCGGGTGGCGGCGCTGGGCGTGGATACCATGCTGGTGTCGGTCAACGGGGTGAGCCCGGCATCCTATACCGCGTTTCATCCCAACTTGCGGGCAAGTGATTTTGCGCGTCTGGAATGGCTGCTGACCCGGTGGCGGCAGTTGGGGGTGGCGGTCAAGCATGTCCAGGTCATCAACCGGGATACGGCTGCAGAGTTGGTGGACATGGTGCATTTTGCAGCGCGGCATGGGGCGCGGCAGGTGACGTTCAAGCTAGCCAGCCTGGGGAATGGCACGGAAGCCTGTGCCATCACGGAAGCGCAGCGGGTGGAACTGCGGGAGCGACTCATTCCAGCAGCACAGGCGGCGGCGGCGCAACTGGGTGTCGTGACCAACCTGGAGGTTTTTGCCCAACAGCTTACGGCCGGAGGGCTAGCGACGACGCCTATTGAGGAAGTGGGGTGCTTTATGGGCTGGCACTATGCGCGGGTCACGGTTGAGGGGGCACTGCTGTACTGCTGTGCAGCAACGTTGCAGGTTGGACATCTGGACTGGGGGCCGTTTTCAGAGCAGTGGTTTGGGGCGGCGTGGGAGGCGATGCGGGCGTCGCTGCGGGCGGGGCAGTATGCGCCGGCGTGTTGGCAGTGTGGGAAGTTCAACCAGAATGTGAAGCTGGCGGCGAAGGTCCGGGAGCGGTTTGGGGCGGCGGTGTATGAGTCCTTGACCGGCCGTTCTGCAAAACAAGCGTCTGATAACGCGATAGGAAAAAAGATCGCACTGCGGGTCATAGGTAACGCCGGAAAATAACCCGGAAATAGAACCGACCTGAAAAAGAACTGAAAAACAACGAACCAACCAATAGGGATAAAACAAAGGCGAAAAGAGGAACCGCCAAAAAAGTTCTGAGAAAACAACACTAGGGTGAACATCATGCCGCTGCGCCCAACCATCGAGTGGCAGACCAACGGTGTGTGCAATTACGACTGTTCGTACTGCATACAGTCGCGCCGCTATCGCCAGGGGCATCCGTCAGACGCCGACATTGAACGCTTCCTGGCGTTTTTTGCGACGCTGCCGGGCGTGTGGGAAATCAAGATGTCGGGCGGGGAGCCGTTTGCCTTCCGTGGTTTTATGCAGCATATCGTCCCCGGCCTTGCGGCGTTGCCACACCGGGTTTCGGTACTGACCAATTTTTCGGCTCCGCTGAGCGTGCTGCGGCGGTTTGTGGACCTGGTGGGCGACAAACTGGAAGTCTTTTCGGCAAGTCTGCACCGGGAGTACGTGGATGTTGCCGACTTCATTGCCAAGGCAGTCACGTTTCGGGGGTGGCTGCGACCGGAAACAGCATTTGTCGTCAACAACGTGCTTGTACCGGGAACGGTGGGCGAACTAGCGGCGGTCAAGGCATCTGTGGAAGCCGCTGGTCTCAGGTATTTTCCCCAGGTCATGAAGACCAAGCACGGCGTTTACGAGTACGACACGGTAGAAGCTGCTCTGGTGCGCGCGCTAACCGGATCAAACCCGACAGCGCGAGAGGCCAACGTGGCACCATCGTACCGTGGGCGGCGCTGTTGGGCGGGGGTAGCCTACTTTGTCATCGATCAGTTTGGCCATGCCTTTTCCTGCCGCACGGCAAAGCGTTTCGGGGAAGGGTATCTGGGCAACGTGCTTGATGGCAGTTTTCGCCTGAAAGCCGGCCCGGAAGTGTGTCCGTACGATATTTGCCCCTGTACAGTCCCGGCCAACCGGGGCATGATTGAAGGGCTTGCAACGCCCGAAAGCGGAGGTGACGTGCATGGCGACCGACACACGGGATGATGCCGGATGGCCGGTACCGCCGCGTCCGCCGGAAGGCGTCGTGATGTGGAACATCAACACGACGTGCAACTACCGGTGCTCGTACTGTACGCAGCGTTTTCTGGATGACCGGACGCGCTGGGCGCGTGACACGCCACGCTTTCTGGGGGGCTTCCGGCGGCTGCCGGGACGCTGGGAAATCAAGCTTTCGGGCGGTGAGCCATTTCTGCACCCGACCCTGATGGAAGTCGTCGCCGGCCTAGCCGACATGGGGCACCGCGTAAGCATCGTGACGAACTTCTCGGCCAGCATCGAGAAAATTGACCGTTTTCTGGAGGCGGCAGGGACAGCGCTGCGAGTCTTTTCGGCCAGTCTGCACCGGGAGTACGTGGCGACGGAACATGAAGAAACCGCTTTCATCGGGAAGGCGCGTTATGTCATGGCGCGCCTGCCGTCGGGGGCGAGCTTTCACGTCACATGCGTGGCCACCCGGGCGAATCTGCCTGTTTTGCCAGAGTTGGTGCAACGTTTTGCTGCTGTGGGGATTCGGCTCAAGGTCCAGCCTGAAAAGCAGCAGCGCGATGTTATTGCCTATACAGCCGAGGAGCAGGCACAGATTTTGGCACTGGGCGGACACAACGGATTGGGGATGATTGTGCCTTCGTTTCAGGGGCGGCCCTGCTGGGCAGGGGCCTATGCTTTCACACTCGACGACCGTGGTGATGCTTGGCGGTGCTATCCGGCGCGGCGGTACCGGCAGGAGTATCTGGGGAATTTCCTGGATGGCACGTTTGCACTCCGCGAGACGGCCCAGCCGTGCCGGTATGCCTACTGTAACTGTACGGTTCCAATTGAGCGGGGGATGATGGCGCGTTCGTGAATAAGTAAGGAAGGGCAGGGGGAAGCCATGAAGTTCAAGACGTTTCTGGCGTTGGTTATCACCGGCGGGTTGATGTTGTCAGCCGTTGTTGTTGGGTCATGCATATGGCTTTTCCGCCAACCGGCAAGGAAGCCAGGGCAGGAGGTGGCTTCACAACCATCGCTGCCGTCGTCGCCGTCATTACCTGCCCCGTCCGCCACGGGTGATTTGCGACCGGTGGATCGCGACCTACTGGAGGCACTGCGCCGACCAGTGACGGGCGACCGCATCAAGGATGCCTTTCCCAGTCGGCCGTACAAAATCAGTCTCTATTGTGACGACCCGAGAAAAGGTTGGAATCGTGCCAAGATTGACCTGAACCGTAACGGTCGGTGGGACGAGAAAATCACTGTCGTTAATGGTGAACCGACGAAGCGCCAGGTGGCATCGCGGGATGATGAAAACTACGACCTGGAGTACCGCTGGCGCGGCGGCCAGTGGGTAGTCAAATAGAATTCAGCCCAACTTTCGCAGCTTAGCGATTGCCAATCGAGTTCTCAAGTCTCGAAATTGATCTCCAAGATTCGCGGCTCGTGGGGATAGTTTGTAATCAAAAGCTCATTGATCTTTCCGCGTTTTTTGCTATCGGAGTTAATCGCTCGACCAGCCAAAACTCTGAAGATATTGTATCCCGAATAAGCATTCTTGAAGAAATCATCTCCTAAGTTTTCATTCGTTGGATCGGAGTTAGAGAGCATCAGCTTAGGCTTCTTTTCCTTATCTAGCTTCCGGAAGAACTGGGCTAGGCGGATTTGCTCGTTATCAGAGAAGCCATCCTTGGTATAAGCGGTAAAGCTGGCCGTCTGGCTGAGTGGACGGTAAGGGGGGTCAAAGTAGACAAATGTGTTCTCGTCAATATGAGACCAACATTCCATGTAGTCGGCCTGTCGTATTTCCGCCTTTTGCAGAGCATGTGAGGCAGCCATCAGGTTTGCAGCATCACAGATGACAGCGGTTTTGTATTTCCCAAACGGTACGTTGAACTCTCCCTTCGAGTTGAGACGAAAAAGGCCGTTGAAACAGGTCTTGTTCAGAAAAATAAGCTGTGCGGCTCGTCGAATCCAATCGGCAGAGCGTTTCGCCGTGTTGATGTCGGGGCGCCCCTTATTGAAAGCGTCACGCATGGTCAGAAACAGATGACCACGCCGTTCTTCCGGGGTCTGGTTGTATGCTCTCTGGTATCTTTCCAGAATGTCCAGCAGGTCAGCCGGCCGCTGCTGCACAACCTGCCAGGTCAGAACCAGGTCCGGGTTGATGTCCGAAAGGTAGGCACTTTCGATGGGGTAACGCTGGGCGATGGCAAAAAACACTGCGCCGCCGCCTAGGAAAGGCTCGACATAACGTCTAATGCGGCCCGCTCTCAGGTCACTTGGGTAGTAGTTTTCTAGTTGAGCTAGGAGTTGGCTTTTTCCGCCTGCCCATTTCAAAAAGGGCCGTGCCTTCAGCATGGCTTCAGCCACAAAGAGAGCAAAAAGGCCTACAATTGGTCACGGATAGCCAGTACCAGTTCACGAAATTCTTCAGCCGATTGGCCGGTGAACGATTCGAGATTGGCGCGGGCCTGCTGCCGGAGGCGTTCGCGCTCACGTCCGTCCGCTGACGTATATTGCGAATACATCGCCGTTGCCAGAATGGCTAATGACTCGGCCAGCAGTTGCCGTTCACGGTCGCTTGAAGCCATAAAGTCTTGATCTTCTGAGAGGATGCCTTGGAAAAGCTCATACAACGCATAGGGCACGCCGGAAGGCATTGGCTGCCCAAAAACAATCGTGTAGTGGTTGTTGAGATACACAGCAATTGCCGAACCGACATCCTCAACAGGCCAGCCTTCTTCGACCAAACCACGGCGATATTCCCGTAGGGCTTCCTCATAAAAGCGACGTACTTGACGGGGGTCGCCATCGGCTTCCTGGGCCAGAATCTCCGGGGCAAGCATGCTCGCCACAGGGCGGTAACTTGTTACGCTGCGGCGTGAGCTACGCTGTGGGGCCGTGGGTAATGCCGTCCCACGGCGGGTCACCGGGCGGTTAGAAAAAATCGCGCCAGCCCGTTCTTCATAAGCGTGCATTTTTTCTTGGGCCGGGCGTCCGTTGATGGTCGGCCGGCGCCCTACCCGCTCATAGTCATACCAGTCAGGGTTGGCCGGTGTCCGAGGCGCTGGTCGGTTTTGTCCCGGTACGTCGCCAGCACTGCCCAAAACCATCCACAATCCGACCAAAACACAACACCAACGCATCATGGCTCTACCTCGCTGCAATACAAGTTTTGCCTTCCGCCGCAGGATTTCGCTATCAAACGCCACTTGGTTGCTCACACGGGGTTGGCTTGATCATGCCATTCTGCCTCGTGTAAAACCAGCGCGGTTTCTCTGGCGTGCTAGTACAAAAGACACGCTAGCGCAGAAGCTTGTAGCACACTCTGAAGCTGCGTTTTCCCTCCACGATGGGGATTTACCATCCGACCAACCCAGGCGAAACACAATTCAAACCTAGTCCGTCACGTTACGCTGTGGTTGCCGGCAACCAGTATGACGGACGTTGCCGCGAACCCCATGACCACCCGTACCGTCTGCGGCCGGATGTCGTCTTCATCTCTGCCTCTGAGACCGAGCTGGCTGTATTGGAAGCCGCACGCACCCAACTGCCAGATGGCTTTCCGCCACTACGCTTGCAATCCAGTCATGCCTTACAGACAGCAGCCGAAGTTGCCTCCTTCCTGGCGGATATTGCCCCTACGGTGCGCCTGGTTATTGTACGCATCCTTGGTGGACGGGCGTACTTTCAGGAAGGACTAGAACAGTTGCGCGTTATGCACAACCGAACCGGCGTGGCGCTTTTGGCACTGCCAGGAGATGACCGCCAGGATGCCGAGCTGGCGGCTTATACAACGATTGCGCCGGAGGTTGCGGCAACCTTCTTTACCTACTGCGTTGCCGGTGGCAGTACCAACTACGCCCATGGGCTGCGGTATCTGTCCGACCAACTGCTGGGCACGAAATTTGGTGCGGCACCACCGACAGCAACGCCACTGTGGGGACTTTACCATCCAGAAGCCGCTGACTTAGATCAAACGGCTGCGCTGGACATTGAGACCTTCGGAAGCCTTTACTGGCGCGACCCGACGGCCCCCCTGATCGGTGTGCTGTTTTATCGGGCATACTGGCAAAGCCGTGATCTAGCCGTTGTGGATGCGCTTGTGCGCGCCCTAGAGGCGCTCTCCTGCCGGGTGTTGCCGGTGTTTTGCTACAGCTTGCGGGAGTTGACGCCGGAGACGCTGGCAGCCTACTTCGGGCAGGCTGGTCAGGCTCGGGTGGATGTCATTGTCAGCCTGGTCAGCTACGCCATGGCTGAAATTAGCCACGGGCTGCGCGGCCCCCAGGCTACTGGAGCTACTCTGGAGGCCCTGGTCAATCTGGGAATTCCAGTCATTCAGGGGCTCACCGTACGTGAGACGCTGGCTGCGTGGGAAGCCAACCCGGCCGGTTTGTCACCCCTTGACGCTGCTATGAAAGTTGTCATGGCAGAGTTCGATGGACGGATTATCTCGACGGTGGTCGGCGTTCATGAGCCAACGCCCTCTGGTACAAACCGCCAGAAACCCATCCCAGCCCAGGTAGAGAAGCTGGCAGCCCTTGCCGTTCGGTGGGCACGGCTGCGCCACCTGCCAAACCACGCCAAACGGCTAGCCATTGTGCTCACCAACTTTGCCAACCGCAACGGGCGAGTAGGCAGCGCTGTCGGGCTAGACACACCGGCTTCCGTCCTCAACCTTTTGCGGGCGTTGCGTAAAAGGGGCTACCACGTCGGCGAGCTGCCGCCAGACGGCGACACCCTGATGGCCGAACTGCTAGACCAGGGCGGATATGAAGCTCCGATGCTCTCCGAACCCCAAAAACAACATGCTGTAGCCCGCTACGACACAGCAGCGTACAACGCCTGGTTTACAACATTGCCGGTGACATGCCAGGAAGCAATCCGGGCGACATGGGGCGATCCGCCGGGCACCGTCATGGTAGACGGCCATCTGGGCTACATTGCCGGACGACGTTATGGAAACGTCCTGGTATTGATCCAACCGCCTCGTGGCTACGGGGAAAACCCTCGGGCAATCTACCACAGCGGGGAGCTTGTTCCACCGCACCATTACTTGGCCGTCTACCACTGGTTGCGGTCTGTGTTTGGCGTGGATGCAGTCATCCACTGCGGCAAACACGGCACGGTGGAATGGTTGCCGGGCAAGTCGCTTGGGCTGTCTGACCAGTGCTATCCCCAGCTTGTGCTGCCGGATATTCCGGTCGTGTACCCTTTCCTGATAGGCGATCCGGGTGAGGGCCTTCAGGCCAAACGGCGGTGGCACGCCGCCTTAGTCAGTCACCTGCCACCACCGATGACCCAGGCCGAGGCCGACCAGGAAGGGGAATTGGCTCCTCTGCAGGGACTTCTGGCCGATCTGGCACGGGCCGAGCAGCTTGATCCCGACAAGCGAAGCCTGATTCTGGAGGCCATCTGGGAAGCCGTCGTTGCTACCAACCTGCACCACGACCTGGGCTACACCACCCGACCGGACGAAGACGCCATGCCGGCATTTCTGAAAAAACTCGACGGCTACCTCTGTGACCTGGGTGAAATCCAGATTCGCCACGGGCTGCATGTTCTGGGTGAAGCGCCGGCCGGTGAACGGCTGGTGGATTTTCTCTGCGCACTGGCGCGGCAGGGTGGTCCAGCATGCCTCGGCCTGCCGGCGGCGCTAGCGCACGACCTCAAGCTGCCGACCGACATTTTTGATCTTCCGGCCGAAACACCGTGGTCGCCGTCCGCTACACCACCATCCCTGACAGCACCCGGCGACACTCCTATCACCACGGTTGGGCGGCTGCGGCGCGCCGTGGATGCAGCCGTACGGAACATGGTCTGGCAGTTGGCCGAACGGAACTTTGCACCGGCGGCAGTGGCTGACTTAACCGGGGAGCAAACCGAGATGCGGCGTACGCTGACCTATCTTGTAGAGGACATCTTGCCCCGTGTCCAGCAGGCGACAGAAGAAATTCACAACCTGCTCAATGCCCTTGAAGGCCGGTCGCTGCCACCCGGCCCCAGTGGTGCGCCAACCCGCGGCCGGGTAGATGTTCTTCCCACGGGGCGGAACTTCTATGCTGTGGACATTCGCGCCATTCCATCCCGTTTTGCCTGGCAGGTGGGACGACAACTGGGGGAGGCGTTGCTGACGACGTACGTCCGGCAGCAGGGACGTTTTCCCGAATTTATCGGCCTGACGCTGTGGGGAACGGCCAACATGCGCACCCAGGGAGATGATGTTGCCCAGGTGCTCTGGCTGCTCGGTGTTGAGCCGGTGTGGAATGCTGCCAACCAACGCCTGGCGGGGCTGCGGCTCTTACCTCTTGAGCAGTTGCAGCGTCCGCGAATAGATGTCGTCGTTCGGGTTTCCGGTTTCTTCCGCGATGCCTTTCCCAACCTCTTGACATTGCTGGATGATGCTGTCCATCTGGCAGCCGCGGCCGATGAGCCGGACGAATGGAACTACGTCCGCAAGCACGTTCGCGCCGAAGAACAGCAGCGGGTAGCGGCCGGGACGCCGCCTGAAGTGGCCCGGCAACAGGCGCATTTCCGAATTTTTTCCAACCGCCCCGGTGTCTATGGCGTAGGGATTCTGGCCGCTATTACCGAAGGCGCATGGACAAGCCGCGAAGACCTGGCGCAGATTTACATGCGCTGGAGCAGCTATGCTTACACGGCCGGGGAGTATGGTACGCCGGCCGAAACTATCCTTGCAGCGCGGCTGGCCGCCTGTGAGGTTGTGGTCCAAAACCAGGATAATCGTGAGCATGACGTGCTCGACAGTGACGACTACATGCAGTTTCACGGTGGCATGGCTGCGGCAGTGGGCAACCTACGTGGCAAACTACCGCTAATCTTCCTAGGTGACTCATCTGATCCGGCACGGCCGCAGGTGCGGTCGCTCCAAGAGGAACTGCGCCGAGTCATCCGCGCGCGGGTGACAAATCCAAAGTGGCTGCGAGCCATTCAAGAACACGGCTACAAAGGTGCGCTCGAAATGGCTGCGACGGTGGATTACATGTTTGGGTACGGCGCCTTGACCGGCCTGGTTGAGGATTGGATGTACGAGCGCGTTGCTGAGGCCTACCTTTTTGACGAAGCTACTGCCGCGTTTTTGCAACGGAGCAATCCCTGGGTACAGCGAGACATCGCAGCACGTCTTCTCGAAGCCGCTCGGCGTGGATTATGGGCACGGCCGGCCGCGGCTGTGTTAGAGCGTTTGGCCAGGGTGCAAGCCGTGGCTGAGGAAGCAATCCGGCAAAGGGAGCGCGGGGCGTGGTGAAAAAAACCGGGAAGGGCAGCCATCTGCAAGCGGCTGCGGCGGTTATCGCCGCCACGGCGGTGGTGTGGCCAAGCAGCAGTTGCCATCTCTATCGGCCACCCTCCACAAATCAGCCAGCCGCACAGACAAACCTGCCTAAGCCCCAGCGAATTGCCTCGCTTTCGGTTGGGACTGACGAAATCCTGTGTGCTCTTGTGCCGCCAGATCGCATCGTTGCCCTGTCAAAGTATGCAGCCGATCCCGAGGTCAGTTACGTTGCTGACATAGCGCAGCGCATCGGTGTTTTTGTCGAACGTGAACCCGAGCGACTGCTTGCGCTTCAGGCTGACTTGATTTTGCTGGCGCGCTATACCAAAGCTGAACTACGACAAGCCGTTGAGCAAACCGGGACACCAACGCTGGTTGTGGAAGAATTCCGGTCCTTGGCCGACGTCGAAAGCAATATCCGCCGGATTGGGCATGTGGTTGGCGAGGTAGAGCGCGCCGAAGCAGTCATAGCTGACATGAGAGCAAAACTAGCCGAGGCGCGAGCGGCACTTCGTTCAGACCGAGTCGGCTGGCGGGCGTTGTACCTTATGCCGCCGCTCATCGTGGCTGGGCGTGATACCCTGGCGGATGTAAAACTGACTGCGGCCGGACTGCGCAATGCTGCTTCGGATGTGACAGGCCATGTAGCACTTTCAGCCGAAGCCTTACTGGCACGTGATCCGGACCTTATCTTTGTGGCAACAGGCCTGGCAGCCGACCAGGGATTCCAGGATCAGTTACTGGCTAATCGTCAGCTAGCCGCTCTGAGCGCCGTTCGGAAACGGCGCATTCTGGCGTTACCTTCACGATCATTGCGAACGGTGTCGCATCACATTGCCGATGCCGTTGGCGATATTGTCCGCGCCGTCAATGCCCTGCCGTAGAAAGCACAGCGGCGGCCTCGAACGAAAACATGGGGGAAACACAATCGCCTGAGGAGTACCGCGCGCGCATGGCGCGTAAAAAAGCCATTCAGGATGTGCGCATTGCACAAGCCACCCAAGAAAAGGGCCTTATCATCGTCCACACGGGTCCTGGAAAGGGAAAAACTACGGCCGCTTTGGGAATGGTATTCCGGGCGCTTGGCCACGGCATGCGAATTGGCATCGTGCAGTTTATAAAGGGTGCCCGCCTTAGCGGGGAAGCCCTTTTCGCCCGCGAGCTCTCCGGCCGTGTGGAGTTCTTTGCCCTGGGCGAAGGTTTTACATGGGAAACCCAGGACCGCGAACGCGACCGTGCCGCCGCCGAACGCGCATGGGACAAAGCCTGCGCTCTGATGGCAGACCCAGGCTATGACATGGTGGTCCTCGATGAGCTCAACATTGTGCTGCGGGACGAAACGCTGCCACTTGGCAGGGTTCTGGAGGCATTGCAGCAAAAGCGCCCAGCGCTGCACGTGGTTATTACCGGGCGGGGCGCGCGTCCGGAACTCATTGAACTAGCCGATCTTGTTACTGAGATGAAGCTCGTCAAGCACCCGTTCCGCAAGGGCATCAAGGCGCAGCGGGGGATTGAGTTCTAATGATGGCTACGCTAGAAAGCCTGCCTGTGACACCATCTGCCTTGGTACCCCGCGCCGTAGGTGCCTCGCCATGCCATCTGTGTGGCAGCGTTGAAATCGCCGTCCTGGCCAACCGTGGCCGCCGTGGGAAACCGCTCCGAACGGTTATCTGCCTTCAATGCGGACTTGTTTGGTTAGACCCACTCCCCCATAACCCCCGTGAATTCTATGCACACCTTTACCGCATTCACTACAAGGGCACGTATGTGCCCAGACCAAAGCACATTCTGCGCGCTGGAAAACTCGCGCTCTCGCGTTACCAGACCATTAGGCCATGGCTGGCTACTCCGCAGGTCATTCTTGATGTTGGCTCTGGAGGCGGGGAATTTCTCTATCTGTTACAAAAACTTGGCCACTGCGTACGCGGCATCGAGCCGAACCAAGGCTATGCCAGGTACGCCATTGAAGAGTATGGTCTCCAAATTGATGTTGGCTTCGTCCAGGATGTTCCTTTGGCCGAAGAACAGTTCGATCTCATCACAATGTGGCACGTCCTAGAGCACACCGAAAAGCCTGGAGAAGTTCTCACAAAGCTGTGCAGCATGCTGAAGGAAAAAGGCATGCTCATCATAGAAGTTCCAAACATTGAAGCCACCTGCCAGGCTCCGCAAAATACCTTTCATGAAGCTCACATCTTTAACTTCAATCTCCTAACTCTCCAAAAACTAACTGAAAAAGTAGGCCTTACTAAAATTGGCCATGTCGTCTCAATTGACGGAGGAAATATTACTCTTTTTGTTCAGAAAGATTGGCAAAACCGGCCTACTTTTCCTACATTAGTCATCCCTGGAAATGCAGAAAAAATTATCCGAATCGTCAAAGGCCGCACGATATTGAAGCACTACATGACAACGACTCCCTATCGCCGACTTTTGCGTCGCTTCTGGCAGTACCTTGAAGAGCAATACGGAACGCGATGTTTCCTTAGTGGAAGACTGCTGCTTGACCGACTTTACGCCTACTATCTCAGCAACTGGGGACAAGAAAAACCCTTGAAGGCCTTTCCAGCGCACCTTGGTTGTTCTGAGTAGCAGCGGCCTCTCGCAGGTTGGGTATTTCCCCAGCACTTTCGCCAAATACTCTTACCAAGTATGCCAACCCTTGCCAATGATCCAGATCGAGACCGGGGTCCCATCAGCACCTTACCACCGCACCGACCGCTGGCCTTAGCTACTCAGCAGCACCAACTGCCCAGCCGCCTTTTGTTTCTCAATGCCAGTATTCTCACTGCCTATGGTGTCTATCGTTACGAGCCAGTGACGCCGGAAGCAGCCCAACAACTCATTGCTGAGTGCCGTCGAGCTGGGCGTAGTCTGTATTCAGCCGTTGGGCACCGCGCCACAGCAGCACTTATGACCCGGTTGTTAGGTATCGAAATCCCCTTCAATCGAGTCACCATCGAGCAGCTAGTTGGTGAGCAGGCCATTGTGCTGCGCCTCCACCAGCGTCCACCTGAAGGCGTCATTCTCTCGGTCGCAGATATTGAAGCTATTGGCTACGAACTCGGCCTGGTGACGCGCCTTGAGTAGGGCTCACCGGCCTCGGCTGCGGCCCACAAGGCTTTGGCGACCACGTGTCCCTGCCGAGTACAAAGCCGTAAGCGCGTATCATGTCGTAGCGGCGTGAGGTGGAATGTGGGCTTTTTCGAGACGATGCTTGTAATTTTGGCAGCAAATTCCTGGATGGTTTTCTGGGCATCTTCACAGTTCTAGTGCCTTTCAAGCTCTTTGGAACTGACACCTAAAAATCTCTAAGAAACCTAAGGTTTTTCAGATCCCCCACTATTATGTCCAACCCATGTCCTTTGTCGAGCAAGGCTGTGTGCAAGCAAGCTGACTGTGGCGTTTAGATCACCCGGACGATACTTTAGGCTTTTCAATGACCGCAAAGAGTGCTTCAGTGACAGTTTGGGGTACAAGACCAGCAAAATAGTTCGTCTTTGTGCGGGCATGAGCTAGCGGTTTCTCACGCTTTTTGATTTCCAACTTGCCCTTGTTGCTAGGAAGCATAATGCTTGAAGGAGAAGAAAGACTCTCCAGCAAGCTTGCTGAACAGGGAAGAACTCTGATGGCTTTGGCGCCAACGACACCGTCGCAAGCCGAGACCGGGGCAGGTTATCAGCGTTACCCTAGGGTTATCATTGCCGCCCCGGCCAGTGGCCATGGCAAAAGCACCGTCGCTACGGGCCTGATGGCGGCATTGGCTGCCACCCAGTGCGTACAGGGCTTCAAAGTCGGTCCTGACTACATTGACCCGATGTACCACACGGCGGCGACGGGGCGACCGTCACGCAACCTCGATGCCTGGATGCTGCCGCCAGTGGCCGTGCAGCAGGTGTTTGCGCGGGCCGCAGCAACGGCCGGGCTGAGCATTATCGAGGGGGTGATGGGCTTTTTTGACGGCGCTGGTGCTGATCCGCTCGACGGCAGCACAGCGCAGATAGCACTGCTGCTGGCAGCTCCGGTCATTCTGGTGGTGGATTGCAGCCACATGTCGGTCAGTGCAGCCGCCGTCGTCCACGGCTTTCACACATTTATGTCAAAGGTCAATATTGCAGGCGTGATCTGTAACCGCGTCGGCAGCGAACGCCATGCTGCCTGGCTGCGGGAAGCCATCACGCAGTATGGTGTTCCCGTGCTCGGCTGCCTTCCACACTTGCCAGACCTCGCCATACCGGAGCGACACCTTGGGCTGTTGACCGTTGATGAACGGCCACATGCGGTAGAAGCCTTTCTGACCAAGGCTCGAGAAGCGATGGAGCAGTACGTTGACATGGAGGCTGTCGTAAGCCTTGCCAGTGCTGCACCACCTTTGCCGCTACCGAACGACGCCGACCTGCCGGTTGCTTCTCCAAACTTCAGAGTTCGGATAGGTGTTGCCCGTGACAAGGCATTTTGTTTCTACTACGAGGATAATCTGGATGCCCTGCGGGCTGCTGGTGCTGAAGTTGTGTTCTTCAGTCCGTTACATGATGCTGCTCTGCCACCCAACATCAGCGGACTGTACCTTGGCGGTGGCTACCCTGAACTTTACGCTGCTACTCTCAGCGCCAATCACTCATTGCTGGCTGCCATTCAGGAAGCCCATGCCCACGGCATGCCAATATACGCCGAATGTGGTGGGCTGATGTACCTGACCGAGGCGTTGGAGGACACTGAAGGTCAACGCTATCCAATGGTTGGCATCGTTCCCGGTGTCTGCCGGATGGAGCGGCGGCTGATCTTGGGTTACCGGGAAGTTAGACTGGCCGGCGATGGGCTTCTAGGCGCAGCCAAGCAGAAGCTACGTGGGCACGAGTTTCACTACTCAACATGGCAGCGCCCGAAGGCAACTCCGCCGGCTTACACCGTTCAGCCCCGCTCCCCGACGGAACAGCCACGTGACGAAGGCTTTGCCTGTGGCAACCTACACGCTAGCTACATCCACCTACATTTCGGGCAGGATGCGCGGCTGGCAGCGCAGATGGTTGCCCGTTGCCGCATATGGCAGGAAAGCTGGGGCCAGGGGCAGCGTTCCTGAGAGCTAGAGACCGTTGGTGCAAAAGGTCACTCGCCAATGACTTTGACGAGAACCCGTTTGGGTCGGTAGCCGTCAAACTCCCCGTAAAAAATCTGCTCCCAGGGGCCAAAATCCAGTCGCCCGTTGGTAATGGCTACCACGACCTCCCGTCCCATAATCTGGCGCTTGAGATGGGCATCGGCGTTGTCTTCACCGGTGCGGTTGTGGTGGTAGTAGTTTGGATCAGGGTTGAAAGGTGCAAGTTTTTCCAGCCATACGCCAAAGTCGTGGTGTAGACCGGCCTCGTCGTCATTGATGAAAACGCTGGAGGTGATGTGCATGCTGTTGCATAGCACCAACCCTTCCTTGATGCCGCTACGGCGCACGATTGCCTCAACCTGAGGCGTAATGTTGACAAAGGCCATTTTGGAAGGAAGGTTGAAGGTCAGGTATTCCGTCACAGATTTCATAGGCGGCAAAAAATCCTTGCACAGGGTTTTTGGTGGCCGGCGACATGCCGGGTGCGTAACTGTCTGCCATGATCTTGTCCTGAATGACAGAAGCAAGGGTAACGGGTATGCCGGAAGGGCAGGGGTGCCGGGAAGACGGCGACAGCCGTGTTGTATTGATGGATCAAAGCACCTATACTCGCGCCACACAGATTCTGCACTAGGCTGCCGAGCATGTTAGCTGTGAAAGGAGTTGCACCATGCAGGCTATGTTTGCGCACAAGGCCCTGCGTCGGGTAGTTGTCTGTTTGTTGTTGTTTGGGGCTTGGCTGGTTGCCGCTTCCGGTGAAGTGCGCGCTCAGTTTACCGATCCGCTGAGCGGCATGCAGTTTGAGACCATGGCGATGGCAAACCTGAGTCTCATGCTGTCGCTTGCCCAGCGCAGCGTCTTTTATCAGTCTGTGCCCTTGCGCCTTTCCGGCGATCGTGAGCGCGGTAGCCAGGCGCAGCGGCGCGCACCGGCGTCGTCGGAAGGTCGTCCGGCGCAGATGCCGCGCCAGTACAGCGCCACGGACTTCCGGCCGCAACGGCAGCAATCCATTGCCGAACAGTTCGCGTCGCTGTCCGATGATCCCCAACAACAGGCAACACTGCTTTCGCTGGGCGACGCGATTTTCAAAGAGATCGAACGCAGCCCGGACTTTCGCAAAAACAACCTGACATACGCGGTGGCTTTGGCCGTCGGGGTTGCTGTCGGGATTGAACGCGGACGGGACCTCACCGATGAGGAGTCAGAATTTCTGCTGGGGGCAGTCCACGAACTGTTGACCTCGGACCCGAAGTTCATGCAGCAGCCGGCGGCCGAACTGACAGCCTTGTATGACACATGCCTGTTGTTTGGTGGGCTGATGACGACGTTTCACCTCGATGCCCAACAGAATGGAACCCGTGAGTCTGAACTGGCGGCTAAGCGGCTGGCCAAGGTCACGCTTCAGGCGCTGGGCTGGCCAGCAGAAAAGTAATGGGGACAAACGGAGTTGGACAGCCCAGCCTGAGTAAGGCACCGGGTAAGACAAATGGCAATTCAACCATCAACCGGGAAACCGGTGTCACAGATAGGAGACATGAACATGAAATTCGTATCCATCAAATTTTCCACGAAAAAAACCATGTTTCTGTCCGGATGTTTTCTGGCCGTTTTTGCCATGGCAGGCCCGGTGCTTGGCGTTGTGTCACAGAAGAAACCTCAATCGCCCCCGGTCGCTGGCAGCGCATTGCAGGAAAAACCTCAACCGTCACCGGACGATCTGTTTGTTCCCCCGGACTCTCCAATACCAGATATAGACTTTTCAATTCTGAATCAAAAATTCAGATTGATGGACCTGGCGCGGGATATTGCCGAAAGCATGAAAAACGAGCCCACGGAGACGAAATTTGAAAAAATAATGCAGATGCCATCTGGGCTGCGCAGATTTATCATGTGGAGTCTTCCAGAGGAAGAAATAATCCAGCATTTTACGCATACTATGGAAAAGGAAGTTGCCCCAAAATATCCATCACAAGCTGCCGATGTCAAAAGCCTGCACCAAAAGATTGTGGAAATGATCCCCGCAATGAGGCAGGCTATGCAGCATGAATTCAGAAGTGTATATCAACACGATGAAAAGTATAGACAAAATGGCTATAGGAGAACGTGGATGGGACTTTCTTGAGAAAATAGGCTCATTTTCTCCAACCGCACGTGAACTCATCATGATGTTTCCGCCGGATAAGAGAACAAAACCA
>Ga0308393_1000065_pt1 | contig 61571 bp, 53 predicted proteins | sample Hotspr2Sampleee2_FD_202364 | JGI IMG/M metagenome (GOLD analysis project Ga0308393, IMG submission 202364) | Hot spring phototrophic mat microbial communities from Mushroom Spring, Yellowstone National Park, Wyoming, United States - 20050630_ee2 ... | reverse complement strand
CAGATAGTTGCCGCCCATAGAGAGCCGCATCCAGACGCCCCAAAAGTCGGGGTTCTTCTGGGCAAGTCGAGTGCGGTACCTTTGCTCGCCATCTACGGTCTCTTCGTAGACTTCGTACCCGCGCAGGGACGAAGGCGCTTCAATCATTTCAGGCATTCGGTAGACGCCTGGCATGGGCTGCGTGCTGAAGCCAACCAGTTGCCCGTTCAACAGGGCTTGCTCTGCTTGCTGGGGCATTTTCGCCAACAACGCCAGCAGCGTCGCCTCGTTGAAGAGCCACCAACCGTCTGATTGGGGTTTCGAGTAGGTGCGCAACGCCGTCCAAGGGCGATACATATACACCAGTCTACGATTCGATGTCTCTGGCGACGCATCGTCGCTCGGGGTGGAATACGCCCATGATGAGGAGCCTTCTGCCTCCCCTGCAACAGGCGGGTTCTTGACAGCCTCTCGCGCGAAGCGTATCACATCCTGCAACGCACGCACACGCGCCTCGCGAGCCGCACGCAACACACCCTCCTCCTGCTGCCGCGTCTCGTCAGGTACATACAACACATACGCTTCCCCATCCTTGCGCCACGCATAGCGAAACAACGACGCTAACTGCGTCAGGATCTCCCCCGCAGGGCGGTTCTCCACGAAGATAGACACCTTGTGGTGCTGGAGGGCGTCTTGGCAGCGCAGGGGGACGCCTGTTTGTTTGCTGATGGTGCGCAGGGTCTCGCGCAGGGGTTCCATTTTGAGCCAGACGGTAATGCGCGTTTGCAGGCGTGGGTCGTCAGCGAGCGTTTCTTGGGCGAGGGCGGATTGCCCTGTTAGTATCACACACAGCCACAGGCTAAGCCATCGCATCGTGCGCCTCCTGCGGGAAGTATACCCCACCCCCCGTTCCTTCTGCTCAGCGGCAGTTGGTGTCGCTTGGATGTTATCATCGTGGGTGAGATTTGCTCCAAGCGGCGTCTTTTGTACCCAGCTGATGTACCCTATATCAGCGTCAGGCGATGGGGTACACTAACGGCTATGAAGCGGTACTTCGCGGGTGTTGTGCTTCTGTTGGGGATGCATGCACTGCCGTCTGCTCCGAAAACCTTCAAGGAACGCATTCCTGGCACAACTATCGAATTCGAAATGGTGTATGTCCCGCCTGGACGCATCGAACTACCCGACCCTGAAGACCCCAGCAAGAGGCGGGTGGTCGAACTGAAGGGCTTCTGGATTGGCAAAACTGAAGTGAGTTGGGACGAATATGGAACATATGCTTTCAATAAGGACATTGCCGAGATAGAGAAGCAGCGTGAAGCGGATGCCGTTGCGAAGCCGAGCAAGCCATACGGTGCGATTGATCGGGGCTTTGGCTATGAAGGCAATCCAGCGATTGGGATGACTTTCACGGCGGCACAGCGGTACTGCGAGTGGCTCAGCCGAATGACGGGCAAGCCCTATCGGTTGCCAACCGAAGCCGAGTGGGAGTACGCAGCGCGTGCAGGTGTACAGGCACACACGCCACTTTCCAGAGAACTACTGGATAGAATTGCATGGCATCGGGAGAACTCCGATTGCAAGCCGCACAAGGTTGCCCAGAAGCAGCCCAACACTTGGGGCTTGCACGACACGCTTGGCAATGTGATGGAATGGTGTGTCGGTCTGGATGGGAAGGCGGTTGCGTGCGGTGGCTCGTTTATAGACGCGCCTGATACCATCCATCCAGGAGTCCGCGCGCGTCAGACACCTGACTGGAACATGACAGACCCTCAGTATCCGAAGAGCCGCTGGTGGCTCTCGGACGCACCTTTCGTGGGCTTTCGCGTCGTATGCGATGCGCCCCCACCACCGTAAGCAGGTCGCTTGGGGAGAGTTGCTGCTCCTGATGGAGCAGCAACTCTCCCTGCAGCGCCGCCCTTACTTTCCACCGAACTTCTTGTAGGTTGCCTCGTCCACGAACTTGGTGAGCCGTTGCCCGTTGTATTCGGCTTTCAGGGCATAGCGCACCTGCTTTGAGCCCGACTTAGTCGTGCGCTCGTACTTCTCGGTCTTCACCTGATCGTCAGGTACTTCGACCATCTTGCGCTCTTTCACGCTGTAGAATTGCATAGCCTCCCTCCTATGGACAGATTCACAGGCATTGGTGCCTGCGCGTATTGAATATACCGCATTCCGTAGCCAATTCCTGCTGGATTCAGGGCGCATGGGAGGGAAATTGGGGGGAAACGCGGGTCAATTCGTCTCTTCAAAGTCGTGGATGACCCAGCGCACAGCGCCATAGCCGAAGTAGGCGTCCTCTTCGAGGGTGAATACGAGGTCGAGATGCGTTTGCGGTTCGAGGAGGTAGTCGCCGCCGCCCCACAGCACGGCGTCTGTGGCGACACCGCCGTCCCCGCGCACGGTCAGGAATAGATGCTTGCCGTTGCGGTCGGCGCGGCTGCCCAACACCTCCACGCCGCGACACAGAAACAGCGGTTGCTCGTTGCCCGCGCCGAACGGCTCCATCATGTTCAGCTCCTGCAGGAGGCGTAGGGTTGCCTCACTGGGTGCAATCTCTTGGTCGATGTCCAGCGTGGGCACGAGGTCGTCGTCGGTCAGGTGCGCGTTGGCGAAGTCGGTAATCCGCTCGCGCAATGCGTCGAACTGCTCCAGCGCGACGGCGAAGCCGCCCGCTGCTGCGTGCCCACCGCACTTGAGACACAAGGGCTTGATGTGCGCCAGCAGCGCGGTCAGGTTGAACTCTGGGATACTGCGTAGCGAACCGCGTGCAACGCCGTCTTCGATGGTCACTGCCGCCACAGGGCGGTAGTAGCGCTCGCGGAGTTTGCCCGCCACCAACCCAACAATCCCGTGCCGCCAGTTCGAAGAGTGCACCACCAGCGCGCGATGGCGAGCGAGATTCTCGCGCTCAATCTGCGCAATCGCCTCTTGTACGGCTGCTTCCTGCAGCGCTTGCCGCGCGCGGTTGTGTGCGTCCAGCGTCTGGGCGATTTGCTGCGCCGTCTGCTTGTCTTCTTCCAGCAGTAGGCGCAGTGCAAGGGTCGCGTCTTCCAGTCGCCCAGCAGCGTTCATGCGGGGCGCAAGTCCGAAGCCGATATCGCGCGCGGTTGGGCAGCGCTTGACGCCCGCGACTTGCTTCAACGCTTGCAACCCGACGCGCCTCGTCTGGTGCAATCGCTCCAACCCGTATTTGACCAAGATTCGGTTCTCGCCCACCAGCGGCATCACATCGGCGACCGTGCCCAGCGCGACGAGGTCAAGCATCGTATTGTAGAGACCGTTGCGTGCAAGGTTCCGCGCCATCAGCAGCGCCTCGGCGACGCGGAACGAGACGCCCACCCCGCTCAACTCGCGGAACGGGTACTGCGAGTCGACGCGTTTGGGGTTCACCACTGCCAGCGCGTGGGGCAGGCGGTCGCTTGGCTCGTGATGGTCGGTGATAATCACTTCCAGACCCGCCGCGTTGAGCGCGTCGACAGCTTGGAGCGCGCGCGTGCCGCAGTCGCAGGTCAGCACCAACTGTGCGCCGATGCGCTGCGCCGCCGCAATCGCGTTCGGGTGCAGGTCGTAGCCCTCCTGCTCGCGATTCGGAAGATATGGCTGCGCTGGAACGCCTAAGCGTCGCAGGGTGATTAGCCACAGCGCGGTGGCGGTCACCCCATCGACATCGTAGTCGCCATAGACCAGCACTGGCTCTCTGCGTTCCACTGCCTGTGCAAGGCGGCGCACCGCAGGCTCTATATCGGGGAGAAGACTCGGGTTCGAGAGGTCTGTCAACGACGGATTCAGGAACCGATAGGCGTCTTCAGGCTCGGTGTAGCCGCGTGCGATGAGGATTCGCGCCAGCACGCGGCTAATGCTCAACTCGGCTGCCAATCGCGCTGCTTTCGAATCGTCGCGTGGACGCACGCGCCATCGATGTTGCGCCATACCTTCGAAGATTCTACCCGCACTATCGCTTCCCTGCATACGGACGAGGTGCAGAGGAGGCTATAGGCACGCGTCGCGCACGGCGTCCAACGCGCGTTGCACCCCGCATGTCGGCACAACGCCGCAGCCAGGTGCGGGGCGAATGCGCCACTGATTACCCTCGCGCACAATCTCGATCCAGAAGTGCTGGGTGAGCTCGTCTTCCACCACCACCACGCGTGTCATGGCAATCTGTCGCGCGGGGTCATAGCGCGTCTCTTTGAACACCACATGCACGCCCTCGTCCACATCGGCGGGCTGGAAGCGTGCAGGGTCAAACTGAGGCACGCGATAAGTCTCCATCACAGCATCCTCCAGCAACGGCACTGCGCAGTGCTGAATCTTCGTTAAGGTCAGCTCGTAAAACCTGGTCTGTCCCTCAGCGAGCCACTTGCGCTCGTATTTGGTTCTGAATTGCGGGGGCACGGTGCGCGCGTATGCTGTGAACCCCGTGTCGGTTAGGCTGCCCAAGACCCACTGGAAATAGTCAGCGTGGTCGGTGAGCAGGTAGCATTCCCCACCTGGTTGCAAGCGGCTGTTGACAAGCTGCAGCATGCGCGAGTCGAACAGGCGGTGCTTGTGGTGGCGCGTTTTGGGCCATGGGCATGGAAACAGCGCATAGACACGCGCGAGGCTCTGCGGGGCGATTGCTCGCCCCAGAATGGGGCGCGCGTCGCCCAACAGCACGCGCACATTGGTCAGCCCTGCGGTTGCGATGGCACGCAGGGCGCGTTGCACGCTCTCCCACTCACGCTCAATTCCCACGAAGTGGCGTTCGGGCATCTGCTGGGCGCGTGCGACAAGGTACTCACCGTTGCCAAAGCCGACCTCTAGCTCAACAGGCGCCACGCGTCCAAAAAGCTTTGCCCAACTGAGTGGACGCTCCGCCTCGCGCCAAAGCACCAACGGTCTGAGGGAGCGATAATAGGTACGCACGGGCTAAATTAAACCCCGTCGCACCGCCAGAAGTGCCGCTTCGGTGCGCGAGTTGACCTGCAGTTTGAACAAAATGTTCGAGATGTAGTTCTTGACGGTCTTTTCAGCCAGAAACAGCGTTTCGGCGATCTCGCGGTTGCGCTTACCCGCTGCCAGCAGGCGCAGAATCTCCATCTCGCGTGCGGTCAGTTCGCACATCAGGTCGGGCGTGCGTTCCGCAGCGGCGCGCATGCGCTGAAACTCCTGAATCACGCGCGCGGCAACCACTGGGTGGAGCAACGACTCGCCACGCGCCGCCGCATGGATACCTGCGACCAGCTCTTCGGCAGGGCTGTCCTTGAGTAAGTAGCCGAGGGCGCCCGCTTTGATAGCCTCGAACACATGCTGGTCATCACCGAAAATAGTCCAGATAACCACCTGCACATGGGGCAGAGCACGCTTGATACGCCGAGTGGCTTCGATGCCGTCCAGACGCGGCATCTGAATGTCGATGAGCACCACCTGCGGTTCGAACTGAAGCGCCATCAGCACCGCTTGCTCCCCATCGCAAGCGATACCCAGCAAGTCCACACTCGGCTCGTGAAGGGTCAGCTCTTCAAACGCCTGTTGCAAGCGCGGGTCATCCTCCGCTAAGATGGTTCGGATAGGTTCCATCGTCTCCACCGATAGGAATGTGGGCAATCACTTCGGTACCTTTTTCGGGCGCGCTTCGAAGACTCAGTTCGCCGCCCAAGGCGCGTATCCTTTCTCGCATGCTATTCAGCCCCATCCCCTCGAGGACAGCTTCGGGATCGAACCCGTTGCCATCGTCCGCCACACGCACTTTGAGCCATCCCCCGCCCCAAGAGCATTCTACCCACAGGTTTTGCGGGCAGCCAGCGTGCTTCATCACATTACTTAAAGCCTCCTGAATCACGCGCACAAGCATCAGTGTCTGGAGAGGGGTCAGGTGCGGCAGTGCTTCGGGGCAGATGCAGTGGAGTCGGGCGTGCAGTCGCTGAGCGACGCGCTCGGCAGCTTGACGGATCAACACGCGCATGTCGGTCGTTTCTGGTGCGCGCAGCTGCTGAATAGCGTGGCGCGTCTCGTCCAGTGCCGTGCGCAAAAGATCGATCTGCTCTTGCAGGACGCTGTTCTCTTTGGGGTCGACTGCAGGCGTTAGCCGTCGCTGCAGCGACTCTAACCCGCGAATTACGCTCACCAGATGGTGTCCCAACCCGTCGTGGAACTCGCGGGCGATGCGTTCGCGCTCTTGCGCTAAGTCGTACTGTTCTCGAAGCTCTGCCAGCTCCATACGGTACTCCACATGGCTACGGTACACCTGATGGATGAGCCAACTGGCTAAGCTGATAGACGCAAGGCGAAACCCGAAGTCGTTCCAGAGGTCGGGTGTGAACGGCGCACTTGCCCACGCATAGCCGACGGCGGTCAGCCCCAGCGCCACCAGCAGCATGCGTGTGGGCATCACCGCCGCTTCGGAAGCCAGCAGCGCAAAGTACAGCAGCCACAGCTGACTCTCGAAGCCGCCCGTGAAGCGCGTCGTGAGCGTAATCAGGAACAGATCAAACAGCGCCAGTGGCAGCGTGAGGCGATACATCACGCGCGGGTCTTTCAAACCGACCCAAGTGCGTGCAGCTGCCGAGAGCAGTGCCAACGCAGCCAGCAGCCCTACCTGACTCCACGAGAGCACGAACCGTCCCTGTAACTTTCCGATCACGCCCCAGAGGACAGCCGCCCCTACAATCCCCCACACGGGCAGATTCACCTGCGTGAACCGCCGATATTCGGGCGAAGCCAGCATCGTGTCCTCCTACTGGGAGGGAGTGAAGCCTGCCGTTGCCAGCAGGTGTAGCAGCTGCGGTTCATCCAAACGCGCCGCGTCGAACACGATTCGAACCGTTTTCTGCGGCAAGTCGACCGCTACCTGCTGCACGCCTGCGACTGTGTCCAGTGCGCGGTGGATTGCCCGCACACATCCTTCGCACTCAATCTCGGGCGCGTGCCAGACGACCTCTTTCAGGTTCACATGACAATTATACCGCACTGGCATAGTAAGTGTTATGAATTGTACCGTCGGGTAGGCGCAAGATGAGTTGGAATTCAGGGCTCACGCCCAGCGCGATTCCGATCGGCTGCTGCGGCAGGTCTTGCGCGCGGTAGGCGCGTGTGGGGGTGTCGTCCCGCGCCTGCCAGCGTGCATGTACCTGCGTCGGCTGGTCGCGCCATAGGCTAATCAGGGCGCTCAGCCTGCCCCAAATCGCTTCAATCAATGCAGCGCGTTCCGAGGGAGGAACAAATGTGCCCTCGCTGCCCCAACGCCCGCACGCCTGCCAAACAGAGATCGCTATCGGTTGCAGTTCAGGGGGGAACTCGGTTTGACCCAAGTTGATGCCTATTCCGACAACAGCAGTATCGCGCACCCGCTCCACCAGCACGCCGCCCAGTTTGCGCCCATTCACGAGAAGGTCGTTGGGGTACTTCACGCGCACAAGGGGCAGGTCAGGATAGTGGAGCTCCAACGCTTCGGCGGCTGCTAACGCTGCGCACACTCCCACCACGCCTGCAGGCGCTGGGATTGGCATGTCCCACAGGATAAGCGAAGTGAGTAGGCTCTGCCCAGGCGCATCGTACCATGCAGTGCCTTGTCGCCCGCGCCCTGCAGTCTGGTGGTCGGCATAGACTGCATCGTAGCGACGGTTGTGCTGCTCCACCAGCTCATGGGCGCGCCGCTGCGTCGTGTCAATAACCGTGTGAAACTCAAGGCGTATTCCCATGTTGGGCACAGCACGCCTTGGAACAGATCCAAGGCTGGCAAATTCGCTACCTCTATTCGCGGGTTGGAGCTTCGTTCCTGCTACATGCTCATAGAGACTGCGTTTTCGACTCAGAGCTGCATCTGTGCGCCGAGCAGCAGCGCCATTCCCCAGCCGATGACGCCGACGATGAGCGCGCCAATCATTCCTACCAGGAACGGTTTGAGACCGACACCTTTGAATACGCGGAACGAGGTTGCTAAGCCCACTGCTGCCATCGCAGTGCCCAGTGTGCGCGAGCCCCAAGTCTCGCCGACGGCTTTGGTAAACTCCTTCCACGCTTGCGCATCCCAAATGCCGAAGGCGAGCCCGTTCGCCACCTGCACATCGCCGATGGAGCGCACAATTGCCATCGCGATAAAGCCCAGCACGAACGCAGGTAGCAGCTTCGCGATGCTGATCTTGCCGCCTTCACCGTTGCCAGCCGACGCTTGCCGACGCAGGTACAGGTACGACAGCAGCGGCACCACTACCGCCAGGAACAGGTTGCGCGTGAGCTTGGTCACAGTCGCCGTCTTCAGAACCGTCTCGTCGTTGAACACCTCCTTGTAGGTCAGCGCCGCGCCGACCACCTGCGAGGTCTCATGCACCGCCGTGCCCAGAAACAGCCCAATCTGCTCGGAGGTCTGCAAAATATGCGGCGCAAGGTACGGGTACAGGAACATCCCCAGCAGCCCGAACAGCGTAATGTTCGCCACGGCGTAGGCGACCTCTTTCTGGTCGGCTTTGATCGCAGGCGCAACCGACACGATTGCCGTCACGCCACAGATGCCCGTACCTGCCGCAATCAGCGTACCCAACCGCTCTGGCAAGTTCAACTTGCGATTAATCCACGCGATGAAGATCAGTCCGCCGAAAATCACCGCCGCAACCACTGGGATACCCCACACGCCCAGCTTGAACACATCCATCAGGCTGAGCTTGATGCCGACCAAGATAATCCCTAAGCGCAGAATCTTGGTCGTGCTGAACTTGATGCCCTCTTCGATGCTCTGAGGCAGGGGCAGTAGGTTGCGCAGCAGGATGCCAATCACGATTGCCGTCAGCACGGCGGAAATCGGGCTGGACTTGCCTGTGGGGTCGATTCCCTGCAGGCTCAACACCCACGCGCCCAGCATGTTGGTCAGCGGGATGGCGACCAGCATAATCGCTACCGAGAGCAGAAAGCCCGGTAGAATCTTCACCACCCCGCTCCAGTTCGGCGCGCCGAACAGCGCGTTCAACAGCCAGTTTGGTCTCTCTACTTGCGTTTCTATCGGATTCGTTGGCGTTGCCATCGCTGTCTACCTCCTGTCGAAATTGTGGCGGAAACCTCTGTTAGAGTATGGAGTGCTGAAGCGCAGCTTCAGCGCACTGGCGGAGGCTGCTGCTTCCGCACTCCAAAGAGCAGTTCCCCCTATTGGCAGGGGGAACCCAAGACCTACGCAGCATCTTAGTAAGCGTCTGCGAGCGCGCAGACATTCTTGCCCAGCTCCAGCTCTTGCGCCTTCTCTTCGTCGGGCACAAGCAGCCCTGCGTTCACGCGCTTAATATCCACATACTGCGGCGGGAACACAGGCAGCGTGCTAAGCATAAACTCAACAAACGCCTCCTTGCTGGGCGACTGGTACTCGCGCGGGTTGTTGCGCTTGATGTTGCCCAGCGTGTCGTAGAAGGCTCCGTCGGGTCGCCCTTCGCGGCTGGCGGTGGCAAAGTGCGCGGGGAACACCAGTGTCTCATCGGGCAGCACGAGCAGCTTCCTGTAAAGCGACTCGTAGTGAATCGGCGCCCACTCCTGCCCGCGCCCACCCAAGTCAGGACGCGCCACCGATACGATGAAGATCGAGTCGCCCGTGAACAGGTAGCGGTCGTTCACCAGGAACGCCATGTTGCCCAGCGTGTGTCCTGGGATGTGGATGCCCTTCAGCGTGGCGTTCCCGAACTGGAAGGTGAAGCCATCTTTGAGATACTCGTACTCGATTGTCGCGGGCAGCATATCGATCGGGTGGATGGCGTCATACGGGTGCATGAAGTAGGGGACGCTCAGCTCTTGGGCGAGTTTCGGACCGCCGCTGATGTGGTCGGCGTGCGCGTGCGTGTCGAAGATAGCGACGATCTTGAAGCCTTCGCGCTCGACAAGGTTCGTGTATTGCTCGATGTGGCGAGTCGGGTCAATAAGGATGCCCTCGCCGTTGCTCACGACGGCGTAGGCGAGGTCGCCACGCGCTACGCGAATAATCTGGTACAGCGCGACATCCGTGACCTCCTCGATGCGGCGCACGCGGTAGTAGTTGCCCCACGCGACCATACCGCCTTCGAGGTTCACCGCGTCGTAGCCGCGCTCGCGCAGCACGCCCGCCACATACTCGGACGAACCGCCCTTCGCGCACACCACAACGACCTGCTTGCCTTTCGGCACGCGGTTCACGCTTCCGTCTTCGTCCTCAATAAACTGGAAATACGGAATATGCACGGTCTCGAAGGGGTTGCGCCCCTCAATCCTCCAGCGGTCGAACTCGTCCTGATTGCGCACATCCAAGAGCAGGAACGAATCGCCACGCTCGATCATCTCGTCCAGTTCTGCTACGCTAATCGTCGTTTTGGTCAGTATAGCCATTGTCATACCTCCCTGATTAGGATAGGGTTTCGGAAGCAGTTCGCGTCGCTTCCGATTAGTTAGAGGTGGTTAGGAAGCGGAAGGATTCAGGGGGCGGGGTCAAAGGGGTGTCAGGGCGGAGGTGTGTCCTCAGCCCTGACTGACGTCTGCCATTTCGAGCAGGATCGTATCGGCACAACAACTCCAGCACGGCTCGCTTTTGAGAAGTCAGCCGTGGCGTTTCGTACCCCTGCTGACGCTGCGATAGCCGCATCTGTACAACAGCATACTCGCACTGCTCCGCTCTGTTCTCCTGTAAAAAAGATGAATGTCTCCTACACACCAGAATTGTACATACCCCACCTACGCCAGTTGCGTAGAGGGCTCCGCAGTGCGTTTCGCGTGTTGGGCACGCGGAGAGACACATCGCCCCGCGCCGCACGCTTACTCACCGAGTCAAGAAACTTATCTTATTTCCCGATAATTCCCTGCACGAGGCGACAGCGATGCCCGAATCGGTGCGTTCGTCCGAGCGCGTGGTTATGGTTCTGCCTGGATGTGGAGGTCTAAGCGATGTCCGAACTGATGGTGCTGCTGCAAGCCCTGCTGCTGATTGCGGGCTGGTTGCTGTTTGTACGCGCCCAGACCGAGTTGCGCGCCCAAGCCGCGCGCCAATCGCTCACGGGCGAGCTGGAAGAGCTGCGCCAGACGATTGACGCCCTACTGCAGAAACTCGCGGAAGACGCCGCGCGCGCCGAAGCGCGTATTGAGGCGCGCCTGCGCGAGCTGGAACGATACACCCCGCACGCGCCGCCGACGGAACCCACGCCGCCCACACCAACTGCACTGCCAAAGTCCGTCGATGCGCATGCTTTGAATCCCCCCTCACCCCAACCCTCTCCCCCCTTGTCAAGGGGGGAGAGGGCAGGGAGTGGGGGGATTCTACAAGCGCAGGAACTGGTGAACTCTGGCTCGGCGGCTGGTATTACCTGCGAAGCCTATCCCACGCCTGAAACACCCGCCGAAACTTTAATGCGCGATTCGGGGTATAACTCTACAGGTTCAGCAACTTCGCCCTCTGGCGTAGTGCGCATGCTGGCGGCGCAAGGGCTTACCGTCGCTGAAATCGCCCGACAGACGGGCTACGCAGCGGGCGAGGTCGAGCTGATCCTGAACCTAACACGACATCGGACGGAGGAGAACGAATGAAATTATCGAGTTTCGTTGGGATTGGGTTTGCAACGCTGCTAACGGCGTCTCTTGTCAGCGGGTGCGGCGGCGGCAACCAGAAAAACGCTATCGCTAAAATCGGCGACACTGTTATTGACAAAGAAACCTACCTACGCCGCTTGGAGCAGGTGCCTACACCTGTCCAGATCGCGGGCAGTCAGCTAACCGCCGTTCCAGCGGGCTATGCAACCCTCCAGCAGATGGTTCGCGAGCAGGTACTGCTCGACATGGCGAAAGAGGAGGGCGTACTGCCGACCGAGCAGCAGGTCGAGGAGCGCGTGCAACGCGAAATGAAAAATAATCCCCAAATCAAGCAAGCGATTACCGATCAGCGACTAACCCTTGACGATTACCGCCAACAGGTGCGCGTGGCGCTGGCGGAGTTCAACCTGCGCACCAAAGGCGTCACGGTCACCGAGCAGGAGGTCAAGAAAATCTACGACCAGAACAAGCGGGCGTTTTATCGCCCCGCCAGCGCACGCGTGCGCACAATTGTTGTGCAGAACCCCGAAGTGCGCAAGCAAATCGACGACGACCTCAAACGCGGCTTCAATTTCCAGAGCATCGTGAACAAGTACGCACAGAACCCTGTGGCAGGCGTCCAATCGGGTGAAGCGGAGCTCCCGCTGGAAGGTGAGACACCTCCAACACCAGAGGGGCAACTGCAGCGGCGCATACGCGATACCCTCAAAAAAATGAAACCGACCGAGGTAACTGACTGGCTGCCCGTAGGTGGCGGCGCTGTAGCGCGCATCGAAGTGCTGGCGAAAAGCGCAGGGCGACAGCTGCCCTACGAAGAGGTCAAAGAGGACATTCGTGAGCGACTAATGCTCCAAAAAGGGATGCAGACCAACCGCGATCTGAATCTGGAGCTTGCTAAACGGCTTGCCAACACCTCTGTCGAAATCTACTCGGAGACTTGGAAGAAACAGTATAAAAAAGATATCGAAGAGCTCAAAAACACCGTTGCCCAGCTGGAGAGACAGCAGGGTGATCAAACTGCCTCTCAAGGCAACCAGCGCACGCCTTCAGGCGACAAGCCTACCAAGAAACGCTGATGGTTTACCTTGTGGGTCTGGGCACAGGGGGGGCACAAGAGTTGAGCGAGCAGGCACTGCACGCGCTGCACCGTGCCCAGCGCGTGTGGGTAACGCACCCCGAGCATCCCAGCGTGCGCGTGCTGCAACTGGTTGGTGTCGCTTTCGAGCCGTGCCCGAACACGCTCGAGCAGACTCTTGCAACCTTGCTGCACGCGCCCGAACGCATAGTCGCCCTCGCTATGCCTGGACACCCGCTGCTGGGCAATCCCCTCACCGTGCAAGTGCTGGCAGCCGCTGCTGAGGGGGGGCGCTCGGTGCGCCTTGTGCCCAGCCGCAGCCCAGTGGAGCCCGTGCTGGAGGCGACGATGTACGCTGTGCCCGACGGCGTTCAGGTCATCAGCGCGGCGCGACTGCCCCATGTCGCCTGCGAACCAACCCTGCCCACCCTCTGGTTCGGCATCGAAACGCCCGAACGCCTGCGCGCCCTGCACGCACACTTGAACCTGTACTACCCACCGCATCACGAAGTTATTCTGGTGCATGCTCCCGGTGATGCAAGCGTGGAGACGCGTCGCCTACCGCTGGCACGGCTAACCGAGATGCCCTGCGATTCGCAAACCTACTTGCTGGTTCCCCCGTGCCTGCGTCGCGAGCAGACCTATGCGGGCTTCGAGGGGCTCACGCGTGTGGTCGCCGCGCTGCGCGCCCCTGATGGCTGCCCATGGGATCGTGAGCAGACCCACGAGAGCCTCAAGCCCCACCTGCTGGAGGAGACCTACGAAACGCTGGAAGCCATCGACCGCGCCGACTCCACCGAACTGCGCGAGGAACTCGGCGACCTCCTACTGCAGGTACTGATGCACAGCCAAATCGCCAGCGAGACAGGCGCGTTCGATATTCATCAAGTCGTGCAGCACCTGATTGAGAAACTCATCGCGCGCCACCCGCATGTGTTCGGCGACGCGCACGCCGAGACCGCCGCGCAGGTGCTGAAAAACTGGGACGCCACAAAACGCCAACAGAAAGGGCGAGACTCGGTGCTGGACGGCGTGCCGCGCGCGATGCCCGCGTTAGCGCGCGCCCAAGAAATCTCCAAACGCGTCGCACGGGTCGGCTTTGAGTGGGACTCTATCGATGGCGTGCTGGACAAACTGCGCGAGGAAGAGACCGAGCTGCGCCAAGCGATCGAGTCGGGCGATTCGGGGCGTATTGCCAGCGAGTTGGGCGACCTGCTGTTCACGGTGGTCAACATCGCCCGCCACGCATCTGTAGACGCCGAGCAGTGCCTGCGCCAGATGGTGAATCGGTTCACGGTGCGCTTCCAGTGGATGGAATCGGAAGTCGCGCGCCGAAACCGCCTGCTGGAGAGCCTCTCGCCTGACGAGTGGGAAGCGTTATGGCAGCAGGCGAAGCACGAGTTGGATTGAATCGCCTCGCACAGCATTAGGAGTTATCGAACCGTTTAATATCGATCACGAAACGCCGAGACGGTTCGATAATGCGCGTTAATGGGTTGATAACTCGCGTTTCGGAAGATAGCGTCTGCCACGCTTGTCTCCTTCAGCGTGCAGCCAGCCATCAAATTGCAAGCGCACCGCGACTCGTCGCGCCTGCACTGCCGAGATGCCCAACGCCTCGCGAATGTCTTTGTTCGTGACATAACCCTTCTGAGCCAAGATAGGCTCCAGCAGGGCATACTCAGGCGGTTTTTCTGCAGTAGTGCTTTCTGGTTCAGCGAGAACCGTGTATACACGCCCGCGCTTTTGGGACAGTCGCACAATACCCTTGCGGATAAGATCTTTTATCTGCTGCGAGGCTTCGTAGACGCCAATTCCAGCGAGTTTCTGAAAATCTCGGCTGGTGAACCGACCGCCCTGCGTGTGCGCATACGCAAGCAGTCGCCTCTGAGTGGGGCTGATGCCCAGCGGCTCGAACTGACGCAGCCACTTCAGGGTCTCTGGTGGGAAAATTGGTGTGTTATATAATATGACCGTGAAGATAGCATCTGCCTCCATACGCAGGTCTGGGGGGTGCAGCCCCTCGCGCTCCATCACAGCGAACATGCGCGGGACGCCTTCCCCCAGCTCACGCATATACCCCAAATCCGTCAGTACGCGCACGATTCTTGGGTTTCGGGAAGCGTGGATACGCTCTCGATTACGCAGGCGTTCAAGAGTCACAGGCTCAACGAGCGTTCCTGGGCTGCGTATCTCCAAGCGGTTATCGAACAGCCAAACCTCAATAGGCGTCCCCGTAAGACCATAGTCACGATGGGCAACCGCGTTGATAAGCGCCTCCTGCCAAGCGAATGGAGGGTACTCGAAGCGGCTCTCGAAGGATAACCCCGACAACGCCTGCCGCTCGCGGATGTGGGCGGTAATGGTCTCGAACGCGCTCTCGATGAGTTTGGGCAGTGGCGCCTCAATCCGAACACGCTTGATTACATTCAACTCCGCGCCAAACCTGCGCTCGTTACCTTCCCAGCGCACAAAATCGACATGACAACTGGGATGCCACCGAATAGGGTCCTTCGCAAACAACAGCAGGCACGCCAACGAAAGCAAATATCGACCGTTGCGAGGTTCAATCAACCGATACCGTAACAAAAGTTCCTCATCGGGCAAGTCCACACGCGCCTTTTCACGAAGCATATCTATTAGTTCGCTATTGATGTCAGATAGGGACGCCTCATGAACGAACTGCAACTCTGTCACGCGCCGACGCTTACCCTCCTTCATAGCGGCAATATCGGCTGCAGAGAAGGGCATGTTGCTGTCTGCCACGCGCAGCACATATCGACCATCTCTCAGTTGGTGGACTTCGGGACTCCAGTCCACCTCGAACACCAACACAGGGATTTCTCCTACGGTCGCCCACCGATGGGACGCTTTGACAGGAGGCGTGATATGGGTTTTGGGAGCCTGCACGATTACCTCGAGCCGATCGGGTGGGTAGTCAACACCCGTAGGCGTCCCATCGTCCTCAATTCCGAGCGCGAGCGTGCCGCCGTCGGCGTTTGCCATCGCGGCTAAGGTCTCTGCCACATCGCGAGCGACCTCGCGCGCCTCACGGCGTTTCGGGGAGCCGCTGCCTCTCTCATAGCACGACTTGCGCTCGAAAAACTGTCCTTCAGGTTGGGTTTGAAGCCGTTCCCAATCCTGCAAGCGTTCTCCCTCCATGGCCTATAATGCATCGTGCGTCGAGAATCAGTTCGCGCGCGGTTCACTAATCCCCCTCACGCGGCGGCAAAAGGTCGTCTACAGCAATCACTGCCTCCAGTTGTGCTACAGGCGTAATCGACTCGCCTGCACGATACACCGCCTGCTGGCGATACCCGTACCTGTACGGGCGTCCTGCTATCGGCGCAGGCTCCCGAAACACCTCCAGCACGCCCTCCATAAGGTTCACAATCCAGTACTCAGGAATGCCTGCCCACGCATAGAGGCTGGCTTTGGTGTGGCGGTCTAAACGCAGGGTCGCTTCGCTGACCTCCACCACCAGCACGGCGCAGGTGGGGTGGGCATAAGCGAAGTCGCGGATGTTACCTTCTACGACGGCGACATCGGGCAGCGGCTGGTCGCGCTCGCTCAACGCCAACGGCAACTGCCCGCGCACGACATAGCCTTTTCCGAATACTTGACGAAGCGCCTCCTCACACAGACCAATCGCGGTAGCGTGTGCGCTCTTCATCGGCAACTCCTTTGCGACCAGTTCGCCGCCGATGAGTTCGATCTTCTCGTCGGGGCGCAGGATGCCCGCGTCGTACATCCGTTCCAACTCGACACGGGTGAACTTGCGGGTGTGTCCCCCACACGCTGCAGGCTTCGGACGCGACAGCACTTTCGTCATAGCACCAGTATACCCCTGCAGCCTATGTCAAAGTAGGGTATACTTGCTTGCGAAACGCTAATCACTCTGAAGAGTCCAAAATTTGCAGGGCGAGGGTGCAAGCGTGCGGTGGATGGACGAGACAATAGAGTTTGAAGCGCTCGTAGCCGCCTATGAGCGGCGTATTTATAACCTGCTCTTGCGGATGGTCGACGACCCCGAGGACGCGGCAGACCTGACGCAAGAGACCTTCTATCGCGCCTACCGCGCCTTCGACCGTTTCCGCGGCGACTCGCAGCCCTACACATGGCTGTACCGTATCGCTGTCAACTTAGCGAACGACCACCTTGAAAAGCGTGCGCGCATCCGAAAGCGTGAGGTCGACCTTGCTACACTGGAGTTCACAGACGAGGGCGAACCAACAGGGTGGGATCTACCAGACCCCGCACCGACGCCTGAGGAGCACTTGTTGCAGCAGGAACTCATCGAAAAGGTACGGGCGCTGATTCAGCAGATGCCGCCCGATTACCGAGAGATTATCCTGCTACGCGAGTACGAGGAGATGTCTTACGAGGAGATTGCACAGGCGTTGGGCATCACTTTGGAAGCGATGCGCAGTCGGCTCGCACGTGCCCGCGCTTGGCTGCGCATGCGCCTCGCGCCCTACTTGCAGGAGGAGGAACACTAATGTCCAAGCAGATCGCCTATCGCTATAGCATCGCAGCCGCTTTAGGGCTATGCGCCTTGCTGGGCTTTGCACAGGAACAGCGCGTGGAGAGCGTCGCCGTGCGGGGCTTACGCAACATCTCGGAGACTGCAGTGCTTGCCGCGCTGCGCCTCAAGCCTGGGGAACCGTTCTCCAAGGCAGCGTTGGAGAGCGACCGCCGTGCGATCGACGGCATGGGACTGTTCAGCGAGGTGCGCCCGCGCATAGAGCAGACCGAAACAGGCACGCGCGTGATATTCGAAGTTGTCGAAAACCCCCTGATACGCGAGGTGCGCTTCACAGGCAATACGGTGCTGACCACCGAACAGCTGCTGGCAATTATCCGCAACAAGCCTGGCTTTGTGTTCAACACTAACTTTGTCCAGCCTGATGTGCGCGCCATCCAAGATGCCTACCAACGCGCAGGCTATATCGCGCTATCCGAAGGCTACCTCCCGCCTGACTACGAAAGCGGCGTGCTGACCATCCAATTGAGCGAGCTGCGCGTGGGCGAAATCCGCGTGGAAGGCAACACCAAGACGCGCACCCATGTCATCCTGCGTGAGCTGCGCACCAAACCAGGCGACCTCTTCAACACCATACGCTTCCAACGCGACCTCAACCGCTTATTCAGCACGAACTACTTTGACCAAATCGAACGCGAGCAGATACCGACCGCCTCGGGAGCCATCGACATCATCCTCAAAGTCAAGGAGCGACCAACAGGTAGACTGAATGTCGGATTTGCGATCGACTCGCGCCGACGGCTGATTGGTCTGGCAGAGATTTTCGAGACCAACTTTCAAGGTACAGGGCGCACGGTCGGAATCAACTTCCAGAGCACTGGGGGGCGCAACGGTAGTAGCATTGAGGTGCTGTTTACCGAGCCGTATCTGGATCCGCATCACACTTCGTTTTCGATCGCTGCCTACAACAAGCTGGTCTACCGATTCACCTCCAGCTTTTTTGGGGGGCAAGTCGACCCGAACTTGGAGCAGCAGTATGACGAGCGTCGGCGCGGGGTGACGATAAGCGTTGCACGCCCGCTGAGCGACCTGCTCACGGCGTCGCTGGGACTGCGGGCAGAAGATGTGAACACAAATCGTGTGGCGACCGATCAAGGAGGTGGCTTTATCCGTCAAGATGGAACGCTGACCAGCCTCACGGTGCGCGGCGTTTACAACAACCGCGACCTCGACCTCAACCCTGCGATGGGGCAGTACCTTGCGCTGACCATAGAGCCAGGTGTGAGCAACATCCGCTTCGCAGAGCAGCAATTCCTCGATTCAGGGATAGTGAAGCTGGGTCGATCTGAGTTTCTGCGCGCCTCGATCGACTATCGTCTCTACTACAGTCCGCAGGGACGACGAACCCAGCCCAGCGACAGGCGTCAGGTGTTTGCCCTACGCGCCTATTACGGCACTATATCGGGCAGTGTGCCCTTTTTCGAGCAGTTTTTTATCGGCGGCGCGGAGACACTGCGTGGCTACCCTGAAGACCGCTTCTGGGGCAAGTATGCCGCGCTGCTAAGCTTTGAGTTTCGCCAGCCTGTCGAGAAAGCGTTCACAGCGGTCTTATTCGTCGACATCGGACACGCGTGGGGCGGCTACCCGAGCGTGAACGATTTCACGCAACGCAACCGCTTTCGCCCCGAAGTCGGCTATGGGATTGGCGTGCGCGTGGACACGCCACTGGGCGCCCTGCGCATCGACTACGGCATCGGGCGCAACGGAGGGCGTACGCACTTCAGCGTGGGGCAAATTTTCTGACATCCCACGATAGTACAATCATGACACGGAGGTTAAGATGAGAACTCTCTTAGGATGGCTGTTGATGATAGGGTGTGCGCTCACGGCGCACGCGCAAGCGTTCGGCGTGGTCGACCTTGAGCGCGTAATGACAGAGTCCACCTATGTGAAAGCGAACCGCGAACGACTGCAGGCGATGGAGGCACGCTATCGCAGCGTGTTCCAAACCCTTCAGGAAAACCTGATCCTGACCAACGAAGAGCGCCAGGAGCTAACCAACCTGCTGATGGCAGAGAACCTTACTGACGAGCAGCGCACACGCGTGGAGCAGCTGACCCAGACCGCACGCCAACGCTCCGAAGAACTCCAACAACTCCGCCAGAAGCCACAGCCCACCGAAACCGAAAAAGCCGCGCTGGAGCGGTTCACTCAAATGGAAGCCGTCGGACGGGAAGCGCTCCAAAGCCTCGCCCAACAGCTAAGCCAACAACTGGAACAGCAGGTCCAGCAAGTCAGCAAACAGGTAGACGCGACCGTGCGCGAGACGGTTGCCCAAGTCGCTAAAGAGAAAAAACTTGCTCTCGTCTTTAGCGCAGGTGCAATCCTCTACGCCGAGAATGACATCACCGACGAGGTAATCAAGCGATTAAACGAGCGCAAGTAGCCGACCGAGCGTTTGCTTGTGTGCCTGCGCTCCCCCTTGCCCACGCTGCGGGAGGGGAGGAGCGCAGTTACCTGTGCCTGCGCGGCGAACGGGACAGGAAAGGGGATTTGCGAACAACCCTCCTGCTGAGCGCAGCACTCTTGCTAACGGGGTGTCAGAACCGTTCGACGCTTCAAGTGCGCGTAGACTTGACGCGCGCGGCGCAGGCGGTTGCGCGCGCTCCCCAACCGCCTGTCCCTGAAGCGTTGCCCGCGCAGGTCGTCGCGGTTGCGCCCAGCGCAGGCGTGCTATTCCGTGTGGAACCGCCCGCGCCGACCGACGCGCTTCGTAATCGCCGTGCGCTTGCGCTCTCCCGCGTTGAGCAGCAACGCACTGCAGTGCGCCAGCAACTGTTGCAGCGACGCCTGCAGAGTCTGCCTGAGCTTGAGGCGCGCTGGTACGCAGAACTACGCGCAGAGTACGATACCGACCGACTCCGTGCCGAACGCGATGCAGCCCTGTATGAGGCGTTCCAAGAGTACGGGCGCTTGCGATTCCCCTTGCTTGTGGCACTTCTCGTCTTGGAGCCAGGTAGCGACGCACACCTGCAAGCACAAACACAACTGGAACAACACAAGTATGCGTGGCAACAGCGCGAGCGGGCGATTGAGTCGGCTTACCAAGCGGCGCTACGCCGAATCGATCAGGAAATCGTTGTGCGTGTGAGTGCCCGCAGGCGCGAGTTTATTCGCAACGCCGAGACCGAGATTCAAGAGCTGCTGGCAATGCGCCCTGACCCTGCTGAGGTGTATTTTCCCCGACCCCAGACGCTACTGCCTGTCCCTACCCGCAAGGTATCCTTCCCACCCCTGAGCATAACCATACCCGAACGCACGCTTAGCAACGCGCCACACACCGCAAACAGACGCTTACGCCAAGCAATCATCCATCAACTGGCGCAGGAGTGGGCGTACCTCCATAACTACACGCTCACGGACGATCCCCGCGCGCCCGACTACACCGAGGCGTTCCTCCGCTACCTGTTTGCGAGATAGTGTAGCATCGCCCACAGCCAATACTGCCCTGCAGGATGGAAATGCAGCGTCAGGGGCGTATCGCCGTGGGGTCCCGCAAAGTGGAGCGTGCTGACCAGCAGTCTGCCCACGCCAACCGATACCTGGGCTAAGTAGCTGTGCGTGAAGCCCGTGCGCGTGTCCACACGCTGCCAGATGGGGTGAAGTGGACTGCCCACTATTTCGTGGGCTTGCAACGCGAAGTCGGTGCTGAACGCTAAGAGCCGAGCATCCAGGTGGTCGGGTCGCGGAACAAGCTCCCAAAGTGGATGGGAAAGAAATCGATGGGCAGCCTCACGCCAGAAGGGCAGACGCACGCACGCAGATGTCGGCGCAGTTAGGAGCCAAAGCGTCGCCCCACCCCGCTCCAGAAACGCCGTGTGTGGCTGGTCTAAATGCGTGGTGAGCAGCACGCTGTCTGATGGGGGTGTCTCTCCTGCCTGCAAGCGCGTGAAGTTTTCGGGCGTGGGCAGCCCCCACAGAGCGTCTGTCGGGTCATAGACGGCAACTTTTCCCACCTCCTCCCAGGCGGGTGTGGGGTAGATGCCCAACAGCCACTGGTTCGCGCTCAGCGTTTTGCCCGACGGCTTTGCAAGTGTCGCGATCACCCGCAGGCTTGTCGGGGTCTTAATGTCAGGCAGCGATACCTCGAGCTGGCACAGGAACGCGACCCCCGCCTCGATGCGCCTCACGCCTGTTTCGCCAGAGGAGATGCTGTATGCGCCATCGGTGAGTTCCAACTGCCAGCGCAGGATCGCATCCTCCAAAGGCGCACCATAGTGCGACACCGCTAAACGCGGGTAGATTGTGCGCCCGCCGAAGTGATTGTAAGCGTCGGGGTTGGCAGGGCGGTCGCCCCCAGCGACCCAATCCCGCCGCCGATGCCAGTCCAACAGCAGTACTGTGTCTGTGTTGAACGCAGCGTAGCTTTCTGGCAAAATTTTAGGCTCACCCCGTTCGTCCAGAATCCCTGCTGTGCTAATAGGCGTATCTTTGAGTCCTGTAAGCACATAGCCCCCAGTGCATGGCAAGCGGCGCATCGTTTCCAGCACGATTTTGTGATAGGCGACCATTTCGAGGCGCGAGGTGCGCACCATATCTGCCAGCGATTCCGACAGCCCTGCCTGCTGCAGTCGCTCTTCCACGAACGGAGTCTCGGAGAACCAGCGCACGCCCTGTGGGTTCACTTCTGGGTCACGCGAGAGCCACCAGAGCTGCTCGGCAGGCGCGGACTGGCGCAGCGTTCGAAAGTCGCGTATGGTGTCGTGATCAGCGAACTCCCCTTGCAGCCACGGAGCAGGCGGGCGCAACATCTCCAGAAAGCTGCAAAAAGTGGTGCGCGCGAAATGTGCTTCGCTGTAGAGATGGTAGTCAGCGAAGTCCGCGTGCTCCTGCAACGCGCCCCCATAACATTCGCCCCCACCACTGTTGTCGCGTACCAGCGGGCTGTCCGTCAGACGCTTCACCTGTGCATACAGCTCCCCCAGCCACTCCTGCGGCAACTGAGCCGACAACTCGCACCCCAGCGTCCACAGCAAAATCGAGGGGTGATTGCGCACTTGGCGTACAATCGCCTCATACTCGCGCTGCGTCTGTGCCAGCTGCTCCGTGCCCATCTGCGGTAGCCAGAGGGGCAACTCTAACCACACCAGCACCCCCTGCTGGTCGCACAGGCTCAGATACTCACGGCTTGGAATCCAGAGGCACGCTTTGAGCAGGTTGAAACCGCAGCGTCGAACGGTGCGCAGCTCACGCATGGCGGTCTCACGGTCTGGGTTGGGCGCATGGGTGTGCAGGTACCAGCCCCAGTGTAGGATGCCTCTTGGGTAGATAGGCTGCCCGTTGAGCAGAATCGTTGTGCCATCGACCGTGAGGGTACGCAATCCAAAAGCGATTTCGACACGGTGGCTGAGGTGCGAATCGTGCCACGCCTCTGCAATCAGGTGGTAGAGATGGGGCTGGAGGGGCGACCACACCCGCGGCTGGGGAACCTGAAGCGTCTGCGTCCACTGGGCGCAGTCCGTTTCGAACTGCGTTTGGGCGTCGATGCGTCCGTCAGGCGCGCGAACGATAAGTCGCACCCTTGCAGGCAGCGCCCCGCCCAGCTCGCCCGCGACGACGATACGCCCGTCTGCTGTACCGCGTACCCACAGGTCACTCAGCCACACAGCACCTGTCGTGAACAGAAACACAGGCTGCCATAATCCACCGAATGCACAGGATACATATGGCAAGAAACCGCTCAAGACCTGCGGTATGGGATAGGTTGCACCGCCGTTTTTGATGACGCGCACGCGCAGGCGGTTCTCGCCCCTGCGCAAGGAGTCCGTAATCTCCCAGCAGAAGCAATCCCAAATCCCCTTATGGACGCCAATCGGCGCGTCATTAAGGAAGCCTCGAGCGTCGTAGCTTACCCCGCCAAAGTGGAGCCAGTAGCGGCGACCCGACTGAGGTATTGCTACAAAGGTGCAACAATATTCGCAAGGTCCTTCAAAGGCACGCGGGATTCCATAGTCCTCCCATGCGCTCGGCACGCGGCACTCAATCCGCCTTCCGAGCGCGTGGAGTTCCCACACGCTTAGGGGTTGTCCCAGCAGATGCGTTCCCAACAGCGGCGGGCGTAAATTTAGCGAAACTGCCATAGGGCGTCCCAGTAGATTATACCTGAGGGGTATAATAAGCGGGCTATGTATGTGATTATTGCAGGCGGTGGCGATATCGGCTATCATTTGACAAAGGCGCTGCATCAGCACGGCTATGAGGTGCTCCTGATTGAGAAGAACCGCAAGCGTGCGATGGATCTGGCAGACGACTTAGGCGAGCGTGTGATGTACGGCGATGCCTGTGAAGTGCGCGTGCTGAACGAAGCGGGCGCGCGACGCGCGCATGTGGTGGTCGCTGCCACAGGGGACGACGAGGACAACCTCATCATCAGTCAGCTGGCACAGAACTTTTTCAAGGTCAAGCGGGTGCTGGCAGTCGTGCGCGACCCCCGCCACGAACCGCTGTTCTTCCGACTGGGCATCCACGAAACGGTCTGTAGCACGCGCTTCATCTTCAACATTCTGGAGCAAGAGGTCGAGTACGGTGAGGTGCTGCCGATTGGCGCGATTATGCGCGGTGAAATTGAGGTCATCGAAACGGAAGTCACGCCCGAATCGCCTGTTGCATGCAAGAGCATCGGCGAGATTGAGCTGCCCCCGAAGACACTGTTGGCAGCTGTGGTGCGCAACGGGCAACTCACTTTGGGGCTGGCAAACCTGATTTTGCAGCCTGGCGATACAGTCATCGCGCTGACCCCGCCCCAGCACGAGAAGCAGCTTGCGCGTGTGATGCAAGGCAAGGCGCGCTAAGCCTACCCGTACACCTGCTGCAGATCTATCAGCACAGGTTCGACCTCTGTCAGCGACCCGTCCTCAACCGCACGGTAGAAGCAGCTTCGATGCCCCGTGTGACACGCGACGCCGACCTGCTCGACCTGAATCAGCACTGCATCGGCGTCGCAGTCCACCAAAATACGCTTCACATGCTGCTTATGCCCGCTTGTCTCGCCCTTGACCCAGTATGTCTGGCGTGAACGACTCCAGTAGGTACACACCCCTGTCTCTAGAGTGCGCTGCAGTGATTCGCGATTCATGTAGCCGACCATCAGCACTTGCCCTGTGTCGGCGTCCTGAATCACCGCAGGGACGAGCCCGTTTGCGTCGAATCGGAGCGAATTGATCCAACTCATCGTTAGTTCACCTGAATCTGGATTTTGGCAGTTGCGGGTGTGCGCGTGCCCTGTGGGTCGGCAATCGTTAGGTGCACGGTGTAGTTGCCGCGCTTGGGGAATCGGCGGCGCACGACTTGCCCGACGCCGTCCACTTGGGACGGGTCGTCGCTGAAGCTCCAGCGGAACTCCACCGGCGTGCCGACGCCCTCGGTCACACCGAAAAAGATGAGCTCGTCGCCCGAGGCGATACTGAGCCGCTCTTGGTTGCGCGAGGTGAAGACCGAACCGAAAGCGTTTTGAACAGCCATGTAGCCTTGGATGGAGCCGCCTTCGGAAAGGGTGCGGATTTCGCCGATGTAGAATACGCCTGTGGTGTCGCCGAAGAAGCCGATTTTGGCGACTTGTCCGTTCGTTTCGCGTAGACCTGCAAAGGTGCGCAGGGGCACGCTCACAGATTGCCATCCCGATTCGTCAGCGCGTAGGTTCTGCAGGGGTACAATCGCCTCCGTGCGGTTGCCGTCGCTGGTTTCGATAATCAGGCGCAGCTCGCGCAGAGGCGGTGGGCTTGCTTGCCCGCTGCTGCCTCCTGAGCTCAACCCGCCAGGGGGCGCGCCCTGTTGCCCGCTGAAACTTGGCGCACCTTGCGATTGCGAACCACCCGACGCTGCACTCCCACTAGGAAAGCGCAGTGCTAACCGAAGCACCTTATCGGGTGCATTCACATCGGCGCGGAGATCTACAGGAGTGTTAAAAACTATCCAGCCGCCCGAAAGCATCCCGCGCGTCAGCACTTTGAGCGAGCGGCTGCCCACGAAGGTCGTCTCCGTGCTGTCCTCAATAGAGCCCGCGCCCCAACTGCGCAGGGTAATTCCAGCATTCGCCACTGGCTGACCTGTATACAGAGTCGTGTCCGCAAATCCCGCACCTGCTAGCCCAACCGCCAGCAGGATTAGCCAAGCTACCTCTCTCATGCGCATTCTCATCCCTCGCTGTGATTCTACCTGAACGGGTACACTCCTTCTATGCGATTAGACGCGCCTGCCAGCGGCGAGAGTGCGCTGATCGAGCGAATTGCCCAGCGGGTGGGACATATACCCCTGCCGAATGCGTGCCGACTCTTGCAGGGGATCGGCGACGACGCTGCCGTGCTACAAGCAGGCGACCAGACGCTGCTTTGGACGGTAGATATGCTTGTTGAGGGTGTTCACTTCCGCCTCGACTGGATCGACGCTGCCTCGCTGGGATGGAAGGTGTTGGCGGTGAGTCTGAGCGACCTCGCGGCGATGGGTGGAATGCCGATTGGCGCGCTGCTCTCGGTAGCACTGCCTGCGGAACGCGCGGGCGCGTGGTTAGACGCTTTTGTCGATGGATTCGCGGCGTGCGCGCAGAGCTATGGCGTCGCGCTGCTGGGTGGCGACACAAATCGTGCCGAACAGATGGTGATTGATGTGTCAGTGTTCGGTATGGTGTTCGGTGCGCCTGTGCTGCGTTGCGGTGCGCGGGCAGGCGACTGGCTGCTCGTCTCGGGTGCGCTGGGCGGCTCGCGTGCAGGGCTGGAATCGCTGCTCCGCAGGGAAGCATCCAAAGTGGACTGCACGCCCCATTTTCGCCCAATCCCGCGCCTACGCACGGGCGCACTGGCGCGGGCATTAGGCGCGACGGCAATGATGGACATCAGCGACGGGCTGGCGGCAGACTTGCCGAAACTGCTCCGCGCCTCAGGCGTGGGCGCAGTGGTCTCCACCGCGCATATCCCTGTACACCCTGCGGCGTTGCAGTGGGCACAGGCACATGGAGCCGATCCGGTCGCCTTTGCGCTTGTAGGCGGTGAGGACTACGAGCTGCTTATCGCTGCACCACCGCCAGTTGCCCAGCAGCTGCTGGCATGCGCGCCTGCGGAAACGGGCGTCCCCCTTACGAAAATCGGCGAGATTAGTCCTGTGCAAGAGGTGTGGCTGCAGTATCCTGACGGCAGGCGCGAGTCGTTCTCGATTGCGGGCTGGGATCACTTCCGCGCGTGAGCGTCCGACGGCGGAACGATAGACTGTTGCGCCACGACCTGTCGCGCAGCGTAGCGTGTTGCATCCGCTAAGCTTGCAGGCAGCACGCCCAGCGCCATCAGCCCCAGCACGCACGCCAGCACCGCTGCCGACACAGGCACAGGCACGCGCCACGCCGTCGTCTCCGTGCGCGGTTCCGCATACATGCTGAACACCAACCGTAGATAATATGCCGCGCCGATCACGCTGGTCAGCGCTAAAACACCCGCCAACAACAGTTGATTCGCCTCTACGGCTGCAAAAAACAGGTGCCACTTGCCCCAGAATCCCGCCGTTGGCGGTACGCCCGCCAACGAAAGCAGTAGGATTGCCATCGCGTGCGCTGCAAACGGGCTACGCCGATACAGCCCTTGTAGCGCGTCGACTGTCGTGGCGTCGCCGACGCGCACCATCAGGCTTAGCACTGCGAACGCACCTACCGTCATCAGGCTGTAAGCGAGCAGGTAGTAAAGCATGCCTGCAATCCCCGTCGTGTTCGCGCTCACCAATCCTACGCTTAGGTAGCCTGCATGCGCGACGCTGGAGTACGCCAGCATGCGCTTGGCGTCCCGCTGCCCCAGCGCCGCCGCGTTCCCTACAATCATCGACAAGACACTGAGCCACCAAAGCAGCGCATGCCACAGTTCTACCGCAGGTGCAATACTCAGCGTCAACCGAATCAACACACCGAACGCTGCTACCTTCGCAACAGCAGACATATAGGCAGTGACGACCGTCAGCGCGCCCTGATATACATCAGGCGTCCACGCATGAAATGGAACCAGCGACGCTTTGAACCCCAAGCCCATCAAAATAAAGAGCGTACTGACTGTCAGCAGTGCTGAAGACGGCTCATCTACCGAGCGTCCCAGCGCGCGCAGATCTACTGCGCCCACTGCGCCGTACAGGAGCGCGATTCCGTACAAGAGAAACGCCGATGCAAACGCCCCCAGCAGAAAATACTTTAGCGCAGACTCTTCCGAGCGCGCCTCCGTGCGCGCGAGCCCCGACAACACATAGAGCGCCAGCGATAACACCTCCAAGCCGATGAACATCACCATCAAGTTCGTGGTGGTTAGCATCGCCAGGGCGCCTGCGCTTGCGAACAGCACCAGCGGATAGAACTCGCCATACCGCAGCCCACGCGCCTGCAAGTAATCATCCGAGACGAGCAGCGTCAGTGCCGTTGCTGCCAACACGGCAAAGCTCAGCAGTGCCCCTAACGAGTCGGCGACCACCATTCCGCCGAAGGTGGTAATCATCCCTTGCCAGATTGCCGCCTGAAAATAGGCAGCTCCTGCCAGCCCCAGCAGCCCGATGACCACCAGCGGCGTACGGCGCGTCGGAGGCAAAAAGAGTTCCCATACCAGCGTCAGCAGCGCTGTAGCAACCACGATGCCCATCGGCGCAAGCGCGCTCCACATAATCTCAGGCGCAATCAACGCTTCCATGCGCCCGATAGTATACCTCCTGCGAATGGGTACAATACGCTCCGATGTGGGCTATCGAGACGCGCAACTTGCGCAAAGTGTTCCGACCGCTGTTGGGGAGCAACTCCATCGTGGCGGTCGATAGCCTGAACTTGCAAGTGCCCACAGGCACGATATTCGGCTTTCTGGGTCCTAACGGTGCAGGCAAAACAACAACTATCCAGATTCTGATTGGGAATGTGTATCCGACGGCGGGGGAGGCGTTTGTGCTGGGGCATCGCGCGGGCGCACTTGCTGCGAAGCGCAAGCTCGGATTCCTCCCCGAAAAGTTTCAATTCCACGACTTTCTGACCGCTGAAGAGTTTCTGCGGATGCATGGACGCCTTGCTAAAATGGACGGCGCAACGCTCCAACGGCGCATTGATGAGGTACTGGAGTTAGTCGGACTTGCAGAGCGACGCACAAGCAAAATCCGCGAGTTTTCTAAGGGGATGCAGCAGCGGATCGGGCTGGCGCAAGCGATTTTGCACGACCCCGACCTCGTGATACTGGACGAGCCGACATCTGCCTTAGACCCGCTGGGGCGTCGGCGCGTGCGCGAAGTGGTGCAGTATCTCAAAGAGCAGGGCAAAACCGTGTTTCTCAATTCGCATTTGCTCTCTGAAGTGGAGCGCAGTTGCGACCAGGTCGCAATTATCAACAAGGGGCGCGTGGTGGTGCAGGGGGCGCTGGACGGGCTGTTGGAGAATCGCTCGGTGGTGCGTGTGGAGCTCAAGCGCGTGCAACCGCGCGTGCTGGAAGCAGCTGCCACGGTTGCCCAGAAAGTGCATTCAATCGATGACCGATGCTTCACCGCTGAAGTGGCCAGCGAAGACGACATTCCGCTGCTGGCGCGCGCGATTCTGGAGTCGGGCGGGGCGCTTCTGGGGCTCCAACCCCATCGCGAGACGCTGGAAGATCTGTTTATTCAGACCGTAGAGAGCGAGGGGAAGTAGCATGGGGGTCATCGTTGCACTGACCATCAAGGAGGCAATGCGCCGACGCGCGTTTCTGGGCACGGTTATTATTTTGGTCACCCTCTACGGGCTGAGTTTTTTGCCCCGCGCGTTCAAAGAGGCGTTCGGTGGCGACGAGCGTCAGTTCGAGCTGGGCGTTAACATCGCTGTACTCTTTGGGATTGACGCAATCAAGTTCTTTTCGGCAGTGCTGGCCATTCTGCTAAGCGCGGGCGCTATCACCGCCGAGATCGAGCGCGGGTACTTGGCAGCGATTCTGCCCCGCCCCATCTATCGCTGGGAACTGTATGTGGGCAAGTGGTTGGGCGTAATGCTCTTCAGTGCAGCGAATGCAACGCTCTGGACGGGAATGTTATGGGTGTCGGTCGTGCTGCAAGGCGAGCCTCGCGTGGAGATGTGGCGTGCGTTGCCATATGTGTTGCTGTATCCCGTGCTGTACGGCACGCTTGCGTTCGCGCTCTCCAGCTTTCTCAGCGCGTCGCTCGCCTCAATGTTCACGGTTGCTTTGGGCGCGTTCGCCTACTTCGCCGACCACTTCCTGCGCCCGATTGCCGCGTTTTTCGATGTACGCCTGCTGCAACAGATGATTTGGCTCTCCGAGTGGGCACTACCGATGGCAACCCTGAAACGATTGGTGCAGCGCCAAGTGGATACCATCCTACCGCCTGGTATGGGCGACCGCCCAAGGTTCGGACGCCCTGAAGAGCTGGAGTTCCTGAACCCATCTGTGCAGCCCTTCGACATAGCTTATGTGGGGCTATATATTCTCACGGCGGCAGCTGTAGGAATCATCATCTTCTGGCGGCGCGATGTGCAGTGAAACTACAGGGGCATTTTCGGGACTCAATAGTCTTGCTGCAGCGGTCGCGCCCGCGAGACAGAAGGTTGCTTGGGCTTACATGCAGTGTATCGTTGAGCGTTTCCCAAGCGACCAATCGCCGCGAGACTCTGCATAGGTGCGTCGACGCTCACGGCAGCGTACGCACCGTGATACGGTTGCTCGCAAGCGAAGCGTTGCCGCTGGTATCCGCCGCGCGGACATAATATTGGTACTCGGTGTCAGGATGCAGCCCAGTGTCGGTGTAGGTGGTCTCGGCTGCGAAGGTCGTCCCGACTTTGCGGAACCTACTTTCGAAAGGCGCGCGGCGCCAAATCTCATAGAAGACCACCTTGTCATCGTCTTGTGAAGCACTCCAGCTTAGCACCGCCCGATACGCAGAGGGGGCGTACCCTTGCAGTTTCATAGGGCGTGTCGGCGGTCTCCTATCGAAGGGGTACACAGCGGTCGCGATAGCGATTGGCGGCGCCTTGTCAGTGGCGAGCCACGCCTGGTAGAGCTGCCGTCCCCAGTTGTCGGTAGTGTTCGCATCGCGCAGGAACTCCACATATTCGCGCGTCATCACTTGGAAGTAGAGCGTCGCACGCACCTTCACTGTCCCAGGAGGTAGGGTGTAAGCCGTATCGTCCCAGAATTGTCCGTCCTTGTAGTCTGCGCCAACGGGAGCGATTCGGAACTGCTCGAACGCGCGGCGACGAAAGCCCTGCGGAGGAATTCGGTTATCTTTCAGCACATTATCTGCCAGCATCAGATGGAAAGTGGGGGTCTGACCTTGTGCCAGTTTGATGCCGTACACTTTGGCTTGAGGATCTTCGATGAGGGTCGCGGTATCGAAGTCGTAGCGTCCCGATTCGCCGATGACGCGCCCCTTGCTGTCCAGAAACTCCACATGGAGCCACGCGCGTCGCGACTCGGGGTCGCCACTGGGAAACTTGTGCCCCGTGAGGTTATAGACACGGAAGACAATCGGTCCCCCTGCTTTAGGAAGCTCATGCACATTCAGCTTCGCTGCAGTGCGCAGGAAGTTAATCGTGCGGTTGCGTCCTGCGATGAGGGCGTCCAGTTCACGCTCGCTGTAGTTCCAAAACAGTGGCAGAATCTGCGGCACCCAGTAGTTACCACCCAAGAAGGTGTGTTGCGCCAAGTCGGGACGCCGAGGTGCCGACCGTTGGTTCGCGGCTTTGCCAGGCAGGCGCGGCATATGACAAGTCTGACATTCGACACCGTGTCGGGCAAAATCGCTCAGCTTCCACTCGCTGTAGATGCGATCAATCGGGAAGTACTCGTGGGGCGGTTGCGTGGTCGGGTCTTCCGCCAGCAGCGGGTTGCTCACATCGTGACACACGCCACAGAAGCTGCTGCTTTTGTGGAAGGGCGAGTGGATCCAGCCATGATTGGCGCGCGAGTCGTTGCGTGGACCGCGTTTGGAAAGATCGGGACTGATGACATACATCCCGTTGCCGATGCCAGGCACAGGCGCGTCGGAGTTGTCTCGTCCTTCCTCACTGAGGGGGTCTACCATGCGGTGGCAATGGTCACACTGGATGCCCTGAAGGTCGCCGTGTTCGAAGTTGGAGCCATCATAGGGGATCGAGCGTCCCTCGAGCCAAGCGTTGGGCGCGTGGCAGCGCCAGCAGAACTGCCCTGCGCCAGGCACATCTTGCTCCGCAATAGTGAGCGCCGCACGGAACACAGGGTCGCGCGCCGCTTGCGCCATCATCCCACCCATCCACTGAAAGTGCGCCTCGTGGTCTGTGGTAAAGTTAGGGTCAGGACCTTGCCCCGTGTTGGGGTCAAAAGCGTACTGGCTCTCGCCATGACAGTATGCACACGATTCGGCAGATTGGAAGTTGTACCCCTCAGGGTTTGGTTGGGAGCCCGGCAGGTAGAAGCTGCCTCCCCCCAACGCCATCAGTGTCATCAGCGGCGCGCTGTATAACCCCACCACAACGGTGCGTCTCCACTTCGACATCACTCATCGCCTCCGTCCTAATTATAGCACACTTGTGCTGTGGCGCGGTAAGACCTCCCGATGACGCACGGGTAGCTTTGAAAGGGGCTTTCGGAGGCAGTGTTCGACGGTCGCGCTTCGTCATTCGTACCGCAACGCCTCTACAGGGTCTTTATGGGCGGCGCGGGCGGCAGGTAGCACGCCGAAAATCAACCCGACTGCGCCACACACTGCCAGCGCCAGTCCAATCGTGTTGCCCGTGACTTCTGGGGTCAGCACTGTGAAGCGGTCAATCGCTGCACACACGCCCCACCCCAGCAGCACGCCCATTAGCCCGCCCACCAACGCAATCAGAGTGGCTTCAATCAAAAACTGCCAGAAGATGTCCCGCTGCTGCGCGCCAACCGCCTTGCGGATGCCAATCTCGCGCACGCGCTCTGTCACGCTCATTAGCATCACATTCATCACGCCAATCCCCCCGACTACCAGCGCGATGGAGGTAATCCCTGTCAGCGCGACCGATACAATCTGCAGCAGGGTGAACAGGCGACTGAGCAACTCTTCCTGCGTCAGCACGGAGAAGTCCTCACTGCCGTTGTGGCTGTCTAGCACCGCAGCCTTGATTTGCGCCTGCAGGTGCGCAGGGTCTTTGTCGGGCGCGGTCTGAGCAATTACGCGGTGAATCTGCTCGCTGCCCATCGCCTGCTGCAGGGCGCGAATGGGAGCATAAATCGCGAATTCGAACCCGCCGCTGCCCAGCAGCGAGCGGCTGGTGTCTTCGGCAGTGACGCCGATGACCGTGAAGGGCTTGCCGTTGAGGTACACCTGCTTGCCGACGGGGTTGGCACTGCCGAAGAGTTGCGCGGCGGGTTTAGGTCCCAGAATACACACGCACTTGTTGGCTTCAGCGTGGGTGAAGAGCCTGCCGTACTTGAGGGTATGGGGGCGCATTTCGAACCATTCGGGCGTCGTGCCCAGAATCAGCGCGGCGTCTGCCCAGCGGTCAGCGCGTTGCGCCCCGCCCGCTACGAACATAATCGGCGCGACCCGCCGCACACCTGGCACCTGCGCAACTGCCGTGACATCGCCCTCGCGCAGCGTGCTGAGCCCAATAAAACTCATCGGATTGAACGGATTCTCAGGGCTGAGTCTGCCAGGCAGCACAATCACCAGATTCACCCCCAGCGACTCCACCTGCGCGACAACATCGCGCTGCACGCCCTTCCCAAGCGAGACCAGCACCACAATCGCTGCCACACCAACCGCCATCCCCAGCCCGCTCAACAGCGTGCGTCGCGGGGTCATCCAAATCGACTCTAATGCCGCTTGGAAACTTTTTCTGACCATCGTTCGTACTCCTATGTGAAGGATTCAGGATGGAAGAGGCGAATTTCCTCCACTGAACCCTGAGGAGGGCTAAAGATTTCGACGCGATGTGCCATAATCTTAAGTAGGAACGAGTTCACCTTCCTTCCTTGGGGGTGGCAGGCTTTGCTCTCCTTTCACTGCCACCCTCTTTTTTGACCCCCCCAACGCACCTCTGACATGATACCTGATTCTGCGCCCTATTTCTCTTGCAGATTTTGGGGCAAGCGACGACACCGTATTGTAGCAGGAGGTACGGCGTGGAGTCCGAACCCTACGAGATGGAAGTTCAGCGATGCAGGATGCGCGGCTTTTGTGTATCCCGAACTTTTCGGAAGGGCGTGATGAAGCCACCATTCACGCGATTGCCGACGCTGCTGCCAGCGCGGGCGTGCAGATTCATCACCTCTCGTGGGATTACGACCACCATCGGATGGTGTTGGCGTTTTCGGGCACACTGTTGCAGGTGAAGCGTGCAGTGCTGCGTGCGGGGGCAGAAGCCGTGGCGCGCATCGACCTCACACGCCATCGGGGGGTACACCCGCGCATGGGGGCGGTGGATGTCGTGCCGTTTGTGCTGTTGGAGGGGCTGTCGCGCGAGGAAGCGGTGGCGTGGTCGCATGCAGTGGCTCGCAGTTTCGCGCGACGGCTGCGCGTGCCCGTCTACCTGTACGAACACTCGGCGCGGGAAGGACGCATCCGCGACCTGCCCACCTTACGCAAGGGCGAGTTCGAAGGCTGGGTCGGCAAGCGGCTTGTGGGTGAGCGTGCCCCCGACTTCGGCCCCAGATGGCTCCACCCAACGGCAGGTGCGACGATTCTGGGCGTGCGCGACCCACTGATTGCCTACAACTGCCTTTTGCATCCGCCTGATGCTACGCTTGCCCAACAGATTGCCCGTCGCATTCGCGCAGAGCGCACCACGCACCCTGCCTTGCACGGCGTGCGCGCGCTGGGACTGTGGCTACCTACGCGCCAAGTGGCGCAGGTCGCCCTGAATATCACACAGACTCACCAAACTGACCTGTACCGAGTCACGGAAGCAGTGCGCAAGATTGCGAATGCACATGGCGCGGAGATTGTGGGCACAGAACTGGTCGGCGTGCTGCTGGCAGAGGATGCCGCGCACGCGCTGCAATCCGCACTGAAACTAACCTCAGTAGATCCACAACAGATTGTGCGCTAAGTATCCTTTCCTGGTGTGTTCGCTTGGGGCAACATCGTCGTGAACAACGATGAGGGGATGCTTAGCAGTATGAGCCACTCGAGAGCCCCAGACGCCGACCGCTTCACTCGGAATGTCGCCAGCGGGTGCTGCGCGGCGAAGTCGCCATCGGCGACAGACACACTTTGTTGTAGCGATGTTCATGGGAGACACAATCGTCTCTTCGAACTCTCGACTGGGGTGAGCCACAGCGGAACGAGACGGGGGTATACTTCGGTCGCCATGAGGGTCGGAATTGTTGGTTGCGGTAATATTAGCCCTGTGTATTTGCGCGTGGCGCAGGGATTCCCAGAGATCGAAGTGGTCGCGGTCGCCGACGCATTGCCCGAGTTGGCGCAGGAGCGCGCCGCGCAGTTCGGCGTCCCGCAGGCGCTGGAGGTGGACGCGCTGCTGCAGCACCCTGACATTGAGGTGGTGCTGAACCTGACGCCACCGAAGGCGCACGCGCCTATTAACAAAGCTGCGCTGCAAGCGGGTAAGCATGTCTACTGCGAGAAGCCGTTCGGCATCAACCGCGAGGAGACGCGCGAAGTGCTTGCGTTGGCGCAGCAGCGGGGGCTGTACATCGGCTGCGCGCCCGACACGGTGCTGGGCGCAGGCATCCAGACCTGCCTGCATCTCATCCGCGAAGGTGCGATTGGCGAACCCGTCGGCGCAAGCGCGTTTATGCTTAGCCCTGGACACGAACGCTGGCATCCCAACCCAGAGTTTTTCTACCAAATCGGCGGTGGACCGATGCTCGACATGGGGCCCTACTATATCACTACGCTGGTGACACTGCTTGGCGCGGCGCGGCGGGTGGCGGGTATCAGTCGAATCACGCGCCCTGTACGCACCATCACCAGCGAACCCAAGCGTGGGCAGACCATCATCGTCGAGACGCCGACGCACATCACGGGCGCTATCGAGTTCGTAAACGGCGCACTGGCGACGGTGATTATGTCGTTCGATGTGTGGGCGCATCGGTTGCCGTGCATCGAGGTGTACGGTACAGAGGGCACCCTCGGTGTGCCCGACCCGAACGGATTTGGCGGTCCCGTGCTGCTGCGCAAGGCGGGTGAGTCGGAATGGCGCGAAATGCCCCTCACGCACCCCTATGCCGAGCAGTACCGTAGTCTGGGGCTGGCAGAGATGATTCGCGCCATTCACGAGGGTCGCCCAAACCGCCTCAGCGGGCACCTGGCGTACCATGTGCTGGACATCATGCTGGCGTTCAACGACTCCTCAGCGTCGGGGGCGCATGTGAGGTTGGAAAGTACCTGCACCCCACCTGCGCCAATGCCCGTTGGCGGGCTGTAATACCAATCGCGCTGTCAGAGGTCATGAAAGCGTGCAGAATCTCCCTCCCCCCATAACAAAGGGCGAGGGAGATTAAGCCAGCGCATTTACAAATTTTGGCTCGGCAATTGGTGTGCGCAACGGGCGGTCCCACGGTTCAGCACAGAGCTGCGAACACACTTAGCAACCGCTGCCAAAGTTGAACAGTACGATGAGCAAGTCGGTGTCATTCACCGTACCGTCGCTGTTGAGGTCGGCGTTCGCGTCGTTGCTACCGAAGGCAAACAGCACCTCGAGAAGGTCTGTGTCGTTGACACAACGGTCGCAGTTCACATCGCCCTGCACAGCGGAACGGTCGCCTGGATTGAGATTGCCAGGGGTCACTTCACGATTGAATTCGGGAGGCAAGTCGCCACCAATCGCGCGGTTCGTGTTGCTGGTCTGGAACGGTCCGAGATTGCCTGCCCCTGACACTCGTCCCGCGTCTGCCGCAATCCATGCACCATTTTGGAAGAAGATAATCACATCAGGCTCCCAAGTGCTACCGTCTGAACGGCGGCGCAGGTCAGCAGGCACATCGATTCCGTTCAACTGCGTTGAATAGATGTAGTCAGGTCCCTCTGGCTCTTCGTCGTCTTTCCAGCCGAACGCCTGAACCGCCTCGTCCCACAGCACTTGATCGACAATCCCGTCGTCGTTCGTGTCGATGTCATCCCCGACACGCCCACGAAAGTTCCGTACCAAAGCGACCGTGTAGCTGTCGTTGCCCATGCCTGCCTCGGTGAACGCGAACGGAATGACCACAACTGTCGTCTCCGCTGCAGGTTCTGGCAGCAACACCTCACTCCCGTCGCGCACCAGCAGCAGCCCGTTGCTGCCTGTGCTGTAGGCACTCAGATCGACCGCCCAGTGAATGTTGCCAGGATTGAAAAAGTTCTCCCCATCGATGCCAATCAACCAGTAGCCCTGCAGGGAGAAGTTGGGACGGCAACTCTGAAGCTCGATAAACTCGCGCCCCGCATCAGGCGAGCCTGGAGGGTTAATCATCGCTTCGGTGATGCGCACCTGCGCCATCGCACCAAGCGCCAAGCCATTCGCCAAAATAAAACTCGCTAAGCCTCTCATTGCATGAACCTCCTTAGCACAAGGTACCCACCTTGAGTTTAAGTAAGTGTTAAGCATTCGTTTCTTAACACAATCTTAAACCGTTGGAGAGTATTGTTGGGGTGGACGAAGGAGACGAGCCATGCGGAACGGGTTTACACTCATCGAGTTGCTGGTGGTCGTGGCGATTATTGCGATTTTGGCGGCGATTCTGTTTCCTGTGTTTGCGCAAGCGCGCGAGAAGGCGCGGCAGACGGTGTGCGCCTCCAACCTGAAGCAGTTGGGGATTGCGCAGCAGATGTATCTTCAGGATTTCGACGAGCAGTTTTTCGTGCGTCCGCGTGATAACTCATTTCCCAATCGCTACTGGCAGGAAGATTGGTGGCCGTTTTTGTTGATTCCTTACATCAGGATGAAGCCGAGCGACCTGCAAGATACACGGGATAACTTTTTTGCTTGTCCGAGCAATCCGGTGGTGATGTCGCCCAATCCGCGCACGCGCCCGCTTCCCGAATGGGGCTTGCGTCTGACCTCACGCCGTACCTACGAGTTTCACATGAGCTATGCCCTAAACGAGCATGTGTTAGACTACCCTGCGATTGCGGTTTGGCAGAAGCCTACCGAGTCGCTGTTTTTGTTGGAGGTGCGCGAGCGCGATGCCAGCGGTCGTCCTGACGCAACGGCAGACACAGACATCGACTGCGGGCAGCCCAACGAAATTTGGTTCAAGCACGCGGGGGGGACGAATATTCTGTGGATGGACGGGCATGTGAAGTGGCTCAAGCCAACTCTGCGTGGCGGCAACGGGCGCGATGCACGCCACTGGATATATCCTCCTTGCTGTGCAAACAGCAACGGGAATCCTGACGATGAATACCCCTTCGGTCCGTGGGCGCCGTGGGGGATGGATGCACCGTTCCGCATTCGCTACTGCCAGTAGCGTGTGGCGCAGGTCAAGACGCCTGCGCAGCTTCCCAAATGCGCAACAGTCGGACAAGCAGCGGCTCAACTCGTTCCAGTGGGTACTGCGTTGCTGCGTCGGACAGAGCACGGGTGGGGTCAGGGTGTACCTCCATGAACAAGGCGTCGATTCCAACGGCGACCGCTGCACGCGCTAACGGCTCAATAGCGCTCCAATCGCCTCCCGATTGCTTGCCTGCCGCGCCTGGGCGCTGCACGCTGTGCGTCGCATCGAAGACCACAGGGACGCCCAATCGGCGCATCAGGGGCAATCCCGCCATGTCGACCACCAGCGTGTTGTAGCCGAAGCTGCTGCCGCGCTCGGTGATAAGCGCACCCGACGCCCCAAACACACGCAGCTTCTCGATAATGTGCTCCACATCCCACGGCGCCAGGAACTGCCCTTTTTTCACATTCACGGGTTTGCCCGTGCGCGCTGCGGCTGCCAGCAGGTCGGTCTGGCGACAGAGGAAGGCAGGAATCTGCAACAGGTCGACCACTTGCGCGGTCGGCGCGGCTTGCCATGACTCGTGAATGTCGGTCGTCACGGGCACGCCGAACTCGCGGCGGATGCGTGCCAACACTTCCAGCCCCGACTCCAGTCCGTGTCCCCGAAATGAATCGTGTGCCGTGCGATTCGCTTTGTCGAACGATGCCTTGAAGATGTAAGGGACGCTCAGACGATGGCACAAGCGTGTCAGAGAGTCGGCGACGCGCTGGCACACCTCGAGACTCTCGATCACGCACGGGCCTGCAATCAAGCCCAGCGCGCCCGCACCGATTACGACCGTGCCGACAGAGACAGGGTGCATATAGGAGAGTATACCCTGCGTCATGCAGGAGTTTTGCTGGCGTGTGCGAATTGGGGGCGCGTGCAGAGTTGGCGGATTACTCCCGCTGCGCGGGTGCGGGGCGTGTGGCGCCCGCCAAGCGACAAATCCATCACCCATCGCGCGGTGATTCTGGGGCTGCTGGCGCAAGGCGTCACCGAGATTGCAGGCTTTCTGGAGTCGGACGACTGCCTGCGCACGCTGCAAATCGCCCAGCAGTTGGGGGCTCAGGCGGAGCGGACTGGCGATGCACTTTGGCGCCTCACAGGGCGCGGCGGGCAGCTGCTACAGGAGCCGCTGGACATCCTCGACGCGGGCAATTCAGGCACCACGGCGCGCCTGATGGCGGGCGTGCTGGCATCGTACCCGATTTTTAGCGTGCTGACGGGCGACAACTCGCTGCGCCGTCGCCCGATGCGGCGCATCGTGGAGCCGTTGCAGCGGATGGGCGCCCAAATCGACGGGCGTGAAGGGGGCACCCGCCTGCCACTGGCAATCCGCGGGGGCGACCTGCGCGGGATTGCCTACCTCACACCTGTTGCCAGCGCGCAAGTTAAATCGTGTCTGCTGCTGGCAGGGCTAAGGGCAGCAGGCACTACGGAAATCACGGAGCCGTACCTCTCGCGCGATCATACGGAGCGGATGTTGCGCGCGTTTGGCGTCGCTGTGGAGCAGCAGATGAGCGCGTCGGGAGGGAGCCGCGTGCGCATAGCAGGCGGTCAACCGCTTCAGGGACAGCGGCTCTCAGTGCCTGGCGACTTCTCGTCGGCAGCGTTCTGGATGGCAGCAGCGCTGCTGTTGCACGGCTCGGATCTCATTATCGAGCATGTAGGCATCAATCCCACGCGCACAGGTTTGCTGGAAGCACTGGGGAATGCGGGTGTCCATCTGGAGTGGAGCGCAGTGGACGAACAGGCGGGCGAACCCATCGCCACGCTGCGCGTGCGCCCTCAGCCCATTAGCGCGATGCAGGTCGGCGGCGCACTCGTGCCTCGCCTCGTCGACGAAGTGCCTATCCTTGCGCTGCTGGCGACCCAAGCAAATGGTACGACCGAGATCCGCGACGCTGCCGAGCTGCGTGTCAAAGAATCCGACCGCATCGAAAGCATCGCGACCGAGCTGCGCAAAATGGGCGCTGCTATCGAGCCTCTGCCCGACGGACTGCGCGTGCACGGACCGACCTCACTGCACGGCGCGGAGGTACACAGCCATGGCGACCATCGCATCGCCATGACGCTGGCTATCGCAGGACTCGTCGCCCACACGGGCGAGACCATCGTACACGGAGTCGAGTGCGTGCAAACCAGTTTTCCTCAGTTTGAATCGCTGCTGGGGCAGCTGGTAGAGCGAGACTAGGCATCTGTTAGGCTCGCTGCCGCCTCCAGTGTAGACAGTCACACATCGGTCTCCAGCCGTACAGAGAGCGACCATTCGATGCGCCAACGGTCATGGCAGGGTGTAAGCGTTAGCAGTGTTGCGCCCGTGCAGAAAGGGGGTGCATGGCTGAGCCACACGCCCTGCACTCGTTCGGGGCTTTCGGTCGGCGTGTGGGAGTGTCCGCCGAGAATCACATCCAGCTCGGGGCACGCCTCTGCCAGCAGGCGGTCGTGTTGAATTCCAAGATGTGTGAGCGCGATGAGCAGGTCGACTTCGGGGCGCAAGAGAGTAGCCCACGCGCGCGCGGTCTCCAGGGGCGGGTCGAACAGGTATGCGCTGAACATGGCAGCTCGCATGCGTGCGGTCACCATCGGCACGGTCAGTCCCAGCACTGCGATTCGTATACCGTGCTGCTCGGTGCGCCAGAGGGGTTGCACAGGCACGGGCACTTTGGAATCTTTGGGACGCAGGTTCGCGCACAGTAGCGGGCAGGGTGCGCCCCGAGTTTTTGCCAGGAAGCCCGCTGCCGTCAGGTGGAACTCGCGGTTGCCAAGTGTGACGGCATCATAGCCCGCCATGCGCATCCATTCCCACGCAGGTTCGGGGCGCAGCGGGATAGCAACATTCCCCGCGCGGATGGCGTCCCCCGAATCGAGCAGCAGCGCCCCGTGCTGGATTTTCAAGGTACGCAGGCAGTTCACGAACAGCTCGCTCCAGCGGTTATGGGAATCGCTGGTGTGCAAGAGTGTGAGTCTCATCGGCAGGCGTCCATCCACTCCCGCACAAGGGCAACAGGATCAGCGGTGCGCATAAGCGTCTCACCGACCAGCAGTGCGTGCACGCCTGCCGCGTGCAGCCGTTGCACATCGTGCGCGGTCTCGATTCCGCTCTCGCTCACACGCGTGATACCGTCGGGGAAATAGCGCAGTAAGCGCAGAGTGGTCGCCAGCGACACCTCGAAGGTGCGCAAGTCGCGATTGTTGACGCCAATTAGCGTCGCGCCCGACTCAACAGCCGTCTCCAGCTCCCACTCGTCGTGAACCTCCACAAGGGTGTCCATGCCCAGCGACTCCGCCAGAGCGCGCAGGTCATGGAGCTGCGCTGGGTCGGGTACGACGGCAACAATCAGCAAAATTGCGTCTGCGCCCATCGCGCGGCTCTCGTAGACCTGATACGCATCGAGCAGGAAATCCTTGCGCAGGGCGGGCAGGGGCACGCGCGCGCGGGTATGAGTCAGGTACTCAGGCTTGCCCTGAAAGTGTGGCTCGTCGGTTAGCACACTCAGCGCATCTGCGCCTGCTTCGTGGTACTGCTGGGCAACACGCAGCGGTTCAAAGTCCTCGCGAATGACCCCTTTGCTGGGCGAAGCGCGCTTGATTTCGGCAATCAGTGCCACAGGGTTCGGCGTGCGGCGCAGAGCTTGATGGAACCCGCGTGTGGGAGATGCATCGGCAATCCGCGCCTTCAGTTCCGCAAGAGGAGTCGCGCGGCGGCGAGAGTTCAACTCCTCGCGCTTGGTCTCCAGAATGCGATGCAAGATGCTCACGGCACAAGGTATTTCGGCGTCTGTCCACACACTCCTGCCCGTGCGCAGGTGGATGGCGTTCCAAAGTGGCCCTATCCCTGCGCCGATTTCGGTATCAAGCCGAGTGAGACCGTCGGTCGCCTGCTGGCAGCGCATGGGGCAACAGTCTACGGATAGATCCCGCGTATAGTGGTTGCTTCCGCTACGCGCTTGACACCGATGATGTACGCGCCCATGCGCAAGTTGACCTTATTCTGCTCGGCGGTCTGCACCACATGGTGGTAGCTGCGGCGCATCGCCTTCTCTAACTTCTGGTTGACTTCCTCCTCCTCCCAGAAGAACGACTGAAGGTCTTGTACCCACTCGAAGTAGGAGACGACGACACCGCCCGCGTTCGCCAAGATGTCGGGCACCACCAGCACGCCGTTGTCGTCGAGTATTTCGTCCGCATCGGGGGTGACGGGACCGTTCGCTGCTTCAACAATTACACGCGCTTGGATCCGCGCGGCGTTATGTCCTGTGATTACGCCGTGCAGCGCGGCGGGCACCAGCACATCACATGGGAGTTCCAGCAGCTCGTCGTTGGTGATCAGTTCGGCGTCGCGGTAGGCTTGGATGCACCCGTCGCGCCCTGCGCAGTGCAGCAGGGCAGGGATGTTCAGCCCATTCGGGTTGTAGATGCCGCCGCGCACATCGGAGATGGCGATGACCTTCGCACCCGCCTGATGCATCAGTTTCGCGGTCGCCGAGCCGACATTTCCGAAGCCCTGAATCACAACTGTCGCGCTTTCTAACTGGCGCCCGAGTTGGCGAAGCGCCTCGTGCGCCATCACCCTCACGCCGCGCCCCGTCGCCTCCAGCCGCCCCTCCGAACCGCCAATCGGAATAGGTTTGCCCGTCACCACCGCAGGTACAGTGTAGCCCTTATGCATCGAGTAGGTGTCCATAATCCACGCCATCACCTGCGGGTTCGTGCCCACATCAGGCGCGGGGATGTCCGATTCGGGACCGATAAGCATCGAAATTTCGGTGATATAACGGCGCGTCAAGTTCTCCAACTCGTGGACCGAGAGCCGCTTGGGGTCGCACACCACGCCGCCCTTCGCACCGCTGTAGGGGATGTTCACGACCGCGCACTTCCATGTCATCCACATCGCCAGTGCGCGTACCTCGTCTAAGGTGACTTCAGGATGGTAGCGGATACCGCCCTTCGCAGGTCCGCGCGCAGGGTTATGATGGACACGATAACCCGTGAAGACCCGAATCGAGCCGTCGTCCATCTTCACGGGGAAGTTGACAATCAGTTCTCGACGGGGGTGTTTGAGCACCTCCAGCAGGCTACGGTCTAAGTTCAGGTAGTGCGCTGCCGCTTCCAGTTGGCGTATTGCAATCGCATACGCGCTGTGTTCCTCCAAGTCGTGTTCGCGTTGAGTCGTCATCTGCGCCATTGCAGTGTTGCCTCCTATGGTTCGATACTGCCTCTGTGCTTTTGGTTCCGTCAGAGCGCGTCGTCTTCGTGCATAGGCGGTAGCACGCGCCTCACCAGCCAATAGGCAGGTATCGCCAATCCCATATTATACACCATGCTGCCAATCGCCGCGCGCCAGAACGCCCCGCCCTCTGCAAGCGGCGCGGCAAGATAGAGCATCCCGTGCGCCAGCAGGCTAAGCAGCACCACCGCAGGAAGAATGCATAGCCCATGGCGCATCGAGAGGGTAATTGACAGGTAGGAAACGACTGTCGCTGCTAGCGTGCGACTCACGATGAGGCTGCCAACCATCTGCTCTAACATGCTGGCAAGCAGTAAGCCCGTGAGGAAGCCTGCCCACGCCGCTGTCGTAGGGTTCGTGCCCACTGAGAGGCACGCAAGTACGAGCAACGGGAAATCGGGCGTTGCACCGAAGGCTCGCAGGCGGTGCGCCCACACGCCCTGCAGCACAGCTGCCAACGCCACAAGCCCGACCCACCGAAGCGTGCCTCTCCAGCTGCCCGAAAGCAGCATGCGCGTTAGCCCACTGGGGCGCACACGCTCGTAATCGTGGTATGATCCCCTAATTGCCAACGCCTCCCCACCGAAGTATACCCGTTCCTACCCTCCCTCGCCTGACACAGGTTTTCGCTCACCTCGCAGCAACCCGAATGCGGAATGGGTTGCTGTGCGCTTGATAAGGTGCATACATCCCCCACAGGTGCGCGGGCAAGATGGTATACTCGCCTGGTGCTTCGGCGCGCACCAGCAGTGTGTAGCGGTAGTCGCTCCCGCGACGCCACTCGCTACGGAAGGCAACCGCGCGGTCGTCGCGAATCTCCTCGTAAGTGTAGTTCCACCACCATGTGTACAGGAACGCTTCGGTGTCGAACGGTGCGCAGCCCGCAGGGAAGGGCGTCTCCAGCACTGTGTAGTTGAGGCGGGAGACTTTCTGGGGCATGTGCGCGACGACATCGATGCGCAGCAGTTCGCCCGTGCGCACGGTGTCGCCTGAGCGCAAGGCATGCAGCCGTTCGCCTGCGGCAGTCATCTCGGCGGGTCGCTCCACACGGTACACGCGCAGTTGCAAAGGTCCTGCGGGCGCATCAGCGTCTTGGAAGGCAAGTTTGCGCGGCTGTTCGAAGGTCACGCCCACCAGCGGTGCACCGCGCACGGGGCGCAGCACGAGCGTGTTCTCGCCTGCGCGCCACGGTAGTCCCGTCAGGCGCAGGGGCGGCATGGCGTACCGATTCCCCGACGCGCGCGTGGTGATTGTGCGCACTCGTTGTCCGTTCAGCCAGACCTCATACTCGCTCTCACGGTACGCGTTGCGCTCGTAGCGCACGCTATACTCCAGTAGCGCCTCAACCGCCAACGCAGTGTCGCGGCTGGAGTACCAGCAGCCGTTACGGTAGCCCAGTGCGAGACCCGTAACGGTCTTTCCCACCAGTTGTTCATAGCGTTGTAGGCTGCCGAACAGCTCGGTTGCCAGCGGGCGCGCCTCCAAAAGCGTTAGCAGCGCGGTCGCCTGCGTCTCCACAGGTAGCCACGAAACCCAGTACCATCCCTCATCCGTGCGGTTCGGCTCCCAGTCGATGTGGCTGCGATCTTCGAGCGCGTCGCGTTCGAGGGCACGCCAGAGCGAACGCAGGTGCGCATCGGCGTCGGGCAGGCTGCGCCAGCGTTGTAAAATCGCTGCTAACTGCAAGCGGTATATCTGCAAGTCGCGGCTGGGGCGAGAGTAGTCATCGGTTGGGCGATGTTCGGTCAGGGACGCGACCCATCGTGAGATGACTGCGGTGCGGTCATAGCGCAGGGTGTCAGGCGGCGTGGGGTCTACCTGTGCAAGCACGAGCATAGGAAAGATCCAGTCGTAGGAGCGTAGCCGCTGCGGAGTCCCGTCCTCCACGAGGGAGGCGAGTTCTTGCACGACGAGTCGGCGTAAGGCGTCGGTGCCCCTACGGTACATCGGTTCGGGCACGGGCAGCCCTGCTTGATTGGCTTTGTGCAGTCCCCACACCGCGTAGGCGGTCGTCCACAAGCGTGCCTCGTCCCCTGCCCACCAGCCCCAGCCACCATCTTCGAGTTGGAACCGACCGAGCCGCTGCAAGCTTTGGTCGGCAATCGCAGCGATTTTGCGTTGGGTCTCAGCGTCGATTGACGCCCCAAGTTGCTGCGCGGCGCGCTTGGCGAGCAGCGCGGGTACAAATCGGCTCACGGTCTGCTCCACGCAGCCGTAGGGGTAGTCCAACAGGTAGGGCAAGCTGTCGAGGGCGATGGCGCTTGCGCTGGGGAAGCTGCGCAGGGTGAGCGTCGCGCGTGCAGGCATCGCGTCGGGACGCATGGTCAGCGTTAGCGTGCGCTCGGCGTTGAGCAGCACGGCACGGCTGTCAAGCTCCGACAGGCTCAGCGGCTTGACCTGCAGCGTGCGCTCTTCGGCGTCGCGCAGGTGTCCGCCCTTTTCGCGGGCAATCAGCAGGAACCTCTGCTCGCCCAGCGACATGGGCGTGTAGTCCCAGCGCAAGGTGGTGGAGTTGCGAGCGGGCACGCGCACGGTCTGCGTACGGACGCCGTCGGGCGTGTGCAGTTCCACCGCTATCGCACGCGGCTGGTCGGTATCGTTGCTGAGAATTGCGCTGATTTCTGTGCGGTCGCCTTCGACCAGCCACAGCGGCAGGCGCAGGCGCGCCGTGAGGTCTTTCGCCGCTTTGACTGTTGCGCGAGCGTAGCCGATTCGGGTGTCAGCAGTGTGGGCAATCGCAGTCAGCCGCCACTCAGTAATGTTATCGGGCAGGCGGACGCGCACCGCTACCTGCCCGTGCATGTTGGTGCGGATAGTTGGCTGCCAGTAGGCGGTGTCGAAGAACTCGCGGCGCACGGTCTCCACCGAGCCCTTATCGCCTTGCAGTGCCAGCCATACCGCAGAGAAGTCGGTCTGCACGGTGTTCCAGCGGCGGCTGTAGAATGCGCGGTGTACGGCGGCGGGGCTGTCCGCGCGGATGGCGTAGAGGGCTTCGTCCACCACCCCCAACGAGATCTCCGCAGGTACAGGCTTGCCCTCCTTGTCGGTGGTCTGCAAGCGCACGAGCATCGTCTCACCAGGTTCGTAGCGTGGCTTGTCGGGCTGGACCTGCACCTGGAGCGCGCCGTGCCGTGTGCCGACACGGTACTCCACTTCGCGTTGCACGAGTTCCTTGTTGCGTACCATGCACACCGAGACGAAGGCGTTGGGGATTTGCTCGCGGGTGACAGCAGGCAAGCGCACACGGGTCAGCACGCCCTGCGCACGCGCAACTTGCGAGTGATGGATGCGGTCGCCCTCCACAGTGATGTAGAACGCGGCGTCGTGGTGCGGGGTGCGGATAGCGACCTCGATGGGTTCGCCCAGCTCGAAAGTGCGTTTTTGCAGGCGCACCTCCAGCGCGTTGGCATCTCGGCTGCGCGACGCCCACCACGGCGTATACTGCACCCCCCACACCCACAGCAGGTGGCGCGCCTGGAAGGGGTTGCCATCCGAGTCGCGCCCTGTGATGGAGACCTCCCAGTCGCCACTGAGGTCGGGTGTGAACTGGAACTCGGCGACGCCCTGCGCGTTGGTTTGCACAGCACCCTCGTACTGCATGCCGACCCGTGTGCGGTTGCCTGCCTGTAGCTTGCGTGTGGCTTGCCAACGCAGGCTCCCCTGCACAGGTGCGCCCGTGCGCCGATCGACCAAGTGCACGCGGTAGCGGTAGGTTGTGCCCGCTTCGCCAAACTCGGCGCTGGGCACGAGGCTTGCTCGCCAGCAGGAGGTCGCCGCCTCGAAGGACGCACGCCCTTTCGCGCCCTCCCAGCCTTCCGAGAGCGCGTATACCTCCACCGTGTATTCGTAGCCAGCGTCTACAACACCCCAGTAAGGCGAGGCGCCTGAGAAGTCGTTGGGCAACAAGTCGTTGGTGCGCAGTGTAAGCGTCGCGCGACCTGCCGAGTTGGTCATCAGCTCGCCCGTTTGAACCACTTGTCCGTAATCATCATAACTGTAAGCATTCCCTTCGTCGTCTTCATAAGGCAGCCAGTCGTACATCTCGTCCCCGTAGCTGTACCAACGCCATCCCTCGCGGCGGTAGACCGTGTAGGTCAGCCGCGTGTTCGGTACGGGCATCCCGAAGTAGTATTCGGTTTGGATGGGAATGCGCACGGTCTCGTTGGGCAGGTAGAGGTCGCGGTCAGGCTTGAGCGTAATTCGGTAAGTCGGCTTTCGGTACGCGCTTAGGGGCACAAACTCCTCTATTGTTCCATAGTTGCCGACGCGGGCGCGAATCGTGTAGTAGCCTGTCTCCGCTTCGGGCGAAGTGGCGAAGCTGGCGTGGAACGCGCCCATCTCGTTGGTGGTTGTGCGTACCTCGTAGACGATTTCGTCTTTCGGGTCTAGAATGCTTATCTGCACGGGCGTATTTGGGGGTGGGAGGCGGTAGTTGAGTATAGTTCCTAGCCGTGCGATACCCTTGAAGTGAATGGTGTGTCCAGGGCGGTAGACGGGTCGTTCAGTGTAGAGCGCACCTACCAGTGGATCGCTTACACGGGAGTGCTCGCGCCAAGGCATCGTGCGCACATAGCCCCAGTGAACGAGTTCGCCCGTGCGCGGTGCATGCACGGCGATGACCTCGCGCTCGGCTTCATGCCAATCTGTGTGTGATAGCATGCGCCCCAGTCGCGCAAGCCCGTCGCGGTTGGTGCGTCCCTGCGCAACGAGGCGAGTCTCAGTGTGTTTGGTGGCATCTGGGGAGCGTACCACCTGAGAGGAGTAGACGCGCACCTCGACCCCCGCCAACGGTTGCCCTGTGCGCAGGTCGGTACACCATACTTCGGTCGCCTCGCGACTGACTTTGGAAACAACGCCCACCGACGAGACCACCATCACTGCCACTTGGCGGTTGCTTCCTGTCTGGGCTTCCAGCAGATAGGTTCCCTCGGACTGCTCGGGCACCTGCACATATTGTGTAAATACCCCTTCTGGGTCGCGCCCGCGAATTGGTGCCTCGTGCGACCATATCTGCTCAAAGTGCGAGGTGTGGCGTCGGAGCGCGCGGCTCAATTCGATATCGTTGCGCCACCAGCCGTAGCGTACCTCGTTGAGAAAATGATACAACTCCGTAGGAAGCCCCTCTTTGGGGGAGTAGCGCACGCGGTGGAGGGTGAGTTGAATGCGCTCGTCGTCGTTGTAGCCACGCAGCCCCACGCGCAGTGGTTCGTTGGGATAATAAACCGCTTGGGGATGGACAAGCTCCAGGAACGGCTTAGGTGGCTTGAGGGCGAGGTTTAGGTCAACGCGCTCACCGTCCCGTACCACGATGCGGACGCGCCGATTCGGGTAGCTGTAATACTCATGAGGGTCGTGGAGGCTGTGCCATCGGCTGCTTGCCTCAACCTCGTAGACGCCTGCGGGAATGCCCCGCAGCTGGAAACGACCTTGCGCGTCGGCAATTGCTTCCCAAACATTCTCGTCGGGCACACCCGTGTAGCCGCACTCGTACCACGCATAGCGTTCGGCATCCCAGCCTTGCGTGCGGGAGTGCATCTCCGTTGGCTCCGCAGGTGGAACATAGGTGTCCATCGCCTCTTGGCGCGGCTGGTCTAATCGCTCCTGTAGCCTCAAGCGAACATAGGTCTTCGGGATGGGTGAGAGGGTGCGTTCGGAATAGGCAATCCCGAACACGCTGCCGCGCAGCGGCTCGTTCTGTACTAACCCAGCAATCCCGTACAACTGGAAACCAATCAGCAGCGCGCTTCCAAGCGCAACATGCGCCACCTTGCGCCAGATCATAGTGTCACCCCACATCTCAATTAGACTCGCGAGCAAGGCTTTCCTGCACTGTTTTTGGCTTTACGCCCAGTCCTCTGTGTGGATGCGAGGGGCGCGGGAGATGAATTTACGCGCCTCCTCAGGCGTCATGCTAGGATTCTTATGCGAAAGCCCGAAGAGTTTGAGCATTTTGTAGAAGGCGTCCGTATTGCGCAGCAAACCGTGAAACTCTTCGCGTCCTGCGCCAAGGGCGGTAATCCATGTGTAATCCGCTGTGTGTGAGGTACCTGTCCAGCCGTAGCCGTTGTAGTTGCTTAGGACTTGTCCCAGCAGTCCCTGCAGCGTGCGATGCTGGCGATTCCAGACAGGGGGTATGTTGCCTTTGAGTGCGCCTGCGAGCGCGCTGGCTTCCTCGCTGTTGATTTCGATGCCAAGCTGCGCTTTCAGGAGGTCGCGCACATCGTCGGCGCTGTTGGCACTCTGAAGTTTTTTGGGCAGCTCTTCAAACGAACACTTTGCGTGCTGGAGTAGCGCGAATGCCCTGTTCGATTCCTCATACTCGCTGCCTATGCCGTTGAGTCCGGGGTTCGAGTTGCCGTGGTCGCTGGTGACAATAAGCAGCGTGTCGGTGCGTTTGGCGACGAACTCGTAGGCGATTTCGACGGCGTCGTCGAAGGCGAGTTGGTCCCACATAATTCCTGCGGCATCGTTGGCATGGGCAGCGTGGTCGACGCGACCGCCTTCAATTTGGAGCAGGAAGCCGTTGGGCGCGTTGCTCAGGATTTCCAGCGCTTTGCGGGTCATCTCGGCAAGTGTCGGCACCGTGCGCCTTAGCGCGTCCGAATGGAGATGGTCTACCGTGTAGGGCAGGTGCGAATCGGAAAAGAGCCCCAGCACCTTTTCGGGGCGCGTGCTTTCGAGAATCTGCTCGCGGGTGTTCCAGTAGGTGTAGCCTGCGTCTTGGTAGGTTTTGATGAGGTCTTTGCCATCTTTTCGGCGGTTGGGCGCATAGTGGCGTAGTCCGCCCCCCATTAGCACATCGACCACATTCAGGTATTGCGGTGCGATATCGTCTTCGTCGTCGCGTTGGGGCTGCACAGCGGCGAACCCTGCAGGAGTCGCGTGGGTGATACGCGTGGTGGTGACCAAGCCGACCTTTTTCCCCGCTTGCTTGACCAGTTGTGCAATCGGTGTCAGGCGCGTGCCGTCGGGCAGCACATTGATTTGCCCGTTGAAGATGCGGCTCCCACTGCCCCACGCGCTGGCGGCGGAGGCAGAATCGGTCACCAGCGAGTTCAGCGAGGCCATATCGAAAAAGCCAAGCGTCGCCTCCGAATTTTGGAGCAGCTGATACCAAAAGGAGCCTTTTCCGCGCACCAACTTGCCAAACTCGTTGGCTAACGAAGGCACCCCCGCACTCATGCCGTCCGAGACCATGAAAATAATGTTCTTAACGCGTCCCCGCTCGCGGCGTCTTCGTTGGGCATCGGTTAGGCGCGGGAGAGTCAGCCCAGTGGCTCCTACCAAGCCCAGCCGTAGTATCTCTCGGCGTGTGTAGCGCATAGCTATTGCCTCCCCATGAACTGTACCTATGCAGAGCATTAAGAAGGCGTTAAGATGGCGGAGCGGGTGGGATTCGAACCCACGAGACCCCTTTCGGAGCCTACACGATTTCCAGTCGTGTCCCTTCAGCCGCTCGGGCACCGCTCCGAGTATGGGAAATTGTACCCAATTGCGCAACAGAATCTCGATACGCGCACGCGCTGCTTTGGCAGGATGCCCACTTATGCGGTCTGTGTTGTCCGTGTCGGGAAGCTTGTGCCTGTACGCTCAGTTCTCGCGGTGCGGTTCGTCACGGTAGCGTTCGAGGACGCGCTGAGCGACATCGCGCAGCATGTCGGGCAGCTCCTTGCCCTGAATAGGTTCGGTTGGGCTCTGGTAGAGCGGTGCATCTGCACGCACCCAGTTGCCCTGCGCAAGGTACTGCAAGGAGCGATAGGCAGGGTGCGTGCGCTTCAGGCGGATGGTCGGCTGCGTGCGGAAGCGCCTGACGCCGCGCGGCGCGCCTTGTTGCTCGCGTAGACACGCCTCCAGCCGCTGTATATACTGCGCAAGCATTTGCCCGACTTGGTAGCGCGGCATCGGGTTGCCTGCGCTGAAGTGAGGCGGGATAGCCCCGCGCACCTTAAGCTCCCTGAGTGCAGGCTGTACCCAAGCGGGGTGCTTGCCCGACAGTTGTGCCTTACCTGACGCAGTCGGGTGAATAGGCTTTTGGAACGCCTCGCTGAGCCCGCGCTCCAGGTGGACAGCGAATTCGGCGGTTAATATCGCGACCTCATACCCCGTCAGTGGCGTGTCGAGGGCAGCCACGGGCTCGGACGCCCGCGTGGAAAGGTCGGGTTGCTGCCGAGCCCCCTGCGCCCACAGCAATCCGAGCAGCAGCAGGTTCAATCCCACAGCCCGCGCGATTGACCAATTGTTCATACTTGTTTATTATGGCAGGTTCGATGGGCGACTGTATCTATCCTGGGGGCCAGCCCAGCGATCGACCACCCAGCAGGTGGAAGTGCAGATGATAGACCGACTGACCTGCTGCGCGGTTTGTGTTCAGCACCACGCGATAGCCGTCCGCCTCGATACCCTCTTGTCGGGCAATCTCAGCGCACACCCACAGCAGATGCCCTATCAGCCCCTCGTGGTCGGGTTGCATCGCGGCGAGGTTTTCGAGGTGCATGCGTGGGATGACCAGAATGTGCGTCGGCGCCTGCGGATTGATGTCGCGAAAGGCAAGGGCATATTCGTCCTCGTAGACAATCTGCGTTGGGATTTCCCGACTCACGAATTTGCAAAACAGACATGTACTCATGTTGACCCTCCTGCAGCGCGTCCCAGTCGCCGTTCGCGCAGCAACTCGCGAATCTTAGCGATGGACTCCTGCGCCATTTGATACACCTCTTGAGGCTTCAACCCTAACTTGTCGGCTGCTTGCTCCAGCGTGTGGATCTGCTCGCCTTGCAATCCGTACAGGAGGCGCACCACTGTCTGCTCTGCGGGGAGCAGCTCATCAATTGCGCGTTCGATTTGCTTGGGATGGAGGGGTTGCGCAAGGTCGTAGGTGATTTGCATCAACACAATTCCGTCATCTTTGGAGCGCTGCTGCCAAGTTTTGAGCGTCTGCTCGACTTCAGCGTGCCCTAATGTCTCCGCAAAGTAGCCCTCTGCCCAGAAGTGGCGCTTGCCCATCTCCGTCTCCAAGCGCGGCACCCCCTCGAAGAGGCGGTGAGCGGTGCTGCGTTTGATATTGCTCACGACATCGGCAAGGGCGTCGGTCGGCTTGAACCCCAACAGCAGATGCACTTGGTTCACCAATACACGGTAGGCAATCAGCTCGTACTCATAATCTTGACAGATTTCGGGCAGCATCTGCGCAAAGAGTGCGGTGACCTCCCCGTTGAAGAGGGGCTTCTTTTGGCGAGTATAGAACGCGGTCAGGGCGTAGAGGCGATACGCGCTTGACCCCGTCGTGCGCAGTTTCTCGAAGGGCGATTTTGCCCTGCGTTGCTTCGGTTGCTTAGGAGTATTTTTGGACATTCAAACCCTCCAGCAACAGCGACACCATAGGAAGTATACCCCACCCAAATCGGTTAATCACTGGGAGATGAGCCGATTCATATAACGGCGCAACCAGTTTTCCAGCGCGGCAAGGGTGCGGACGACTCGGATGCCCGATGGGAGGTTGTTTAGGATTTCACGCCCGTAGGCTTTCGTGCGCATGCGCGGGTCTAAGATGGCAACAATTCCCCAGTCGTCGGCGCGGCGGATGAGCCTGCCGAACCCCTGACGCATCTGCTGCTTGACCATCGGCAGCGTCCACGCGCGGAAGGGGTCTAACGCCTGCGCCTCGAACCACGCCTGACGCGCCCGCTGCAGGGGCGTGGTCGGCACTTCGAACGGGATGCGCGTCAAGATCAGGTTCACCAGCGTCTCGCCGGGGGCGTCGAACCCCGTCCAGAACGAGCGCACCCCGAACAGCACCGAATGCACCTCTTCGCGGAACTGCTGCGCAAGATCGGCGACGGAACCCTCGCCCTGCATCAAGATGCGCACTCCATCCAGTTGGATGCGCTCGCGCACGGCGCGCATCTCGCTCACGGAGGCGAACAGCACCAGCGCGCGCCCGTGCGTGAGGCGGATTAGCGCGCCGATCTCGTCGGCGAGCCGCCGATAGTAGGCGTCTGCACCAGGCGCGCGGGCATGCGGTGGAGGCGGCGGTATCGCGCCCGCGCGCGGCAAGTAGAGTGCGCACTGGCGACGGTAATCGAACACATAGGGCAGTTGGAGCGTCGCGTGCGCCTCAAACCCCAGCTGCCCCGCGAAAAAGTCGAACCGTCCGTCGATGGTCAGCGTCGCGCTCATCAGCAGCGCGGGGCGGTCGCGCCACAGGCGCGTGCGCAGCCACTCGCCCAGCGCAAGTGGCTCGTAGCACGCCTTCCAGCGCGGCGCGTCAGGCTCCACCCAACTGACGCCCTCCGCTGGCTCCGCCAGCCGACCCAAGTGCTCATACGCCATCGCGAAATCGCCACGAAACTGCAGCAGCAGGTCGCGCACGGCATCGTGCTGCGCGTCGGTGAGTTGCCCCTTGAAGTGCTTCAGCGTCTGGCTCAGCTCCCGATAGAGGTCGCTAATCTCCTTGCGTATCGCCGCTGCCGTGTGGCAGACCTGTTCGTGCAGGTCGGGTCGGAACGCGCCCTGCAGCGGGCGCATCTGTGCCAGCGTTTCGGGCGCGACGCGCGTGGCTACTCCCTCCTGCGGTAGGTCGTCGGGGAACGCCATCTGCTCGTAGGCGTCGCGCACACGCCCCGAAAAGCCCTCCACCAGCCGCTGCACAGACATCATGAACCCCACAGGCGGGTTCTCGTCCGTAAGCGCGTCGCCAATCTGGTTGCTCAAATTCACGGCGTGCGCAATCAGGCGGTCGACGAACTTGCTGTCCAGATCGAACTCCAGCGCGCTGGCGGCGGCGTCCAAGAGGTCGTGCGCCTCGTCGAGGATGAGGTAGTCGTAGTCGTCCAGCAGCGAGGCTGCGCCGTCGGTCGCTTGGCGCACGATGGCGTCCGCCAGCACGAAGGCGTGATTGGTGATAACAATTCCCGCCTTGCGCGCCCGCTCCCGCGCTTGGTAGTAGAAGCAGATGTGGTAGTAGGGGCACAGGCGCGCTCGGCACGCGCTCGGCACGGCAATCTGCTCCCACAGCCCGCGCGCGAACCGCTCAGGCACGCCCTTGCGCCGCAGAAACTCGTTCAGCTCCGACTCCACGCCCTCTTGGGCGACGCCGACCCACTGCTGGAGGAAATTCGCGAGTTCGGGGCGCACGCGCGCCGCTTTGTTGCCCCGAATGATGTCGGCGCAGGCGTAGCGGCTGCGTCCCATCGCCAGCGCGACTTCGGGCGCGTTCGGGAACAGACTCAGCGCGAGCGGCAGGTCTTTGCGCCAATACTGCTCCGCCAGCATCGCCGTGTAGGTGCTAATCACGACGCGCTTGCGCTGCTGCAGACTGTAGGCAATCGCGGGCAGCAGCGCGGCGAGGCTCTTGCCCACCCCCGTTGGTGCTTCTACCATCGCCGACTGCCCGCGCTCCAGTTGCTCGCACACGAAGTGCGCCATCTGGCGTTGCACGGGGCGCGGCTCGAAATCGGGGCGCGACTCCAGACGCTGGAACGCGGCGTCTACTGCCTCCCACAGGCTGCTCATGCCAGCGGAGATTATACTACAACGGGGTGGCTTTCAGCAGGCGCAGCGTCTCAGCAAACAGGCGCGCGATCGTTTCTGTCGCGCCGTGCATCACTTGGGTGACCTCCTCGTGCGTGAGCGGCTGCCCGCTCAGCCCCGCGCCCAGATTCGTGACGATAGCGACAGCGGCGTAGTGGATGCCCGCCTCGCGACACAGAATCGCTTCAGGCGCGACGGTCATCCCAATCACATCGCCGCCCAGCATCCGAAACATGCGGATTTCGGCGGGCGTCTCGTAGCGCGGTCCAGGCGCACACACATAGACCCCCTCCCGTTGCACAGGGATTCCCAGCCTGTCCGCCGCTTTGAGCAGCGCGTCGCGTAGCAACGGCGAAAACGGTTCGGTGAAATCGGTATGCACCACCGTATCGTGGTACAGCGTGTTGACCTCGCGCATGAAGTCCAGAAAGTCGCTCAGGATGACCAGCGTGCCAGGCGTCCAGTCTGTGCGCAGCGCGCCGACAGCGGCGGTCGCCAGCACGCTTTGCACGCCATGCTCTTTCAGCACGCGCACATGGCGTGCGTGCGGGATGCGATGGGGCGGAACCTTGTGCCCCTTCGAGTGGCGGGGGAGGAGGAGTGCAGACTCCCCATGCAGGCTCCCTTCGTACAGAAACACGCCGTCGTTATCGGTATGCTCTGCCTGAAGCGTCCAGCCTGGCAGGCTCTGCACTCCTGTCCCACCGATAATCGCTGTCTTCATTCAAATTCAGCGATTGCGCGCCCGCGCTTTGCCTTTAGCGGCGGCGGGCTGCTGTGCTTCACCATCGTTATGCTCGTGGTATGCCTTCTGGAGGCTCAGGCGCACCATATCGGAGACGCGATTGATCTCCGTGATGTTCGCTTGACGCGCCGCTTCGGGGTTGACAATCAGCACCGCCCAGTTGGACAGGACGAACTGATGCACCTCCGTGGGCGTCGGGTAGGGCCCCTGCTGGGCTTGGGGCGTCGGCACATAGACGGCGGCTTTTTCCGCCACCAACGCTTGCGCCGCCTCGCCCATCTGCTTGGCAATAGCGGTCTCCGACCGCTGCTCCAGAACCGAGTTGATGAGCTGCTCTAACTGCTCATCGGTCTTGCCTTCCATCATCCGACGCACGGCGCGCAGCGGAATATACTGCGCCTGCAGTGTCTTGAGCGTCACCAACTGCAACAGGTGGTGATAGTCGTAGATGACGCGGTTCCCACGCCGACGCGACGGCGGGTCAATCAGCCGATGCGCCGTGTAGAACCGAACCGTGCGCACATCTGGGAAGGGCACCACCTTGTAGCGCGGTTGAATCGGCGCCCACTGCTCCAGCAGACTGTTCGCAACAGCCACAAGCTCCTCGATGGTGAAACCCTCTTGCTCCCGATACTGCTTCAACGCTTCGATGGGTTTCATAGTGTCCAGAGTGTACCCCATGTGGATACAAAATTGCAAGTGCTATGGGTTAATGTTAAGTCGCGTAGTTTATGATGCGCTAAGGTTTCAGATGGATTCCCAGCGCGAATCGGTCATAATTCATGCCATGACACGCCCACCGATCACAGAGTTCATCGCGTTTTTGCCCGCGCCGAACTGGGAGGCGACGCGCCAGTTCTACGAGCAGACGCTGGGCTTGCCCTGTGCGCTGGAGCAGGTGGACTGTTGCATCTACCGCGTCGCTGGGGCAGGCTATCTGGGCTTCTGTCGTCGCGCGGAAACGCCGCAGCCCGCCGAGCGCGTGATCCTGACGCTGGTCACGCCCGCCGTCGACGAATGGCACGCACACCTGCAGGCGCACGGCGTTGAAATCACTAAGCCGCCCGCCTACAGCGAACGCTACCACATCTACCACCTGTTCGCCCGCGACCCAAACGGCTATCTCGTCGAGATTCAGCGATTTGACGACCCGCGCTGGGGCGGCTAAGACGCCATCTCTGGGGCAGCCTCCTGCGCCCGACGCCCGAAGTAGTAGACCATAAACGCGCCCGTGGCGAACATAATCAGGCTGTAGACCGCCGCAGGGATGGACATCGCGGGCTGCTTCAGAATCGTGCTGGCGATAAATATCGCGAGCGTGCCGTTCTGGATGCCGCCCTCAATCGAAATCGCAATCGCCTGCTTGAGCGGCAGGCGGAACAGGCGCGCCACATTATAGCCCATCCACAGCGTCAGCACATTCAGCGCGAGCATCGACAGCCCCGCCTGCCGAAAGTGCGACGGCAGGTTCTCCACATCCTGCAGCACCGCGCCCAGCACCGCAATCACGATAAACACCATCGACACATATCGCACGGGACGCTCCGCCGCAAACGCCAACTTGGGCTTACGCGCCCGTATCAGCATCCCGATGGATACGGGGATGAGTATAATCGCGCCCACCTGAATAATCGTGCGCAGCACGGGCAGCCGTATCTCCTGCGTCTCGCCCAGAAAGTGCGCCAACGACAGGTTAATCAGGATCGGCGTCGTGACGATGATGATAATGCTGTTGAACGCGGTCAGGGTGATGCCCAGCGCGACATCGCCCCGCGAAAGGTAGGTAAGCAGGTTCGCCGTCGCGCCCGCAGGGCACAGCGCAAGAATCATCACCCCGACCGCCAGCTGCGGCTCCATCGGGAACAGTTTCGCAATCACGAACCCCGCCAGCGGCAGCAGCGCCATCTGGCAGGTCAGCCCAATCACGAACGCCTTCGGGAAAATCACCACGCGCAAAAAGTCGTACCGCGTGAGCGTCAGCCCCAAGCCCAGCATAATCACCGCCAGCGCTAGCGGCAGCACGACATTCGTAAAGATGTTCGCTTCCATAGGGGGCTATATAGCACTTCGATGCAAATTCTCCTGTCGCTTACAGCCCGTACCCAAGCGGGTTCACAGGCTCGCCGTTGACGCGCACTTCGAAGTGCAGGTGCGGTCCTGTAGAGTAGCCTGTGCTGCCGACGCGGGCGATGGTCTGCCCCCGCTTGACTTCCTGCCCGACGGCGACGAGGATGGCGGAGCAGTGCGCGTACAGGGTCGCCACGCCACCGCCGTGATCGATGATGACCGTGTAGCCGTAGCCGCGGATGTAGCCCGCTTCGACCACCACGCCCGCGTCGGCAGCGCGGATGGGCGTTCCCGTTGGCGCGGCGATGTCGATGCCTGTGTGCATCTTGCGCACCTTGAAGATGGGATGGTCGCGCATGCCGTAGCTCGAAGTGATGCGCCCCTCCACAGGGCGGATAAAGCGTCCCGTCCAGGGTCGGTCGGCGCGGGCGCGCCCTTTGGGCGTCTCCATCAAGGCGCGCAGACGGCGGGCAATCGCCTGCGACTCGGCTTCCAGCTCCGCCAGTTGCTTTTCGTAGAGCGCGCGCTCGCGGGCGATGTCCTTCAGCAGGGCTTGCTTCTCGTCCTGCGCCTCCGTGAGTTCCGTCCGCTGCGTGCGCAGGTCAGCCTCTAGCCCCGCGATATGGCGCACGAGTGCGTCCATCTGCGCCTTCGCGTGGGCGACCTCCTGTTGGTCAGTGCGCACCTGCTCCAGCAGCGCGCGGTCGGTCTTCACGATTTGGCGCAGCACATAGCTGCGGCTGTTAAGTTCGCTGAGGCTGCGGGCGTTCGTGAGCAGGCTAAGGTACGACACGCTGCGGTACTTGTAGGCGGCGCGAAGCCGTTGCGCCAGCAGGCTCTCGCGGCGGCGCAGGCGTTGGGTGAGCATCTCGAGGCGTTGGGCGAGCGCGGCTTGCTCCTTGCGGGCGCGAGCGAGGCGGTCGCGCGTCTCGCGCAGGCGCGCCGACACGCGCGTAATCTGCTGATCCAGCTCGGCAAGGTCGTGGCGCACCTTGCGCTCCTCGCGCCGCTTCTGGTCAATCGCGCCGCGCAGTTTGCCAATCTCCCCCTGCAGCGACTGTAGCTCGCGTTGCAACTGCTGGCGTTGCTGCGCCTTGTCCTGCTGCGCTCCTAACGGTAAGCACAGCCCCAGCACCACCAGCAGCACTCCCAGCCAACTTCCTTGTCGCACACCACCCATCCCCAGAAGTATACCTGAGCGTAGGGCTACTCGAAAGAACAAGCCCAAAAACCCTGCTTGTGCTGTGTTGAGGCAGGGTATACTTCGAACACCTGTGAAAACCTGCACAAATCGGCAGACGGAGCCGCCTGTGTGGGCGCGGCAGGACACCGTGCGCCGCGCCTATGTGCGCGAGATGTTCGGGCGGGTCGCGCCGCGCTACGACCTGCTCAACGGCGTCTTGAGCCTGCAGTTGCACCACTACTGGCGGCGCAGGGTCGTACGGATGTTGCGCCTGTCGCCCGATTCGCGCGTGCTGGATCTCTGCACGGGCACGGGCGACTTGGCTATCGAACTCGCGCGCACGCTGGGACCCGCGGGCGAGGTCGTCGCGCTCGATTTTTGCGAGCCGATGCTGCGCATGGGGCGCGACAAGGCGCGTCGGCGCGGGCTGAACCACACCGTGTGGCTGCACGCGGACGCGCTGCAGTTGCCGCTGGCGCCCGACCAGTTCGACGCCGCGACGATGGCGTTCGGACTGCGCAACCTCATCGACAAGCCCGCCGCGTTCCGCGAAATCCATCGCGTGCTGAAACCAGGCGGCAAGGTCGCCATCCTCGAACTCACGCGCCCGCAACGCGCGCCCACGCGCTGGCTGTATGACCTCTACGCGCTACAGATTCTGCCGCGCATCGGCAAGCGGCTCAGCCATGCCGACGACGCCTACCTCTACCTGCCGATGTCCATCCAACACTATGAAGACCGAGCCACTATCGCCGAATATATGCAACATGCGGGGTTCGCCCAAGTGTGCTACCGCGACCTGACCTTCGGCGTGGTGTGCGTTCATATAGGAGTTAAACCATGACCACTACGCAAATCGAGAAGCAGACGCTGGCGGTTCCAGAGATGCTTGCGCCGATTCTGCCAGAGATGCAGGCGGTGGAGGCGTTTCTGGAAGCGCAAGCTGAGACGGCTATTCCGCAGTTCAGCGAGTTGACGCGCCATCTGCTGTCGGCGGGGGGCAAACGGTTGCGCCCAGCGATGGTGATTCTGTGCGCCTACGCCGCCGCGCCCCACCGATTCGGCGAACTATACCGCGACGGACACCCCAACCGCGCCCGATTAGCCATCATCGCGGGCTGTATGGAGATGATCCACATGGCGACGCTCATCCACGACGATGTGATCGACCAGACCTTCACGCGGCGGGGCAAGCCGACCGCCAACGCGCTGTACGGCAACCTCGCGACGGTGCTGTCGGGCGACTTTATCTTGGCGCGGGCGATGCGCTGCCTCGCGCAGGACGGCGACCTGCGCATCATCCAGACCGTCGCTCAAATCACCACCGACATGAGCGAGGGCGAGGTCGCCGAGGTGTTCCTGCGCCATCGATTAGACCTCACGGAGGCGCAGTATCTGGACATCGTGCAGCGCAAGACCGCCGAGTTCCTCGCAGGCTGCTGCCGTATCGGGGGCTATCTGGTGGACGCCGACGCGGAAACGCTCGATGCGCTGGAGCAGTTCGGACGCGAGTTGGGCATTGCCTTCCAGATTATCGACGACCTGCTGGACTATGTGGGCGACCCGCGCATCACGGGCAAGCCGAACGGCACCGACTTCCGCGAGGGGTTCGCCACGCTGCCCCTGCTGCACTACTATCAGCACGCGACGCCCGACGAGCGCGCGCGACTCCAACGCGAGTTCGGCGCCGACCTCAGCCCAGAGCAGTTCGACGCATGGAGGGAACAAATTCGGCTTACGGGCAGTCTAAGGTATGCGGAAGCGCTTGCCGAGCAGTATCGGCAGCGCGCGCTGGCGCGGCTGGGGAGTTTGCCCGCCTCGCCCATTCGCACAACTTTAGAGGAGGTCGCCCGATTCATTACGGAGCGCAAGTACTGATGCAGGAGCGCGTGCGCGAGGAGCTGCCCGGCCTCGCCAACCGATTCGAAGCGTTTGTGTTCGATCTGGATGGCGTGGTCTATCGGGGGTCGCGCCCACTGCCGCACGCGATTCGGGTGCTGAGCCTGCTGCACGACGCGGGGCGGGAGGTCTACTTCCTGACCAACAATTCTGGGGCGACGCGCCAGCAGTACGCCGAGCGGCTGCAGGCGATGGGCTATCTGCATGCGCGCCCCGAACAGTTCATCACCTCGGGCTGGGCGACCGCGCTCTATTTGCGCCGCGCCTTCGAAGAGGGCGCGCCGCTGTTTGTGGTCGGCGAGCCAGGCTTGAAGCAGGAGCTGGCAAGCGCAGGGTTCGCGATTCTGGAGCGCGCGGAGCCTGAACTACCCGCGGCGGTGGTGGTGGGCATCGACCGCGCGTTCAGCTACGAACGGCTGGCGCAGGCGCAGTATGCGATTCTGAACGGCGCGCGCTTTATCGCGACCAACACCGACGCGACCTACCCCGCTGAAGACCGCCTGCTGCCCGGCGCGGGGTCCATCGTCGCTGCGATTGCGACCGCCGCAGGGCGCAAGCCCATCGTCATCGGCAAGCCGAACCCGCAGATCCTGCAGCCGTTCATCGAGCGCGGCTGGATTAACCCCGAACGCACCCTGCTGATTGGCGACCGACTGGACACCGACATTGCGCTGGCGAACCTGTTGCATATCCCGTGTGCGCTGGTGCTGACGGGCGTCAGCACGCGCGACGACCTCGCCTGCGCCCCATTAGAGCAGCTCCCGCAGTGGGCGCTGAACGACCTGAGCCAGCTGCTCGGCGACGCCGTCGAAAACCTGTTGATTCACGCGCCCTGAGTGAGGTATAATCCCCTGTGCTGCACCGAGGGGCGGTAGCTCAGCTGGGAGAGCGCTTGCATGGCATGCAAGAGGTCGGCGGTTCGAATCCGCTCCGCTCCACCAAGTGCGCGGTTAGCTCAGTGGTAGAGCACTTCCTTGACGTGGAAGGGGTCGGAGGTTCGAGTCCTCCACCGCGCACCATTTCACGGGGCGTGGCGCAGTATGGTAGCGCGCCTGCTTTGGGTGCAGGAGGTCCCCGGTTCGAGTCCGGGCGCCCCGACCATTACTTGCGCGCGCGTTGGCGAGCGTCCACAATCACCCCGTCGAAGATGGCGACATTCGATTTGACTTTGCAGTCGCGCCCGACGACGCAGCGCACCAGCATCGTGTCGCGCATCACCGTCGCGCCGTCCCACAGGATGCTCTCCTGCACGACCGCGCCTTCTTCGACGACGCAGTTCTCGCCGATGACGCTGTTTTCCAGCACCTTCGCGCCCGACTCGATGCGCGCCCCCGAGCCAATCAGCACGGGGTAGCCAATCTCGGCGTCGTCGGCGATTTGCACGCCCTCGCCAATCCACACGAACTTGCGCTGTTCGGGGTAGGGCATCTGAATCTGCACGCGCCCCGCTAAGGCGTCCCAG
>Ga0308393_1000059_pt1 | contig 64942 bp, 53 predicted proteins | sample Hotspr2Sampleee2_FD_202364 | JGI IMG/M metagenome (GOLD analysis project Ga0308393, IMG submission 202364) | Hot spring phototrophic mat microbial communities from Mushroom Spring, Yellowstone National Park, Wyoming, United States - 20050630_ee2 ... | reverse complement strand
GGAAGAACGCTTTTGCACGTTACGACGCGAGACGTGTCGTTTGTACGACGCCTACCATCAACCTACATCTGACCCTGGCTGCGGCCAAAAGTTTTTGGCGTCGAACCGGAAGCAGCCAGCTTTGGGCTGGAAGCACTGCGCCTTGTGTGGGGTTTTGGGCAAACGTCGCACCGGGGCTTACTGAAAACGCCAAGGCGACTACTTGCTTCGCAGGTTTCGGAAGTGTCCTATTCAGCCTTGCCCTTGGAGATGGACAAAACCCCAACCAAGGAAAACATCTGCCAAGCACCTGGTAACCCGCCCGGCACAGGGCTTAGTAATCTGCAAACCTAAGCTGTGGTTACTGTGGCACTGAACTCTAACCACTTCACCAAGCAGTGTGACTAAGCAGCACAGCGTGGCCGTACAGACTGTTGCCCTAGCAGATTCTAAAAAAGGTTGTTTAGGAGCGACCTTTCAGCGCATACTTTGAGCGCCCCACGAACCTTCCTGTTCACCGTTTGTCCTGTTTTTCCCTATGTCTGCCCTGCTTGTGGATGACTTCCCGACGGAAGCGACGACCGGTACAGCATCGGCGGACGCCACTGAAGAAACCGCCACCGTGGTTGTCACCGAAACGTTCTGGCACTGGCGGCTTGGCCGCATCCGGGTCTGGGAAACCGATCCCCATCCTTCCGGTCATGCCATTGTGCTGCTCCACGGCTACGGCGCTATGGTCGAACACTGGCGCAAAAACATTCCGGCCCTAGCTGCCGACGCCACCGTATACGCCCTTGACCTCCTAGGTTTTGGCAAAAGTGATATGCCGGATGTCCACTACAGCGCCCGGCTGTGGGGAGAGCAAGTGCGTGATTTCCTCGACGCCCGCAAACTGGACAAGGTCATTCTTTTCGGACACTCAATGGGCGGACTCGTCGCCGCCCAGTTTGCCCACGACTACGCCGAGCGCGTCGCCGGGCTTGTGCTCGTCGATCCAAGCGGCTACCCACCACGGGTGCCGTCGGATATGCTCTTTCGTCTTCTCCGCTTTGCTGCTGAAAACCCGCTTCTTCGGGACATCTCCTACTGGCTCTTTGCTACACCGGACATCGCCCGACAGGGTTTGACCGCCGCCTATTTTGACCCAACGGCTATCACGCCTGAACTCCTCGAAGCTTTTGTAGCACCGCTTCGGCAACCAGGGGCAAAGTACTCTTACCTGGCAGTAGCACGCCACCCAAACGATTTCTCCATTAACGCACCCAACGGCATCCCCGCCCCAACGCTCCTTGTCTGGGGCGGACGCGACCGGTTACTCCCACCACGTCTGCTCAAACCCTTTCGCGAGCTTATTCCTCACGCAGAATTTGTCATCATCCCAGATACCGGACACTGCCCGCAGGACGAAACACCGGCGCTCTTTAACTCGGCAGTACAGCAGTTTCTACGGGCAAACGTCTTCGATGTCGGCTAATGTTGGCTTTTTTGGTCTCTGCCGTGGAGGACCTGGCGTATGAATGCAGCAGCTCCAAGGTTCTACCCTCAATCAACTGTCAAACCTATTGCTTATGACCCCGCCCCGCGCCGCATCGGTTACAGCACCTGGCTAAGCGTTACTCTACTCTGGTCGTCGTTTTTCTTCGTCACAACCTTGGCCGCCCTTCAGCTTGCTGCGGCTTTGCTCCGAACAACCATCAGTCTGGCCCACCTTCCTTCGGCTTTCGGATGGCATGTCGGGTTGGCCATTGCCCTTGCCTTCGGCATCGGTTTCCTCAACCGCCAGCTTGATCCAACAGGCGAAAAACGTGCGCAGCGCAACGCCGCTATCCAAGCCAAGTATGCTGGAAGAGTTCCCACCTTTGTTTCATTGCCAGGTAGTATTGCCTCAGCCTGCCTGTTTTTCGGAACCACGGTGTTGGTTTTGAAGGTTTCTGGCACAGCAGTAAGCTGGCCTCTCATCGGCCTTGGTCTTATCCTTAATCTGCCAGCAGCTTTTGTCGGTGCGTTTCTAACTGGGATGGTGTTGCGGAACCTTCAGGCACGCCGCAACCGCCAGCCCCAAACCTGATTTTACATTCAGCGTGCGGAAACCTTCTCTTACCCATGCCTGCACAGGTTTACCTTTTGGTACTGGTCTTCGTGCTTCTTGTGGCTGCCGGCTTGGGCGCCGCTCCAATCCAGCCAGTCCGAGCGTGCTGTTTGTGGGATAAGTCTTTCCACTGCCCCGTCCAGATGTTTTCACCCATGCCTTCCTCTTCTGTTCCGGTATCAGCAAGTGTCTTGGCACGAGATGCACGCTACCAGGCAGACATCCGTGAACTAACCCCTAAACTCATCGAAATTCGGCGCGACTTACACCAGCATCCTGAACTCTCAAACCGAGAAGAACGCACTTCCCGCATCGTTGCCGAGCGGCTACGGGCGTTAGGGCTCGAAGTTCAGACCGGCATTGCGCACCACGGTGTCATCGGTATCTTACGTGGTGGTCGGCCGGGCAAGGTCATTGCGATTCGCGCTGACATGGATGCCCTTCCCATCGAGGAAATCCGTGAAACGCCCTACAAGTCACGCCATCCCGGCGTGATGCATGCCTGCGGCCACGATGTGCATACCACTGTCGCGCTAGGCGTGGCAGAAGTCCTTGCCAAGTACCGTGCCGAACTACCCGGGACGGTAAAATTTATTTTTCAGCCGGCCGAGGAAGGCCCACCACGGGGCGAGCGTGGCGGAGCCAAGATGATGCTCGAAGAAGGTGCCTTTGATGCACCTACCCCAGACGCCATTTTTGGCCTGCACTGCCTACCGACCCTGGAGGTGGGTTTTATCGGGTACTGTGAAACAGCAGCTATGGCAAGCGCCGACCGGTTTCTCATCACGGTGCGCGGAAAGAAAGTTCACGGCGCTTATCCCCACGAAGGCATTGATGCCATTGTGACAGCAGCCGCCATCATCGAGCAGTTGCAGACCATTCGGAGCCGGCGGATCGATACTCAGTCGCCTATGGTGCTTACCATTGGAAGCATTCACGGCGGCAACCGCTTCAACATCTTGGCTGATGAAGTTCGTATGGAGGGCACCGTGCGCACCCTCGACCCGGAGGTACACGCACGCATCGAGCCGTTAATGCATCAGATTCTCAAGGGCGTTACAGAAAGCCACGGTGCCAGTTATGAACTCGACTACGAACGCCTTGTCCCCGTAACCGTCAATCACGCTCCGCTTGTAGCCCAGATGCTCCCCACCATTCGACGCATCGTAGGAGCAACGCACGTTGTGCCAACCCGTCCCCAGATGGGAGCCGAAGACTTCTCCTACTTTGCCAATCGCGTACCGGCCTTTTTCTACTTTCTCGGTGTCGGGAACAAAGCCAAAGGCATTACGGCCATGCTCCACACGCCTGAGTTTGATGTGGACGAGCAGTGCATCCCGGTTGGGGTAGCCGTCATGGCAGCGATGGCGACGGATTGGCTTGAAGCCGCAGCTCCGGCAAGCAGCTCTTCAACCGGAACGAATTAGCTTCCCCAACAACCCTCAAAACAACCATCAAGGGCTTCGGTTTCATCTTTGAGCTGCAGCCAGTAGACTCCCGGCTGACAGATGACACCACACCCTGAATGGTAAGGATTTTCTAAGCCATGATGACAAATTCGCATGCTTGTTTTGTTGTTCGGGGCCGGTTGCTGCTCTTAGTACTGGCTTTCAGCTTGCTACCTGCTGCACTTACTTTCGGACATCAACGCTTCAATGCTCGCCTTGATACGCTGGCCAGCCAACTTGTCCGCCAGGCTAGGGATGCGGCCGACCGCATCGAACGCGACTACCGCCAGGGCTTCAACAACAACCGGCGCGATCTCCAGCGGCTCTACCAAGCGCGGATGTTCGTCGCTGGGGCGGAGTTGCTAGCGCAAATGACCCGTGAAGGACGGCCCGACGACGAACTGCTCGAAGCCGTTGATTTTCTTCGCAGCCAGGCCAACTTTGAAACAGGTTGGAGCAGTCTCCGCAGTACCCTAGATGACATTGGTCGCGAACTGCGGTTCGGCAGCAGCCAGCCTGGACTTGGCCCCGGGAATGGACGCCAAAGGGGACGCCGCAACAACGACGGTTGGCAAGATGGATACACCACCGGGCGCATGCGGTGGTTTGGACGAGTAGACGATGAAATCTACATTTACGTTCAAGGCAGCACTGCACGAACACAAGTCATCTCCGGGCAACCTACCCTCAACGAACGCTTCACCTTCACAAGCCCTCTGCCACGCCAGCCACTTACGGTGTATGTCAACCGCCTGCGCGGGCGTGGAAGGGTTGAAGTCTTTCAACAACCGTCCGCAAATAACGACTTTACGGCCGTTATTCGTATTGTTGACCGGGGTAGTGGTCCAACTGACATGGAGTTCGAGTTGCTCTGGTAGGCTGCCAGCAAAACCTGCCGCCGGTTATGCCGGCTTCTGCAACGAGAGCCATCGGTAAACTGCCTTGCCGTCCTCAGTGGCAGGCTACGGAACAAGCCTGCTTTTTCGGTCTTGACGACGATGCAAAACAATCCCCCTCCATCTGACGTTGGTGCTGTCCGGTTGCTTTCACGCACCGTTTTCCACCGCGGGCACGTGTTTGAAACCTCACACGATGCCATTGAATTGGCTTCCGGCGCACGGCTTGAGTTAGATGTCATCCATCACCCTGGTGGCGCCGCCGTGCTGCCTCTTTTTGAAAATGATGATGTTCTGCTTATTCGGCAGTACCGCCATCCGGCCGGGCAGGTGCTGCTTGAAGCGCCAGCCGGGCGGCTCGAAGCAGGTGAAGCGCCCGAGGTCGCTGCACTCCGGGAACTTCGGGAAGAAACCGGCTACCAAGCATCGGCGCTGACGTTTGTGACCAAGTTTTATGCCCTACCCGGCTACAGCACGGAAGTTCTGTACTGTTTTCTGGCTACAGGACTCACCCCCGGACCACAAAACCTGGATAGAGATGAGGACATTCGCCTTGTTCGGATGCCATTCACCAAGGCGCGCGAGCTCGTCTATCAGGGGGACATCCTAGATGCCAAAACCATGATAACGCTTTTGCTGGTGGATGCGATGCGGCAAGGACGCACCACAGCTCAGGTGCTGCCGTCCCGGTCCCAAACCTTTGAGCAAAGTGAGGACACCGCCTGTTAGAAGGCACGCTCTACCAGGAAACTACACGGCAAAAGCACACGAAGAGTTTGCTGCTGTGCCGGCAAATCGTTACCTTCTCGCTTGCTACAGTCTCCGCTGGCAGCAAGGTTATACGGCAAGCATTTTGCAAACCGCCCGGTTGGAGGCATTCCCGATGTACAGTCTCCAGTTTGAAACAATCTATCCAATTGCAACACTCAAAGCTAAGAAAGGCGTAACGGTGACGGAAGTTGATCCGGATGGGCTCGGGGCCGCTATCGGGTTGCGGCCAGGGGACCGAATTCTGACCGTCAACGGGCGCAAGCTCCGGGACTACCTCGACTTTCAGTTCTATGCCAGCTCAGAAGACACCGTCACGCTCACCGTTGCGCACCCGGACGGAACAACCCGCCACATCGAAGTCGAAATCGGTGAGGGTGAGATATGGGGCTTGGACTTTGAGCCCTTCAAACCACGGCAGTGCGGCAATGAATGCCTGTTCTGCTTCTGTGAGCAAAACCCGCCTGACGCACGTCCTTCGCTGTTTTTCCGGGATGAAGACATCCGGTTGTCCTTCCTGCACGGTAACTACACGACGATGACCACACTCACTGAGGAAGAATTCAACCGGATTGTTGAGCAACGCCTTTCGCCCCAATATGTCTCCGTCCACGCCACCGACCCAGAAATACGGCGGTATCTGCTTGGGCGCAAGCAGGCAGATGACATTCTCGGCACGATGCAGCGGTTACTGGCCCACGGCATCGAACTGCATGCCCAGGTGGTACTGTGCCCAACCATCAATGACGGTGATGTGTTGCGTCGCACGATTTATGACCTAGCAGCACTTCACCCCGCCGGTGTCAGCTCGGTAGCCATTGTGCCGGTTGGACTAACCAAACACCACCGGAAACGCCACCTGCTTGTGGCACCTACCGATGAATGGGCAGCCAGTATTATCGAACTGGTCACCCCCATCCAACGTGAGCTCAAGCGCCGCTACGGGACATGTTTTGCCTTTCTCGGCGACGAGTTCTATATCCGCGCTGGCGTGCTCATCCCACCGGCGCGGCACTATGGTAACTACCCTCAGATTGAGGATGGCGTAGGGATGGTCCGGCGGTTTCTTGATGGCTTTCAGAAGGCAGTACAGCGGTTGCGGAAACGTCCGCCGCAGGGGCCTTTTTCTACGGTCACGGTGGCTACAGGTGCACTGTTTGGCCCTTACTTGTCCCGCTTGGCCGCGCAACTCAATGAGGAGTTTGGCCTGCGCTTGCATGTAGTTGCCATTCGGAATGAATACTTTGGCCCCGAAGTCAACGTTGCCGGTTTGGTGACTGGGCGGGACATCATTGCCATGCGTGACCAGTTTGCGGGAGAGGACCTGCTTATCCCTAGTGAAATGGTCATGGGCGAACATCACCTGTTTCTGGACAACCTGACCCTAGAAGATGTTCGCCACCGATTAGGCAGGAAGGTTCACCTGGGTGGGACAACCGGTGAGGATTTCGTTGCGGCGGCAGTCCGTATTGCGTCAGCGGCGCAGCCAATCTCAGAACAAAAACACTGAAGCAGAAAGCAATACACATGCTACGAAGGTTTGGAAGGGGCTATGCTGCAAAATATCCGCGCCTATATTGATTGTCAGCCGATGGATCCGCTGGGGCACTTTGCCGATGTCAACCCTGAACGCATCCTCCGGTCTTACTATTTCACCTCGGAACTCTCTCGGCTGACGGCACGGCTTATCGAGGGCATTGCCGCACTGAGAAGTCATGAAGCAGCCAGACTCATTACCGGCCCAAGAGGTACCGGAAAAAGCCACACGCTTGCCGTTGCGCGGGTTCTTGCCTGTACGCCCAAAACCCGTCATCTCATAGCCGGCAACCCACCGCTGGCCAATGCCGTCAAGCGCCTCGAAGGTACGACATTTTTGCCAGTCCATATCTCCGGCGCCCCACTGCTTAGCGGAGCGACCGACTTCCCTACCCTGCTGCGCACAGCCCTAGCCAACATTCCCGACTCTCCTATCACGTTTGATGATGCGCAGTGGTTTTCCGTCCTCGAAAACCAGCAGGTCTGCGAACTGATCGCCAGCAAGCTGTTTCCCGGTATGGCACTGCTGTTTGTCATCGATGACTTTTCCGATGTATTCCGCGCGCCACGACGTGCCCCGGCGCAGGAAGCTCTCGATTGGCTGACCAGACTGGCCGACAAGGCGCGCAGCCTGCCTTTTGCGCTTCTTCTGGCCCTGGATACCGATGTCACAGCAGCACATACCGGCATGGCGGCGCGCCTGACGGCCGACTACCAGACCGACGCACTCACCCTGGACAACTTGCGCCGGATCACCGACCAGGCTGTGTTTCGTAAGACCCCTCAGCAACGGGCTGAACTGGCAGCGCTTTACCAGGAAGCCCTCAAAATACTGCCGCGCTTCCACTGGAGCGAGGAAGAGTTTTGCAGCCTCTACCCAGTTCATCCAGCCGTTTTGGAAGTCGCTCCTGGACTGTCCACCTACTGCGAAAGTTTCTCCTTCTTCAGTTTCATCAATGGGATTATTGGTGGCGCCATGCGGCGGCGTCCCCTGCAGCTCATCTCCCTCGACGATGTCTTTGACAAGTACGACTTCGAGTTGAAGCGCCATCCTACTCTGGCCCGGGCCGTTGCTGTCTACGACTATCTCTCGACTATGCGTCTTCCAGAGCTTAGTTTCGAGCAGCGCATTCCAGCTAAACTGCTGCTCAAAGGGCTTTTTCTTTACTCAATTGCTGGACGTTCGGTCAGCGCTGATGAACTGACCAACGCCATGATGCTGGGCGACATTGGCTATCACCAGGCAGCGCTCCTGCTTGAAGACTTATACGCCCACAGCGAAGGGCAAATCATCAAGGAAGGCATTGGGGCAAGCTGTCGTTACAGCCTCATTGTTGTCGAGCAATTTGACCCAGAAGCCCGTCTAAAAGCTGCTCTTGCTGAAACTCCGAGTGACGACACCTTGGACGCCCTTCTCGTTACGTTGGGCGGTAGTGCGCTATTTTATGACTTTCCGTTCACCCTCGATGCCCTTCTGCTCAGCGGAGCAAGGTCCTACCGTGACGAACTCGTTGTCCCCTGGCGCAACACTGGGCGGCGGGGCGTTGTCAGCTTTGGCCTGCCCGCAGAAATCTTTGCCAACCCTCCTGTCCACATTGAGCGCACCGGCCTTCCCTCCACCCCTTCGGGCATTGTTATTCCAACCGAAGATGAAGCCGAAACCAAACCTTCCATCGTTTACCACTGGGCAGATGAACTCTGCGAATATGACTGGCAACTCTGCATCGAGCGCAGCCAAACACCAGGTGGTCTTGAAAACAACACAAGCTTGCCAAGTCTACTGTACTGGCGTCCATCTCCACTCAGCGAAGCCGAAGTGGAAGTTCTCAAGTCGCTGTGGATTGCCTATACACGGGGTGAAGATGTGTTTGGTGATGAAATTTCGGAGCGCGTCGCTACGCTCGAAGCCCAAACCCGCACCCTGTTTCTACGCCATTATGTCGAGGAAGGTGAACTGCTGGCCGCAAACGGGGACACCTACCAATTTGCCCAGCTCTTCCCTCACGGTCTGCCGCGCACGTTCAACGAGTTTCTCAGCACGGTCATTCGCAAACCTCTCGATCTTCGGTTTCCGGCCCATCCGGTCTTTCCAGCTTCATTGACGGAACGCGAAACGAAACGCCTCGTGCTCGGCCTGCTGGGGGGACTGAATCCAACCGACCCTACCGTGCAGGAGATGGCACGGCACTTTGCGCTGCCCTTCCACATCGTCATTGAGCGAGACGGCTTGTACCAACTCGCCATGAACCGGGATGAAGCGCTGGGTGAGCCATGCATTAGCGAGGTGCTACGGTTGGTTGAGGCAGCCGGCGCAGAGGCTGTCCCAGTTCAAGTCGTGTACCAGACGCTACGCCGTGAACCTTATGGATTGCTTGAGCCGGCTCAGCAGATTGTCATGATGGCGCTAGTGGCCGGTTGGCGCATTGAACTGGTAGACGTTTCGGGCTTGCGAATTTTCACAGCCGCTGAACTTACCCAGGACGTGAGCTTCCGGCAGTACGGGTCAGTCCGCCGTACGGCAGCAATTACCTATTCGTCGGAAACCCTTTCGGAATGGTGCCGCCTGTTGACCGAACGCTTTGATCTGCCGGACTTGGCTACCGACCGGAAGCAGGTTCGGGAAAGCCTGGTGCAGTGGTATCAAAAATGGCTCAACTACCGGCTGACGGAGCGGTTTGCCTCGCTGCCGGCAGAAATGCTAACAACGCGCACCTGGCAGCTTATCATCACCTGCAAACGCTACTTTGAAACTACGGCGGCGGCTGTCGAAGCGGTTTTGTTTGAGCGCATTTCCCTAGAGATGGGGCTAGCGCGCATTGTGGATATTTTTGCCGCTAACCCAACCATCTACCAGCGGGCCGTCATTGACCTGCGCGTTCTGGTGGAGTTTCTCGACTGGCTTCCCTTCTACGTCACGGCTAAATCCTACACCCTCAGTGCCCTGCCGGCGACCGATGCGGACGCACGGAATGCGCGGCGCGAACTGGGCAACTTTTTCGAGCACCCGCACCGGCTGCTCGACGAAGACAAACGGCTCCGCTTTGAGCAGGTTTTTGAACGTTTCAAAAAGCACTACATCGAAGACTGCGTTGCCCGTGATGAGCAAGCGACGAAAAACCTTGATCTCTCACCCCTGACAGCCTTGCTGGCAAGCCCAACGTGGCGACTTTTTGAGAATCTGTCCCGCTTGGTCATTGCCGACAAGCAGTACGTAGCCCGCGTCAAACAAGTCCTTGCCGACATTAATGCTCGGCGCAGAAGTCTTCCTGTGCGGGAGTTTCTTGAGCACCAGCCACTGGTCAGCGGACTCATTCAGCGCCGATTTTCGCCGCCACTTGCCAAACAGCTTGAGCAGCTTGAGACAGCAGTTCACCAAGGCCTTCAGCACTTCCGGCAGTGTGTGGCACAAAACCGCAATCTCATCCAGCAAGGGCTGCGAACGCTGGGCTTGCCAGAGCAAGAAGAACGGCTAGTGACCTCGGCGCTGGCAGCTTTGTCTTCCACGGCTCCTCACACTGACCTCGGCATTGCGCCAGAGGTTGTGGATCACATCAATGCAGCTCTGCTAGCCGGAAATCCTGTTGCGCCCGTTTCCGTCAGCTTACCTTTTTCGCCAGGGGAATCCACAACCAAAGCCGACCTTGCCACTAGGTTTGCAGAATGGCTCTCCAACCTTCCTGACGATGCCCCCATCACCTTTGACGGCTGGGAACATAGCGCGCCATGATGGAGTCAGTAACAAAGCCCACAACCTTTGCCGGCCGGTTGCTCGGCGGCCACATGCAGTTACGTCGCAAATGGAGCAAACCATTTCTGCTCTGGCTCTTGCTTTTGGGGTGTAGTGGAGCCGGTCCCTGTGGCTACCACCGGCTGGATGCTAGAGGTGCTTTCCCGCCGGAAATCAAAACCCTCGCCGTCCAACCCTTTACTAACCAGACCCTGCGCTATCGGATCGAACAGCGTTTTACCCAAGCCGTCATTGAGGAAATCTTGCGTCGCCGACTTCCTGTTGTTTTGACCAACAAGCCAGATCAGTCCGATGCTGTCCTTTCCGGTGACATTCTCGCGGTGACAAGCGGCCAAGCGTTGGTAGACAACCGCGGCACAGTACGGCTTTTTCAGATTGCTATTCGGTCGCGCATCACCTTGCGCGATCAGACCCGCAACCGGGTACTGTTTGACCAGCCAAATCTCGAATTTCGTGGTGAGTACGAGTTTTCATCTGACCCACGCTCGTTTTTCAATGAAGAAGACCCGGCCGTAGAGCGCCTCGCCCGCGACTTTGCACGCAACGTTGTCACGCTACTGCTGGAACGGTTCTAAACAACTAGGCTAGCTTGGGAAAGCCTTAGCGAAGTTGATGCGCTGCGGTCAAAAATTCTTGCAGGAACTGCATTACAGCGCGCTGCTCGGCTGGTGGAGCCTGGGCGTCTATTTCGACATGCCCTACAGCAGGGCTAATCAGGACGTAGCAGCGTCCCTTGAGTCCGTGAGCTAACCACTGGGTCTCGGAAGGGGGTATGACCGTATCTCGTGCACCGTGCACGAGATACACCGGACAGCGCACCTTGGGCAGCACCTTGCGCGGAGAAACACTGCGCAGCGCTGCGTGATGCTGGTTGAGTTGCTTCAATAGCCGTGGAGTCACAGCCGTATAATCACCATCAAAAATAGCCTGCACCATGCTTTTTCCAGAGGGCGACAGCCGTTCAGCTTGCTCACGTGCTTTCTCCGGCGCCCCCCACAACCAGTACCGCAGGGCGGCACGTCCTGCCTCGACATCCGCTGAGTCAAATAACCCCGCCGCGTACTTGTAGGCCAACAGGAGGCGGCCATAGGGATCGGCCTGTAACTGAAGGGTTTCCCCAGTCGGCGTCAGGATTTCATTAGTCAGCAGAAACCGTGCTACTCGCTCCAAATCGTCGTGAGCACCAACGGCTAGAACGTAGCCAATGCTCGGCAGAAATCGCCTGTCAGCAGCCGTTACCAGGCACAGTCCACCGGAGAAAGACAGTCCCATCAAGCCTACTCGTCGGCGTGCCTGCCGATGGAGTGCAACCGCTGACCAGCCGATGACCTCAACAGCGCTTTTTTCAATGCGGTAATCCGCTAGTGACGGCACGTGGGGCGTCAACACCCGCAGTCCCGTTGCGGCCAGCCTTTGCGCAAAGGCTCTTAGGCGGGACTCATCCATCCCATCCTTGTGAATGCCGTGCACGAAAACAATTGCCGGGGCATCCGATAGCCCTTCGGGCTGGTACAGACGCGCCTGCACCGGCCCCGATGGGGTGGACAAGGTTGTTACCTCGAACACCACTGGGTATCTGGTTGCCCAGGGAAGAACCTGGGTGCCCGTGTGGGGAGCGGCCCTGGCCATCCCTGAAATCAGCAGGACAACCAACGCTAGGTGGATAACCCAGAGCAAAATCCTTCTAGGCATGTTCATCCTTCCTACGGAATGCCTTCATCAAGCGCCTTTAGCTGAGTCAAGGCTGCCGATCACTCCTGTTTCAACGGTACTTGGCGTAATCACAGCACGCTTGACCGTAAAACCATCCCGTGAAGGAAGCTCAACCGAGCGACCATTGACCGTCACGGAAACCGCATGCCGGGCGCCGAGTGAGAGCACTATTTTCTCCTTTGCGCGATAGAGCCGTACGTCATCCGGCAACAAGGTGAATTCTTCAGGCTTGCCTCCATCTACCTGGATTCTGGTCCAGCACCTCCCAGTGGCGCGCAGCTCCAAAATTAGCTCTTCCGTTGGTGAGGGTGCACTAGGTGCCGGTGCTGTTGATACTGGAGGCGTGGTGGAAGCCGGCGGCGTGGGCACAGCAGTTGGTGGTGATTCAGGGCTTGGCGCAGGTGAGCCGGAAACAGGTAAGCCAGAAATTGGTGCGGGTGAGTCCGGTGGCGGTGTTTTGGATGATACAAACGGAGAGACCAAAAGCTGCCACCAACCCGGAAAGGCATAGGAAGTTCCCGCAACAATGACCGCCACGACAGCCAGCGTCAGGGCTAACAAAAGTGCGTTGCCGGTTTTAGGTGGTGGAAGAAGCTCCGGCATGCGGCTGATTTCCTCGTCGGTTGGAATCCGAGGACTGCCTGATTGCCGCTCATAAAGCTGTATGGCGCGGGCTTCATCATAGCCGATGGCGCGGGCAAACTGGCGGATGAAAGACCGGTTGTAGAGTTCACCCGGCAATTCCCGGTAGTCATCCCGCTCGATGGCTTGCAAAAACCGGATGGTGATATTTGTCGCCCGTGAAATTTCCTCAAGTGACTTGCCACACGCTTCGCGCTGCTGCTTGAGTTCCTGCCCTAGCGTTGCCATGGTGGAAAGTTCTGATAGTGGGCCCGAAACTAGGCGCTGGGCTTTCTTGACGCAAGCGTTTGCGTCATTTAAGGGCGTTGCGCCTTTGGTTGCACCCTGAAGTGTGGTAGTCATGCGGTACGGCAACTGTCAAATCAGCCGCCGTCTAAACCGCCACATACAGCATGTTTTTGCTGCCTTAATGTTGCTCTAATGCTAAGGAGCTATGTCATGAAACACAATGGGATGACGGATGCAACACGCCGCCAACTGCTTCGGACCCTGCCCGGACTACTCGGGCTGCTGCTGGCAGGCTGTCAGCCGGGATCACCCCTCCCAAATCAGCCAGCGGTCGCACAACCGACAACGCCACCAGACACCAAATCATCACCGCCGGCTTGCCCCATTTGCGGTATGCCAGTTCTTCGGGAAGAAAGTGAAAACTTCTTTGAAGCGACCCTCCCCAATCAACCCCCTGTACTACTTTGTTCTGCTGTGTGCGCCGTTGTTTACACTGACCGCCATCCTGAAGTAACCCGCTTGGATGTGTTTGACTACCAGCGCCGAACCCTCGTCCCGGCCCAAACGGCGTTTCACCTCTACGAATCCAAGCTCGAAGTTCGGGCGGCTATGCCACCTATTACGGCATCCTTTGCCGTTCGGGACGATGCCGAAGCAGCCAAGAAGGCCCACGGCGGACAAGTCCTAACTTGGGAAGAACTGCGGCGTGCCATTCGTCAGACCACCTACTACAAAACCTCCCCATAACTACGCTCTTCTAAGATGCCCCAGCAATGTTGACCCTATGAAGCTCATTCTAGCCTCGGCCTCTCCACGGCGTATTGAGTTACTCACGCTGGCGGGCTATACCTTTGAGGTCTGTCCCACCAATGCTGACGAAACGCCAGACCCGCGGGAAACGCCGGCCGAGTATGTCCAGCGGGTGGCTATGGCCAAGGCCAAAGCTGTCTCCACTTCCGAACCGGCGCTCATTTTGGGTGCCGATACTACTGTTGTTCTCGACGGGCAGCTTCTGGGAAAACCAGCCGATGCTACCGAGGCAGTGCACATGCTCCGTCGCCTAAGTGGACGCCAACACGAAGTGTTGACCGGTGTGGCTCTGCGCCGGACCTCGGATGAACGGTGTCTCGTCACTTACGAACGCACCGTTGTGACCTTCGACGAACTCTCCGAAGACTGGATTGCGGATTACGTGGCCTCCGGTGAACCCTTCGGCAAGGCCGGTGCTTACGCCATCCAGGGGCGGGCCGGCACGCGCATTACCCGCATCGAAGGCAACTACCAGAATGTCGTCGGGCTGCCGGTCAGCACGGTCAACCGGCTGCTGGCGGTGCTGCACTCCTGAAAAACCCCTACCACTTACTTCCGGCTGTCCCCGACCGCAGACCAGTCCCCCTGCTGGCTGGTTGCAGGGGCATCCCAAAACACATCCCGGACAAGAAAAAACCGCCTTTGATTTTTTTGACCCAGCGCCGTACGTCATTGTACGTTAGTTCACGAAAGGTCTTTTACCCCCCTCTTGTGCCGATGTCGTTGCGGCAGCCTTCACCCCCCTATGTGCTTCTTTTGTAGGTGAACGTCCCCAAGCGTTCTTCCTCTGTCTGACGAGGAGACACTGCATGCCGTTTCCGACGCTTGATCCGATCCCCCTGCCGGCCCCGGTGTGGCTGCTCAAGGTGCTGCACATCGTCACCCTGGCGCTGCATTTCGTGACGATTTACCTGATGGTCGGTGGCCTGACACTGGCCGCGCTGTGGAATTTCCGCAGCCGAAACGATGCCGACACTCCGCTTTATGGTGCTTCGGCCGATCTGGCCCACCGGCTGCCCGTGGTGATGACCTACCTGGTCAACCTGGGTATCCCACCGTTGCTGTTTGCCCAGGTTTTGTATGGGCGCGCCCTCTACACGAGCAGCATCCTCATTGGTGTTTACTGGCTGGCCGTCATCTTTATTCTCACGGCGGCTTATTACCTGCTCTATGTGGCGGCCCGGCGGGCAGACCAGCGGCGCGCCTTCTGGTGGTTGAGCCTGCTGTCACTGGTTGGCGTGACCTACATCGGACGCATCTACGCCACCAACCTCACCCTGATGCTCCGGCCCGAGGTCTGGCTGGAGCTGTACCGCGCCGACCCGCTTGGTGCGCAGCTGCCGACCGATGACCCGACGACGCTGCCCCGTTTCTTCTTCATGATGCTTACGTCCTTTGCCGTCACCGGCGCAGCGCTGCTGGTGCTGGCGCAGTTTGGCAAGGCTGAAACGGGCGTCCGGGCGTTGCTCCACCGCTGGGGAAGCTGGCTTGCCGGACTGGGTGGATTGCTGGCGATGGGCACGGGCGTGTGGGTTCACGCAACCCAACCGGCGGTTGTCAAAGCGGCTCTGGCAAACCACGCCTTTTATGCCTGGAGCCTGCCGGGTTTTCTGACCTGCGCCGGACTGCTGGCCCTGTTTGGGTTCCTGTCATTGAAAGTAACGGGTTGGATACCCGCCATTGGCGCGGCAGCCGCCGGCTTCCTGACCACGGCGCTGGCGGTCATTGCCCGGGATGGAATTCGTGACCTGACCCTGCTGGCCAAGGGCTTTGATGTCTGGCAACAGCCGGTTGCCGCCAACTGGCAAGTCGTCGTGCTCTTTCTCGTGCTGTTCGTCGCCGGACTCGGTGCGATTGGATGGATGATCTACGTGATGGCCAAAGCCAAAGGAGTTGCCCGCCATGCCTGACGTGCCTGCCACAGAACACTCCCTGGAACAGACCGAAGTCGCCAAGGATGCCAGCCGCCGTACCTTTGTCGCCCTTGGTATTGGGGCGCTTGGGGCCTGTTATGCTGGTCTCATCGGCTATCCGGTGTACCAGTATCTCGCCACGCCGGCCCGCAAGGCCGTAGCCCAGGGGGCGGTGACGCAGACCGTCCTAGATGGGGCTGACAAACTTCCGCCAGGTTCATCCCTGATGTTCAAGTTCGGAACGACGCCCGCCATGCTCATTCACCACACGGACGGCAGTTGGGTGGCGCTGGGCGCGGTCTGTACGCATCTGGCCTGCACGGTGAGTTATGAGCCGGAACAATCCCGGATTTACTGTGCCTGCCACGGTGGAGTGTATGACCCAAAGACGGGCCAGAACGTCGCCGGCCCACCCCCCAAACCTCTGACCCGCTACAGCGTGGAGGTTCAAGATGGACGCATCGTGGTCACCAAAGCCTGATGTGGCGCGCTCCCGCTCGCTCGCCACCGTCATCTACGAGTGGGTGGACGAACGGCTGGGACTAGAAGAAATCCTGGCGCTAGCGCGCAAGAAAACCGTCCCGGACCACAAATATTCGTTTTGGTACTACTGGGGCGGCCTTTCCCTGTTTTTCTTCTTCGTGCAGGTCTTTAGCGGTGTCCTGCTGCTGGTGTACTACCGGCCCGGGCCTGAGGCGTATGAATCTGTCCGCCAGATTACCTACGACATCCAGTTTGGGTGGCTTATCCGTTCGGCACACTCGTGGTCGGCAAACCTCATGGTGTTTGCCGTCTTCGTGCATATGTTTTCGGTCTATTTCATGAAGGCCTACCGCAAGCCCCGTGAGTTTGGCTGGTGGAGCGGCATGGCCCTGCTGGCTCTGACGCTGCTGTTTGGTTTCAGCGGCTACCTGCTCCCGATGGATGACCTGGCCTACTTTGCCACCAAAGTCGGGCTGGAAATCCCAGCCGCCCTGCCGCTGGTGGGCACCTTCCTGACGGACATCGTACGTGGCGGCCCCGAAGTGAGCGAGACGACCATTCAGCGGTTCTTTGCCCTGCATGTCGTCATCCTGCCGCTCATCTACCTGCCCATCCTCGCCTTCCACTTGTGGCTCGTACAGAAGCACGGCAACGCCCTGCCGCCCAGTGAAGAAGCCAAACCGGAAAGCGAACGGCGGACGATCCCCTTTTTCCCGGATTTCTTCTCGCTTGATTTGGGCATGTGGCTCATTGCCCTCAACGTGCTTTCGATTCTGGCATCGCTGTATCCGTGGCAGTTGGGGCCGCAGGCCGATCCGCTGGCCCCGGCGCCGGTGGGGATTCACCCGGAATGGTACTTCATGAGCCAGTTTCAGGTTCTCAAGGTCTTCGGGCGCTGGTTTCCTGGCGCGGCAGGTGAGGCGCTGGGCATTTCCCTCTTTACCCTTGCCATTGTCATCTGGGCCGCGATTCCACTCTTTGACACCCGCACCGCTGGCGGACGGCGGGCGCAAATCGCGACGTATTTCGGCTACTTTGCCCTGCTGGGCATGATTGTCTTCAGCATCTGGGGTTACCTCGACCTCAAGTAAACTGTTGGAGCCTTGCGTTATGAACTATCCATTCTGGGATGTTCCCCTCATTGGTAGCGGCTGGGTTATCGGCATTATTGCCATCATTCACGTCATGGTTTCGCATTTTGCCGTGGGTGGGGGCTTCTATCTGCCGATGGCCGAAGCCAAGGCCCTGCGGGAAGGGCGTGAAGACTGGCTGCGCGCGCTGCGCGACCATGCCCGCTTCTTCATCATTCTGACCGGTGTGTTTGGCGCGATGTCAGGCGTGGGCATCTGGTTTGCCATCGGGTTGGCGCACCCGGAGTCCACCAGCACGCTCATCCACAACTTTGTTTTCGGTTGGGCGATTGAGTGGGTGTTCTTCATTGTCGAGCTGACCGCGGCCGCCGTGTACTACTACGGCTGGGACAAGCTTCCCCGCCGCACCCACCTCATCGTAGGCTGGATTTATGCCTTCTGCGCGTGGATGAGTCTGGTCATCATTAACGGCATTTTGACGTTCATGCTCACCCCTGGCGCAAGCTGGCTGGGCGCGGCTGGCACAGGACAGGAAGCGGCTTATTTCTGGCAGGCATTTTTCAACCCAACCTACTTCCCAAGTCTCGTGCTGCGGACACTGGTGTGCATCTCGATGGCTGGGGTGTATGCACTTATCACAGCCAGCCGGATTGACCCGCTTGCCGAACCACAGCTCAAGGATGAACTCATCCGCTGGTCGGCCAAGTGGCTTCTACCATCGTTTATCCTTGTGCCGTTCTGCTTCTTCTGGTACTTGGCCAGCGTACCAGAATCCCAGCGCGCTCTGCTCAAGCTGGGTATTTCCACCATCGGACAGGGCACGTTCACCCAGGTAACGCGTGCCGCTACGGTTGTCGTCATGACTTCGGCGACCATCCTGGCCTTTGTCTACTTTTCGGCCTGGCGCAACTCACGACACTTCAACCTGGGACGTGCGCTGTGTGTCCTGTTTCTGGCCTTTGCTGCTACAGCTTCGGCCGAGCATTCGCGGGAAATGCTGCGCAAGCCATTCGTTATCGGCGAGCATATGTACTCAAACGGCATCCGCAAGCAAGAAGTTGAGCGCTTCAACCGTGAAGGTTACTTGACCAACTCCATGTGGCTGAAAACTGATGCACCACCGGTCTCTCTACGCCGGGTGGCTTTTGGCCAGCCGGTTGAGCCGGAGACAGCAGCCAACCTAGCACGGGGTGAACTCATGTTTCGCGGGCAATGCCTAGCGTGTCATACGGTCAACGGCTACCGTCCCATAGCACGCCTACTTCAAGGGCGTGACCGCCAGGCGATTATGGCCTTTCTGAAAACGCTTCACGAAAACAAGCCAGATTCGCCCTATCGCAGCTACATGCCGCCACTGGTTGGAACAGCCGATGAGATTGAAGCGCTAGCGGACTATCTTGATGCCATTCTCAACCACAACGTCAAACGCCGCTCTGACCACCTTGCCCAGGCAGACAGGGCCACATTCTGACAAGCGCACAGACTGTCTGGCTGCCGGTGGGGTACTACTTCCACCGGCTTTTTGCTGCTGCATTTCCGTAGAGGCCATCAGTTGTCTTGAAGGGTCTCTCTGCTAAAGGAAACCTGCTGCTATGGCGGGCTGTTACACAAGCTCACGGCAACTGCTATTCGGCGCACCGGACACATACCCACCTGGAACTGTGTTGATCATGCCGCAGAGATATTGGCACCCGAAGCTAGCGCTGCTTGCCGTGCCTTCAACTGAGCTTCAATGCCGCTGCATACCAACTCGCACAGGGCAAAGATGCTCTCATCGGCAATGCGATACCGCGCGCTTGTCCCATCGCGGCGCCGGGCGACCATGCCAGCCTCAAGCAACTGCATCAGGTGCTTAGAGACATTGGCCTGGCCGTAGCCTGTCTCAGCAACAATCTCACTCACACTTAGTTCTCCGTGCTCGCGCAGCAGATTGAGCAACTTCAAGCGTGTTGGCTCAGACAAGACACGAAAGCGGGCAGCCACCAGTTCCAAAGCTTCGTCACTCAGACGGTGGGAGGAGATTGGCATAAGCATCATTCACTAGGATTTCAGGGCAGTTTCAACTTCAACCACATCCGCCAGGGGCACTTCTGCACTGCCATTTGGTGATGGCAGCACTTTTGCCGGCCGTGGGCGGTGCGCAAGGTAGTATAGCGTTGGAACAGCCAAACGTGACAGGAACAGGCTGGCAATTTCACCTGAAATCAGTGCCAATGCCAAGCCCTGAAAAATCGGATCGAGGAGAATGATCCCAGCCCCAACGATTACGGCCGCGGCCGTCAATACCATCGGGCGGAAACGAATAGCACCAGCATCAATCACGGCTTCTTCCAGCGGCATGCCCTCTGCCAGCCGCAACTCGATAAAGTCCACCAGGATAATCGAGTTGCGTACCACGATACCGGCTCCGGCAATGAAGCCAATCATCGAGGTTGCCGTGAAAAACACACCAAAGGCGGCATGGGCTGGCAAAATCCCGACCAGTGAAAAGGGAATTGCGGCCATGATGACCAGCGGCGTAATGAAGGACTCAAACCACCCCACCGTCAGGACGTAGATGAGTACCAGCACGACGGCAAACGCCAGCCCCAGGTCACGGAAGACTTCGTATGTGATGTGCCACTCGCCATCCCACTTCATGGCATACCGGGCGTCGCTTTCCGGCTGGCGGGCAACGTAGCGCTCCATTGCAGTCCCGTCCGGGAGTTTGAGTTTGTCCAGCGCTGCATTGAGTTTGAGAATGGCGTACACCGGGCTCTCCGTCCGCCCGCCGGTATCGCCGGTGACATACACCACCGGCATCAGGTTCTTGTGATACAGCGGACGCTCGGCTAAGCCCTCTTCACGCCGCACGAGTTCTCCAATCGCTACGCCACTTCCCTGCCGGCCCGACACACGCAGGCGCGCCAGGGCATCGGCATCCGACCGAAAGGCGCGGGGTATCTCCAACACAATCGGGGTTGGCTCGCGATCCGTCGGGAGGTGCGCCTGACCAATGACCCGCTTGTTGAGTGCCCACTCCAACGTACCCAACACGTCCTGTTCCGAAACGCCATGCCAGGCGAGGCGCTCGCGGTCAAGCCGAAAAACGGTTTGGGGCTGCGGCTCGACACCGTACCAGTCCACATCCACAACGCCCTCGGTTCGCTCAAAAACCGTCCGCACTTCACGGGCAATGCGCTCCCGTTCAGCGTCATTCGGGCCATAGATTTCAGCAACTAGTGTGGAAAGCACCGGCGGTCCCGGCGGAACCTCGGCAACCTTGATGCGCGCACCATACTTTTCGGCTATGGCGACAAGCGCCGGGCGAACCTGTTTCGCAATGTCATGCGATTTGGCTGAGCGGTCGTGCCGGTCCGTCAGGTTGACCTGCAAATCGGCCACCAGCGGCCCGCGCCGCAGAAAGTAATGCCTCACCAATCCGTTGAAGTTGTAGGGCGCAGCCGTTCCGACATAAGACTGGACATCGCGCACATCGGGCTGGGTCAGCAGGTAATCGGCCAACTCACGTGCCAGCGCGCCGGTACGCTCCAGGGGTGTGCCTTCCGGCATGTCCACGATGACCTGAAACTCTGACTTGTCATCAAAGGGTAACATCTTGACGATGACAGCCTTGAGCGGCACCAGCAGAAGGGCCGCAAGAAGCAGTCCGACGATGCCCCCCAGAAACCACCACCGCCATTTCGGCTCGTAAATGATGCGTTTCATGACGCGCCGGTAAAGCTGCGTGATAAGTCCTTCCGGTTCGCCTCCGTGCTCGCCATCGGCCGGGTGTCCGTGCCCGGCAGATGAGTTCCGGGAGAGAATGCGGTAAGCTGCCCATGGCGTGACCACAAAGGCAACCAGCATTGAAAAGGCCATGGCTGCTGACGCCCCAATCGGAATTGGCCGCATGTAGGGCCCCATCAGGCCGCCAACAAACGCCATCGGTAAAATCGCCGCCATCACCGCCAGCGTGGCCAGAATCAGCGGCGAACGGACTTCATTGACGGCCTCCACTGTGATGTCCAGTGCCGACCGCAGGCGATTTTTAGCCATTCGCGCATGACGCACGATATTTTCGACATCCACGATGGGGTCATCCACCAGAATCCCAATCGAGAAAATCAGGGCAAACAGCGTGATCCGATTGAGCGTAAAGCCCAGCCAGTAAAAGGTAGCCAGCGTCAGTGCCAGTGTGACCGGGATGGCAACGCCGACAATCCATGATTCACGCCAGCCAAGCATGAAACCAATGAGCACCATGACGGAAACGACGGCAATGAACATGTGAAAGAGCAGCTCATTGGATTTCTCGGCCGCCGTCACGCCGTAGTTGCGCGTCACCGTCAGATGCACGTCGGAAGGAATGACATCGCCCTTGCGTGCTTCAACCCGCTTGAGGATTTCATCGGCCAGTTGGGTTGCATTGACGCCCTTTCGTTTGGAGATGGAAAGCGTCACAGCCGGATATTCACCGATGGGCTGCCCGGTCGTCTCGTCACGTGCTGCATGACGCACAAAGTGCGTCATTTCCTCAGCGCCATCCTGAATGTCGGCAACATCGCGCAGGCGAATCCACCGCTCCGGGCTTCCGCCGATGACAATCTCTCCCAGGGCCGCCGCACTGTCCACGGTAGCTGTGGCGATGACAACGTGCGCTTTGTCGTCACGGGCCACTTCGGAAGGTGAAAGCCCCCGGTTGGCAGCCGCAAGGCGCGCTGCCAGGGCATCTGCCGTCAGGCCGTATGCCTCCATCCGAGCCGGATCAAGAATGATCCGAAACTGCCGCCGTGCTCCCCCGATGAGTTGGGTTTCAGAAACATCCGGTGTTTGTTTGACGATGTTTTCGACTTCGGCTGCAATCCGCCGCAGGGCCAGGTCATCCTGGGTGGGGCTCCAGAAGGTCAGCGCCAGGATTGGCACGTCGTCTATCGAACGTGCTACTACCTGGGGCGGAGTGGCTTCTGGCGGCAGTGTGGCAGCATTGGCATCGAGCTGCCGGCGCAGCCGGATAAGGGCATCCTCTTCCGGCACACCCACGAAAAACCGGACGACAACCAGTGTCTCGCCGGGTGTCGTCGTCGAATAAACATACTCCACACCAGGAATGGACCATGCCAGCCGCTCCAATGGCGTCGTCAGCCGCTGCTCAGTCTCTTTCGCCGAGGCTCCGGGCAAGCGGCTCATGACATCAATCATCGGAACGACAATCTGTGGCTCTTCCTCGCGCGGCAACGCCCATACCGCTCCCAGTCCAACCAGCACCGCGGCCAGAATGAGCAGCGGCGTCAGCTTTGACTGAATGAAAAAGCGCACAATGCGCGACATGAGATTGTCCGTTTCAGCTGACATACAAACCCCACTTCGGTCAAGACAGCCACATACGGGGTCGTGATGCACTTCCGCTACCGCTCACATCCGATTTCAACCGCGCGTTTGACGCCCAGGCGGCGCAAAATGGCCATCATCGGACACCAATCCGCCACACCGCCCAGGATGAGATTCAGTCCGACGAAAGCCGTCAGCAGCAGGGCATAGGGCGTCCACCACACGCCGGCCGCCAAACTCGCCAGGACGACCACACCGGCAATCACAAACAGGATACGTTCCATGGGCATAACCAATGTCCCTCCCTGGATGACAATTCAGACTTATGGTGCCGACAGCTTGACGCCATCGCGCAACTCAGCGTGGCCAAACACCACGGTTTCGCCTTCACGCAGTCCCGTCAGCACTTCCACCCGGCCGTCAAGCCGCTCGCCGACGGTGATGATGCGCCGCCGGACGATGCCGGCTGCGTCCACGACAAAGACGCTCTGCAATCCACCCTGCTCAGCGACGGCCGCTGCCGGAACGGTCAGAACATCGCGGATGTCACGCGGTATCAGGACGCGGACAAACATGCCGCTGGAGGCCTTGGCCGACGGCGGCAGTTCAACCTTGATGGTGACGGTGCGCGTCGCCGGGTCAGCCGCCGGGCTTTGCTCAACCAACGTTCCGTCCACCACTTCCCCACCGGGCAGCTCAACCCGCAGGGTTTGAGCGGGACGCAGGACTGCCGCCAGTTTGGCTTCGACTTCGGCTACGGCGCGCAGAGGGCCAACCGATTCCAGAACAAGAAGTGGCACACCAGGTGCGGCCAGGGTGCCGGGATCAACCAACCGCGCGGCAATACGTCCGGCAAAAGGTGCGACAATCTGGGTTTGTGCCACATGTGTTTCAGCTTCGCGGCGGCGTTGCTGTCCGACGGCAACCTGCGCCTGGGCACGGACCAGCTCAGCCTGCTCGGCCGCCAACTGCCGCTCGGCGGCTTCAACGGCTGCCTCAGCCGCCTTGAGCCGCCCCTCCGCAATGTCGCGGTTCTGCCGGGGCACATCACCAGTGGCAAAGAGCTTTTCCTGGCGTTCGTAAAGGGTTTGGGCCAGATCGCGTTCGGCGCGGGCTCTGCGCACGTTGGCTTCAGCCACTTCAATCCGGCGGCGGATAGCTTCTGTTGCGTTTTCTAGGGCTTCAACTTCTGCCTGACTTGTTGCCAGTCCAGCCGCCGGGAGGGCGGCATCGAGCGTCACCAGGCGCTGTCCGGCGCGGACGCTGTCACCAAGCCGGACGGCAACGGATGTCACGCGCGCCGTCACTTCAGCGGACAGGCTGGCGACCTCCCGCGGCCGGAGTGTCCCCGCAATCCGCCACACTCGCGGATAGGGCTGCCGGCGCACGACTTCCCGGCTGACATTCGCCGTCAGCACGGGACGATTTTCAGCCGCCGCCGATGGCTTATGGGAGGCCAGCCGACTGCCCAGCCACAGGAGTCCAGCCAGTCCCAAACTAACCCCGACCACGACTGCGATTCGCTTCCACCATTTGGACATCACGGCGAGAACACCTCGTTTCCCAAGCTACTACACTTCTATAACTATAAAAGTATAAAGTCAAGTACTTTTTCTCACGCGACCGGCGGCGAGCGGTTGCATTCTTCTGTCCATCTTGGGTAGTTAGGAAAATTCGTGAAATCAAAAGCCATGAAACACGTATCTTCGGAGGACTTGTATGCCCTTGGGTTTCTCTTCTGCCCCGCTCAGATGGCGCTGGGCCCTCGGCTTCCTGGGCTGGTGTCTGATCTGGGCCGCCAGCGCCGTGGCCCAGTCAGGAGCAACGCTTCAGGGACGCGTGGTGCTCGAACGTGATGACCGTCCTGTTTCAGAAGCCATCGTGACGATCATCGAACTACGGCGTTCTGCTGTAACTGACGAAAACGGAAATTATCGCTTTGAAAATGTTCCACCGGGCAACTATCGGGTGTTTGCCCACCTGGATCGCATCCCAGATGTCGTTCAGCTAGTGACCGTTGAGGGACCGACGACATTGGATTTCACGCTGAAACTCCGCACCGAAACCGAACAGGTGACAGTGACGGCGACGCTTCGGGAAGAAACCACCCGCGATGCCATTCAGGCGGTCACGACCGTCAACAGCTTTGATCTGGCCGAGCGGGCGCCGGTGTCGCTGGGTGAGGCCCTTGAACGGGAAGTCGGCGTGGCCAAACGCTCCTTCGGCCCCGGTACGGGGCGTCCGGTCATTCGGGGCTTCGATGGCGACCGCGTCCTCATCACACAGGATGGACTGACAACCGGCTCAATTGGCTTTCAATCGGGAGACCACGCCGAAATTGTGGACTTGCAGGGCGTCGAACGGCTGGAAGTGGTCAAGGGGCCGGCCACGCTGCTTTACGGCAGCACGGCTGTAGGGGGTGTTGTCAATGCCGTGACCGGCAATGAAGAGTCCCATCCTGGGCTGCAAGGCTACGTTACGGCCTTTGGCGGTACCGGCAATGCGCTTGGCGGCGGCAATGGAGGCATCAAATACGGCCGCGGCCCGTGGATGGTCTTTGCCAACGGCGGCGGGCAGCGGGCAGGTGATTACCGCACACCACTGGGCATCATCAAAAACTCTTTTGCTCGGAGTGGCAATGCCACTGGTGGCCTGAGCTACTACGGCGCACGTGGCTTTTTCAACGTTGCCTACACCTATGCTGGACAGAATTACGGTGTGCCACCGCCGCCGGATGACGATGACGACGAGTGGGCCCGGGAACGCGCCTTACGCCCCAAGGGTGGCGAGGCAGGTGAGCTGGTTCGGCTCAATCCCCGGCGGCACGGGGTTCGGTTCACGACAGGGGTTCGAAACCTCGATACCTTCTTCACCGACGCACAGGTACAGCTCCAGTACAATCGCTATCGCCACGACGAAATCAAAGTCGAAACCGACGAAGTTGAAACAGCTTTCCGCAATAACACGTTTGCCTACCGCATCCTGGCCGACCATCGTCGGATTGGGCGCTTTCAGGGAACGTGGGGGGCTTCAGGCCTGTATCGGGACTATTCAACCCGTGGTGAAGAACTGCTGACACCGGCGACAACCCAAACCAACTTTGCTTTCTTTGGGCTGGAGAAGGTGACGTTTGAACGGGCGACCCTGCAGTTCGGCGGACGCATCGAGCGCAATGCCTACACGCCGACCGGCAACCGCTCGCGCAGCTTCACCGGCTTTTCAGGTGGCGTCGGGCTGCGGGTGGGGCTGTGGGAAAATGGGGCGTTGACGGTCAACTACACGCACTCGTACCGCGCTCCGGCCCTGGAAGAGTTGTACAACTTTGGACCGCATCCCGGGACGTTATTGTTTGAGATTGGTAATGCTGACTTAGAGCGCGAACTCACCAACGGGGTCGAGGTCAATGTACGGCACCAGTCGCGGCGTGTTCGAGCCAGCGCCGGGTTTTACTACTACGACATTCGCTCGTTTGTTTTTCCTGTGTTGACGGGTGAGTTTGAGGACGGGCTGCCGGTGGGTGTTTTTACCCAGAAGGATGCGCGCTTTCTAGGAACGGAAGCCCAGCTCGACATCAACCTGCATCCCAACCTCTGGTTTTACAGCCAGCTCGATTATACGAACGCCGAGCTGAAAACCGGACTTCCCCTGCCCCGTATTCCGCCTTTGCGTGCACGGGTGGCGCTGGAGGGAACCTTCAAGGGGCTGCGGCTGATGCCGGAGTTGTTTGTGGCCAATCGGCAGGACCGGGTTTTCACACTGGAAGAACCGACGGCTGGCTACGCGGTGGTCAACCTCGTCGGGTCTTATACCGTCACCACGTCCAACACAGCGCATGTGTTTTCTGTCACCGGGTTTAATCTGGGCGACCGGCTCTACCGCAACCACCTGTCGTTTATCAAGGCATTTGCGCCAGAGATCGGACGCGGGGTGCGGTTTACCTACACGATGCGGTTCTTCTGACTCGCCCCAGAATGTTCATCCGCTCCGCATGGGGCGCGGAGCGGATGTTCTCCGCCAGATGGTTTGCACAATCAACAGAGCAGGCTCACGGCCGTGGATTATCGCTCTGGGGTTTGCTCTGCCCCTTGCGCTCCAATTGCATCGGGTTGGGCGGCCCCTGACGCTGCTCCTTGAAGACCTGGAAACGTGACTTGACCGGACGGCGCGGGAAAAAGTTGTTCGCCAAATCAGCGTCCGCCGTCTCTAATCGCGGGTCTAGCGTAATGCTCGCAATTTCTTTCGGCGTCACAATGAGCTTGGAGACTTCAAAGTTGTTGAGCCGCCAGATTTCAGCCGGAAAGCGCATTTCTTCCTTTGTGCCGTCCGTGTAGGTCACTTCCAGAATGATGGGCATGACCAAACCACCGATATTCTTGAAATCCACAAAGTAGAAATTCAGTCCGGCGTTGAGGATTTCTTTCTCGCGGTCGGTCAACGTCGCCAGAAACTGCCGATACATCTCCCGGTCAGTCTCGGTTACATCGAGTTCGTCATACCGGTTGTAAAAATCCTTCAGGTCAGGGTACTGATCCACCCGCTTTGGCAACGGTTTGTTGCGTTCCTGGGAAAGTGTTACTGGACGCGACTCACGTTCCTGGCGGCGAAGCCCCTTTTCAATGTCGGGATTCTGGGTGTCGAGGCGATACCAGCGGACATTCTCAATGGAAATGTCCACGTGGTCGGTCGAATAAAACCAGCCGCGCCAGAACCAATCCAAATCCACGCCGGAAGCGTCTTCCATGGTGCGGAAGAAGTCAGCCGGTTCCGGGCGTTTAAACTTCCACCGCCGGGCGTACTCTTTGAAGGCATAGTCAAAGAGTTCCCGCCCCAGAATCGTCTCGCGCAGAATGTTGAGGGCCGTCGCCGGCTTGGCATAGGCGTTGTTGCCAAACTGCAGGAGCGAATCCGACTGCGTCATGATGGGCACCTGGTTTTCGCTCTTCATGTAATCCACGATGTACTGTGGCTCGCCCCGAAATGACGGATAGTTTTCTTCCCACTCCTGTTCGGCTAGATACTGCAAAAAGGTATTGAGACCTTCATCCATCCATGTCCACTGCCGCTCATCGGAGTTGACAATCATCGGGAAAAAGTTGTGGCCGACTTCGTGGATGATAACGCTGATGAGACTGTACTTGGTGCGCGCCGAATACGTGCCATCTTCAAGCGGACGCGGGCCGTTGAAACAGATCATCGGATATTCCATGCCGCCCACAGGGCCGTTGACCGAAATGGCAACCGGGTAGGGATAGGTGAAGGTGTAGCGTGAATAGACGTTGAGCGTGTGGATGATGGCGTGCGTGGAATACTTTTCCCACAGGGGGTTAGCTTCGTTGGGATAGTATGACATCGCCATCACTTGGTTGCCCTCGACATTATGTCCCATAGCATCCCAGATAAACTTCCGCGAAGAAGCAAAAGCAAAATCGCGGACGTTTTCGGCCTGAAAAATCCAGGTTTTCTTGCCCGTGGGACGCCCATGCTCTGCTCGCCGGGCTTCTTCCGGCGTCACAATGAACACTGGCGCCGCCGCCGTTTTGGCGCGCTCCAGCCGTGCGATCTGCTCCGGCGTCAGCACCTGCTTAGGGTTTTGCAGGACGCCCGTTGCCGCCACGATGTGGTCATCCGGCACGGTGATGGCTACGCGGTAGTTGCCAAACTCTAGGGTAAACTCACCGGCGCCCAGAAACTGCGTATGCTGCCAGCCACGGTAGTCCGTGTAGGCACACATGCGCGGAAACCACTGGGCAATTTCGTAAATGTAGTTTTTGTCTTTTGGGAAATACTCGTACCCGGAACGCCCGCCGAGCTTTACGGCATCGTTGATGTTGTAGTGCCAGTCCACTGCAAAGCTCACCTGCTGGCCGGGCTTGAGCGGCGTAGGCAAATCCACGCGCATCATGGTTTTGACGACGGTGTAGCGGAGCGGCTGACCCTTGGCGTCTTTCACGGCTGTGATCTTGTAACCGCCGTCGAATTCAGGCCGGCGCAGCAGGCTGTCGAGAACGGAGAAGGGCACGCGGTCCAGTCCGCCCGAAGTCTGGGTGCGGAAGGCGTCACTGTCTTTGGCAAAGATGTTCTGGTCGAGCTGCAACCAGAGGTAGCGCAGCTCATCGGGCGAGTTGTTCGTGTAGGTGATGGTCTCGCTGGCCTGGATGCGCTGGCGCTCGTCATCAAGTTCGACACTGATGACGTGGTCGGCGCGATTCTGCCAGTACCTGTGTCCCGGTGCGCCAGAGGCCGTACGGCATTCGTTGGGCGTGGGCAGCAGTTCGTCGAGTTGGCGGAACTTGTCGCTGGGTTTGGACTTTGACTGGGCAACAGCCGGGGTTTCCCACAGTGTCCAGCCCAGACACAGGGAAAGCAGCAGGCAGAAGATGGTTTGTCTCATCACGTGAGGTTTCGGAAAAGGGGTTCACACAAAGACTACACTTCACCCATCAGACGGGCATACACGTAATCCAGGTCGCGCAACGAGGTTACGATATACACTTCCCGCGGCAGGCTGTCGTCACTGGTACTTAGGGCAACGGTGATGCCATTGTCCGGACATTTAGCAAAACAGGGACGGCTGCTGATGGTCACGCAGCCGCTAAAGCCTTCCTTTTCAAGTTGTTTCTGGAACAGTGGACGAATCCGCGTCCCAAGAGCAGCCACGTCGCCATCCGTCGCGCGGCGGCTGCAACTGCTACAAAACTTCACCCGGTCAAACAAAGGTACACTCATGCGCAGCTCCCTCCTAGGCTAGCGCAGCGCTCCGGATCGCCTCGATGTCGGCGACTTCCTTGGGTACGGCAGCCGTCAATACTTCATTTCCGGTGCGGGTTACCAGTACGTCATCTTCAATACGGACGCCAATGCCAACATAGCGTTCCGGCATGTCATTGACGCTCGGTGCAAAGTAGAGCCCTGGCTCAACGGTGACAACACAGCCGGGGCGTAGCTTTTCATACATGTACTGGCCGTTGTGGGTTTCATCAGTGAAGTAGGTGCAGGCATCGTGGACATCGCTACCGAGCCAGTGACCGGCGCGATGCATGTAGTACTTCATGTAGGTTTTCTTTTCCTTGATTTCATCGCGTGACCCACTCAGCAAGCGAAGATGACGCAGGCCGTCAATCAAGGTGTCGAGGGCAACCTCGTGGTAGGCGTCAAAGCGCGCCCCTGGCCGGACAGCTTCAATAGCCGCTTTTTGTGCCTGAAGCACCAGTTCGTAAATTTCGCGCTGGGCGGCAGTGAACCGTCGTCCGACGGGAAAGGTCCGGGTGATGTCGCTTGCGTAGTAGCCATATTCTGCCCCGGCGTCAATCAGCAGCAGGTCGCCGTCGCGAAGCCGGCTGTTGTTCGCGTTGTAGTGCAGGATTGTGGCATTGGGGCCGCTGCCGACAATTGAGGTGTAGGAACTGCCCAGCGCACCACGTTTGCGAAAGACGTACTCCAGTTCAGCTTCAACTTCAAATTCATATTGCCCCGGCCGCGCCCGCTCCATAGCCCGCAGATGGGCTTCGGCAGCAATGTCGGCTGCCCGGCGCATACGCAACAACTCATCAGCATCTTTGACCAGCCGTAGTCTGCCCAGCAGGGGTAAGGTGTCCCGAATGACGGTCGGAGCCGGTCCCTGGCGATGCCGTCGCCGTGCAGCCGTGCGGAAAGCCATTAGAACCCGCTGGTTGAACTGTTCGTCCCGCCCGAACTTGAAGTAAAGCGTCTGAGCCTGCTCAAGGTAGCGCCCTACATGGGCGTCAAAGCTTTCAATGGGAAACGCCTCGTCCGCACCGTAGCAGGTGACAGCTCCTTCGACGCCGGCCCGGATGCCATCCCACATTTCGCGTTCTGGATCACGTGGGCGAACGAACATAATGAACTTGGGCGTCGAGCCACCCACCAATAGGATGACGGCTTCTGGTTCTTCAAAGCCGGTCAGGTAATAGACATCGCTATCAGGTCGGTAGCGGTAGAAAAGATCGTGCGTACGGTGTGCTTCCGGCGGATTGTATAGTAGCAGTACGTTCTCACCGAGTTGCCGGAAGACCTGGTGGCGGCGTTTGGCGTAACGCTTGGCATCAAAGGGTACAGGTGGAAAAACTTCACCAAAATGGTTGGATGGACGACGCTTAGGCATACGCTTTTCCAAGAAGGTCGGCAAAAGCAGCTTTTAGGTCCGGCGCGCGCATCAGATGTGTTCCGATGAGAAAGCAGGTGCAGTACGGAAGCAGTGCCTCGATGTCGGCACGACATTGGATGCCACTTGCCGAAATGGTCACCACTTGAGAAGGCACACGTGGGGCCAAGCGCTTTGTGGTCTCCAAAGAGATGTCGAATGTTTCCAAGTTGCGGTTGTTGATGAGAATGACGGAAGGGTTCAGCGCCAGGGCGCGTTCCAGTTCGGCTTCGGTCTGGACTTCCATAACCGGTGTCATGTTCCAGCGTTGGATTTCAGCCTGAAGCAGCCAGAGCTGCTCGTCGTTGAGAATTTTGACAATAAGCAGTACAGCTTCTGCACCAGCAGCACGCGCCGCGTGTACCTGAGTTACATCAAGCACGAAATCCTTGCACAGGATAGGGCGGCTAGAACGGCGCGCAACAGCCGCCAGTAGTTCAAAGCTGCCCCCGAAGTAGTCCGGTTCGGTCAGGACGGAAAGCGCGACAGCATAGGTGTTATAGGCAGCTAGCACACGCGCCAGATCGGATGTAGCTTGCAAGACACCTTCGACCGGCGATATTGGCTTGATTTCAGCAACAATGGCCGGGGCACCTTGCCGCAAAGCTGGAAGAAATGTTCCTTGGGCCGGCGTCAACACGGATGGCACAGCCAAGCAGCGACCGGTCACAGACTGGCGTCGCGCAGCCACAATCTCAGCTAGGGTTGGACGGGCAAACGGGCGGCTTACCATCTGGTTGTCAGCAGCGGTTATCATCCTAGTTTCTGTTGCCATAGGGCTTGCTGCCGCTGCCCGCGCCGGCGCAGGTAGTTCCCTAACCAGGTTGCCAGCGGCGGGTACAGGCTGGTCAGTTTTGCCAGCCAGCCTCGATGGCGTGGCAGAATCACTTCAAGCGGTCGGCGCTGCCGTGCTTCCTCAATAGCTGCCGCCACTTCAGCCACGCTCAGGATGCGTCCCCCGGAGAAGGTCAAAGCAGCTTCTGCCCGATGCACCTGTAACTCGAGCATCGGGGTTTGCACGGCATCCGGGCAGACCACTGTTACGGCCACGTTGTGGGGGGCAAGTTCCTGGGCAGCGGCCAGCGAAAAACCGCGCACGGCGAACTTGGATGCCGTGTATAGCGTCAATCCTGGCACGGCGGCAATCCCTGCCAGCGACGCCACGTTGATAATGTGCCCGCCATGGGGCTGCCGGACCATCTGGCGGGCTGCCAGTAGCGTTCCAAAAATGACACCTTTGGCGTTGATGTCCAGATGGTCATGGACGGCTGCCAGCGGTGCAGCCAGCAGTGCATCCACGTGGAGATACCCGGCAATGTTCAATACCAGGTCAAGCCGCCCCCAACGGTTGACCGTATCGGCAATGACGGCTTCCCAAGCCCGCTCGTCACGAACATCCAGCACCCAGGGTATGGCTTCTCCACCGGCTTCAGCAGCAAGGGCAGCACAGATGTCATTGACATGGGCTGCGGCTCGGTCAGCAAAAACCACGCGATGCCCGGCGCGATAGTAGGCTTCTGCAACGTAGCGGCCGATGCCGCTGGCACTGCCAGTTACGATCATAACGGATGACATGACTAAAGACTTACGGGAAATCGGACGGAAAACAAAAGGCCATATAGGCTAGGGGTGCTTAGGAACAAACGGCTTCCATGTGCGCTCGTAGCACCGCCTTCGTGTAGGAGCCACAAAGAGCATGCCATCCCGAAACAACTCAAATCTGTTCCCGTAAACGAAGGATTTCAGCTTGCAGCCGTGGAATCTGCGGCAGGCTGCGGGTTTCACTCTGGGCCGCTACAGCACGCTGGACGTGCCAGTAGGAAAGTCCCAGCTTTGAGACGTTGCGGAGAAAAGCACGGCGCGCCGCAAAGTTCCCCTGAAGCGGCCACAACGTGCGGCGGAGAATGGAAGTGACAATAGCCAACTGCTCCGGTGTGATTAGACCACGGGCAACCTCGACGGACAGCATCTCCTGGAGAATCTTTGCCTCGCGCCGCGCAACATAGATGAGAAAACCGACAAAGGCCAGAAAGAAGGGGACTTCAAACAGCGCGTAGCCAATGAAAAAGCCGGCGCCTAGAAAGGTGGCCATGCCATTCCAGACCATGTGCAGGATGACAGCCAGGATGTAGCCGCCGAGTGGCGCCAGGATGCGCACGGCGAGATTGTGGGACTCGCGCGCCAGACCACACCCAATGCCGGTCATTGCCGTGAAGGTGACGTGGGAAAAAGGTGCCAAGATGCCCCGCAAGACAAAGACAATGAGCAGGTCCTCAAACCCACCTCTCAGCAGACTGCGCCCGTAATAGGAAATGTTTTCTACTGTGGCAAAACCAAGGGCAATAAAGCTGCTGTAAACAACTCCGTCCACGATGTCGTCAAACTCCCGGCGGAGAAACAACAATAGAAGCACCACCCCCAGTCCTTTCGAGCCCTCTTCCACAATAGGGGCCGAAATCACAGCGCCGACAATATCACCGGCGACTTCCCCGCCAACACTGGCAGCAATAGTGCCAAAGAGCGTGTTTAGGATGAGAGACACAACGATGGCTACTAAACCTCCCCAGGCGAACGACGCTGCCAAGGCCCAAACCGGTTCCGGGTCATAGCGGTCCAGCCACAGGAAGGGCAGCATGTAGAAAAATGCTGGGACAAACGCCACCACCGTGGCAATCAGGGCAACAACAATACCTAATTCGGACAGCATGATGAGGGCTACAATGAGAGTCAGCACCAGGCAAACAAGGACCCCAACTGCCGCACCAATGTACACCCCCATTGGCGAAGCCTCTGCTTCGGGCGCCATAGGCTTGCGCTCCGGGTTGTACATCCCCAAACCGGCAATCGTCTCACGCAGGCGCGCTGTACCACCGCCAACAGCAGCCGGATAGCCGGCCGCAGGTTGCCCCGGCCCAAAGGCAGCCGGATTGGCCGCTGGCGCTTCCAGCGCAACCTGCAGACGAACGCCAGGGTTGCCCAACTCAATGATGTCTCCCTGATTGAGCCGGGCGCGCTGAATGCGCTGGCCGTTGACGTACGTTCCATTCGTGCTCTGGTTGTCCACCACGTAGAATCCGTCCGGCTCGGCCCGAATCAGGCAGTGGCGGGAAGACACCATGGTGTCCACAGCCGGGTTGAACCGGATTCCGGCATCCGTGCCACGCCCCAGAAGCAGTGCACCTTCGTGCAGTCGATAGACCTGACCACTCAGGGAGCCATTGAGAACAGACAGGCGCAGTTGCATCTCAGTACTCTCTTTCAGCCCGGAGGCACAAGGGTCTAGGAAGTCAGCCCGAAAGCATTCAGGACTTCTTGGGCATGGTTTTCGACATCAACCTTGTCAAAAACCTTGACAAGCACACCCTGCTCGTCAATGAGGAAGGTCTTGCGAGCCAACCCCATGAATTTCCTACCCTGCCACTCTTGCTCGCCGTACACCCCGTAGGCTTCCGAGACCACATGGTTTGTGTCGGCTAGCAGGGTAAAGGGAAGCTGGTACTTTTCAGCAAAAGCCCGGTGAGACGCTTCATCATCGAGCGAAACGCCAAGCACCACGATCCCCTTTTCTTGATACTTGGCATAGGCATCACGAAAGCTACACGCTTCCTTAGTACAGCCCGGTGTGTCGTCCTTTGGGTAGAAGTACAATACGACCTTCCGACCTCGGAACTGTTCAAGGCTCACAAGATTGCCGTGCATATCGGGCACAGTGAAGGTCGGCGCTGGTGAACCTACTTCAGGCATACTAACCTCTCGGTCTAGCAAGGATGTGAGTACGAGCAGACTAGACCACATGCCACCGGTCAAACAACATTCCTCCCCAGCCACTTGTCAAAGCCTTGGCATCTTGCTGTTCAACCGAGGGTAAACGCGATATAGTGCGGGAGCACAGGTTAGCAGGTGGCAACGATTTGCAGTGTGTCTTTGGACATCGCCAGCTAGCCTATTATTCATCTGGCCTGTATTGACCTTGGTTTAACGATTTCGGCTTGCAACTCGTTTTGCCATAGGGATTTCACCTTTGTTTTCAGACGTTGGTCCGCACACGCAACGTCACTTGAGATAAAAGCCATGCCACAAGATCACCCTAACCACGATGTTATCCTTGCGCCAACAGCAGCCGAGCCAGAACTTGCCACCCCAACCGTTCAGGACCGCATCCGCCGGCGGGGAGGTTATCAATACACCCTGCCGCAGGATGATACCGAACAACCTCTACGGCAGGCGTTCCTGACGATTTTGCGGTACAAGTTCACGGTCATTCTCTGTGTCGTGCTGACGATGACAGTTACCGGGCTGGCACTTTCGCGCATGCAGCCCGTTTACGAAGCGTCTTGCCACATCGAAGTTGCCCCGGAAAAAGAGCTTTATTCCTCAAGCGGGCGCATTGCCTTTGTGCCCTATTCGGTGGACCCGGATTACATCAACACGCAGATTCGTAAAATTACGAGCCCCTCGTTGCTTGTCGAAGTTGTCAAAACCCTCAGGCTCGACCGCGACCCAAAGTTTCTAGCTACGAGGCCGACCACGCTCAGCGCAGCGCTGCTTGACATCATCCGCTCCCCGCGTGGTTCACGCACATCTCCTCAGGCTCAGAATGAAACAAAATCTAGGGAGTTACCTGAAGCTAACCCCTCTTCCGCCGGCAACGAAGACGATGATCTTCAGCGCTATGCACCACAGATTGGGCGGCTGGCCAGTGGGCTGCAGGCCTACAATCTCCCCCGTACACGCCTCGTCCGCATTACCTTCCAGCACCACGACCCAGAAACAACCAAGGCGGTGGTCAACACCGTAGCCGAGGTCTTCGCCCGCCGCAATGTTTCTGACCGTCTCCAGCAAGGTAACAACCAGAAGGAGTTTCTGTCTTCGACGGCCGCGCAACTCCAGCGAGAAATCCTTGAAGAAGAACGAAAACTGACGGAGTACCTGCGCACGCGAAAAATCGTCTCGCTCAAACCGGAAGACAACCCGGAAGTTGCCCGGCTGACTGGACTTAACCAGGCTCTGCTCGAAGCTGAAAAAGAGCGTCTGCGCGCCGAAGAACGTTACCAAGCTAGTCTGACCCAGCCTGTTGACTCTCTTGACGAAATGCAATCAGACCCGGAGTTGCAGAAGCTGCGGGGCAAAATCTCTGAACTGAAACAGCGCCGCCTCGAACTGCTCGGAACCTACACGGAACTGCACCCCGACGTGGTGCAGATTGATCAGGTGCTGGCCCAGGCCGAAAACGAACTCAAGGAAGCAAAAGCGAACATGCTGGTTCGCATCAAAACGGCCTACGAAAACGCCAAGCGACGTGAAGAAGAGCTGCGTGTGCGGGTTGAAAAACAGCGCAGCGAGGTTGTCACCCAAAATGGCGACGGCGTCATGCAGCGCATGATGCAAGACAACATTGATAACAAGAAAAAGATGCTTCAAGCGCTGCAGGCAACAACCAAGGACACCGAGATCAACTTACGCATGGACCTCAACAACATCACCGTGGTAGACCGCGCCGGTACCCCCGGTGCGCCCATCAGCCCACGGGTGGGCTACACCCTCAGCGTTGCATTTTTCCTCTCCTTTTTCGGCGGTGTTGGTCTTGCTTTTGCGCGGGAATATTTCAATACCCGCATCAAGTCCGTCGAAGACGTGGATCGGCTGCTGAACCTCCCGACGTTGGGACTGATTCCCCAGGTTTCCCCCAAGGAACTCAGCAAAAGCAGTGGGTACTACAGCTATGGCGGCGAAACCAAGGCGCTGGCCAAACTGGCCGATGGGCGCCCACTGCCGGCCGATTTCAATATCGGCCTCAGCGCCTTTGCCCTTTCGGCTTCACCGATTGGCGAAGCTTACCGCCAGCTTCGGACCTCCATCCTGCTTTCTTCATCCGATGATGTTCGCAACCGCATCATTCTCATCACCAGCAGCCAGCCAGGTGAAGGCAAAACGACAACTTCGTTCAACACCGCCATCTCGCTGGCACAAACCGGTGCTTCGGTCCTGCTTATTGACTGCGACCTGCGGCGCCCACAACTCCAGAAGCTGTTTGACAGCTATGGCCAGGAACGCACCTTCCAGCCGGGACTTTCCCGGTATCTCTCCGGGCAGTGCAAGATTGGTGACATTTTCATACCTTCTCCAATTCCATACCTGACCTTGATCACATGTGGACAAATGCCACCTAACCCGGCCGAGTTGCTCGGATCACAGCGTATGCAGTCGCTGCTGTCGTATGCCGTTGAAAAGTTCGACTATGTCATCTTGGACACACCACCGATGCTCTCGTTTGCTGATGCCACAATCCTCGCCGCTATGGCCGACAGCGTCATTCTGGTTGTCCACTGCCAGCGCTCGAAACGGGAGCTTGTGAAACGTACTTGCCGGAAGCTAGACGAAACCAACAGCCGTATCTTGGGCGTGGTTCTCAACGGCATAACCCAAGAACACTCAAGCTACTACTACGGTTATGACTACTACGGCTATGGTGCCTACTACCGCCATGTCGCAAACCAGGGCAATGGTAAAGCAAGCGGCACCAAACTACCTGCCTCCGCATCTGAAGTCTTTGAACAACTCAAGCATGCCCTGGAAGCGCAAGAGTCGGACTCTGACGACTCATCATCTTCTCCACACACATCTGCTTCAGGCACGCCCCAAGGCAATGGTTCATCTTAGGTAAGGCAAGCTAAGCTTTTTTGGTGTTTTGGACTGTCAGGGTGTCCGCCGCCCTCGGCATCTCTTTAGGCCTCCTTGATTTCGGGGCCTTTTTTGTTCTTTGCAATTTCCCGCCAGCTAATGGCCACAACTGGATGGTTTGCGGCACATCCGAAAGCATGTTGGCCATAGGCCACTACTCGGAGTGATCTCCAGTGGTATAGGGCTAGGCGCTTGATACTACTTTTCTCGGGCCGGATTAGTCGTGCTTCTCCTCAATGCGCCCCTGCTGTATTTGTGCAGATGCATACCAGTTACCTACGGATTACTAGGCAGGGCATCAAAGAATCCTAAGCTCTGGGGACGCTTTCCAGGACCGGCAACACCCTAGCACAGAGAGTTATCACCAGTGGTATGCTAGGCAGGCCAAGATCGTACAAGGGAGCGAAAAGGCTGATGGCTACTTCCGCCACTGATAGTGTCAAACTCATTGCTTCCAATCGGGAGGCCTACTTTGACTACTTCATCCGCGAGACTTACGAAGCCGGAATTGAGCTTGTTGGGACAGAGGTCAAAGCCCTGCGTGAAGGGCGGGTCAACCTCAAAGATGCCTACGTTGTCATCCAAGATGGTGAAGCTTGGCTAATGGACGCACACATCAGCCCTTACTCCCACGGCAACCGGTACAACCACGACCCTCGGCGCATCCGGCGACTGCTGCTTCACAAGCGTGAAATTGCCAAACTGGCGGCAGCCACCCAGGAGCGCGGATTGACGGTTGTTCCAACCAAGCTGTATTTCAAGCGCGGGCGCGCTAAAGTCGAAGTTGCTATTGCCAAAGGGAAGAAAACCTATGACAAGCGTGAAACCGAACGCCGCCGTGAAATTGAGCGAGAAGCCCGTGCAGCACTCAAGTTACGCATGTAAGCCCCCAAAGCAGGCATCAGGCTAAAAATTCAACAACTTTCGGTCCTACGATGACAACCTACCGTGTTCTTGTTTGTGGCAACCTAGCCGAAGATGGCCTCAACATTTTGCGCCAGGCACCCAGCATTGCCCTTGACATCACGCCAGAACTCAAAGAAGACGAGTTGGTCGAACTAATTGCCCCCTACCACGCGCTCATTGTGCGCAGTGACACCCGTCCAACAGCAAGGGTCATTGCAGCAGCAGAAAACCTCAAGGTCATTGGTCGGGCTGGTACCGGCGTTGACAACATTGATGTTGAAGCGGCGACCAAGCGCGGCATCGTGGTGATGAACACCCCTGGCGGCAACAGTGTTACCACCGCCGAACACACCTTCGCCTTGTTGATGGCTACAGCCCGGCACATTGCCCAAGGTACGATGAGCCTCAAAAACGGTCGTTGGGAACGAAAAAAGCTCATCGGTGTCGAGCTGTCTGGCAAAACCCTGGGAATTATCGGACTTGGGCGCATCGGCAGCCTTGTAGCCCAGCGGGCAATCGCCTTCGGCATGCACACCATTGGCTATGACCCTTACTTGACCCGGGAAGCTGCCGCCAAATTGGGCATTGAACTCGTCTCCTTTGACTCCCTTTTAGAGCGTTCTGATTTCATCACGCTGCACGTTCCCCTGACCGAGGAAACCCGGCATATCATCAATGCCGACGCCTTCCGCAAGATGAAACGTGGCGTCCGGCTCATCAACTGCGCCCGCGGTGGACTGGTGGATGAGATGGCGCTAGTCGCCGCTTTACAAGATGGTACAGTCGCGGCAGCAGCACTTGACGTTTTTGAAGAAGAGCCACCACCAGCCGACCATCCCCTTCTGGCATTGCCCAACCTTACGTGCACACCACATCTGGGAGCTTCAACGGCTGAAGCCCAGGTCAACGTGGCTGTTTCAATTGCAAAACAAGTTGTGGATTTTCTCGAAACTGGCGCCATCTTCGGCGCCGTCAATGCGCCTTCGGTGAGTGCAGAAATGATGTCGGAGCTACGGCCTTACGTAGACCTCGGCATCAAGCTCGGCATGTTTCAAGGGCAAGCTTTTGGCAGCCAAGTACGCCGTCTGGTCATTGAGTACAGCGGCAAGGTGGCTGACCTAGATGTTCGTCCAATCACCCAGGCTATCCTAGTCGGACTGCTGTCGGGCACAAGTGATCGGGTCAACTTTGTCAATGCGGCGCTCATTGCCGAAGAACGTGGTATTGCCGTCTCAGAAACCAAAAATCGCGTCGCCAAAGACTTTGCTAGTCTCATTGCCCTGTGGGCCGAAACTGACCAAGGAGAAAGCGATGTCGCCGGTGCCATCTTTCGTGAATCGGACCTGCGTATCGTTCGTGTTAACGGCTTTCCCATCGAGGCCATACCGAAGGGCCACATGCTGCTGTGCGCCAACCGCGACCAACCCGGCGTTTTGGGCCGGATTTGCTCCACACTCGGTGATGGTGGCGTCAACATCGCCCGTCTTTATCTCGGACGTAAGGAAGTGGGCGGCACAGCCATTTCGCTCATTCAGGTGGATTCGCCCGTGCCGGATGAAGTCCTAGCAAAGCTGCACGAAATTCCTGCTGTTCTCAAGGCGCGGCGCATTCACCTGTAGCAGGGTGACGCAAAAGGCCGCCGCGCTATCCCAGCGCTCTCAAAGCTCTTCTAGGCGGGCGAGTAGGGTCGCGGCCCAATCCAGCGTAGCAGCGCGCTCTTTTGGCTCCAGCTTGTCCCACATGGCATACACCATGCGCATGCGCTGGTTCGAAGACAGCTTTTCGCGGTGCCGGTCGAGAAAAGCCCAATATAGGCTGTTGAATGGACATGCTCTCTCCCCATGCCGCTGCTTTGGGTCGTAAGCACACCCCTGACAGTAGTTACTCATGCGATTGATGTAGGCGGCACTGGCAACGTAAGGCTTAGTAGCCAAAAAGCCACCATCGGCATATAGCGACATACCCAGCACGTTGGGCAGTGTGACCCACTCATAGGCGTCTATGTACGCCAACCAGAACCACTCATTGACTGCCTGGGGAAGCACTCCGGCCAGCAGGGCGAAGTTGCCCAGCACCATCAAGCGCTGAATATGGTGCGTATGCCCAGTTTGCTGAAGTTGGAGGATAGTTTCTCGGAGACACTGCATCCGTGTCTCGGCATCCCAGTAGTAGTGGGGTAGTGGACGGGTGTCGCCAAAGAAGTTAGCCTGCGCCATTTCCGGCATCCGCAGCCAGTAGATTTGATAGATGAACTCCCGCCAGCCGATGAACTGTCGAATAACGCCTTCCACCGAGTTGAGCCGCGCCTTTCCAGAACGGTACGCCTGCTCGGCTTGCCGAGCTGCCTCTAGCGGATCAAGTAGGCCGACATTGACGTAAGGTGATACGAGGGTGTGGTACAGCGCGAACTGTCCCCGCACCATCGCGTCTTCATAGGGACCAAAAAGGTCAAGCCGGTGTTCAATGAAATTTCGGTAGGCATCTTCTGCATCGGCCCGCGTCGTAGCCCAGTAGAAGGGCTCAATGATGCCGTAGCCATCCGGGAAATCACGTCGAACCCAGTCTATAACCTCGCGGGTTATAGCATCCGGGGCGTACCGAGGGAGGGACGGAAACTGATGTCCGGGTGGCGGCACCTGGCGATTTTCTTGATCGTAGTTCCACCTCCCTCCTGTCGGTTCGCCGTTTGGCTCCATCAGCAACCCTGTCTTCTGCCGCATGTGTCGGTAGAATTTTTCTAGGACAAGTGTCTTTTTCCCGTGTGCCCAGGTAGCAAATTCTGTCCGGTCACTGATGAACATAGTCGTCGGCAAAATGCCGATGGAAAGGCCATAAGCTTTGACCAGCCGTTCTAGAGCCTCAGCTACTCCGTATTCACTTGGTTCCATCAGCCAGATACGAGCCGGCCGGTACTGGCGAAGGTGCGCTTTCAGGCCTGTCTCAAAATCCGGCTGCTCCCGGTGGTAATCTACTGTCCATCCCAAGGCGCGAAGCTCTTCGGCATAGTGCCGCATAGCTGAAAAAAGGAAGACCAGCTTTTGCTTGTGATAGCGCACCCGCCGTGCATGTGCTGCCGACTCAATCATCAGTATCGTCCCTGTGTTGCGCGTGACCCGTTCAAATGCCGGGTGATGAAGCACTAACTGATCGCCTAAAATCCAGATGGTTTCCATAAGTAAATTGCCCACTTAAGACGAGCTTGACTTTCTAGCACTCGGATTGGACTTTGGAAGGGAGATGGACATTTCAAACCGTGGAGCGCAAACCTCTATGCTATCTTCGTACGAGACGGCGCAGAAGCGGATTCGTCACTACTTTGATACGGTTGGTTTTGAAAAATGGCAGCGCTTTGCGCGTGGTGAAGCGCAAAATCGTATTCAGGCAAGTATCGTCGCCGGTCGTGAAAAGACCATGGCTACAATTTTGGCCTGGGGCGGCAACTGGCAGGGGCGAAAGGTTCTGGATGCCGGTTGCGGAACTGGTGCATTTGCCCGCCGTCTCGTGGATGCTGGCGCCTACGTTACCGGCGTGGATATTTCACCACGAGAAATCCAGGCTGCGCGCGAACACGTTCCAGAAGCCGTGTTTCAAGAGACCGACTTCTACGGTGTTACCGAGGTGTTCGACACCGTGGTTTGTCTTGATAGCCTGATTTATTACGAAGAAGATGACCTAGTACAGCTCCTGCGGTATCTCGGTGAACATACCCGCACCACGCTTTACTTTACCTTTACGCCCAGCACAACCTTTTTCGAGATCATGCACGCGGTTGGAAAGCTTTTTCCCAAAGGCAACACTTCTCCGGCAATTGTCCAGATCAAGAGCAAGCGGCTCTATGCGCGTTTGCCCCAAGAGACACCTCTGCAAGTAGCCCGCACAGTACACATTAGCTCCGGCTTCTACCAGACAACGCTTGTCGAACTCCACCGGAAGTAATTGCGCCAGTTGTGAAAACTTCTTGGAGAGCCCTTGCTGAAATGCCAAACTTGGCCCAAAGAAACGCTGGCTAGGGTTGAAACTTTTGCTTCTGTGCTGCCGCAGGCGCTACGGGGTAGCTTGCATCATGCTGCGCCGTGCTTCTTCAACCGCAGCTTTTGCTTCCTTGACGAGCTTTAGGGCGTTTGGCTCACTTGGCACGCTGGCATCAAGATAGATAAAGCGGCTGCTGTAGGTTCGTTTGCCATCACCTGTGACGTAGGCACGCAGCTCCCCAAGGGCCTTTGTCTCATAGTTGTTGACGACCACGGCCGTATTTCCCACCGTCTCCAGGGTGAGCAGCGAAGGCTGTGTGTATCCAACAACCATGACATCTATCCCTTCGAGTTCTGCCGCCAGTGCCTTGGCTTGGTCAAGGGGCAGGTAAGCCAGCACGACAACCACATCTGCCTGCTTTCTTAGCTCTGGAAGGACTTCCTTGAGTGCTATGGCTGGATCGCGCCAGACATAGCCAGTACCTTCGCTGGGTGCTTGCTCGCAGACGCCAGTAATGCCAATCCGTAGTTTGTGATTCTTTGGGATATACGGCGATTTTACTTCCTTGATGATATAGCGCGGCAGAGGAACATGTGTTTTTTCATTTACGGCCGGCGTGGCATTGGCCGAAACATAGGCTTTCAGCACAGGGAAATCTGCTGCCGCCTGCTTGGCAGACTGAGTGGTGAAATACTTGTGCAGTACCCGCAAATCCTGGTAAGTCAGGTTGACTGCATCAAAGGGGTAGGTGCTGTAGCCACGCAGGGCATAGTCATTCTGGACAAGGACATCTTTGAAGGGTGGGTTGAGCAAAACCCCTTGGTCGTTGAAGATTGCCCCAACCGAGAGTTCCAGCAGCGGAATGTCTGGGAAGGCCGCGCGAAAGGCCTGTGCCATGGTTACGCGACGGTGCAGGCCGCCGCTCGGATTTGCCGGGCAGCCACATGTGTCCAGATTACCCCTTGTCTCCCCAGAAAAGTGAATGGCAAAAGCAGCCTTATCGTCTACCCCTAACAGATGTGCCGGTACAGATGGCGTTTGTGCAATCGTGCTGATCCAGAAAAAACTGCTGACTAGAAGCCCAGTTAGTCCAACTACCAAAGACAGCCCATGCTTATGCATAACTTCACTAACCTCGGGCAAAATATCTCAAATGCCAATACTTTCAACAGCTATCTGGGCAAGCTGCTCCTCGCAAGTGACCTCACACGTCAAGGACCTTGCAGCAGTCACGGCGCTCACAGGCTGTTATAAGTCGTTGAAACCTTGTGGGACGGCACAAGGTAGTTCGTTGGTAAGGTAGGAAGCTTCGGCACGTATACAGGCGATTGCCTGTTAGCTGGTGCTTTCTTTTGCGGAAGTGAAACCGATAGCCCCGTGGCCCACTGAGCAATGCGTTGCAGCTCTTTCGCAATATCATCCAGGGGGAGATCATCTGGGCGAGACTGCTGTGCGCGGTACCGACCTAGGATTTCCTTGAAGACAGCAAGTTGCGCACGCTGCCTAGCACATTCCTGGCGTTCTGCGTCGTAGCCTGGGGTTTGGTCAAGCTGGCGTGCTAACTCTGTAACTTGGTGTTCTACCTGTTCAATTCGCTTCTCAAGCTCATCTACCAAAGGACTGTCGGTGCGCCCGATACCGCTTGGGTTGCCTGCTTCTTCTTCCGCTGGCTTTGCCAGGGGTGGCGTGACTGGAAACGCTGGCGGCAGGCCAATTGGCGCCGTCCCTGGGCCCGGCTCCTTGCTGGCAGCACGTTGTTTTACAGCCCGTGATTGCAAAACCCATACCATAGCAGCCGCGCCAGCCAAGATAATCACTCCTACAGCCGCCAGCGCCAAAAGAACGAAAAGCTTGCCGCCTTTTGAAAGGCCTGGACGCAGCAGTGTTGGCGTCTCCGAAACAGATGCCGGGGTAGAGACGGACGTAGCCACTGACCTACCGGTCGGGCCATCTGCTGCTGGATCGGTGGTTGGCGTAGAAAGGCAACTCTGGGTCGCAACGGTGACATTGGGAAGCGTTGGTTGCCCACCAGACAAGTCGGAAGTTACACGGCCGAAACTGACTGGCAAGGTCGCTTCTCCCGATGGCTCTGAGGCTAGGAGTCGCGTTGCGCGGGATTCTGAGATGGTATCGGGATCATCCAGAGTGCAAAGGCGCGCAATCACCACAGTGATGTTGTCTTCACCACCCCGGTCGTTGGCCAGCTTGATCAGTGACTCAGCCGCTACGTCGAGGGAGCTTGCTTTCAGCACATGACTTAGCAACTCCTGCTCTTCAACCTTGTTGGAAAGACCATCACTACATAGCAGGAAAATGTCATTTGGCTGAATGGGCTCGGTGGTGATGGCTGTCCCAATGACCTGCTGGGTGCCAAGCGCCTGCAAAATAACATTGCTGGGGATATTTGCACCTGAAACTCCTGCCTTTTTGGCCGCATTGGCCCAAGATTGGTCTTCTGTAAGCTGCCGAATCTGTCCTCCGCGAATGAGGTAAGCTCGTGAATCCCCAACCTGCGAGACAGTAGCCTCTTGTCCGCACAGGTGGACTGCCGTCAGCGTTGCCCCTAAACCACGGAGGGCGTTTTCATTTTGCGACCGCTCCCAAATCGTGGCATTGGCTCGCTCAGTTGCTATTCGTAGGGCTTCGCGTGCAGAAGCGCCGGCCTTCAACTGGTGCAGCATTTCGCGGGCGACAATATCAACAGCCATCTCACTGGCGACTTCCCCGGCCGCCGCTCCGCCCATCCCATCGCTCACAATCAGCAGGGTTCCCAACTGACCGAGCCGGTGCTGTGCCACTTCGGGTAACAAGGATGCATCACGGTGGGCCAAACCAAACCGCTGGCTGGTCAGATCGACCACTTGCAAGTTGTCTTCGTTTCCAGCCCGCCGCCTACCGACATCCGTGCGGACTGAAATTGAGACCCACGTCTCCGTTCGGCGAGATACCGCAGCCTCCACCTATCCCTCACATCGTCGAAAAAATTCCCAACCTTTTTCAGGTTTTCAAAGCCGCCTCAGTACGGCGGTTCCAAATCTAACTACCCAGCACCTCAAAGCGGAACAGTTGTTTCCCAATCAACAAGACATCACCTGACTTGAGCGTCACCGGGCCGTCTATTTTCTTGAATGTACCGTTGCGTGAGTTGTCATCCTGAAGAATGAACTCATCTCCACGCCGAATAATGCGGGCATGGCGTCCCGACATGTAACCGTCATGAGGAAACCGAATGTCGCCCGAAGTACGCCCAATGGTGAGCTCGTCCCCTTTGATTTCGTACACCTCGCCGTCAGCTCCGCCTTCTTGGATAAGGCACAAACGGGCTACCCGCGTCGGGGGGCGTTCCGATGTGCGTACAATGGTCTTCATCGCTGGAGCCGGTAGGGCTGCTCCACATCCAGCACAGAAACTGCTGGTCGCCAAGTTGATCCTGCCACACTGACTACAGATGACAGTGTCGGCTGTGCTATCTGCTACCGAAGAGTGGGCTACCACGGTCGGCGGTACAGGTGGTGGAGGTGCAGGCTGGGCGACTACCGTCGGCGGGACGGCCGGTTGCGCCACCACAGTCGGTGGCACCACAGGTTGAGCGATGACCGTCGGGGGGACTGGTGGTTGAGACGTTGGCTGGGTAACCACTGTTGGCGGAATTGCCGGCTGGGCAATTACCGTCGGTGGCACTGGCGGCGGGACAACCGGCTGCGCCACAACCGTTGGCGGGGCAACCGGCTGAGCCACCATTGTTGGTGGCAGGTCAAGCGAATGCCCCCCTTGCGTTCCACCGCTGGGAGAAGCCGAGCGTACGACGGGAGCCGGCTCGGATTTCAACGGAGAGCCACATTGTTGGCAGTACAACCAATCTGCTGCGTTTGGTGCGCCACATACGGAGCAGGCTATTTCACCCGTAGCGTTCATGCTCGTCTCACAGGATTGAAGAATTTCTCACCCAAGCGGTGTCGTAGGCCAAAACCTGACGGATAGCTTGGTGATATGCTACACACATTAGCATGCTACTTCTCTTCTTTATAGCTTGTTGTTCGAAGCCATCCGTGAAAGTTGAGTATACATACGCCCGAATCGGCAAAACAAGCCGAGAAGTGTATTGACGAAGCCTCAGAGGCGAGCCGCCCTGCCGGTAGCCTGATCTTCCTAAAGCACCCACTCAAGACGACTAATGCTTGTTTGTGTAGCATGACTACGCCCTATGACGACACTATTCGATGAACTGACCTGGCGGCAACTAGTTCAAGACTACACCCCTGACCTTCCCCAACACCTGGCAGAGCAGCGCTCCATCACTGTGTATGCTGGCTTCGACCCAACTGCGCCTAGTTTACACGTTGGCAATCTTCTACCTCTTCTAACCTTGGTGCGATTCCAGCGTGCTGGCCACCGCCCAGTAGCACTCGCCGGTGGTGGCACCGGCCTGATTGGCGACCCTAGCGGCAAAGCCGCCGAGCGCCCTCTTTTGGATCCTGCAACCATTGCAGCCAATGTGGAAGCTATCGAGCGGCTTTTAGCGCGTTTTCTCGATTTCTCTGGCGCCAATGCTGCCCGCATTGTCAATAACCTCGATTGGCTGGGCAACTTACCGCTTCTGACATTTCTCCGCGAAACGGGTAAGCACTTTTCTGTCAACCTTATGCTGGGCAAGGAATCCATCCGACGCCGCCTAGAGACGGGGATTTCCTACACTGAGTTCAGCTACATGTTGCTTCAGGCACGGGACTATCTCGAACTTCACGACCGCTACAACTGCACGCTGCAAATCGGCGGTAGCGACCAGTGGGGCAACATTACGGCCGGCATTGAGCTTATCCGTCGGGTGCGTGGAAACACCGTGCATGGTCTGACCCTGCCCCTGATTACCAAGGCCGACGGCACAAAGTTTGGCAAAACCGAGCAGGGCGCCATATGGCTCACCGATGACCGCACTTCCCCTTATGAGTTCTACCAGTTCTGGTTCAACACTGAAGATGCTTGTGTGATCAACTACCTGAAAGCCTTTACGTTTCTCCCCCCTGAAGAGATAACCGCCTTAGAAACGGCCGTGGCGACTGAGCCAGAAAAGCGTGCAGCACAGCGTTCGCTAGCAGCGGCCGTTACGGAGTTTGTGCACGGTGCAGACGGATTGCGGACGGCTTTGGCGGCAACCAGCATCCTGTTTGGCGGTGCTCCCATTACCGACATTGACGCCAACACGCTGCTGGCTATCTTCCACGATGCTCCTTCAACTGAAGTTCCTGCCTCGTTGTTTGCCAACGGCGGCGCGTCACCATCGGAATTAGCCGTTGCAACCAAGCTGGCTAGCTCAAAAAGTGAAGCCCGTCGCCTTATCGAAGGGGGTGGACTGTACTTCAACAACCAACGGGTTGAGTCGGTTCACACTCGCATTCCTCGCGAACGTCTGATCAGTGGGGAGTATGGTGTCCTGCGCAGAGGAGCGCGCACCTATCACTTGATCCGCGTAGTGAACACGCCTTAAGTCTGTGACCGCTCTGGAAGGTATCATTCGCAATCACATTGCCCGGCAGGGTCCACTGACCTTCCGCGACTTTATGGCGCTGGCGCTCTATGACCCAACACACGGTTACTACACAACAACCAGTAACCGGATTGGGCGCGCCGGCGACTTTTACACCTCGAGCAGCATTTCCAATCACTTTGGAAAGCTGCTAGCACGCCAAATACAAGCCATTTGGTGTGCGTTAGGCACACCAGTGGAGTTTACAGTTGTCGAATGTGGTGCCGGCACAGGTGCGCTGGCAGCCGACATTCTGGCCGAGCTCCGGGACAAAGACCCAAAGCTTTTCTGCCATTTGCGTTACGTCATTGATGAATGCAGTCCGGCTATGCGGGCAGCCCAGGCGGCACGACTGACGGAATTCCTCGGACACGTCACCTGGCAGAGGCTAGAGAAGCTGTCTAAAACACCTATCACGGGGCTCATCTTCTCAAACGAACTGGTCGATGCCCTGCCGGTTCATCTGCTCACCCGCCGCCAGGGACAATATTTTGAAGGACTGGTGTCGGTTGAGCGGGGTCGGCTGCAATTGACGTGGGGTGCACCTACTCGATACCAAGACTTTGTTTCTTACCTTGCCATTGGTGAAATCGAGCTTACTGAGGGCAATCAGTGTGAAGTTGCCCTGGATGCCCTTGACTGGCTTGCCAAGGCGGCCGCTGCTCTAGGGCGGGGCTACCTCATTACGATTGACTACGGCGACCTTGGCCCCTACATGTCAGGTCGTCCAAGTGGCACGGTGCGGGGCTTCACACGTCATCATCTTGTGGAAAACCTGCTGGATAATCCAGGGCAGCAGGACCTCACGGCCGATGTCAATTTTTCTGCTCTGATTCGCTACGGCGCCTCCCAAGGTCTGCAATATCTGCAGTTGACGCGGCAAGCCGACTATCTCATCCAGCTTGGCCTGCTTGACCTACTCAATGCCGCAACCAGCTTGGAAGAGTCCCGAGAAGCCCTCCGAGAACGGCTTGCCCTCAAGCACTTTTTGGTGCCGGGTGGGCTCGGGGACCGCTTCAAAGTACTTGTCCAGGCGAAGGGCAGCAACTTACCGGACAAATTGCCTGTTCCGCCATCAGCTTTTACAAGCTTGCTGAAAGCTCGCGTAGTAGGGGATGAATCACCAGGGTTCGGTTTTCATCGTCAAGGATGTGAACCAAACAGTTAGCAGCCGCTAAGGCCCGATAGATGCTCTGACTCCGTGGGCTCTCATCGCCACTTTTCAGAAGCTGGACGGCTTCATCAAACGAAACGGGTAGGCGACGCAAGCACTCTCGCAACAACGACACCAACACAGGCTCACCAGAAGCAGGAAGCAAAGCCTCGAAGTCAATACGCAGATATGAAGGCAGGTTATAGGCAATTTGCGAAACAAGATTCACTGCTGCTGCCTGCCCCTGTGTTCGCTCGACGATCAGCCCTCCCTCCTCAGCGCTAATCTCGTAGCGCGCTACTTGGGCAAAGTAGCCCATGACATCTTCCGGGTCAAAACGCAGGTCAGACTCCGTAACATCAAGCCGTGTCACTCGGCTACGGCCGGCGCGTTTGAAAAGCGGTGTCCGCTGCGTTGCAATAACGAGCTGCATCGGCGGCGGCAGTTCGGCTACGACTTGTTCAACCAAATGGTTGATTACCGGTACATCGGCAACGAACTCAAAGTTATCTAGAACCAGGGTTTCAATTCCCAACTCACGCATGCTGCTGACTACAAGCTGGACGGCTGAACGAGTGTCCTGGGGATTCAGCACGTGATAGTCAGGAACAATCGGCAACCGGTAGAGAGCAGCACAAACGTTGGCAGTAAAACTGCTTACCGTGGCATCGCTAGCATCAAGCGCTAGCCAACCAACTTGCGCTCCAGCCCGATACTTTACAGCACTCAGCAGCGTCGTTTTGCCATAGCCAGCAGGGGCTTCGATAACCACTAAAGGCACGTGAAAATGACTGGCGAGCAGGTTATTCAAGTAGGCGCGATGGTATGTCCGCGCATGCGGCCGTACAGGCGACGACTTTGATTGCGGCCAGGGCGCGCCTACCATGGGGTGACTTCCCACAAACAGCCGACCAACCCGACTGCGCAAAATGTCCTGTAGCTTAGCTACTTGATAACCAACACCGGGCAGTGCGCTCGATGCATGACCCGGTCACACACACTGCCCAACAAGATGGAAGCAAGCTGTCCACGTCCCCGGCTTCCAATCACAATCAGATCGAATCCTTCGGCTTCCGCAACAGAAACAATCGTTGCGGACGGCGAACCAATTTCGTAACGGCTAACAAAGGGAACGCCCAGTGGACGCAAGACTTCGGCGGTGCGCTCCAAAACAGCGTTGGCCGACTCCCGCTGGAAACGCGCCACTTTCTCCGGGTCGATCCCAAGCTCATAGCCGGGCAAGCTGATATAGGCCATCTCATTGAAGGGTTCCATCACGAACAAAAGCGTAATGGTGCCCTGCGTTTTGGTCGCTAACTTACCTGCTGCTTGAGCCGCCTTCAGCGCTGTTTCAGAGCCATCAGTGGCCAAGAGTATTTTCTCAAACATCCCTTGCCTCCCTCTGCGGATAAACGGTGTCCCTGCGCCAGCATTGGCTTTTTTCGGGTCAGGAGCTTTTGCCAAAAGCCCTGGTTGACTATCTTCTCTGGCTAACCTCTGGCTGGTTGCATCGTCTTGCCACTTCCTTTCCTCATCTCCCCCTCATTTACCGATAACGGTGTCAAGCTGGGGCAAATTTGCAGTTTCGGGCTTCATACAGACAACCTTGAGGAAGGACAAGGGAAGCAACAACCAGGGCAACTGTCAGCAGGCAAACTTGTCCCTTTAACAAGATGCCAACTATATTGTACTTCGGCATTGAGAAACAACGTCTAGGGTCAACATCCCAACAAGGCGATCAAACCGAGCATAGCTCACTTAAGTCAGACTGTTTGCCGGAAATGCCAAAGACATCCAATGCATCGTCGTGCTGTAGGGCAAGTGCAAAGCAGTGTGAGAGGTATATACCGAGGTGGAGTACCTACCAGTGCAGGATGACAGATGCTTACGCCTGTTCCCTGCTCTCAAGAGTCCCCTGTGAACGGTACACACCGTGCCTTAGTCCTTTGACTCCTACCTTAGGTTAGCGCTAAAACCTGTATGTGGTAGGCGCGTCCAGTAGAGCTTAATCCTGGTAAGTGGTGGTCTCTCAGTGTTGTTCTTCTGAGTCCACAACACATGACCCAGGCAATATCCTGTTTCCTCAATAAACGACTATGGCTATTACAGTAGAAACTGAAAGAATCGGCGCTAGCCGTTCAGAAACCCTCTTCGAGCAGGCCTGTGCTGTGATTCCCGGTGGGGTCAACAGTCCGGTACGTGCCTTTCGGAGCGTAGGTGGAACGCCCCTGTTCATTCGTTCTGCGCAGGGCCCATACATGACGGATGTGGACGGCAAACGCTACGTGGACTACATCGGCTCGTGGGGCCCTATGATTTTGGGCCATGCACATCCGGAAGTCCTGGCGGCCATCTGCTCGGTCATCGAACGTGGCACTTCATTTGGCGCACCGACGGAACTCGAAGTCGAAATTGCTGAACTTATTGTTTCGCTCGTGCCCTCTATTGAAAAAGTCCGCATGGTAAGTAGCGGAACGGAAGCAACAATGGCCGCCATCCGTGTCGCGCGCGGTTACACGGGACGCCGAAAAATCATCAAGTTCATTGGTTGCTACCACGGCCATGGTGATGCTTTTCTGGTCAAAGCCGGCTCTGGCGTAGCGACGCTCGGACTGCCGGATAGCCCTGGCGTACCGGCTGAAGTTTCCCAGCAAACCATTGCCCTTCCCTACAATGATCTTGCCGCCGTCGAGGCTGCCTTTACCGCGTATCCAAATGACATTGCAGCAGTCATTGTCGAACCGGTTGTCGGAAATATGGGGTGTGTGCCACCCAAGCCGGGTTACTTGCAGGGGCTGCGGGACCTGACTCAAAAGCATGGTGCTATTCTCATCTTCGACGAAGTGATGACCGGCTTCCGTCTGGCACGTGGCGGCGCCCAAGAGCTGTATGGCGTCATACCGGACATGACCTGCCTTGGGAAAATCATGGGTGGTGGTTTACCGGCAGCGGCGTATGGTGGGCGTGCTGACATTATGGACTATGTGGCTCCGGTGGGCCCGGTCTACCAAGCCGGTACGCTGTCCGGCAATCCAGTCGCCATGACGGCTGGGCTCACAACCCTGCGTCTACTGCAGCAACCCGGCGTGTATGACACACTTGACCGGCAGGCCAAAAAAGTTTCTGAAGGGTTGCTTCAGCTCATCCGTAAGGCAGGCTTTCCGGCGACGCTCAACCGCGTTGGCTCAATGTTTACGATCTTTTTCACCGACGGTGAAGTAACCGACTGGGATTCAGCTTCCAAAAGTGACACGGCGCTTTTCGGGCGCTTCTTCCACGCCATGTTGCAGGAGGGTGTTTACTTACCGCCTTCACAATACGAAGCTGCCTTCATGGGCCTTGCCCACACGGATGAGGTTATTGAGGCAACCTTAGCCGCTGCGGAGCGGGCGCTGGATAAGCTTGTGTGAATCTGGCTCGCTTCGACAGCAGTGCCGTTTTGGTACAAGGGACGATAGATGGCTCGTTTTTCCGAATATCTGCGCCAACACGCATCTTACCTTGGGCTAGGAGGGTTGCTGCTGCTTATGGTTGTGGGCAGCCTATTGGCCCCGCAACCAGCGGTTCAGCCGTCATCTACAGCAAGCCGACCCCTAGATGTTCAAGGCGATGTCATTCGTCTCCGTTTTGACTACATCAAAAACGCCAACTATGACTTTGATCCGCGCGCAACGACACCGACGCCACCGCCGCCTGCGCTCCAGGCACTCGACGGCAAGCAGGTGGAAATTGCTGGCTTTGCTCTGCCACTCTATAGCCCTACTGGAGAAACAGAGTTTCTTCTAACCCAATCCGCCAATGGGTGCTGCTTTGGTGCACCACCCATGCTCCAGCATATGATTTTGGTCCGTGCCGGGCAGATGAAACTCGATAACTCCGGTGATCCGGTGCTTGTCCGGGGCATTCTATCTGTTGGGCCAGAATGGGAAGACGGGTATGTCACAAGCTTACTACGGCTTCGGGCTACCGCCATCCGAAACCTTACTGATGCACGTGACATCGAGTAAGCACTTGTAGGACTTGCTCCAAAAGGAAGAAGTTTTCAACTAGGCGGAAGCCGAGAGGGCAAAGCGACACTCGGCACAGTAGCCATAAACCTCAAAGGCATGCTTGACAATAGCAAACTGCTTACGCAGTGCCTGCGTCATGAGCTTGGTTTCCACCGGACACCAGTCCAAGCGAATGGCCCTGTGGCAGTTGAGACAAATGGCATAGTGCCGGTGTTCATTGCCCTGGAATTCAAAGCGTGCCACGTCCCGATTCTGGAGATTGGACTGGTGGACTAGCCCAATGTCGGTTAGAAGGGCTAGGTTGCGGTACACCGTGTCCAAGCTGACATGGGGATGTAACTTGGTTACTTCGCGATGCACTTCTTGGGCTGTCATCGGACGCGCAGCTTCCATCAGAACACGCAACACCGTTGATCGCTGGGGCGTCATCTTTTGCCCACGCTTCTTCAGTATGCTCAGAGCTTCATCAAACGTCATTCCCTTTACCTCGCTTGCCGCTAAGCCGCCTTGCTTGTAAATGCTGCGTGTTGGCGCATCCTTCAGAAGATTCTTATTGAGAAAAGCCTAAGCATGCCGTAGCAAGCCGTCAAGGTACAAACTTTTCGTGTTCTGAGGCTTCCAAGCGTAGGCGTAAATTCACTGCTGTGCCGTCCGTGGCTTATCCGTGGCGGCGGGCAAAATCCTGCATAAAATCTACTAGTGCCACGACACTTTCCATTGGCAATGCGTTGTAGAGCGAGGCCCGGATGCCGCCCACCAAGCGGTGCCCAGGTAATCCCTCCAAGCCATGAGCAGTGGCTTCCTTGAGAAAGCGTGCTTCCAAATCAGGATGGGGGAGCCGAAAACAGACGTTCATCAACGAACGCGAGTTTCGCTCGGCAGTGCCACGGTAAAAGTCTCCCGCATCAATAGTTGCATAGAGTCTCCTAGCCTTTTCAGCATTGGCGGCCGCAATAGCCGGCAATCCACCTTGGGCTTCAAGATACTCCAGCACCAGCCCCACCACGTAAATGGCAAAGACGGGCGGCGTGTTGTACAGCGACCGATGCTTTACATGGGTGCGATAGTCGAGCATTGTCGGCAACCCGCTTGGGATATGTTCCAACCAGTCCTCACGCACGATGACAATGGTGACGCCAGCCGGGCCGACGTTTTTCTGGGCCCCGGCGTACAAGAGAGCGTACTTGCCGACATCCAGCGGCCGACTCAGAAAATCTGACGAGGCATCACACACAAGTGGTACAGCCCCAACTTCGGGCTCCCTTTGCCACTGCGTGCCAAAAATCGTGTTGTTGGAGGTAAAGTGAACGTATGCTGCCTTGGGGCTGAGCCGCAGCTCACTTTGGTTAGGAATCCGAGCGTAGTTTTCTTCTTTCGTCGTAGCCGCGATATTGACCTGCCCAATTTTCTGGGCCTCTTCGACAGCCTTTTCCGACCAAATCCCTGTCACAATGTAGTCGGCAACCCCTCCTTTGGGAAGAAAGTTGAGGGGCACCATGCTGAACTGCAAGCTGGCTCCTCCTTGTAAAAACAGGATGTGGTGGGTCGGCGGCACATCCAGCAAACGACGTAGGCGGCGCTCAGCTTCGGATAGAATGGTTTCAAAGGTTTTGGATCGGTGGCTGATTTCCAGAACCGACATCCCAACGCCGGGCAAGCAGAGCATTTCCTCCCGAATGCGCTCGAGTACTGGCACAGGCAACACGGCCGGCCCGGCATTGAAGTTGTGACACCGTTTCATAAATCGTCTGCACTTTCTCGAAAACCAGTAGGATTTCGCAGTTGGTTTCAGTCTCCGGCCGAAATTGCCGGGAAGAAAAGAGCAAGAAGCACACGTTAGCGGAATAGCAGATTGATTTGTGCAGCGGTTGCCGTCAAGCCAAGGGCTGTCCCAGCCACAACCTGCCCCACCGTGTGTTTTCTCATAACCACTCGCGAAGCGCAAACCAAGGGGATCAGGCCAAAGTAGGGCAGCACAACAGTTCCAAGGTGGTAGTAGAGGGCAATCAGGGGACCGCTAATGCCTGTTGCATGGACGCTAATCTTCCAGTAGCGCGTAATGGCTAGAATCACTGCCATGTTGACGGCATAACAAAACATCAATCCCTGCGCCAGCCGTGGTGCGTGAAAGAGCTTGAGAAAGAAAAAACCAACGGTGTAACACAGAACACCGAGCAAGAAAGGGCGCGTGCGCTGTTCTCGGCGGTCAATGTTGACGTTGGTAATAAGCCCGCGCTGCTTCATGATCAACAAGGCAGATAAAGGCAGGGCTGCCGCAAAGATAATTGCCACAGTAGCCACAAGGAGCTTGCTGGCACCCTGATTGTTGGGGTCAGTGGCGATGATGACAACAAAGGCCACTACTGCGTTGAAAAGTGGATTGAAAACATCCGATAGGATACGCGACACCACGAGCTTCATAGCCCCCAAGTAATCACTGGCGCGTGAACACTATGTAACGTGTTTCAACGTAAATACTTTGCCAGCCAAGCATGGACTTCCTGAAACAAGTACTTGTTGTCTTCGCCACGCAGAATCCAGTGATTGGCTTCGGGGAAGACAATGAGCCGGCTCGGTACGCGGCGACGCTGAAGAATAGTCCAGTTTTCAAGTGTCTGGCTAAGCGGGACACGAAAATCTTGCTCGCCAATCGTCAGCAGGATCGGCGTTTGAAAGTTGGCAGCGTAGCGAATGGGATTTTGTTTACGCCAGACATCATTCTGCTCCCAAATAGGACCGCCATTAGCCAACTCCCGGAAGTAGCTTGTATCACTTGCCCCGTACTGGGATTCCAAGTTGATTAGGCCGGCATGACAAATGAAGCATTTGTAACGTGTCGTTGTTGCCTGCAACCAGTTGACAAGGTGTCCACCATAGCTGGCGCCGCCAGCAGCCACCCGTTCTCCATCGGCATAGGGAAGCGCCTTGGCGACAGCCTCTACGGCCTCCGTAATCTCGCTTCCACACGTCCCAAAGGGATCGCCCTGAATTGCCTGTGCAAAGGCTTCTCCAAAGCCGGTTGAGCCGGTGTAGTTCGTTAGCAAAACGAGATAACCAGGCTGCGCCAGCAAATGATAGTTCCAGCGCAGAAAAAACTGATCACGAAACATGGTGTGGGGGCCGCCGTGGATAAAAGTAAAGATGGGGTAGCGACGTTTGGGATCAAAGTTCGGCGGCAGCACGAGCATGTTGTGGATGCGTTTGCCGGCCCGACTCGTAAACCAGAAGTGCTCCAGGGGCTGCCAATCAATTTGGGCGGCAGCAGCAACATTGAAGCTGGTCAGGGCCACGTGCCGGCCGGCGTCAGGTTCGATCCGTACGACTTCTGCTGGATTGATGGCGCTCTCCCAGTTAGCAAACAGCAGTGGACTTGCTGTTTGAGAAGGAATAGACAGATTGGTGTAGCAACCGAGCTTCACCTCAAAGGCAAGCTGTGCCGGGCCGCCACGGGCTGGAATGCGGAAGAGCTTTTCGTGTCCGGCTTCTTCTGCCGTAACGTACAGGGTCTGGCCGTCAGGCGTAATACCAAAAGACTCTACAGAACGGTCAAAACCTTCTGCTGGGCGCGACTCGTTCACCAGTTGGCCATTCTGCCAGTCAAAGCGTGCCAGACGTTCAAGGTGATATACCTTGCCGTCTGTCGTCGGCACACACAAGGCATACAGTGTCTTTCCGTCAGGGGCAAACAGCGGACGGCTGTAGCTGTGGCCGCGGTTTGTCAGGCGGCGCGGTTCACCGCCCTGAGCGCTGACTACGTACAGATGCGTTTCAACAGGGGCATAAGCTGCCTGGTTGCGTTCGGTTGTGGCAGTAAACACGATAGCAGTGCCATCCGGTGTCCAGATGGCGTCAAGCATGTCGGCAGCATCTGTAGCGCGTCCCCCAAATCCCGGTTCAGCAACAAGTTTTGTCCCGGCCAGCACATCTCGAGCCGGTGTGCCGGGGGATAGCGGCTGAACGAAGAGATGGACTTGCATATCGTCCAGCCAACGGTCCCAACGCCGAATCGGATAGCCTTCGTAAACCCGTGCTTTGTACTTCTGGTTTTTCCGTTCCGCAGCGATACGCTGGTTGTCAGCGTCATTGAGTGCGCCGGGAAAAACCATGCTTGAAAACAGTAGCGTTTTGCCGTCCGGGCTAAAGCGTGGAGCGCTTGCACCGGTTGAAAGTGATGTCACCCGGCGGGCTTCTCCACCCTCAAGCACGTCCAAAAGGTAGACCTGATTGACCTCGTCACCTTCCCGCCTCGTAACGAAAGCAATGTAGCGACTGTCAGGACTCCATGTGACATCTGTTTCGGCAGCCTTTGTGAACGTCAACTGCCGGGGTGGACTGGTTCCGTCGCCGCGCACCAGCCACAGGTCACTGGTTTGGTCTTTGGGATCGTAGGCTGGGTCTACTACAGAAAACACCACAAACAACCCATTGGGGCTGGCGACTGGTGCGCCAACGCGCTTCATCAACCACACGTCTTCATGGGTGATGGGACGCTTGGCTTTCCCCGCAGGCGTTTGCGCAAATAGCCAAGCCGGGACAACAAGCAGGGTGACAAAGGCCAAACAACTAAGCACGAATAGCTGTCTAGACAAGACCATCGGTGAAGCCGAACCAACTATTTGTTTCCAGTTCATTGTTTGGCAAGGGACACGGTACACCTGTAGCGGTCCACACTGGGCAACGCACCGTGGAGTCGGTTTTTCAGGGCTACAAGGACAGTGATTTGAGATAGGCGCGGAATTCCGGGCCAAGGTCTGGGCGTTGAAGTGCAAACTCAACAGTGGCAATGAGAAAGCCCAGCTTGTCCCCGGCATCGTACCGGACGCCCTGAAACTCATGCGCATACATTGCCTGTTCTTTGAGCAAAAGGCGCATGGCGTCAGTGAGTTGAATCTCTCCGCCGGCACCTTTGGGCGTCTTTTCTAAGACATCGAAGATTTCCGGCATGAGAATGTAGCGGCCGATGATCGCCAGATTTGAGGGAGCTTCTGCAAAGGGCGGTTTTTCTACCATGTCGCGGATTTTATAAACGCGGTCTTCAATCGGATCGACAGCTAAGACCCCAAAGCGGGAGATGGCTTCGCCTTCGACACGGGCGGTTCCAATCACCGAGCGTCCATAACGCTCGTACACCTCAATCATCTGGCGCAGACAGGGTACCTTGGCGTCAATGATGTCGTCCCCAAGAACAACGGCGAAAGGCTCGTCGCCAACCAGTTCACGAGCAACAAGCACGGCATGGCCCAGTCCTAACGCCTGTTTCTGTCGGACGTACGAGACATTGATCTTGGAAATCTCTTGAACCTGCTCGAGCAGGTCGAACTTTCCTCTTTCACGCAACAACTGCTCGAGCTCGAAAGAGATATCAAAGTGATCCTCAATGGCATTCTTCCCACGCCCGGTAACGATGATGACTTGTTCAATCCCGCTCAGAATAGCTTCTTCGATGCCGTACTGGATGAGCGGCTTGTCCACAAGCGGCAGCATTTCTTTGGGTTGCGCTTTTGTCGCTGGCAGAAAACGGGTACCTAACCCAGCAGCAGGAAAGATAGCTTTACGAATTTTTCTCATAGCGACGGTAGTTCTAAGGGGAGGATTGCCGCCGGCCTTCGACCCCGTCTGATGTGACTGTGGGCATAACCAGGGCAGCTTTCAATGCTTTCAGACGATACGTCATCTGCCCAGCCGGTGCGAGTAGAAATCTCACCAAGGGTGGTTTTCTCTCGACACAAATGCAGCCAGGAGCTGGACAGTTCAGGTTTCCTTGTAAGGCTGGGGCGCTTTTGCACCCCAACTGTTACAGTCGAATTGACAGTATTCCAACGCACTTTTAGTATGGACTTACTCTCGCCGGTTTCCGGCAGTGCAAGGAGTTGGCTACGCTATGAATTTAGGCATGGGGGAAATCCTCCTGATTGGGCTTGTCTTGGTGCTACTGTTTGGGACAAAAAAGATTCCTGAACTTTTTACCGGACTAGGAACAGGCATTCGCAACTTCAAGAAAGCTATCAACGAGGACCTGGACGACACCAAACGCAAAGAGTTACTCACCATGTCTTCTAAAGAAACAGTCCTACCCCCCAAGGAAAAAGAGTCGGTATGACCCTGCTTTCCCTTTAGCAGCAATCGTTCAGCGTCCCCGTATGTTTCAGAGTCGTTGCTAACCGCTAGCCTCGCTAGGTAGCGCGGCTATCCGGCAACCTTGTCTCTGTTTACCAAAGCCGAGGTAGTTCGACTATGAGCACGATTGACCCGATTGCGGAGTTTATTCAAGGCCAGCTCAATGAAATTCGCCCTGTCAGCAGCGAGCGGGAATATCACCGCAATGAGACGATCTACCATCTTGATGACCCGGCCGACCACATCTTTTACATCCTGTCGGGTAGTGTAAAAATCACGCGCGTTTCAGACGACGGCAAAGAAAAGATCATCAGCATTCACCGCGCCGGTGAGATTTTTGGCGAGCTGTGCTTTTGCGAAGTGGATGACCGCCGTAGTGATCAAGCTGTGGCAATGGAGTCCACACGTGTCTTGGCCATTCGGGTTCATGACTTCCTAGCCATGCTGCGCGATAATCCGAAGGCGCTGTTAGATATGCTTTCGCTTTTCTGCAAACGCCTGTCAGAGGCCCAACAACAAATTGAAACACTTGCCTTTGACAACACAACGCGCCGCTTGGCGCGGGTTCTCATCAAGTCAAGTAGCGATTCTGGGATGGAGCGGCTTCGCCTAACGCACGAAGAACTGGCGCAAATGGTTGGAACTTCGCGTGAAATCATCACAACCATCATGAACCAGTTCCGCGAGGAAGGGCTTATTGACTACCGGCGGAGTGAAGTCAGTCCGCACGTTGAAAAACTCCGCCAGTTCCTTGTCGCCAACTAGTCCAGGGGCAGCCAGCGGCGCCAGATGATGGCGCGTTGAGCTTGCCCATCAGCGGACAGGTCCCCGCTTTGCTACAACCCACTATCAACACATTCCTGTAGAATCCATCCCTCGCGCACCGACGGGGACCTGCGCCTTCCCCATTGCTGGGGACGTACACGGTAAAACCTGCCGCTGATCTCCAAGACATCAGCTTTGACGCCGGCTGGCAACTCACCGAGCCAGTCCCGTGGGGATGGGTTTTCAGTTGGTCTGGCGTACACTTTTGCTGGCAGCACGATTTTGACTTGGAACAGAGGACGTATAGGGGCTGTCGGCGGTGCTGACCGATGCCAGTACGCCTGGGCAGATGCCCGTGCCAACCGATATAGCGCCACAAGACTGCCAATAAACAAAGCCAGGGCCAGCAAGACCACCCCGACACCGATCAAGCGGGTGGTCAGTGGCGGCGGCAAAGGGAATGGCGCATTTACTTCTCTCACAGAGTCAGTTTTCGCAGGTACATCCTTCTCCACTGTGTCAGTGGCAGCAGGTGGGCTGTCAGAAGCAGCATGAACGGAAGCAGGCCTCTCGGTGAATACCGTCGGCGGTGGATCGGTTGCCGGCATGGCAGCTACCACCTGCTCTAATTCCGACCAGAAGGCCGCTACGCTGGGATAGCGATCGGTAACATTCGTAGCTGTGGCTCGTTGAAGAACCTGCAATAGTGCATCAGCCCAAAGTTGGGTAGCAGCTACTCTCGGAGGCAGCGCCTGGATAGGTGTCTGACCGGCAAGGAAAGGGTCGCCGGTCAGCGTGGCATAGAATGTCCTGGCCAGTGCATATACGTCGGCGGCGGCTGAAAGGGGGATATCACATCGGGTAGGGCTGGAAGCCCCGTACTTCAGTGCGGGGAGGAAAGCCTCTTTAGCAACTTCAGTTGCCATATTACCATTTAAGCGCATAAAATGAATTCATGCCACAGCAAATACTGACCATTGTCTGTCAACTAAATCCCACTGCAGAGCAAATTGTCAAGCTGGACCAAGTTCTGCAGGGCTTCGCTGAGGCTTGTAGATACATCAACAGTACCATTTGCCCCAGCATTACTAACAAGAACCGTATTCAGAAAGAAGTTTACAGAGCAGTACGACAGCAATTCGGCTTAACCGCTAACCTGGCTGTCAGGGCTTGTGCCAGAGTTGCCGCTAACCGCAAGGTGGGAAAGGTTAAGGAATTCAGGGCTACTTCTGTGGATTATGATGCTCGCCTGTTTGACTACAGAGCGAAAGAACAATGCGTTAGTCTCTCCACCCTGGACGGACGGGAACGCATTCCCTTAGTGGTGGGTAACTACCAGATAGAAAAACTCAAGGGCAGGAAGCCTACTTCTGCCGCTCTCTGCAAACGCAAAGATGGTAAGTTTTATATCCACATCCAAGTAAAGGAAGAAGTGGCAGAACCTCAGACTGGACATGGGGTTTTGGGCGTTGACCAGTTGCGCGACAAGCCCCGCCGTTCAGGGCGGGGAAGGATAGCGCGGACAGAGTAGCCGTCCAAACGCAGTTCATAGTATCATCAAGACCATGCTGCGACTCCAAGCCTTCAAGTACGAACTGATACCCAATGGCCAGCAGGAGCGATTGATGCGTCGCTTCGCCGGCTCATGTCGGTTTGTCTATAACAAGGCGCTGGTGCTACAGAAAGAACGGCACGAGAAGGGCGGGAAGAAGTTGGGTTACGCCGGGTTGTGCAGGTTGCTTACCGAGTGGAGGCACAGCGAGAAAACGGCCTGGCTGGCCGATGCCCCAATTCATCCGCTGCAACAGGCGCTCAAAGACTTGGAGCGGGCTTACACCAATTTCTTCGCCGGGCGGGCCAACTTCCCGCAATTCAGGAAGAAAGGCCGGTCAGACAGCTTTCGTTACCCCGACCCAAAAGGGATCAAGCTTGACCAGGCCAACAGCCGTATTTTTCTGCCCAAGCTTGGATGGTTGCGCTACCGCAACAGCCGGGAAGTGCTGGGCACAGTGAAAAACGTCACCGTCAGCCAGTCTTGCGGCAAGTGGTTTGTGTCAATTCAGACCGAACGTGAAGTTGAGACGTCCCGACCAAAGGGAGGCACGGTTGGGATTGATCTGGGTATTGCCCACTTTGCTACGCTTTCGGACGGTACGTTCTTTGCTCCGCTCAACAGCTTCAAGCGGCATGAGGTAGCGTTGCGCAAGGCACAACAATCGCTCTCCCGTAAAGTCAAAGGCAGTAACAACCGAAAGAAGGCGCTAGCCCGCGTCCAGAAGATTCACGTTCGTATTGCCAATGTCCGGCGCGATTTCCTGCACAAGGTCTCGACGGCGATAAGCAAAAACCACGCGGTCGTAGCCATCGAAGACCTGAAGGTGGGCAATATGTCCCGGTCGGCGGCAGGTACGGCCGATGCTCCGGGGAAGAATGTCCATACCAAGTCAGGGCTGAATAAGTCCATCCTTGACCAAGGTTGGTACGGGTTCCGTCGTATGCTGGAGTACAAGCTGTCTTGGAAGGGCGGACGCCTTGTTGCCGTGCCGCCGCAGAACACCAGTCGCACTTGTCCAAGATGCGGCCACGTGTCGGCGGATAACCGCCAGACCCAAGCCCGGTTCGTATGCGTGGCGTGCGGCTATGAGAATAACGCCGACGTTGCTGCTGCAATCAACATCCTTTCCCGCGGGATACAACTATTGCGGGACGAAGGGCAGGACACAGCCAACGCTTTGGTCGGGATGCAGGTGGACTGGCTGCCTGCATCAGCCCGGATGGCCTGTGGATCGAACCGCGTTGGCGGTCGGAAGCAGGAACCCGCCGAAGCGCTGAGCGCCGGGCGCTGAGCGCCGTAGGAATCCCCCGACTTTAGGCGGGGGAGGATGTCAATTAGGCAGGACAGATATTGCGCACACATCGGAAGGAGACCATTGGAATGGGCAGCACTTGAACAGACGAAGAGACCACTACTCCAAGCTGAGGGCGGTACTCCAGCAGAAAGCCAGTCAAGGCACACGCAGTTCCAGGCGTAGATGTCGGGAACTGGTGAAACGGCTATCTGGCAGGGAGAGACGCTTTCAACTATGGGTGAATCATTGCATCTCCAAAGCGATTGTCTCCAGGGCAAAAGCTACCAACAGCGCTATCGCCCTGGAAGACCTGACGGGGATTCGGGAGCGTACTCATCAACCGCCTCGCAATAAGACTGAACGGCGCAGGTCAAATCGTTGGGCGTTCTATCAATTGCGGCAGTTTTTAGAATACAAAGCCATTCGGGCAGGCGTACGAGTATGGGTTGTACCTGCAGCCTATACCTCCCAAACCTGCCACAAGTGCTTGCATATTCATCCTGACCCCGCTCAATCCTATCGCAATGGTAAGCAGTTCAAATGCGGTCATTGCGGGTGGGAAGGGGATGCTGATTTTAACGGTGCTAATGTGATTGCGCTTTTGGGGGCTGTTGTAAACCAGCCTGGAGGTTCGGGCTTGTCTTGTTCTCTTGCAGAACATAACAGGCTCAGGGCTACTGAAAGCCCCTGACTTCAGTCAGGGGAAGTTTACAAACTCTCCGCAAGGAAGCCCGCGATTTCAATCGCGGGAGGAATTGCGGGCGCGCCATGGTGCCACGCACTGCAAGGCTGGCATCAAGGTTGACATGCGGTGATGGCTGTGTATAATGGCGCACTCAGTCGACAATAAAACCATGAAGCTGACCCTGCAAACTCAACTTCGGCCCACGTCAGATCAGGTCGCGGAACTCGAGAAGACGATGCGTGCCTTCAACACGGCGGCTGACTGGCTGGCGGGTGAAGCGTTTGCCAGGAAAACAGCGAACAGGATTGCGCTGCAAAAGCTCTTCTACCAGACTCTGCGGGATCGCTACGGGCTGTCCGCACAGATGGCCGTGCGCTGTATCGCGCAGGTCAGCGAAGCCTATAAGCGCGACAAGTCCAAGCGTCCGCATTTCCGTCCGTTGGCAGCGATCCCATACGACCAGCGGATAATGAGTTTCAAGGGTGCCGACCGGGTGTCGCTGTTGACACTCTCCGGTCGCATCATGGTGCCGTTCGTCATGGGGCGCTACCAAGCCGGGCGATTTACGGCTGCCAAGGGGCAGTGCGACCTCGTGCGTCGCAAGGACGGCAAATGGTTTCTGCTGGTGACGGTTGATCTGCCAGACGGCACGAAGACGCCGCCAACCGATGTTCTGGGCGTCGATTTGGGTGTCGAGAATATCGCCACTGACAGCGATGGGCAGCGCTACTCTGGCGCGCATATTGAGGAATGTCGCCTGCGCCACCACAATCTGCGCCGTAGTCTGCAAAAATCGGCAACCGGCCGGAAACGGCGCGGCCGGCGCCCCAGGAGTATTCGGCGCAAGCTCAAATCCATTGCGGGGCGCGAAGCGCGCTTTCGCCAGGATACCAACCATGTTATCTCCAAAATGCTCGTTGCCAAAGCCAAAGGCACCGGGCGCGGACTGGCCCTGGAGGATCTCAGGGGCATCCGCCACCGGACACGGTTTCGCAAGCAGCAACGGGCCAAGATGGGCGGGTGGGCTTTCCACCAGATTCGCACCTTTGTCGAGTACAAGGCACAGCAGGCAGGGGTTGATGTTGTTCTTGTCGATCCACGCAACACGAGCCGGCAGTGCTCGGTTTGCGGACATGCCGCCAGGGCCAACCGCCCATCGCAATCAGAGTTCCGCTGTGTGGCCTGTGGACACACGGACCACGCTGACGTGAATGCGGCCCGGAACATCCGTTCCAGGGCCAGGGCTGCTGTCAACCAGCCTAAAGTCTCGGAACCGCACCTGGAACTCCAGGCCGCTTAGTACAGGGACAAGCCTCGGCCTTTAGGCTGGGGTAGTTGACCTCTCAAACGAGCTTCTGGGGGTGCATAGCGGGACAACTGGTCGGTGCATCTTCCCCCACCGGTAGTTACCAACTCTTCATCGCTGGCTGCAGAACCGAAGTCAGCCAACTTCAACGTCCGGTGG
>Ga0308393_1000047_pt1 | contig 72353 bp, 52 predicted proteins | sample Hotspr2Sampleee2_FD_202364 | JGI IMG/M metagenome (GOLD analysis project Ga0308393, IMG submission 202364) | Hot spring phototrophic mat microbial communities from Mushroom Spring, Yellowstone National Park, Wyoming, United States - 20050630_ee2 ... | reverse complement strand
GCAACCAGCAACCGCTCGACCCAGTCACGAACGCAGGCATGAAGGGTCGGGTAATCGGTGGCGTGGTCAAGCTGCAAACCAACATCTTCCGGTGCAAGCCCGCCCTCTTCGGTACGCGCCAGCGCCCGGCGCACTTCTGCCGCCAGAACCCCTGACCAGCTATCCGGTGTGCCCTGGACGGGTTTGGGAAGCCGTTCCAACAGGTTGGCAATTTCGTAAACCTTGCGCGATGAAAGCCGTTGGGCGAGCAGTTCCGTTGCCTTGTGCAGAAGGGAAGCCGGCCCGTCATCCCAGCCTGCCCGCCAGGCGTACGTGTTGCCGGAGCGCTTTTCCGCAATGACAGCCAAGGCATTGCGGATGTCCTTGGCCAGCCGCTCGGCGCGGCGTCCAAGCGCCAGTAAGTCACCCAAACTCTCCAAAAGGTGCCCGACGCCAAGCCCAATCGAGAGTGTGGGGCAGGGAATGATGTCAGCGCAGGCCGAAGCCATAGCTGTGGCAAAACAGTTGCGGAGGTCTTCTGCACAGGCCAGGGCTTCGGGCAGCGGCAGAAACGCCAGAACGTCATCGCCGCCGGCATAGACCAGCACGCCCCGGTGTTGTTGTTCGACAATCTGGCGCGCCTGCTGGGCAAATCCGGCCAGCGCGCGGGAAAACGCCCGGTGGTCGTCCGCCGAAGTCAGGCTGCTGATGGCCCGGCCCATGTGGTCTCCATCGGCGACCAGGCAGGCCACGTAGGGATATGGCTCGCCGACCTTCCGAAGCACCGGGCTTACATACTGGCTGCCCCAGATGTTTGGGTAGCCAGGAAGGCCCTGCTCTTCAAAGACCGTTTTCCAGCGGTTGGGGAAAAACACACTGGCGTCAAAGGGAAATGGCGCCGCGCACGGCAGGTCGCGCCGCGATACGCGGGCAAGGCCAATCTCCCTGCAGCCTTCTCTGAGCGCGTCAAGCTCGGTTTTTGCACATTGATCGGCACACGCGATCCAGGAAGCCAGAGCAATGTTGACCACAGATACAAACTGGTCTGGCTCTCCGCCAGCGCGTTTGACAAGGCCGACCGCATCGAGCTGCTCACCGGCCGTAATCCGATACTTGTGAACCAGCGCGGAACTGCGTTGCTCTGGTGGCGCCAGTACGGTTTCCCGTCCCCCGTCCAGGCTTGACTTGGGAACGTTGCCGCGCTGGTAGTGCCAGGCAGAAAAATCGCGGAGCAGCTTGCGGCCGGCAACAGCCTGTTCAAGTTGCCGGCGGGTGGTGGCGTAGTCGCCAAGCGGCAACCAGCTTGCCACGAATTCGAGAAGCGTTTCGATCTGCTCGTTCCACAGGTCATCTGTCAGGTTTGGCGTCAGGAGTTTGGCACACTTGGCTTTGACGGGTGCGGCAAGGTCGTCCCGCCAAAAACGCATGACGGCATCGCGGACGCTGCGCGCCAGAGCTTCCGGGTCAGTCCCGGAAGGCACCTCGGCCAGCAGTTTGTTGGGAATGTTCTGGGGCGGCTGTCCGTTTGGCCGAAGCGGGGCCAGGCAGGGAGCAAGTTCGGGGTCGTTTTTTGCCAGCGCCGGAAAGATGAGCTGGGCGTCGCCGCCCACCAGCGCACGGGCCGCTGCGCGTCCCAGCTCGGAAAGCATGTGGCTTCCGTACCAGAGGTCGCGAGTGCGTCGCGCCTGGGCAATGAAGTCCTGGACGGGGCCAAGCGTCACCAGAAGCAAGTGGGCGGTCATGGCGCTACTACCGTTGTTTGGTGTTTTGCGCGAAGCCAGTCAAAAAACGCCTCGCGCAAACTTTGTTTGCCGGCGAGGGCGGAGAACATGGGTGTGTCGCCCGGAGCAACGATCTGATCAAAGGGGGCGGCACTGTTTGCCACACTGCGCAGGAAGACTTCTCCCGGCGGGTACGCCCGGTTGAGCCACAGGGCACATGGGACAAATTGACCATTGGCAAGCGGCAGGGCTTTGACGATCAGAGGGCTGGCGAGGCGGTCATACTCTTCTTTGTCTCCCTGTTGGCGACGCCAGCGCAGCTCAAAGCCATCCGGCTCGTCATAGCTTCCCCACTGCGCCCATCCTTTTGAAACTGCCCAATGATAGGCAGTCCAAAGCCGGCGCGCGGCCAGACAGGAATCTGATTATGCCGAGGTGGGTGGCTTTGAGTCTTCCCCGTGAGATGCCGCACCTTGTCGGCTTCGGGCCAGTTTGAGATGGATGGGCGATTGCCAGCGCCCGGCTCACGCGCACGTTGTCCTTGCGGGCCATCTGTGCCCTGCCGGAAGAGCTTGAGCCAGTCAAGGGCAGTTGTCCAAGCCTTCTCGGCTTCTGGTACTGCTTTGCCGATGTGAAGCGTAGCGCCGGCCAGCCACGGAACATCTGTCGGGCTTTTGCCCGGTGCAGCAAAGATGTCCCGCCCGAAAAGGCGGGTGAACGCTTCCCTAAGGCCTTTTCCCTGGTCTTCTTCCTTGTCTGGCATTTTGGGAAGCCATTTGTCGTTGTCGGCTGCTTCGATGAGTTTGAGGCTGCCCAGTCCACGGCGCGTACGGCTGCCGTAACCGCCGAAAAGAAGCCAGGCACGCAAGGTCGCCCGGACTTCCGCTTCATAACGCGCCGGGACACGAAGCGTCAGGCGAAACCGTGTTCCGGGCTGGCGGCGGGGGGCAGTTGCCTGACCCTTCTTTTTGTCTTCACGCGCCGGCCAGAGTGCATAGGCCCCGACCGTTGCCTTGGCTTCTTTGGAGTTGTGAAGCTGAATGTTGGCGTCATCAACATCGCCGGCTTGCTCGACGTGAACGCATAGCTCGACCGCCGAGCGGCCGCCGTGCTCGTCAGCAGCCCGCCCCCAGCGTTCACTCTCTTTTGCATACAGCTCCATCGGCGTGCCGTACTGGTGGGCATACAGCGCGCGCCACCAGAACCGCAGGTGCCCGCGTATGGTGGCTGCCCGAATGATGTCAACCGTGTCAACGGTGCGTGTTTGCGGGCTGCCACCCAGGATGGGTGTGACGACCTTGACCCGAAGAACTATCTCGGCGTCAGGTTGTCGCTTGAGTTTAGCCAAAGTAGCGTAGTCCGGAGCCGACCTCTTCATTGTTCCGAGGAGTAGTGCAAAACAATCCAGGAGCGCACAAAGGGACCTTCCTTTGGACCCTGTGTCCAAACTGCATGCGAGATTAAGACGTGATTGTTCGTTGGCTCTTTTGCCAAGATAGCATTACTGCTTGTGGAAGTACACTATGGTTTTACTCAGAGAAAACATCTTTTGCCAAGCTGTCCGCGTTTTTGCACCGAAACCTTCTGCAGGCGCTACCGGTGCAGCGCCGATATGGCGACCTATGATTTTGCGAGGAATAATTGCAGAAGGTTGGTTTGCATCATTCACATGTGGGAGCAAGTCGGTTAGATTTATAAACCGCAACGGCGCCTTGCTGAAGGCGCATGACAAATCCTTGGCTTCTCCCTGCGCACCTTCTGGAGTTTCATCGCCATGCTAGTTGCACGCCCTGCTACCTTGCTTCTAAGTTGTTGTCTGGTAACCAGTTTCCTTGCAATCACGGCATTTTCCCAACAATCGCCAAAGCCACGGGTTGAGAAGCTCCAGGCGGCTGCTCCGTCGCCAGCCAAGGTATCTCGTGAGCAACGCATCCAGGCTTACGAAAAGTTCCTTCAGGCACGGCGCTATCTTGCTCAGGCCGACCCGCTCAATGCTATTGCCGCCCTCAAAGAAGTGTTGGTGCTTGACCCTACGGCTGCCGCAGCCCACGTTGAGTTGGGCAATCTATACCTAGAAGGTCGGAACCTGCGAGATGCTGAATACCACGCCCGCCAGGCTGTGGCGCTCGATCCTGAGGATGCGATGACGCACTGGCTACTGGGACGAGTGTTGTTTTCTCAGTCTGTTGGCGCAGTATTCGACCGGGAAAAGGCACGCGAAGCCGTTACGGCCTTTGAAACCGTTGCCAAACTGGATGCGCTTAATCTCGATGTGTACCGGTTGCTTGGGCGGCTCTACCGCAATTTGAACGACACCGACAATGCTCTGTCTGCCTACGCCAAGCTTATTGGCGCCAATCAAGCAGGGTTAGAAGAGTTTAGTGCGGCTGCTGAGTTGTACTTCCGCAAGCGGCGCTACCGGGATGCCGCTAACATGGCACGCCAAGCCTACATCTTGAGCGGTGAAAACCCTCAGTGGGGCTACCAGCTTTCACAGGCCCTCTTGTATGCCGGACAAACTGCCGAGGCCATTGAGGTACTCAAGGGGCTGGTCGAAGAAAACGGCAACAACCTGCAGCTTATTCTCAGCTATGCTGAAGCTTTGATGCGTGGCGGACGCTATGCCGAAGCCGAGCGGCAGGTGCAGCACATCCTCGCTGAACGCCCCAATCATCTCGAGGCCCTGTCTATTCTGGCGCAAGTGCAACGGCGCAGCGGCCGGCGTGAAGAAGCCGTCAAAACTCTCCGCCAGGCGCTGACCGGCCAAGATGTGACTGAAACCCTTGCGCAGCAATACGCCCTCGCCGAAACCCTCGTCGAGCTTGGCAGGACGGACGAGGCTGTGGCTGCCTATGAGGCCGCGTTGCGCAGTGTCTCCAACCCTGACAACTCGGTAAGCGAGAGCCAGCGCGAGCGGGCAGAACTCATCCTGATGCGGATCGCAGCCGCCTACAAAGCTGCCGGAAAACTCGACCAGGAACTGGCCACTTATGACCGCATGCGCCGGATGCTTGGCAGTGAAAGTACCTTGGCTGAGATATTGCTCATTGAGTCCCTGCGCAACGAGGGGAAGCATGAAGAAGCGCTCAAAGCCGCGCGGGCTGCCCGCCAGCGGTTTCCACGCGAACGGCAGTTTGTGTACCTTGAAGCCCAGTTGCTTTCGCGGTTAGGCCAGGTTGACCAGGCCCTCAAAGAACTGAGCAAAGTTGCCGAGGAAACTGACGATCTCGGCGAAATTGCCCAGATGAAAGCCATTGTGCTCAGCGATGCCAACCGCTTTGAGGATGCTGAACGCCTGGCCCGACAAGCCGTCCGCTACGACGAGAAAAATATTGCCTACCTGGTCACGCTGAGCTCGATTCTAGAGCGGCGCAAACAGTATGCCGAGTCGGAACAACTGCTGCGCACCGCCTTGGCACTTGACCCAGATAACCCAACCGCTCTCAACAACTTAGGCTATTTTCTCGCCGAGCGCAACGAACGTCTGGATGAGGCCCTGACGCTGGTCCAGCGGGCGGTCAACATTGAGCCCACAAACAGCTCCTTTCTCGACAGCCTTGGCTGGGTTTACTTCAAGCAGAACCGCCTCGATCTGGCCCGCCACTATATCGAGCAGGCGCTCAGCTACGATCGGCGCAACGCAACCCTTAACGACCACATGGGAGATGTGCTTGAGCGCCTTGGCGACCTGGAAGGCGCGCGGCGGTACTGGCGAATTGCCCGCAGCCTGTCTACCGATCCAGAAGAAATCAACCGGATTGAAGCCAAGCTGCAGCGCGGGCAAACGGCTGAAACCCAGTAGCAACGCACCCTTGCGGAAACAGCTCGGAAGGTGAGTTACGTCTGGTTTATTGCGTGGCGCTACATCCGCGCACGGCGCCGTGCGGTGCTGTCGGTCGCTGCCAGTCTGGCCGTTCTGGGGCTGACGGTCGGTGTGTGGGCGCTAACCGTCGTTTTGGCTTTCCAAAGCGGGATGGAAGCCGAACTCCAAGACAAAATCTTGGCCGGAACGGCGCATCTCAATGTCTTGCGGCGGGGCGGACGTCCGCTGCCTGACCCGGCCGGCCTCAAAGCACAAATTCAGCAGGTGCCGGGCGTCCGGTCAGTGACGCCGACAACCTACCGGGAAGCGCTGCTGACAAGTGGTTCTCGCGCCACGGCTGGTGTCTTGAAAGCCGTTGACCTTTCTGATCCGCCGGAGACACTTGTCGCTACCCTGTGTCCGGGAACTTACTTGAACGATCTTGCGCCGACGCGCGGCTTAGATGGGCGGCTGCTGGACGGCATGATTTTGGGTAAGCGACTGGCGCAGGAAGCCAGTCTGCACATAGGCGATCTGGTGGAAGTTCTCACGCCGGAAGCCCGAGGTGAGTTATCACCCTTTGGTTGGTTACCAACAACTGCTACCTTTCGCATCGTGGGGTTTTTCGAGTCTGGGCTATATGAGTACGACACGGCCTGGGCGTACATTTCCCTTGAAGCAGCCCAGCGGCTTACGGGTGAGGAAACACCGGTAACAGTCATGCAGGTGATGTTGACAGATGCCCGCCTGTACCGTGAGGTTGGTGCGGCGCTGCAGACACGCCTTGGGTCTGAGTATGTTGTCGAAGACTGGGCCACCCTCAACCGGACGGCCTTTGCTGCGCTCAACCTCCAACGCCTGGCCTTTGCCGTGGTCATTGGGCTGGTCATTCTCGTGGCGGCGCTCAACGTTGTGACAACCCTGATGTTGCTGGTCACAGAAAAGCGCCGCGACATTGCCATCCTGCTGGCGATGGGGGCGACGCCGCGCACGATTCTGCTGGTGTTTCTGGCGCAGGGGCTGGCGCTCGGCCTGCTGGGGGCGCTATGTGGCGGCTTGCTAGGAGCAGCAACGGCTATCCTGTGTGACCGCTATGATCTGATTCAGCTCGACGCACGAATGTACTCGATTCATTCCGTACCCTTTCGCTTTTCTCTGCTGGATACGGGCGTTGTATTGGGCGTTGCCCTAGGTGTGAGTTTGTTAGCCACGCTCTACCCGGCGTGGCGCGCTGCCTCGCTAAACCCGGTGGATGGATTGCGTCATGCGTAGGTTGTGGTACTTCGGTTGGCTGTTACTGGGATGTACTGGCTGGCTGGGCATGAGAGCCCTGGCACAAGTTGCACCATTGTCAGAGGGGTGGCCGGTGCGAGCAATGGCGCTAGCCGGAATACCGGCTTGCGATCCGGCCCTTGTGGCTGCGCTTGATGATCCGCACTGGTACGTCCGCGCCCGCGCCATCCAGACCTTGGGACAGCAACGCTGCGCAGCGGCTGTTCCGTCCCTGCTGGCCCACTTCGACCGCGAGGATTGGGACAATCAGGCGCGCCTGCTTGCGGCGCTAGGGCAGATTGGCGATCCAGCCGGGCTGCCATTGGTGGCTCAGTCCGCAACGGGGCCAGCCGGCACGTTGCGCACCATAGCCTTGGCGGCGCTAAGGGGGTTTGCAGCAGACCAAGTTGCCCCAGTGTTGGCAACCGTGCTTGAACAACCGCTGAATCGTGATGAGAAGCTCATTGTTGCCCGTCAGATTGGTGATTTCCGACTGGCGACGCATGCTACCAAGCTGACGGCCTGGCTAGGGCAGGATGTGGAACTCGATCGTACCATAGCCGTAGCCCAATACCGCGCTGGCGACTGGTCGGCCGGGTTGCGCGTCATCGAAGAATTTGACCATCTCAGTGCCCTGACTCAGTTGCAGCTTCTTGACGATTGGACAAAACGTCCTGATGTACGCGCAGCGGCTACGCTGCGAAAGCTCATGTGCGCGGCTGCACCAGCGCAGCGGCTGGCGGCGGCCCAGGCGTGGGTAGCTTACGGGACACATCTGCCTGTGGCAGAGACCCTGGCGATCTTGCCCGATGTAGAAACTGATGTGCAGGCTGTGCTTGTGGCGGCGCTCAGGGGCTGCCCGGCAGAAGAAACTGTCGCTGCCGTTATCGAACGACTCAAGGCAGAGCCACCGGCGGCCGCCCAGATGGCTTACTTGGCTGTGCTTGAAGCCCTTGACCGAGAAGTGGTGACGGCAGCGCTGCTTGCTGCCCGCCAGGCCCGTCTTCCCTTCGCCGAGCAATTCCTAGAAAAGCTCGGTATTACACCAGAAGCATTGGCTGCTCAGCTAGCCGCGCCGACATTGACTCCGGCCACACGCATCACTTTGGCGCTTCAGCTTGGGCAGCTTGGTGACGCGCGCGCCTTTGACCTTCTTCGCCGGATGCTTCTGTCAGCAGAGGAGGCAACGCGCTGTGCCGCAGCCGAAGCCCTTGGTCGGTTGCAGGATGCGCGAGCAATTGAACCGTTGTTTGAGGCGCTGGATGACGGGTCTCCCCGCGTCCGGCTGGCAGCTCGTGAAGCGCTGGCACGCTTGGGGATGACGCCAGATCACCTAGTAGCTCTGTTAGATGCGCCAAACAGCACCCTACGTAGTGAGGCACTACGGCTTCTTGGAAAGCTTAGGGAAGTTTCGGCCCTGCCGGCTATTGCTGCACGGGCTCAGGAAGCCGGAGAGCCGCTCACAGTACGCTTGGCTGCTGTTGCCGCGCTTGGCCAATTGCGTCATTCGGCGGCTGTACCGGCGCTGGCAAGACTGCTGGCGGCGCGTGAGCCGGCTCTGCGGCTGCACGTCATCAGTGCGCTGGGTGAGATTGGCGACGCGCATGCTGTGGCTGCCTTACTGCCTCTGCTGCGTGACCCAGACCCAGTGGTGGCAGCAAAGGCCGTGACGGCGCTCGCCCGGACGAAATCCGCTTTGGCTGTAACGCCCCTGCTGACGGCGCTTCAGCACCCGGACTGGCGGGTACGTGCTGCCGTAGCGCGCAACCTGGAAGCTTGGGAGGATGCGCGTATTCCGCCGGCTCTGGTGGCAGCTTTGGAAGATGCTTCCGCCCTGGTTCGGTTCTATGCCCGCCAATCCCTGCTAAAACTGGCGGTTGCACCAAATGCGCTGCTTCTGCCAGCCCTTGGGCAGGGACATCCACGCAGTTGGTATGGTGCTTACGCTACGTTGCGAGAGCTGGCGCCTGAAGCTTTACGGGATGAAGTACAGCGTTATCTCAGTGCACATGAGCCAAAAACCCGCGCGCTTGCCGCCGCGCTGTTACGGCGTTACCGCGACCCTTCTACCCTAGAGCTGCTCTGGGAGCGGTTGGATGCTGAAACGCGCTTTCCCGTCCGGTGGTGGCTTGTCCGTGCGCTTGCCGAATTTGGCGAAGCCGCACGGGAAGGGGCAATGAAGCGCGCCCGGTCGAAGGAGGCCCGGTTGCGCGCCGATGCTTTGCGGCTTTTGGGAAGGCTGCCGGTCAACCGGGAAAGTCTGTTGGTGTTGCGGAAAGGTTTAACTGATACAGAAAACCAAGTACGTTCAGCGGCAGTAGAAGCTCTGGGTCGAGTTGGGGACGTATCGGCACTGGCACCACTATTAGCGCGCCAAAGTGGGGCGTTCACCGTAACTCCAGATGAACTGATAGATGCCCTTCTAGCCTGCGGAGAAGCCGGGCGGGCCGTGCTGCGCCAGGCCGTAGCAGGGAGTGAACCGGCCGTTCGGGCGCTACTTCTTCAGCGGCTTGGAGCTGATGGTCAGCCCGACGTGCTGCCCCTATTGTTAGCCGGGCTACATGATGCTTCGCCGCTTGTTCGGCAAGCTGCGCGCCAAGGCTTGGAGCGGCAGTTGGACGAGCGTGCCGCTCAGGCAATAGCGGCTACTTCTGCCACTGTATCCTCAGGGCAGAGAGGACCATAGCAACGTTGGCAAACCACAAGGGTTACTTGGTCAAAACATCGCTTATGTGCTACAAACTACAAAAAGCATAACGCTCTGCCATTGCGCAGTAGCTGCGTTATTACAGCATCGGTTCCGCTTCTGGGGCCACACTTTCCCAAGGGCAGGATGTTCACCATGCCCCGCGTCGGCGGCGTCATTGTTACCCACGGACAACTGGCAACAGAGCTGCTTCACGCAGCAGAAATGATCGTCGGCGACATCTGCCACGTGCGTGCCATCTCGATTGACTGGCACGATGACGTGGAGACGGCGCGGGAAATCATCGAGCGCGCCATTGCGGAAGCCGACCAAGGGAGCGGGGTTCTCATCCTGACTGACCTATTTGGCGGGACGCCAACCAATCTTGTCATGACGTACGGGGGACGGGTGCCAGTGGAAGTTGTCACCGGCGTCAACCTGCCCATGGTCATCAAGCTGGCAACAGCCCCTTCTGAATGTTCGCTTCTAGAGGTTGCCCGTTCTGTAACAGAACAGGGACGAAAAAACATCCACCTGGCAAGCGAGTTGATGCAAACACGAACAACCTGAGTGACACACCACCCGGGCCATCTCGACCGGTCTCGTCCATTGCTTTTCTAGGCATTGTCAAAAGGTCCGCATGCCACTTGAGCGTCTGGTCACGGTGACGAATCCGTTGGGCTTGCATGCGCGCCCTTCGGCACGGCTGGTAACGGTTGTGAATCAGTTCAAGAGTCGTGTCCTTATTCGTCGGGCCGATGACCCAAACTTTGTGGATGCCGGAAGTATCCTGAGCGTCATGCTGCTAGCCGCATCGCAGGGAACACCGCTTATTGTTCGGGTTGAAGGCGAAGATGAAGCCGCTGCGCTGGCTGCTGTTGTGGCGCTGCTTTCCGAAGGCCAGGAATCTTCCCATGTCTTCTAGTCCCCTAACTGACAGCGAACTGCACTTTACAGGACTTGCGGCCTCGCCCGGGATAGGCTTTGGCCATGTCGTGCGCCTTGTGCCGCAGAGCCGTCCACCGCTGTTCATCCACGTGTTACCGCATCGTGTGACGCTGGAAATTGAGCGTGTCAGACGTGCTATGCAGCGCGCGCGAAAACATTTGGAGAACGTCAAGCAGCAATTTCGCGAGCAAGTCGGGCAGAACTCTGCCCACCTGCTTGACCCTTACATTCTCATGCTTGATGACGCGGTTTTGACGCAGACGATTGAGGACAACATCCGACGGCACCGGATCAATGCGGAATGGGCGGTCAAGCAAGCGGTGGAATCCTTGGTGGCCTCTTTTGATCACGTCCAGGATGCTTACCTTTACCAGCGTCGGGATGACATCTGGGATGTCGGGCAACGCCTTCTAAGCATTCTCTCTGGCGAGCCGATGCGGTTGCCGAAGTTAGAAGCCCCTTCTGTACTTTTTGCCGATGACATTTTGCCGACCTTGCTGGCCGAGATTGAGCCGACAAATTTGAGCGGGATCGTAACGCATGCGGGTGGCGTCATGACGCACACGGCAATCATTGCGCGCAGTTTGGGGATTCCGGCCGTGTTCGGTGCTCAAGAAGCCATCAATCATGCGGTTGAAGGCATGGCGTGCATTGTGGATGGCACGCACGGCGAGGTTATCTTGCGTCCCCGGCGGGCTACCCAAACCGTGTATCTGGGGCGACGCGCTGCAGAGCAACGGTGGCGTCGGGATAGCCTGAGCCTGGCGCGGCTGCCGGCCTTGACGCGCGACGGGATAAACTGTCACCTACTGGCAAATGTTGAAATCCAATCCGAGCTTCCTAGCGTTGGGCGCTGCGGAGCCGAAAGCATTGGGCTGTTTCGGTCGGAGTTTATTGTTTCCAACGAAGCTAGCAGTCTACCGGATGAGGAGACGCAGTGTGCAGCCTACCGGGCTGTGATAGCAGCTTCCCCGGACCACACAGCAACTATTCGGACGTTTGATTTCAGCAGCGATACCTTACCTACCGAGACAAGGATCATAGAGCCAAATCCGGCCCTTGGTCTTCAGGGCATTCGGTGGTGGCTAGCCCACGAAACCGTTGCCAGAACCCAGCTCCGTGCCATCGTGCGGGCAGCCGAAGGCTATCATGTGCAAATTCTGTTGCCGCGTGTGACCTGCATCAGCGAGCTACGCACTGCCCGCAAGCTGTTGGCGGCAGTGTGTCATGAGATGGGCGCAACGGAACGTTTAGGCCGTGAAATCAAACTGGGCGCCATGATTGAAACACCGGCTGCAGTCTTTATTGCCGACCGTCTGGCTCGAGAAAGCGATTTTCTCTGCATTGGCAGCAATGACCTTGTGCAATATGTGCTGGCCAGTGACCGCGGCAACGAACGGGTAAGCTACCTGCAGCAACCGTTGCATCCGGCCATCTTGGCAAGCCTAAAGATTGTCCTTGCCGCCGCGCAGGAAGCCGGGAAGCCCCTAACCATGTGTGGTGAGATGGCGGCTGAACCGGTCTGTGCGTTTGCCTTGCTTGGCCTAGGGGTGCGTCGGTTCAGTCTTTCGCCGGCAGCACTGCCGCAGCTCAAGGTTACACTCCGCCAACTGTCGGTGTGCGAGGCCGAGCAGTTCATTGCCCAAGCCCTGACACTTGACACAGCCGGCGCTATTGAGGCGTGTGCGAAAACGTATCTTGACCGAAGTTAGGCTTGCTGCAAGCTCCGAGAAAGGGCTTTCGCCTTGGTTGTAAGAACTCTGCTGCCCACAAGTGTGAATACCGTGGCGTCGGTGGGCAGCGGGATTTTTTGCGTAGGCGATGAGTTCAAGCATTTGTGCAGCGGCTAGACTGTGGTTCGAGGAGTAGGCAAACGGCATGCTTTCCAGTTCGGGTATCGCCACGGGCCAAAACAGCTTGCACCGTATGCCCTACGCGAGAGGTCGTCACCTAGTGATCTTGAGTGGATCACAAGTCTTGCGCCGTGTGTGCTGAGTGCTGAACATTGACAATGCACCTAATTTTCGTCAGAAGTCACTCTGCCCAACGCCCATGCCTTCAGACATGCCACTGTGATTTCCAAAACGCCCTGCACCGCCGATTTTGAAACCCTAGATTTTGATGCCCTTTGCGAGCACTTGGCGCGCGAGACCCGAACGCCTTACGGCCGCGAGCAGGCACTGAACCTGCTGCCGAGCGCTGACCCGGCAGAGGTTCAGTACCGACTTCGGTTGACGACCGAAGCACGTCGCCTACTGGCCGAGCAGGGGGGCTTCGGAATGGGCGAACTCCTGGATGTGCGCCCGCTGTTGGGGCGTCTGCGGCTGGAAAACGCCACATTGACCGTGGATGAAATCCATGCCCTAGCCCGGACAATGGAGGCCGGCTTGCATGCGCGGGCAACGTTGCGTCCGTACCGAGAACAGTTCCCGCGACTTGGTGCAATTGCTGAAAAGATTCCTGATTTCCGGGACACCCTAGCGCATGTGCGGCGCATCGTGGGAGCGGACGGACAAATTGACGAACGAGCCAGCCCTGAGCTGCAACGTTTGCGAAGCGAACAGCAACGACAGCGTGACCGGTTACAGCGCCGCTTAGAACGTCTGCTCCGCGAGCGTGATCTGGAAGGCGTTTTCTCGGATGATGTTGTTACCCAGCGCCACGGCCGGTTTGTTGTTCCGGTGCGAGATGATCACCGTGGGAGAGTAGCTGGCGTCGTTCATGGGATGTCCAGCAGTGGGATGACGGCGTTCGTTGAGCCCCTTGAAGTTATCCCACTCAACAATGAACTCACGCGCCTGCAAGAGCTGGCTGAGGCCGAAATTTTGCGACTTCTTCAGGAAGCCACACAACATCTTCGCGCTCGACATGCTTGTCTGACGGCAACGATCGCAGCCTTGGCCGAGCTTGACCTGGTTACTGCCCAGGCCCGTCTGGCTGAGCGTTTACACGCTGTTGAGCCGAAGGTTTCGGAAACCGGACGGCTAGCGCTGACCGAAGCGCGGCATCCCTTGCTGATGCTAGCCTTTCATGCGCAGGGGCGCGAAGTGGTGCCATTTAGCCTAGCGCTCGACTATGAACGGCGCGCACTGGTCATCAGTGGGGCAAATGCCGGCGGCAAGACGGTCGTTCTCAAGGCGGTCGGTTTGTGCGTGCTGATGGCGCAGTCAGGGTTGCATGTCCCGGCGCAGGCGGCTGAGTTGCCGGTGCTACGGCAAGTGCGCGCTGACATTGGCGATCAGCAGTCACTGGCGACGAATCTTTCAACGTTTTCTTCGCACATAACCAAGCTGGCTGCCATAGTGACCGAATTAGCGCCACCGGCACTGGTACTTCTTGATGAGGTCGGAACAGGCACCGATCCAGACGAAGGCGCTGCCTTGGCACAAGCGCTGATTGAGCACTTTCGGACACACGGAGCGTATGTTCTGGCAACCACCCACTTCAATGCCCTGAAAATCTATGCCAATTCGTCACCGGGCGTGATGAGCGCTGCCGTTGCTTTCAATCTGGAAACCCTGACGCCAACGTACCAACTCCATCTGGATGCCGTTGGCAGCTCGAGTGGTTTGGTCATCGCCCGGCGCCTAGGATTGCCGGAAACCCTGATTGAGCAGGCGCAAAGTTATCTACAGCAACGAGACATCATTCTGACGCAGTACGTTGCCGAACTTGAACGGCGGATAGCCGAAGCGCGTGATGCGGCGGCTGCACTTGATGAAGAGCGCGCCGCACTGGCCAAGCACTACGCACAGCTCGAGCATGAGTTTCTAAAGCGCGATGCGGCCCGGCAGGCCGATGTTGAGAATCGTCTACAACAATTTGCAGCAGCGTTTGAATCCCGCCTGGCATCACTTCTAGAGCGCATCAACGAAGCCGAAACCCGTGAGCGCATGCGCCGGGAAGCTACGCGGCACCTAGAAGCTGCCGTAGCCGATCTCAAAGCAAACAAGCCGTTGGATAAGCCATCGCTGGCAGCCGAAGTTGCAGCTAGGCGTCCGCAGAAGTCAAAGGCCGCACAACAGGCGCTGGTGGCAGAGTCCCTAACGGCGCAGCCGGTCAAAACAGCCGCCGAGCTGCGCCCTGGCGACCGCGTCCGAACATCCTTTGGGACGGTCGGACAGGTTGAAGCAATTTCCGGCGAAGAAGTCACGGTCACAAGCGGAGCCTTGCGCCTGAAAGTGCTGGCGACAACCTTAGCCAAGCTCCCACCGGCAAAATCTAATCCCACCCCGGCATCGTCAGCGCCACCAGCACGGCAACTGCTCTTTGCCATGCATGATGTGACGCCAGAAAGGCAAGTGCCGCCTGAAATCAACCTTATTGGCCTGACAACCGATGAAGCCCTTGATGCCTTGGACCGCTATCTGGACCGCGCCGTGCTTGCTGGACTTACGCGAGTACGTGTCATCCACGGCATCGGTACAGGCGCGTTACGAAAGGCCGTAGAAGCATTCCTGTTGACACATCCGCACGTGGAGAGCTTTGCCCGCGCCGACCGACGACAAGGCGGGGAGGGGGCCACCCTGGTGAATTTGCATCCGTGACAGCGCTGCGTTTGTTTCTGGCGGCTGTGGCATTTTTGACACGCCTGCCCGTCCCAGGGTGGGTGCACCAGCCGGACGACCGAACACTGGCTGCCGCAATGGTGTTTTTTCCGGTGGTCGGGGCATTGTTAGGGGTTAGTCAGGTAGCTGTTGCCCTTGTCATGCACCATGTAGTTTCGCCGGATGCCTTGGCCTTGCTGCTGATTGCCACACCGGCGCTAATCACCGGAGCACTGCACTACGACGGTCTAGCCGACACGGTGGACGCACTGGGCGGTGGCTGGTCGCCAGAACAGCGACTGGCCATCATGAAAGACCCCCACATTGGAACCTTTGGCGTCCTAGTGCTGGTTGTTGCCGTCTTAGCTCAGTTTGTGGCGCTGCGGAGTTTCCAACACGTGGAGTCATTGTGTCGCGCGGTGATTGTTGCGCCATGTCTGGCTCGAATGACGATTGTCTGGTTGGCATGGCAAGAACCTTACGCACGGGCCGAAGGGGGAACGGGACGCTTCATCGAGTTTCTTCGGGGCTGGCAAGTGTCGGGAGCGCTTCTGATAGGCAGCGCAATCGTCCTTGGCGTAGGGGGGTGGTTGGGTAGTTTGCTCTTGGCGTTGGCGGCAGGGCTCGTCATGATGGCGGCCCTTCATTTTCGACGTCGGTTGGGCGGAATCACAGGCGATGCCTTGGGGGCAGTTTGTCAAACGTGTGAAGTCATGGTGTATGGCGTGTGGTCAGCCTTGTGGCCGTAAACTAGTCTGCGGCAGTCGGCAGAGCTGGTGGGCAATCCTGCTGGTACTCATGCTGGCTGCATGTGCGCGCGAACCTTTTCGCGTCCGCCCCACGGTCGATCAGCCAGTCTCCCAAAACCAGGCCGTGACCGCCACAGAGGCCGATTATGTTTTGCAGGCCCGTGCCATTTGGGATGGTAATGAGCTGGTGGATCGCTTTGATGCCAACCATCTGACGGCCGGCATGCTGCCGGTGTATGTCTGGCTTGAAGCGCGGACGGCTATACCGCTTGATCTGAGCACCTTCGAGTTCCGCTTGCGTGATGCAGCAGGGCGAACCTGGCGGCGGTTGTCGGTCGGGCAATCCGAGCAACGGCTGATGAAGGCTTACGGCGTTCGCATCTACAGTGTGGACGGCTACCAGACCTTTCGCCAACGCTATGCTGCCTGGGGCTTTCCAACAGCGGGCAGACTGGCAAGCGGGACGCGGGCAGAAGGCTTTCTCTTTTTCGAGATACCACGCGCTTGGCGTCACTCTCTGACCGGTAGCGACATGTGGCTTGAAGTTAGACGGCGTGGACCAGGCGCGCGCACCGTGACACGCATCGAACTACCGATGTCAAATGTGGTAACGTCTGCGGTGTCAGGGCAATGAGCACTATGAAGTATCTACGAGTCATGGCTTTGGTAGGTCTAGGGTGGTTAGCTACAAGTGGTAGTGCAGGAAAGGCCTACGCGCAGTTTTCAGTCACGGCCAGCGCGCTGACCTTGCGCGGGCAAGTCCTGGATGCTCAGACAAGGCAACCCTTGGCCAATGCCCAGGTCAACGTACGGACAAAGTACGATGACTACCGAACGATGACTGATCCAGAAGGGTACTATACCCTTCAGGTGTCGGCCGGACGGGAGTTGCAGGACTTTGAGTTGATTTTCAGCCATCCAGATTACCGAGAGAAATACTTTCACACAGCATTCCAACCTGTTTTGCGGGACAACCTGACGGCGACGGTCGAACCGCTACGCGCACGGGTCAGATACCAGAAAAACAAGCTTGAACTGCCATGTGGCGACCGCAAGGCGCTGATTACCAAGAGCGGTGATACGCTTTCGTGTACATTTAGCTGCGATGCTTTGCCAAAGTTGACAGTTCGGCTTCCAGCCGGCAATGAAATGAGTGTTGCTGCTGCTGGCGGCTTTTCGCTTAGGATTACGGATGAGAAGGTGGAGTTGCGCGGTGCGGAAAACCAGACGGTGGCTTTGCAGGTGACAGCCGTGATGTTCAAGCGTTGACCACCTGGGAGCGCAGGCATCCGCCTGCCGTGAATTTGGAAACGCAGGATACAGTGGGGTTTCGGCCGGACGGTCCGGCAAGGAGGTGCGTCATGACAGATTACTTCGACCGTTTCAGTGAGTGGCGGCGCAAAATCCAGCGCAAGGCCCAGGAGGTGGACGCGCAGTTAGGTTTGTCAGACGCTATCGAGAAAACTCTCGAAAAGACGGTCGAGCAGACCGAGAAACTGACTGAGGAAGTTTGGCGGGCAACTGGTCAACTATCCTCGACTCTCCAGCATGCAGCCGAAACAGCCCCAAGTGTGGTTCGGGAGGCAGTCCGGGAAGTAGTTGAGACGGTCGAAGAGGTTTCTGAACACCTGCCGGACAGTCATACCGTAACCACTACGGTGTCACAGGTGGTGGAGAAGGTCCGGGAAGAATTTGAGCACTTGGATGATCAACACCACGTGATGGAAAACCTCAAGCAGGCGGCCGAGAAGGTAGCTGACAAAATGGCCGAGGTCGGAGCCGAGACGTTGCGTGCTGCTGGCGAGAAGGCATCTGGGGGCATAGGACGTGCGGAAGAAGCATTTGATGCCCTACAGAATGCAGCCCGGGAGTACTACAGCCGGACCAAAGGAGCTTACGATTTCAGTTCGCGGGTTTTTCATGCAGCGGCAGCTACCCGTACGGGCTACCGCAAGGCACGGGAGTGGGTGGTTGCCAATCCGAGCACATCGGCGCTGGTGGGTCTGTCGCTGCTACTGGGCTTTCGGTTAGGCGCAGCCTTTCCGGGCTTTGACCGTGTGGTGTTAGGGCAGTCGCGGCACTGGTTGTTTCACAGTGGTCTTGCAGCCTATGGGGCCAAACAGCTCGCAGAACGCTACATCCGCTTTGTACGCGAGCAGGAACGGTTGGTAGCTGAAGGCAAGCTGGACGAAGCAGCTCGGGCGCGGGTTGCTTTTCAGCGCAAGGCGGCGCGTTATGTAGGCGCACCGCTGCTAGGGGCTTTCAACGTTGCTCTCGGGACGGCGCTCTGGGCGGAAATCTTCTCACCGGGACGAATTGTGGGCTTTCCGATCAGCATTGTGCTGGGGGGCAATCCGGTGCTGGAGACGGTCTGGCTGTTTGGCAACGGGCTGGTGTGCATCTACACCGGCTATGAACTCGTCATGCTGGCCTTTGAGGATGAAGCTGACGTGCAGCGGATTGTCCGCGCTATTCGCGCGCTGTTGCCGGAAGCCGATAGCTCTCAGGCGGCTTAGTCCCGGCGTCTTGTCCACATGCTAGCGACTTTCCGCGACCGTCTTGCTTCGCCTGAATTTCGCGCAGAACTCAAAAGTGCCACCTTCACATTTTTCATCACCAGCCTGCTGTTTGGCGGCTCGCTGCTGTCGCTAGCACTGGCCTTTCTCGTCCAGTTTCTCTATCTTTACTGGCTTGCCGAAGGGCTCTTTGTTTTGTCGCTGGCGCTAGCCGCCATCGGTGGAGTGTACATTGTGCCCAAGTTGGCCCGCCGCGTCCGCATGGAGCTGGCCCGTCTGGACATCAGCTATGCTCCGACGCAGGAAACGGTCTTTTTTGTTTTGCTGACAGTTGTTGTCGCACTTTCGGCTTTTAACACGGGCAACAATCTGCTGTACCTGATTTTTGCCGTTCTCATCAGCGTCATTGTGGCATCAGGGATTGTCTCGGAAAGCATGTTGCGTGGTCTGACAGTGGGGCTGCGTTTCCCGGAACACATCTATGCCGGGCAGGTTGTTGTGCTGGATGTCAGCGTTGCCAATCAGAAGTATCTTATCCCTTCAATGTCGCTGACGGTGGGGGTGCGGCTGGTACAAAAAGCCGGCCCACGGCCGGCAGACCGTGTTTCAGATACCAAGCGGTGGTGGGGTGGAAAATCGCCGGTCAAGGCTAACGAGGCCAACTTCAACCTAGATAGCCTCGTACACTTTGTCATTGTGGGGCCGCGCACCAAAGTACGACAAAGCATTGAGTACCGCTTCCCGGCACGGGGGCAGTACGAGATTACCGGCTTCACAGTGACGACAAAGTTTCCTTTTGGTTTTCTACAAAAGACGCGCCGCTTTACGGCTTCTGGGACGATAGTAGTGTATCCGGCAGTGGAGGCTGCTGTCTCTGTCCCAAAGGCGCTTTCGGAGGCGTTGGGAGCACGGGAGACGAACCGGCGTGGCCTGGGAACAGACCTCTATGCCATTCGGGAGTATCGCGATGGTGACCGGCGGCGCGATATTGACTGGAAAGCCACGGCAAAAACGCGCCGGCTGATGGTGCGTGACCGCATGCGTGAGGATGAGCGACGGGTGACGGTGCGGTTTGACCCACGTCCAGGGCGTGATTTGAGTGAGTCTGAGCTGGCGGCCTTTGAAACAGGCGTAACCCAGGCAGCTTCGCTGCTAAGCAAGCTGGTCAAATCTGGCGTGTTGGTACGATTGGTAACACCGGAAACCGCTACTGAGTTTGGCAATACGCCACGTCACCTGCACGATATGCTACGTGTCCTAGCTGTCATTGAGCCCCGACAGAAGGCGTCGGCAAATGGGTCTGCACCGCCCCTTCCGGCGCGGGAGTCGGCGCCAGAAGTGGTGTTTGCCTGGAATGGTGTTCGGCCTGAGGGTAACGTCCTGGCGCACGTTGCCTTTGACGATGTGCGGCCGCAGGGAGGTTTGAAACCCAAAGACGAAGCAAGACAAGCCTGAGAGTTTGGTGATGATTATCTGTGCCAACTGTGGGCAAGTGAATGAAACTGCTGCCAGTCGGTGCCTACGCTGTGGGGCTTCGCGCTTCGAGTATCCCAGTTACCTTGGCACGGCTGGAGGGGTGTCAGCTGAGGCCGGCCCGGTGACGGGTTCTACGTCTCTGCCGCCGAAGCCGACACCACCGCCATATGGACAGGCGCCTCCGCCGGGACCTTCGCCGCCGCCACCGTACCAGTATGCTACGCCATACTCGCACACCCATTGGCCGCTGCCTCCGGCTGGTTTGCCGGCTGCACCGTCGGCGCAGTGGCCGGGTGTTGTTGGTGGTTTTGTGTGTCCTTACTGCCGGACGACCTTGCCGCCGCGCATCACCTATCGTACTTCACCTGCGGGGTGGGTCATTCTCGTCCTGTTGCTGTTGTTGTGCTGGCCGCTGTTTTGGGTTGGTTTTTTCTTTCAGGAAGAACGTCTCCAATGCCGTCACTGCGGTCGGCGGTTGACGTAGCCTGCTGAAAAAACCATTTGCACTGGCGCGACGCACTGCGTAATGTCTCGCCGTTATGTAAGCCAGACACGGATGCTGCGGCTGGTTTAGCTGGGCGAAGCCCGGGAAGGGGGTGGACTGCGATGAAGATCATTCGGGAACCACACGAAATGCAGCAGACGGCGCTGACCTTGCGGGACAAGGCTATTCGCATTGGTCTTGTGCCGACAATGGGTGCTTTCCACGATGGTCACGTTTCCCTGATGCGGCGTGCCAAGCAGGAAAATGATGTGTGTGTGGTGTCACTCTTTGTCAATCCGCTGCAATTCAACGACCCGGCGGATTTTGAGCGCTATCCGCGCCAAGAAGAAGCCGATTTGGAGATTGCCCGTGCGGTTGGTGTGGACATTCTGTTTATGCCGAGTGTGGCTGCTATGTACCCGCCCGATGCACAGACCTTTGTGGAGGTAACACGGGTTTCGCAGCCTTTATGTGGGCGTTATCGTCCTGGGCACTTTCGCGGCGTGGCAACAGTGGTAGCGAAGCTGCTGATGATTACCTTGCCGCGCCGCGTCTATTTTGGCCTGAAGGACTATCAGCAGTGCCGCGTGGTGGCACAGATGGCGCGGGACCTTTACTTTCCGCCGGATTTGGTCTTTTGCCCGACTGTACGGGAAGCTGACGGGCTGGCGATGAGTTCGCGCAATGCCCTGCTTTCGCCGGAAGAGCGCCGGGCGGCCGTCATCTTGCCTCGGTCATTGGAGTTGGCCCAGAAGCTGTTTGCGGCAGGAGAAACCAATCCGGTGGTGATTCGGGAGCGCGTGCATGAGCACCTTTTGACAGAGCCACTGGCCAAGGTTGAGTACGTTGAGGTTGTAGATGCTCAGACGCTTGAACCTATCACGGAGATTACCCAGCCGGCGCTTGTGGCCATTGCAGCGCACTTTGGCCGGACGCGCCTTATTGATAGCGTGGTACTGACGCCGCCCCGTCCTGAACCGGAGTCGCCGGTGCCGGATCCGCTGGACATTTCGGACGTGCCCGCCCGGGCCAGGTAGTCATCATGGAGGAAACCACCATGTCAACTAGCTTTCTGCAGCGGGCTAGGGCGGTCGGGGGACTGCTGCTTGTGCTGACGGCTGGTGTGGGTGCTCACGATGTTGGCCGTCAGAAAGCTGAGCACGCGGTGGAGAAAACGGTCGTCAACAGCCAGACGGGTTATGCCCAGCTTCTGGGTCCGCACAAATTTCAGTTGCACTGGATAAGCTTTTTTGATCGGAGAAAGTTTGGCGACCTCACGGTGACAGACCGGCAGGGGTTGCTCGTGATACATGGGGTGCAGCGAGACCATCAAACTGGAGATTTCGTCGAGCTGGATGGCATTGTGACGCGCGTTGAGGACCGGACATTTGACTTTCGGGGGAGGATTGTCACGCGCGTGAGCCACATCAACGGTGGCGAGCCATGCCTGCGCGAAGGCGATATGACGTTTGCCATCAAGGGGAAGCGGCGTTTCTGGCGGCTGCAACAGATGCAGAACCCCTGTAATGAAGTCGTCGATTACATAGATATTTTCTTGCGCTGATTGCTGGGAGCGCGGGCATCCTGCCCGCAGATGAGTTGAGAGCGCGGGCATCCTGCCCGCATTTTGGCCGGACAGTCCGGCAGGGAGGTGCGTCATGACGGATTACTTCGACCGTTTCAGTGAGTGGCGACGCAAAATCCAGCGCAAGGCCGAGGAAGTGGATGCGCAGTTGGGACTGTCGGAGGCCATCGGGAAAACCGTCGAGAAGACGGTAGAGCAGACCGAAAAGCTGACCGAGGAAGTCCGGCGGGCGACCGGACAGCTTTCGGCGAGCTTTCAGCGGGCGGCCGAAAACGCGCCGGAAGTCGTCAGTGAAGTGGTGCAGGAAGTGGTTCATGCCGTCGAGGAAGCTTCGGAGCGGTTGCCCGATGCACAGACCGTGACAGACACCATGGCACGGGTGGTGGAGACGGTACGCGACGAGTTCAGGAACCTCGATGAAAAGCACCACGTGACGGAAAACCTCAAACAGGCGGCAGAAAAGGTGGCCGACAAGGTGACCGAAGTCGGGGCGGAGACCCTGCGTACCGGTGGCGAGAAGGCCTCCGAGGTGGTGGATCGGGCCGGTGAAGCGTTTGATGCCGTGCGGGAGACGGCGCACAAGTACTACAGCCGGGCGGAAGAAGCCTACAACTTTGGTTCGCGCGTGTTTCACGCGACGGTCGAAACCCGCGATGGCTACCGCAAGGCGCGGGAGTGGGTTGTGGCGAATCCGGGTACGTCGGCCCTGATGGGGCTGTCCCTGCTGTTGGGCTTCCGGTTGGGCGCGGCCTTTCCGGGTCTCGACCGGGTGGTGGTGGGGCAGTCACGGCACTGGCTGTTTCACAGCGGACTTGCTGCCTACGGGGCGAAGCAACTGGCGGAACGCTACATGCGCTTTCTGCGCGAGCAGGAACGGCTGGTGGCTGAAGGCAGGCTGGATGAAGCCGCTCAGGCGCGGGTCGCCTTTCAGCGGAAGGCCGCGCGCTACGTGGGCGCGCCGTTGCTGGGGGCGTTCAACGTCGCCCTGGGGACGGCGCTCTGGGCGGAAATCTTTTCACCGGGACGGATCGTGGGATTTCCAATCAGCATCGTGCTGGGGGGCAATCCGGTTCTGGAAACGGTCTGGCTGTTTGGCAACGGGCTGGTGTGCATTTACACCGGCTATGAACTCGTCATGCTGGCCTTTGAGGATGAAGCCGACGTGCAGCGGGTCGTCCGCGCCATTCGCGCGCTGCTGCCGGAAGCCGACAGCTCGCAGGCGGCCTGAATCCGACGCCTTTGGATTCACATGCTGGCAACTTTCCGCGAGCGCCTCGCTTCGCCTGAATTTCGCGCGGAACTCAAAAGCGCGACCATCGCATTTGTCATCACCAGCCTGCTGTTTGGCAGCTCGCTGCTGTGCCTGGTGCTGGGCTTCCTAATCCAGCTCCTGCCTGCTTATAACGTTGACCTGCTGGCCGAGGTGCTTTTTGCCCTGTCGCTGGGGCTGGCTGCCATTGCCGGGGTGTACGTCATTCCCAGGCTGGCCCGCCGCGTCCGTATGGACATCAGCTATGCCCCGACGCAGGAAACCGCCTTTTTCGTACTGCTGACGGTGGTTGTGGCGCTATCGGCCTTCAACACCGGCAACAATCTGCTGTACCTGATTTTTGCCATTCTCATCAGCGTCATCGTGGCGTCGGGGATTGTCTCCGAAAGCATGTTGCGTGGGTTGACGGTGGGTTTGCGCTTCCCGGAGCACATCCACGCCGGGCAGGCGGCGGTACTGGAAGTGAGCGTGGCCAATCAGAAACACCTTGTGCCTTCGATGTCGTTGACCGTGGGCGTCCGGGTGTCGCAAAAGGCCGGCCCACGTCTGCCCGCCCGGGACACGGTCAAACGGTGGTGGACGTGGCGCGGGAAGTCGCCAAACAAGCCGCAGAACAGTTCGCCGGCGGACACGACAAAAATGGACAATCTCGTGCACTTCGTCATCGTCGGGCCGCGCGCCAGAGTACGCCAGACCATCGAGCACCGGTTTCCGGCGCGTGGTCAGTACAACATCACGGGTTTCACGGTGACGACGAAGTTTCCCTTTGGCTTTCTGCAGAAGACGCGCCGTTTTGCAGCTTCCGGGACGATTGTGGTGTATCCGGCGGTGGATGCAGCGGTTTCCGTACCAAAGGCACTGTCGGAGGCGCTGGGGGCGCGGGAGACGAACCGGCGCGGCCTGGGGGCGGACCTCTACGCCATCCGGCAGTACCGCGATGGCGACCGGCGGCGCGACATTGACTGGAAGGCCACGGCGAAAACGCGCCGGCTTATGGTGCGTGACCGTCTGCGGGAGGATGAGCGCCGGGTGACGGTGCGGTTTGACCCGCGTCCGGCGCGTGATTTGAGCGATGCCGAGTTGGCGGCCTTTGAAACCGGCGTGACCTATGCGGCGTCGCTGCTGAACCGGTTGGTCAAGTCCGGGGTGCTGGTGCGGCTGGTGACACCGGAGGCGGCCACCGAGTTTGGCAACACGCCACGTCACCTGCACGACATGCTGCGGATACTGGCGGTGGTCGAGCCACGGCGGGAAGTCTCCGCGACCGGAAGTGCGCCGAACCTGCCGACGCGGGAGCCAGCGCCGGAGGTGGTGTTTGCGTGGAACGGCCTGCCGGCCGGCGGGCCGGTTCTGGCGCGTATCAGCTTCGATGACCTGCCGCTGGCGGATGACCTGAAGCCGGAAGATAAGGCGAAAAAAGACGTGTAAGGCCACGTCCGGGGAGCAGCCATGATTGTCTGTGTCAACTGTGGACAGGTGAATGAAACGGCTGCCAGCCGGTGTCTGCGCTGCGGGGCTTCGATCTTTGAGTATCCCAGTTACCTGGGTTCGGCTGGGGTTGCGCCGTCCGGTCCGCCGCCAGCTCCGCCCCCGCCGTCAGTGCCACCGCCGAAGCCTGCACCACCGCCACACAAACAGCCGCTGCCGCCGCCATACGGTTCGCCATACGGTGCATCGCAAACGGCGGCTCCGCCGCCAATGCCGTTGCCGCCGCCGGTGTCTCCGCCGTTGGCACATCCGCTGCCGGTTCAGCCCGTGGTGGTGGTTGGGGGCTTTGTGTGCCCCTATTGCCGGACAAACCTGCCACCGCGTCTCACCTCCCACGTTTCGCCTGCCGGATGGGTCATCCTCGTCCTGCTGCTGCTGTTGTGCTGGCCGCTGTTCTGGGTTGGTTTTTTCTTTCGGGAAGAGGTCTGCCGGTGCCGCAACTGTGGCCGGCAGGTGGCTTGAGCTGCCGAAAAAACCATTTGCGCCGGTGCAACGCGCTCGTAATGTCTCGCCATCATGCTGGCCGGATGCCGATGATCACTGGTTTTGCCGGTGACGCCTGAAGCTTGTGGAGAGGGGACTGCGATGAAGATCATTCGGGAACCACACGAAATGCAGCAGACGGCGCTGACGTTGCGGGACAAAGCCATTCGCATCGGGCTGGTGCCGACCATGGGTGCTTTCCACGATGGCCACGTTTCCCTGATGCGGCGCGCCAAGCAGGAAAATGACGTGTGCGTGGTGTCGCTTTTCGTCAATCCGCTGCAATTCAACGACCCTTCGGATTTCGAGCGGTATCCGCGCGATGAAGCGGCTGACCTGGAGATTGCCCGCACGGTTGGCGTGGACATTCTGTTCATGCCGAGTGCGGCGGCGATGTATCCGCCCGACGCACAGACCTTTGTGGAGGTGACGCGGGTTTCGCAACCGCTGTGTGGTCGGCATCGTCCCGGACACTTTCGCGGCGTGGCGACGGTCGTGGCGAAGCTGTTGATGATTACGCTGCCGCGCCGGGTCTATTTTGGTCTGAAGGACTATCAGCAGTGCCGCGTGGTGGCGCAGATGGCGCGTGACCTGTACTTTCCGCCGGATTTGGTCTTTTGCCCGACGGTACGGGAAGCCGACGGGCTGGCGATGAGTTCGCGCAACGCCCGGCTTTCGCCGGAAGAGCGGCGCGCGGCCGTGGTGTTGCCCCGGTCGCTGGAGTTGGCGCAGGAACTGTTTGCGGCGGGGGAAACGAATCCGGCGGTGATTCGGGAGCGGGTGCACGGGCAGCTTATGACGGAGCCGCTGGCCGAGGTGGAGTACGTTGAGGTTGTGGATGCTCAGACGCTGGAACCCATCACGGAGATTACCCAACCGGCGCTGGTGGCCATTGCCGCGCACTTTGGCCGGACGCGCCTTATTGACAGCGTAGTGCTGACGCCGCCCCGTCCTGAACCGGAGTCGCCGGTGCCGGATCCGCTGGACATTTCGGACGTGCCCGCCCGGGCCAGGTAGTCATCATGGAGGAAACCACCATGTCAACTAGCTTTCTGCAGCGGGCTAGGGCGGTCGGGGGACTGCTGCTTGTGCTGACGGCTGGTGTGGGTGCTCACGATGTTGGCCGTCAGAAAGCTGAGCACGCGGTGGAGAAAACGGTCGTCAGCGGGACAACGGTTAGTGGAGTGTACAAATGTTATGACGTTGTCAAAGACCCTCTTTTCGGCTGGGTGGTCACTTGGTAAAAGGCTGCCGACAGCTAGAAAACAACGCAAAGAGCAAATCTTTTTGCAAAAGGTCTGCTAAAGCGCGTCATCAACCATTGGAAAGTTCCTTGATGCTTTACAAGGAACAACGAGAAATGATCATGACGAAGAAAGGAGAAACGACCATGAGAAAATCATCTCTTTTTGTTCTGGTTTTTGGAGCGATGATGCTGGCGATGAGCGCCGCCATCGCGCACGCACAGTCAAACTCTAATCCGGCCACTTCATGTCAGACTGGTGGTGTTACGCCAGGGCCCATCGCTTGTTGGCCGATGAATGATTCGAACGGAAGCACCGTCCTGCAGGAGGTAATCAACGGTAACAATGCGGGACCAGCGAAGTCGCCCGTCGGCGCTGCACAAGCGCCGCAACCGATCGCAGGCCAATTCGGCGGCGCGATCGACTTCGTCAAATTCCCAGGATCAGGGTTAACCGGAGCTGTAGTTACCAACATGAGTGGGGCTTTGCCATCCATCGGACAGGGTGACTTCTCCATTGTTACTTGGATAAAATTCCCGCCTACTTCGGCTCAGGCGCCTCCTACGGGCCCGGGTGGACGACACTACATCCTCAACAAGTACGACGCCCCGCAGAAAAAAGGCTACGCGCTCTACGTCATCCGTCCCTCGGGTAGTAATTCGTCCTATTTAGAGTTTCTATGGGGGGACGGCGGCGGCACCTCGCCCCAAAAGTTGCAATCAAACACGCCGATCACGCCCAATCAGTGGCACTTGGTCGCCGTGACCTTTGCGCGCAACGTCGGCAGCAATTCGCTCGTCGTCACCTTGTACGTGGATGGCGCGCCGAAGGGCACCTATACGAGCACGGCGCCGTGGGGTTCGCTCGTCAACTTCCTCACCATCATGATAGGCTACCAACCGAGTTCGGTCGACGAACCCATCGCCCTCGACGAATTGCAGATTTATAACCGTGCGCTGACAGCGAATGAGATTTCTCAGATATACAATGCTGGTTCAGGCACGCAGCCGTCTTGCGTGCAACCGCCGTCGGGTATGGTCGCGTGGTGGCCGCTGGATGAGACCTCGGGAACAACGGCTGCCGATATTGCAGGATTCCCCAACAACGGAACGCATGTGAATGGTCCGACGCCAGTATCCGGAAAGGTTGCTGGTGCGCTCCGATTCGATGGCGTAAATGACCATGTGCGCGTACCTGACCATGCCGAGCTGAATGTTGGCACTGGCAATTTCACGCTGGATGCGTGGGTGCGCACAGGTTCTTCAGGCCTGATCGTGCTCGTGGACAAGCGAAGTGGTCCCACACCGCAGGGGTACTCGCTCTTCCTCGTCAATGGCCGATTGGGATTCCAGATGGCTAATGGTGTTGGGAGTTCGGTTTGCGCCGCCACCCCTACACCAGGTCGTGCGTGCGTAAACTACGTTGCTCCACCGACGAGCCCAAATGTCGCTGATGGTCAGTGGCACCATGTGGCGGCGGTGGTGGATCGGGCGAACGCAACCAGTGGTGTGCGCCTCTACGTGGACGGTGTCCAGGTGTTTGCCGGTTCGCCACTGACGGGGAATCTGGACAACACAAGCGACCTGTATCTGGGCATGCGAACGCCAGCCCAAAATGGCGGCGGCTTCCTCCCTGGCGATCTTGACGAAGTAGAGCTCATCAAGCGTGCGCTCACGCAGCAAGAGATTCAAGCGATCTTCAATGCCGGCTCTGCGGGCAAGTGCAAATGCGTGCAACCGCCATCGGGTATGGTCGCGTGGTGGCCGCTGGATGAGACCTCGGGAACAACGGCTGCCGATATTGCAGGATTCCCCAACAACGGAACGCATGTGAATGGTCCGACGCCAGTATCCGGAAAGGTTGCTGGTGCGCTCCGATTCGATGGCGTAAATGACCATGTGCGCGTACCTGACCATGCCGAGCTGAATGTTGGCACTGGCAATTTCACGCTGGATGCGTGGGTGCGCACAGGTTCTTCAGGCCTGATCGTGCTCGTGGACAAGCGAAGTGGTCCCACACCGCAGGGGTACTCGCTCTTCCTCGTCAATGGCCGATTGGGATTCCAGATGGCTAATGGTGTTGGGAGTTCGGTTTGCGCCGCCACCCCTACACCAGGTCGTGCGTGCGTAAACTACGTTGCTCCACCGACGAGCCCAAATGTCGCTGATGGTCAGTGGCACCATGTGGCGGCGGTGGTGGATCGGGCGAACGCAACCAGTGGTGTGCGCCTCTACGTGGACGGTGTCCAGGTGTTTGCCGGTTCGCCACTGACGGGGAATCTGGACAACACAAGCGACCTGTATCTGGGCATGCGAACGCCAGCCCAAAATGGCGGCGGCTTCCTCCGTGGCGATCTTGACGAAGTAGAGCTCATCAAGCGTGCGCTCACGCAGCAAGAGATTCAAGCGATCTTCAATGCCGGCTCTGCGGGCAAGTGCAAATGATGGCCCCACAGCGGTTCACCATCGACGCATGGGTCAAACCGAATGGTCCTGGACCGAACAATGACTTCTGGGGGAGCGTCATCGTGCAGAAAGGCCTGCCCATACCAACAGGGCACACCGATCAGTCAGTTTCACTTTGGTGGAGCGCTCAACAGGAGAAGTTCATTTTCGGGTTTGGCAACTCATCCACGGAGCGAATCGTCTCGACCTCAACTTTCCCGGCAGGGCAGTGGTATCACGTCGCGGCGACCTACGACGGCACCACATTCAAGCTCTACGTCAATGGGGTGCTTGAAGGGACGATGGCCCTAACGAAAACCATCGTTTACGACGCCTCAATACCGTGGACCATCGGCTCGACGGCGGCTCCGTTCCGCAACCTCGGTGCCCCGCGCACGTTCAATGGCGTGATCGATGAAGTGGAGTTCTTCAACCGGGCGCTGTCTCAAGCGGAAATTCAAGCCATCTACAACCTCGGGAAGTGCAAATTCAAGAAGGTGTTCAATCCGACACCGTTCAATCCGACGAACTGAAACGGCGGATATGCTCTCTTAGTTCGTCTCAGTCGGAACAGGAACAACACTCCCGTAAGATCATTACGGAGTTTTGGGAAACAACAGATAGTTCACGGCCAAGGGTTTCTCGGTCACTATGCAACCTACTTCCAACAATTAGTGATGCCAGAGAAACCCTTGGTTGTGACAACTGCCACATAGCGTGCAAAACTCAAACGTTAGGAGGTGTCATCATGAAGAGAATAACAGCTACAGCTTTGCATTCCGTGTTTCTCGTAGCTCTTGTTTTCAACACGGGGCATACCCTTGCACAGCAAGAAACATAAGGAAAGCAGCAGATCGAGAAGAGGCAAGTGCTCGTTCAATCAATACCACGTCCGTTGCCAGACATGACAAGAAAGAAAGTGCCAGTTGCTAATGACTCGGGAGAATTACACATCCTCTTTATTTACCGACAAGGAAGTATCTCTTCCGCAGATGTCAAACACGTCGTTGAGGCCGCTAACCTGACAATCAAGACCAAGAGCTCGCCGCCAAGGCTCATGCCGGGTGCTTCAAACATGAGCTTTTTAGAGCAAGTAACGCTCGCAGAATTTGGGGCCATGCTTTCTTTGAATGTTGGTGAGAGCAAAACGGGTAAGAGAAGGAAGGGGCAGGCTGCTGAGAAGGACAGTGGCCATAGCACAGATGATACCGTTAGGGGAACAGATGTGGGGACGATGCGAATGGCCAAGTCCCCGACACTGGGCGAGCTTTTTCGCAAGCATGGTCCTGTGCTGTTTTTTAACGCCAAACAAATAAGCGAAGGCGGGCCGGGACCATGTCCGAGGCCCATCAGTCCGTCGTGTGTAGAAATCGTTAGTCCTCCGCTTGTGCCTTTTTGCATGTGCTTGCTTGATTTAGATATCCCGCGTCTCGGTGAAAGCAGTCGGATGTCGAGTCCAGACACGTCACAGCGGTTGATCGTGATAACCTTCAACCAGACGCCCGAAACCCTAGGAGAATTCAAGCGACTCTTCTGTACCCTGTATCATGGCGATTGCGGTGGCCCCATAGGTAAGCCTACACCACTACCCGAGCCGGTTACCGTACGAACATATGCGCCAGTGAAATGGAATGGGCCAATTGAAGACGAGAGGGCTTTGCGACAAGCCTTGGAGAATAGCGCGCTCGACACGCCGATAAAGTTGGGCGATCAACCGGCCCAAACGATCACCTGTATGCGTCGTGATGCGAAAGGAAACTGTAATTGGTGGCGCATATGCGGCAGTCTCGGCCCCAACGGGGCTTATAGCTGCTACGACATAATGGACCTTGGGCCAGGCATAGGCTGGCAGGTAGTCTGGTAATAAAAATGACAGACAGTAAAGTGAATTACCAAGACAGAAAGGAGGAGATAAGAGATGATTAGTACAATGTCAAAGAAAAGATCTGCAAATCCGTTTTAGTAGTTCTGTGTGCGATGGCAGCGTTGTTTGCCCATGGCGCGCACGAACAATCAAACTCTAATCCGGCCACTTCATGTCAGACTGGTGGTGTTACGCCAGGGCCTATCGCTTGTTGGCCGATGAATGATTCGAACGGAAGCACCGTCCTGCAGGAGGTAATCGGCAGTAACAATGCGGGACCAGCGAGGTCGCCTGTCGGCGCTGCACAAGCGACGCAACCGATCGCAGGCCAATTCGGCGCGATTTCTCTGGCGGACGGATGAGACTGCTTTCATGCATGATGAACTCATCCAAAGTGCCATCCTGCAGAAGCTCATCGTCTTGGCGAGGCCGCTGCGCGCCTGACCCGAAGCTTTGCGGAACAACATCCGGGGATTGAATGGGCAGACATGGTTGCTTTTCGCAACATCGCCGTCCACAAATACTTTGCTGGTGGATTGGAGCATCGTCTGGGTCACGGCGACCGAGGATGTTCCCCTGCTGCGCGGGAAGATCAAAGCCCTGCTCAGCCAGCTTGAAGAAGAGAACCAACCGTGAAAGGAAAGCTTACCCAACGATTCCAGATGACAGAACCCAGCCCATTGCCGCAGAAATGGCGGGTGGTGAGCTGTGGAAGAGCGCGGCAGTATCGGCAACTGGTGCATCCGATGACAAGCCGGCCCGGAGTAAAAAGGAATACACGGTTATCTACAAACGGGGCAAAAACAGTTGGTCAGCCTACGTTCCCGACCTGCCTGGTTGCATCGCAAACGGCAAGACCCGGAAAAAGGACTGCGGAGTTTTTCAGGAAGCTTATTGACCCCTTATTGCCCCTGAGCCTTCACTTTTTGCAATAAACCTGCCAGCGCATTATCTTCAGAAGAAGCGACAGAAAAGCCAGACGCACATTTCAGTGACAGGCGCGGCCCACGGGGCCTGGATGATAGCCCGGATGACACCGGCCGGAGGACAGCAAAGACAGGCCCTGTCCCTCCACGGAGAACAGCCCGCCTGACGCGGGAAAGATATGCCCCAAATTTACGACAACGTCGAGTCACCGCTGGTTGACGGGCTGCGCCGGATCCTCCCGGAAGCCGTCGCGTGCTCGTTCTGCGTTGGCTATCTGAGCCTGCGTGGCTGGGATCAGTTAGCCGATCTCGTCGAGCATCTGAGCGGCTCGGACGAAGATCACGCATGTCGCATCCTCGTGGGCATGCATCGCCCGCCAGACGAAGAGATGCGGCTTTTGCAGGGCATCCATCGCCAGACCGGGGCAACCGGCCAGCCGTCTCTGTTCATTGACGGTCCGACTGCCGCACGCCTCAGACGCCGCATCACCGAGAGCTTCAAAGAACAGCTTGAATTCGGCGTACCTTCCAATGCCGCCGAGCGCACGCTGCAGCAGTTGGCCCGGCAGCTCCGGGAACGAAAAGTCTTCATCAAGGCCTTCCTGCGCTATCCGCTCCACGCCAAGCTGTATCTGGTCAGGCGTGAAGACACCGTCACGCCCCTCATCGGCTTTGTCGGGAGCAGCAACCTCACGCTGGCCGGGCTTTCCCGGCAGGGTGAACTCAACGTGGACGTGGTTGAGCAGGACGCCGCACGCAAACTTCAGGGCTGGTTTGACGAACGATGGAACGATGACTGGGCCGTTGATCTCTCTGCCGAACTGGCCGAGATGATTGACCAGAGCTGGGCGCGCAAAGAACTCGTCCGCCCCTATCTTGTGTACCTCAAGATTGCCTACCACCTATCAGAGGACGCGCGCCAAGGCGAACACGAGTTCAAGATGCCGTCCATGTTTCGCGATGTGCTGCTGGATTTCCAGAAAGCTGCCGTGTCTCTTGCGGCAAAGAAGCTCCATCGTCATGGTGGGGTGTTGCTTGGCGATGTGGTGGGTCTGGGGAAAACACTGATGGCAACTGCCATTGCCCGCTTGATGCAGGAAGACAGCGGCGACAATACGCTGGTCATCTGCCCGCCGAAACTCGCGCCTATGTGGGATCGCTATCTGCAAGAGTACCAGATCGTTGGGCGCGTAATTTCGCTCGGGCGCGTCATCGAAGAGCTACCCCGCCTTCCACGCTACCGGCTGGTCATCATTGACGAAAGCCACAACATGCGCAACCGCGAAGGTGAACGCTACAAAGCCATCCGGGAGTACATTGCGCAGAATGGATCCCGGGTGCTACTGCTCACCGCAACGCCCTACAACAAGCACTACACCGACATCAGCAACCAGCTTCGCCTGTTTCTCGATGAAGACCGGGACCTGCACGTACGCCCGGAACGCTACTTCCAGTGGCTGGCACGGGAACGGGGTGAGACAGAAGCCGACTTTATTGCTCGCTTCCAGACTTCTCCGCACAGCCTGCGGGCATTTGAACAAAGCCTTTTCCCCGAAGACTGGCAGGACCTCATGCGGCTGTTTCTAGTCAGACGCACCCGCCAGTTCATTATCCGGCACTACGCCGAATTTGACGCGGCAAGCGGTCGCCATTACGTCCGGCTCAACGGCCAACCTCACTACTTCCCCTTGCGCCAACCCAAACGGGTTGACTTCACAATTGATGAATCAAACCCAACCGACCAGTATGCCCGACTCTTTCGTGATGAGGTCGTGGAAGTGATCGAAAACTTGGCTCTGCCACGCTACGGATTGGCCAACTATCTCAAGCCCCAAGCTGAGAAAGGTACTTCTGATGAAGAAAAGCGCCTCCTTGCCAACCTCAACCGCGCTGGCAAGCGCCTGATCGGTTTTTGCCGCACCAATCTCTTCAAGCGCCTTGAATCCAGCGGATACAGCTTCCTACGCTCCCTCCAGCGCCATATCGTGCGGAACCTCATCACCCTCCACGCGCTCGAAAAAAACCTGCCCATCCCCATCGGCACGCAAGACGCCGCCATGCTGGACACAGCCGTAAGCGACGCCGACGAAGCAGCGGTGGAAATTTCCGATCCCGACAACGTAGTAGAAGAAGAAGTGGCCGGGGCAGTGGAAACCTCGGCACAAAAAACGTGGGACGAGTACCGAAAGCACGCCGGGGAAATCTACGAAGCTTACCGACGGAATCATCGCCATCGGTTTGCCTGGCTGGGTTCTAGATTTTTTCTCCCCCAACTGGTGGACGACCTGCGCTCCGATACACAGGCTATGCTTCGTATTCTGGAGAGTGCAGGGCAGTGGAATCCTGCAGCAGATACCAAGCTTCATGCGCTCTTGACGCTTCTCAAAAACCACCGCGATGAAAAGGTGCTTATCTTCACGCAATTTGCCGACACTGCGTCGTACCTCTACGAGCAACTTTGCACAAAAGGCGTCGAAGATACCGCCGTGCTGACCAGCCGCGTAGGTGATCCGGTCACGCTGGCCCGCTGCTTTAGTCCTTCTACCAATGGCGGATTGCGCTCTGGCGATCGTGAACTACGTGTTCTCATCGCCACCGATGTGCTTGCCGAGGGTCAGAACCTGCAAGATGCGCATATTGTGGTCAACTACGACCTACCATGGGCGATTGTGCGGCTCATCCAGCGTGCCGGCCGGGTTGACCGTATCGGCCAAAAGCACGATACCATTGTCCTTTACTCTTTCTGGCCCACTGAAGGAATCGAACGCATCATCCGGTTACGCCAGCGGCTTGTTTTTCGGCTCCGGCAGAATCAGGAGGTCATCGGCACTGACGAGTCCTTCTTTGGTGAAGAAGCTGAACAACGCCTGCGCGACCTCTATACGGAAAAAGCTGGCACGCTCGACGACGAAGGAGCTGATGAAGACATTGACCTAGCAAGCCTTGCCTTGCAGGTGTGGAACAGCGCTGCTGCGGAAGACCGAAAAGCTGCTCTCGCCCTCCCGCCGATTATCTCAGCCACGCGCACCCTCTCAGAGGCAGAAGCGAGCACCCACAACCCGCCAGGCGTTGTTACCTATCTACGCTATCCCGATGGCACCGATGCCCTTATTCGCGTAGACAAACAGGGCGAGCTAGTGTCACAGTCGCTTTCGGCTATCTTCCGCACCATTGCCTGTCCGCCAGAAACACCCGGGCTCGAGCGCGCGGAAAATCACCACGCTCTGGTGGCTCGCTGTGTCGAGATCGCCACCGAAGAGCAATCTACGCCGGGCGGTCAACTCGGCAGTCTCCGCAGCGTGCGACGCAAACTTTGGGAGCGACTCAACAAATACCGCCAGCAATTGCAAATACATCCCAATTCAGCCACTCAACTACAACAGCTCAACGCCGTCCTCGATCTGATTTGGCGTTATCCGCTAAAAAGCTCCGCTCAAGAAGCTATCAGCCGCCAGATGCGATTGGGTATTTCAGACTCGGACCTCACCAACCTTCTCACCCGACGCGCTGAAGAGAGGACCCTCTGCGAAATACGAGAAGAAGAACCGACCGAACCTGCTGCGCCCCAAATCATCTGCTCTTTAGGACTGGCTGAGGTCGGAAGAAAGCCATGACCACGCTGGCGCGTATCCATCAAAAGTTGGAAGCCTTCGGGCAATCCCAGGAGCCCGCCATGATAATGCGGCTGTTTTGTGAGGACCTTCGCTGGGGCCGTACGTGCGATGTGACGCCACGCAAACTGCCGTTGGGTGCACCGGTCTTACGCGAGGTGATGGCTACACCCGTAGCCCAGATGAGCGGGTTGCCGGTGTACAGGATTGACTGGCCCGATGACAGACTGCCCGGTGTCACGGCCCGCCGCGCTGTACAAAAAGCGCTCACCCCAACGAGCACCGAGCATTTGACCTGTTACGTCACGCAAAACGGACGCCAGCTTGCCTTCACATGGGCGCGCCGTCGTTCAGATGGGAAAATCGAGCTACGTACCCTGCCCTACGAAGTCGGCTCGCCCGCCCGCACCACCGTCGAGCGGCTGGCAGAGCTGGCCTTCAGCCCCAATGAACTCAAGGCGGGCGAACCACCGATTACCCACGTGACCGATAAGCTCAACGCGGCGTTCAGCGTGGAGGCAGTGACGAAGCAGTTCTACCACGAGGTTGCCAACTGGTACTTCTGGGCATTGGAACACGTGCGCTTTCCCAAGGATGCGCCCAAAACCGACGGCAAAGATCACGTGAGCCTCATCCGCCTGATCACCCGGCTTATCTTTTGCTGGTTTCTGAAAGAAAAGGGTCTCATTCCGGCAAGGCTCTTCGATCCGAAATCGTTACCCACAATGCTCAACGGCTTCGCGCCGAATGAAGCCGCATCTTCTGTCTTCTACAAAGCCATCCTGCAAAATCTTTTCTTTGCCACGCTGAACACGGAGATGGGCAAGCGCGATTGGGCGAAGGATGGGCAGCACTTCATGGCGCACAATCTCTACCGACACAAGGAACTGTTCCGCGATCCGACGACGGCCCTGGAACTGTTCAAAGACATCCCCTTTCTCAACGGCGGTTTGTTCGAGTGCCTCGACCGTATCGAAGGCACGAAGGAGCAACCGCACTACATTCGGATTGATGGTTTCTCCCGTCGCCCAGACAGCCAGCCGGTTGTGCCGGATATGCTCTTCTTCGGCGATGAGCGGGAAGTCGATCTGAGCCATGCCTACGGCGAAGCGCGCTACCGCCGCGCCCGCGTGCGCGGTCTGATCCACACGCTGGCTTCCTACAACTTCACGCTCACCGAAAACACGCCGTTCGATCAGGAAGTAGCGCTTGACCCGGAACTGCTGGGGCAGGTTTTCGAGAACCTGCTGGCAGCCTACAACCCGGAAACCCGTACGACGGCGCGCAAAGCCACCGGCTCCTACTACACCCCGCGTGAGATTGTGGACTACATGGTGGATGAAGCCCTTATTGCCGTCCTGAAAACCAGACTGGAAGCTACATTTCCCGACACCAAAAACGTTGAAGACCGTCTCCGTCATCTTTTCGCGTACAACGACGAACCGCACCAGTTCACGGATGCTGAAGTTGAAGCGCTCATCCACGCCATTGACCATCTGAAGATACTCGATCCGGCGTGCGGGTCCGGCGCGTTCCCCATGGGCATCCTGCACCGGCTGGTGTTTGTTCTCGGCAAGCTCGATCCCAACAATGCGCGCTGGAAAGAGCGCCAGATTGCCAAGGCCCGGGAAATCCCCGATGCCACCGTACGCGAAAAGGTCATTGCCGACATCGAAGCGTCCTTCACGTCCAACGAACTCGACTACGGGCGCAAGCTCTACCTGATTGAAAACTGCATCTACGGCGTGGACATCCAGCCCATCGCCGTACAAATCGCCAAGCTGCGCTTCTTTATCTCGCTGGTGGTGGATCAGCGGGTCAATCCGAAGGCGGAAAACCGGGGCATTCGGGCGCTGCCCAATCTGGAAACGCGCTTTGTGGCGGCCAACACGCTCATTGGCATTGCGCGGCCGCGGCAGCCTGCCTTACGCCATGAAGAGGTCAATACACTGGAGCGCGAACTGGCACAGGTGCGCGCCGCCCACTTCACCGCCAAAACGCCTGCCACCAAGCGCAAATACCGCGAACGCGACGCCGCGTTGCGCGCTGAGATTGCCGAAATACTGAAGACTGACGGCTGGGACGACCAAACCGCCCGCATGCTCGCCGGGTGGGACCCCTACGACCAGAACGCCTCGGCGTCCTTTTTCGATGCAGAGTGGATGTTTGGCATCCGCGACGGCTTTGACATCGTCATTGGCAACCCGCCATACGTACGGCAGGAGGAGATCAAGGAGTTGAAGCCGTTGCTGCAAGCCCAGGGGTATCACTGCTATACCGGCACGGCCGACCTCTATGTGTATTTCTACGAGCGCGCCCTCGATCTTCTTCGCGACGGCGGCATTCTGTCCTTTATTTCCAGCAACAAGTTTTTCCGCTCCGCCTACGGTCAGAAGCTGCGCGAACTTCTCGCCCGCCAGACTCTGCACTGCATCATTGATTTCGGCGATGCGCCGGTCTTCACAGCCATCGCCTATCCGACCATTCTTGTCCTGAGCAAAGCACCAACGGCTGACTCCCAACTCCGCGCTCTGAACTGGCAGCCCGGGCCGCCGGTGGAGGAATTTCCCCATATCTTTCGCACCCACAGCTTTCTGCTTGCCCAACGCGAACTTCGCCCCGACGGCTGGCGACTGGCCTCGCCCGTCAACCTCCGGCTGCTGGACAAACTCCGCGCCGCCGGCACACCGCTGGGTGAATACGTCAACGGGCGGCTCTACTACGGCATCAAGACCGGTCTGAACGAAGCCTTTGTGGTGGACCGCGCCACCCGCGACCGTCTCATCGCCGAACATCCTTCATCCGCCGACGTGCTCAAGCCTTTCCTTCGCGGCCGTGACATCAAACGCTGGCGGGTGGAGTCACAGGACTTGTGGCTCCTTTTTATCCCCTGGCATTTTCCCCTTCATAATGATCCGGCAATTACAGGCGCATCGGCAAAGGCGGAACATGCGTTTCGCGAACGTTACCCCGCAATCTACAAGCACCTCTGGCAGTTCAAAACCGAGTTGTCTGCCCGAAATGTTGCGGAGACAGGTGTCCGCTATGAGTGGTATGCGTTGCAACGATGGGGTGCTGAATACTGGCGGGAATTCGAGCAACCGAAGGTTGTAATTCCAGCCATTGAGAAGACGGTGGCGTATGCGCCTGACCTTGCAGGTCATTACAGTAACGACAAGACGACCATCTGTGTGAGCGAACAGTTCAAATGCCTGCTTGCAATACTGAATTCAAGTCCAATGTGGTGGTTTATTCGTTCTATTGCAGCCACCAAACAGGGCGGATTTTACGAGTTCAAACCGATGTATGTTGGCCAAATCCCTATCCCATCCACCTCACAAGCAGATAAGGCAGCACTGGAGGCATTGGTGGACAGGATTCTGGCGGCAAAACAGGCCAATCCACATGCGGATGTGACGAACCTGGAACGCGAGATTGACGAACACGTCTATCGTCTTTACGGGCTGACGCCGGAGGAGATCAGGATTGTGGAAGAGAGTTTGAAGTAACGACCGTGGGGCGGTCTGTAAACGATGCATGTCCATGCCATGCGATGACGTGGGATCGGACGAATGGCTGGTTACGCCCAACCGTCAACCGCGCTGCACATGGCAACCATCCCTGTACCGCGCCCGTAACCTGCACTCCAACCGCCCCGACCACGATTGAGACAACGCAAAACGACGCGAAAATCGTACCAATGCCCTACGACCCTGCCAGACATCACCGCCGTTCCATCCGCCTGCAAGGGTACGATTACACCCGGCCAGGGGCGTATTTCATCACCATCGTCACGCAGGGGCGGGCGTGTCTGTTCGGCGAGGTGGTGGCGGGTGAGATGCGAATGAACGACGCAGGGCGGATGGTTCAGCAGGTGTGGGATGAATTGGCGTTGTTTTATGAGGGCGTACAGACCGATGCGTTCATTGTGATGCCCAACCATGTGCACGGCATCATCATTTTGACCGGCAACGTACGGGCAACCCCCCGTGGTTGCCCCACAACCCCCCGTGGTTGCCCCAATCCCCAATCGGGGCCTAGGCAGGCACGGGGGCCTGCCCCAACATCGGGATCGGGGCAGGCACGGGGGCCTGCCCCAACATCGGGATCGGGGCAGGCACGGGGGCCTGCCCCAACATCGGGATCGGGGCAGGCACAGGGGCCTGCCCCAACATCGGGATCAGGGCAGGCACAGGGGCCTGCCCCTACCGCCCCAACCGCCCCCACGTTGGGATTGCCGGATGTGGTGCACCGGTTCAAAACCATGACCACCAAACGCTATGCCGACGGGGTACGCGCAAACCAATGGACGCCCTTCCCCGGCCGCCTGTGGCAACGCAACTACTACGAACACATCATCCGTGACGACCAATCATGGCGGCGCATCCGCGAATACATCATGACCAACCCCCTGCGCTGGCATCTGGACCGTGAGGCGTAGGGGCGGTGCCTGAACCGTCGGGCAACCGATCAGCCATCTGTCCCGGCATGTACAGCCGGCGGAACATTTGTGCGGGCGGGACGCCCGCGCTCCCAGGCGCGTCGCGTAGCGACGATTGAATTTAGCCCGGCGTTTCAACGCCGGGAAAACGGTGTCACATCGCCCCGCGTCGCGTAGCGACGCCTGAAGTCCATCGTGGGTTCAAACCCGCGACGGATTTCAACCCCCGGATTGTGTGATGCCCCATGCCCACGCGGGCGGGACGCCCGCGCTCCCAGGGACGCATGCGCTCCCGGCAAGAAAAACATGCACGACATACGCCGGATTCCGCTATGTTTTGCTGTCAAATCGTAAGTTCATACCTTCTGCCAAGGACAGCGTACGAATCTGACTGCCTATGTTTCGCCTGATGCACAAGTCCAAAATTCACCGCGCTACGGTGACCGAAGCCAACCTCAACTACACCGGCAGCCTGACCGTTGACCAAGAGCTGCTCGATGCTGCCGACATTCTCCCGAACGAAAAAGTCTCCGTCGTCAATATCAACACCGGCGCGCGCTTTGAGACTTACGCCATTTCGGGGCCGCGCGGCTCCGGCACCATTTGTCTCAACGGCGCTGCCGCGCGACTTGGTGCACCCGGGGACCTTATCATCATCATCTCCTACGGACTGTTTACCGACGAAGAAGCCCGCCGCCTCAAACCGCGCATCGTCAAGGTAGATGCTAACAATCGCTTGCTGCAGGAAGCGTAGACGCCCTAAAGCGTAGGCGGTTTCGCAAAGCCCGTGTTGCCGGCCCAGCCCTCACCGCTTTTTCAACGCCTTGTTCACGTCTACAACCAACACCTGCTGCGCCGCGCCTTCCACGCCGTCTGGTGGCGCGGCGTTGAGGTGTTCACCGCCGAACCACGCCGGCCGCTGCTCATCTACGCCAACCATCCAGGATGGTGGGACCCCTTACTGGCCTTCTTTGTCGTCCGCCGTACCGGACGCGCCGGCTACATGATGGGCGAAGAAACCACCCTGCGTACCTTCCGGTTTTTTCGCTGGATGGGCGGCTTTTCCGTCAACCGCGCCGACGCCCGCGACGTAGCCCGATCCATCCGCTACGCCAGCGAACGCTTAGCCGATCCTTCAACCGCGATGTGGATTTTCCCTCAGGGCGAAATCGTCCCACCCGACAAACGTCCCCTGACCTTTCTGCCCGGCGTAGCCCACATCCTGCGCCGGACAACCGCATGCATCGCCGTCCCAACCGCCATCCGCTATGAGTTCTACGATCAACCGCGCCCGGAAGCCTTTCTTGATTTCGGCTCCGGCGAGCTGATTTGCGGCGCTGACATCCGTGACATCCCCGCCCTAACCCGTCACCTGCAGGCTCGGCTAACGGAACACATGGACGCCCTGCGCAATGCTCTTTGGGAACGCCGCCGGGAAGGGTTTTCTCTGGCGCTGCGCGGGCGGCGCTCCATCAGCGACCGCTACGCTGCTGTTGTTGCTTGGCTGACTGGAAAAGGCGCCAGATGAACAAATCTTTACCTTGCCCGTACGCCGGAAAACTTGCACCGGCAACACGTCCGTGTCATACAGAAACCGGCTTCAGAAGCCTGATTTCCGTGCCAGCAAGGAGCTAAAGCCGATGTCTGAAGGCGCTTTTCCTATCCGTCGCCCTCGTTGGTGGGTAGCTGCCGTTGGTGGAATGTTTGTCTCGGCTGCGTTGTTTTCCCCCACAGTACGTGCGGTCGGACAGTCCTTTCTAGACGCTTTTCGCCTGCCGCGCGTTGTTGCCATCGGCCTTGATGACCAGCAGATGATGGCTTTGCGAGAGCGTTTCAACCGCATACAGTCCAAGTTTGACCTGCCGGCGCTCGTTGCCGAAAACGTCGAGACGGACCAGCCGGCCGTCAAAGCGGCGCGCGTATCTTCAGCGCTGGAAGCCGGTCGAGTGGCGGGCATGACTATCCGTACGCCGGGCTGGTTGCCGGAAGGCGTCACCGTCCAAGACAGGCGCGCTACCTCCGGCGGCGGGGGCGCACGTTTCAAGGTGGACGTGAACTTTGCCAATCAGGTGCTCGAATTTCTGGAGTTGCACGATGCCCTGCTGCCGGCCTCGCTCAACGGCCAGACCATTGCCTTCCGGCTAGGCGGGCGCGTGGAAACCAGCTTTGCTCGCGGCGACGAACACCGGTTCTTGCTGGTACAGGCACGCCTGCCGGAGGTCAGCCTGCCGGAAGGCATCTCCCTGATGCCCTTTGGCTATGCCTATCTGCGCATGCTGGGCCTTGATGCTGAAGCTGCCTACCGCATTGCTGCCACGACCGACTGGCGCTCGACACTCGTCCTGCCCGTCCCGGCTCGTTTCCACGATTTGCACCACGTCATCGTACGCGGGCAGCCGGGCTTTCTGCTGACGCCCCATGCCGTTGAAGAAACACCACGGCGCAACCGGCGCTGGCAGCCAGTGCGTGCAACAACGCTGGCCTGGACGGAAGGCGATCATGTGTTTGTCCTCAGCGGCAACCTGACCGAACAGGAAGCCTTCGCCATCGCCAGCGCATTGCAGTAAGGGCAAAAGAGCCGGTTTCGGAGCTGGCTGTGACCGCCGGAGGCTGGGTGATCGAAGCGGAAGGTCTGCGCAAGGTATTTGGCCGCAAGGTGGCCGTTGCGGACCTTTCGCTGCACGTAGCCGCCGGCGAGGTGTTCGGGTTTCTCGGCCCAAACGGCGCGGGCAAGACGACGGCGATGAAAATGCTGCTCGGCCTTGTCCATCCGACGGCCGGGCGCGGCTTTATTCTGGGGCATCCCGTCGGCTCACGCGAAGCGCGCCGGTGGGTTGGATTTCTTCCCGAACACTTCCGCTTTCACGACTGGATGACCGGCCGTGAGCTGCTTGACTTTCACGGACGACTGCATGGGCTGCCGGCCGCCGTACGCGCTGAGCGCATCAAGACCCTGCTGGCGGAGGTGGATTTGGCCGATGCCGCTGACCGCCCGGTAGGCACCTATAGCAAGGGCATGCAACAGCGGTTAGGCCTAGCCCAAGCGCTCATCCATCGGCCCAGGGTGGTTTTCCTTGATGAGCCAACGTCTGGGCTTGATCCCATCGGACGCATTCTCGTGCGCGACATCATCCTGCGGTTGCGCCGCGAGGGCGTCACGGTCTTCTTCAACTCACACATCTTGGGCGATGTCGAAGCCGTCTGCGACCGGGTTGTGTTTCTCAAACGCGGCCGGGTGGTTCACGAAACTGCGCTGCGGGAAGGACTCGCGCCGGAATTGCACATGTGCCTTGGTGAAGTATCACCTGAACTTGTCCAGGGGCTGGCGACCTTTGGCCGTGTGCTGCGCACGGCAGAACGTGAAGTCTGGCTGCAACTGGAACAGGAAACTGCTGTGCCGGATATTGTCCGCTGGCTGGTTGAACATGGGGCGGCCGTCTACGGCGTGCGGGTGCAGCGCCCATCGCTTGAATCCCTGTTTTTGGAAACCATGGGGCCGGAAGAGCGCGCTGGCTAGCGTTGGCTTACGTCCATTCGAGTTCGTCGGCGCGGAAAACCGGCCCTTCGACGCATGCCCGGCGATAGTCCGTTGCGCCGTCCTGACCCCTGACGGCAACGACACAACCAAGACAGACGCCAAAGCCACAGGCCATGCGTTCTTCAACCGAGACATAGGTCAGTATGTAGGCCGCAGCCGTCAACGCAGCTACCCGCGCAAGCATCGGTCGAGGCCCACAGGCATACACCACGAACTTCCCGCTGCGTACTTCATCGGCGTGGTCGTGGAGAAACCGCTCAAAAGGCGCGGTGACAAAGCCCTTGACGCCGCGTGAGCCGTCGTTGGTGGCGACATAAACCGGAATACCCAGCGCGGTAAAATCATCCAGCCCGATGAGGTCCACGGTGGAGCGTCCGCCGAGAAACAGGCGCGTGGCTACCTGTTCCCGTTTGAGCTGTTCGGCCAGCGCAAGCAGCGCCGCACTCCCGACGCCGCCGGCAACCAGTAGGGCTTCGCGTCCACCGACGGCCACGGGGGCAATGTCGAACGGTCGCCCTAGCGGAAGCAATCCCTGAAGTGCATCGCCCTCGTGTACGCGCCGCAACGCCTGTGTGCCGCATCCAAAGACCTGATAGATGAACTCAAGCTGGCTACCTCGCCCGATGCGCCGAAGGCGGTAAATTGCCATGGCGCGCCGCCACAAGGGTTCCAGCGCACCGACCGGCTTGAGCATGGCAAACTGTCCCGGCGCAAACGTCAGCGGGGTCTCTGCCCTCAATGTGAGGTGGCCGTAGCTACCAAACGTGCGATGTTTAGTGACGGTGAGCCTGATGTCCTGCACGGCAATCCTCCGGTTTGGAAAAAACAAGCTTTGCCGACAAAAACATGCCGTCGCAACGTGGTCAACCGGAACGTTCGGCGCAGGCAGGATGTACTCCGCGGGCTTGCATCCGAAGGCGCAGCAAGGTAGCTATGGCCGTTCCTGGAATGGGTGTTGACTATGTTGCTTGACCGCCAAACGGTTGATGATCTGCGCGCCCAAGCGGACATCGTGCGCGTGGTTTCAGGCTATGTCACGCTACGCAAGCGCGGCGCGAACTACCTTGCCTGCTGTCCGTTTCACAGCGAAAAAACGCCCAGTTTCAACGTCCATCCCGGCAAGCAGGTGTTCAAATGCTTCGGGTGTGGCATCGGCGGCGACGTGTTCACCTTCGTAATGCGCATGGAAAACGTCAGCTTTGCCGAAGCCGTGCGCATCGTGGCCGAGGTGTGCGGCCTGCCGCTGCCAGAAGCCCGTCCGGCCAAACCAACAGCGCACCAAGAAGGGGCGCATCATGAAGCCGAAGAACGGGAGCGGCTGCTGCATCTGCACGAACTGGCCATGCAGTTTTTCCAGAACCAGCTTGCTGCTCCGGAACACTATGCTGCTCGTGAGTATCTGGCGCAACGCGAGGTGGCATCTTCGACCATAGTGGCACTTGGCCTCGGCTATGCCCCAGACCGCTGGGACGCCCTGCTGACCTTTCTGCGCAGCCATGGCGCAAGCATGACCGACCTTGAACGCAGTGGTCTGGTCACCATGAGGGAAAGCGGCGGTTACTACGACCGTTTCCGGGGGCGGATCATGTTTCCGATTGCCGATTCGCAGGGGCGCATTATCGCCTTTGGAGGACGGACGCTGGGCGACGGCGAGCCAAAGTACCTCAACTCGCCCGAAACGCCGCTCTACGTCAAGGGAAAGCACATGTTTGGGCTACACATAACCAAAGAAGCCATCCGGCGCAGCGGCTTTGCCATTCTGGTGGAAGGCTACATGGACTTTCTGCGCCTGTATCAGGAGGGCATTCACAACGTCGTGGCAACGCTGGGCACGGCGCTGACCGAGGCGCAGGTGCGCCAGTTGCGGCGGTATCTGGAAACACCCAAAGTGGTTGTCAACTTCGACAGTGATCGGGCCGGCCAGGCAGCAACCCGGCGCAGCTTCGAGCTGCTGCTCGAGCATGGTTTTCGCGTCAATGTCATGCAATTGCCGGAAAGCAAGGACCCGGATGAATTCGTACGCACCCACGGCGCCAGCGCCTACCGCGCATGCTTGAAACAGTCACTGCCCCTTGTCGAGTACTTGGCCGACATCGCCGGACAGGAGCACGACCTAGCGCGGCCGGCCGGGCGTGCCCAGGCGGTCAATGCTGTCCTGCCGTATATTGCCAAGCTCAACGATCCTATCGAACGCGATCTGGCAGCAGAACGGCTGGCGGACCGGCTTCAGTTGGACACCGGTATGATTCGTACGGCGTTGCGGCAAGCTGCTCGTGAGCGCCGCGTCGAGCTAGCGGTTGAAACCGTTGAGGTGGCGACCAAGCTGACATTGGCCGAACAGCAGGTCCTTCATGTGTTGCTGGCGCATCCGCCGCTGTGCGAACTGGCGTTTGCTGCACTAGATAGCGAACTGATAAGCACGCTGGCGGGACGGGTATTCTTCTACGCCGTACGAGACGTGTACCGACAGGGCAAGCCGTTTACCTATGCCACACTGGCAGCGGCTGTAGCCCGGTGGCAGCAGGCCGAAGCTAGCGGGGATGCACACGGGCAATTTGATTTCTTTGTGGGGGAAAGCTACGCGCCAACACCGCTGGACCGGGAAATGGAAAACTACCTTGCTGAACTTTTGCTGAGGGCCGAGCCGCCGGCCGACGAAGTGATGTTGGCCAAGTATCGTTCGATACTGGAAGATGGGTTGTTGGTGCTTCAACAGCGGCGGCTGGAGCAACAGAGTGCTGCGATGCACCGGAACGTGCAGAAGGCAGAGGCGTCCAATGCCGATGACCTTGCCCTGCAGTACGTCCATCAACGGTTACAACTCAAGCGAGCGCGCCTGGCGGTGCTACACCATCGGCAAAAACGATCATGAGGAGTGAAATGACCAATCAGCTTGTGACCCAGGTGACGGCTGCCGCCCATGGCAAGGCGTTTTTATCCTATGACGAACTCAACGCCCTACTGCCGCCGGGGATAACGGATGTCGCACTGATTGAGGCACTGCTGACTGCCCTGGAGCGGCGTGGAATCCGGGTTGGGGAAGAACACGAGCGTCCATTGCCGGTCAAAACGCCAGTCCACGGTGCTGAACCGGAAGCGTCGCCGGCGTCGCCGACGGCTTTTTTGGAAGACCCGTTGCGTCCGTACCTTCGGGAAATGGGGCGGATTCCAACCATGTCGGCCGAAGAAGAAGCTGCGGTTGTGGCAAGTATCCGCCGCGCCGAGTTGCGGTTTCGGAAGTTGTTAGCCCGCTTGCCGGCAACAGCCGTCCTACTGGTTGAAAAGGGGGAGGCTTTCACGCAGGGACAGCGCACAGTAGCCCGCTGGTTTGATTTAGCGGGAACATCTGCCGAACCAGAAGCCGGTGAACTAGGAATGTCGCCAGGGGCAGCATCGGCTTCGGAGACTACCCTTAGGGCTGCCTTGGCGGGGGTGCGGCAGGCGCTCGATGCCGTCCAAGAGGAATGGTCGCTGCTGACGGCGGTGAGCGATTTACCGGTGTCAGCAGCCTGGCAGCGCCGCCGCTTGGCGCGGGCGCGGATCATCATGTCCCGAGCCGTACGGTCTGTGCCGCTTTCGCGTGCCGGCTACACGGCCCTGCTTGAGGCGCTAGAGGCCGGACAGCGCGCTAAGGCGACGTGGGTACGAACGGCTGCCGAGCCGGAAGACGTTGCGCGTTCCCTGGCACAGGCGCGGCAGATGTTTGACCGAGCGGCAGCAGCACGGCAATGCCTGGTAGAGGCCAACCTGCGGCTGGTGGTGTCCGTTGCTAAGCACTACACCCATCGGGGGCTCAGCCTGACGGACCTAATTCAGGAAGGTAATCTCGGACTATTGCGCGCTGCCGAGCGGTTTAGTGGACAACGCCAAGAACGGTTTGCTTCCTATGCGACGTGGTGGATTCGCCGTGCTATTGCCCGGGCCCTGAGTGAACAGCCGCGCCTGATCCGATTGCCGGCAGCCATACGCGCTGAACTCGCGCGATTGCTTGAAGCCACACATCGTTTGATGCTGGAGTACCGTCGTGAGCCAAGCCAGAGCGAACTGGCCGAGCACTTGGGAATGCCACTGGAAAGAGTGCAGATGTTGCTCCAGTTGGCGCAGCCGCCGGTAAGCCTGGAAACGCCGGTTGGCGATGAGGAAGAAGCCCAACTGGGAGATTTCATCGCCGATGCCCATGCACCAAATCCACTCGATGACGCAGCACGTGCTCGTCTTCGGGAAGACCTAGATGCCGTGCTTCAATCGCTCAATGCCCGTGAAGAGAAGGTGCTGCGGATGCGTTTTGGGTTGGGCGCAGACGGCAAAGCCTACACGCTTGAGGAAATCGCGCAGTTTTTTGCGCTTCCGCACGAGCGCATCCAGCGCATTGAGGCAGAGGCTCTGCGGAAGCTGCGGCGTCCGGGGCGCAGCCAGCGCCTACGCCAGTTTTTAGATGGGGCTGATACGTCGGCCTGATGCCAGCCAAGCTGCACGAGCGCTATTGCCCTAGCGATTGGTCGTCTGTTGTTTGGCAACAAACTGCCCGTGCAGGCCGTACGGAACAATATCGCGTAGATGAAGCCGCGCCAGTGGCCCACGGGCCACGTGCCGGGCATCGAAAATGGCTAGTCCGCTCGTGCCCCGTTGGGCATCGAACACCATCTGCAAGAGGTAGCCAGCATTTTCCTCAGCAGCGCCCGGCGTGGGCACAAACACCGGCTCGCCGACGTAGCCGCTGGGGGCGAAACTATAGGTCTGGGTTTCGCCGGTATGGGTGTCGTAAGCCAGGACGCCTTGTAGTGGTGCATTGCCGGTTGGCGCATCAGCCATGGCCATAAACGCCCACCGGTGGGGAATACCGACTCGCGCCGGGTGGATACTGGGAAACTCGACGGCGCGTTCCAGTAGGCGTTCTCGGCGGGACGCGCCGGTTTTCAGGTTGATGGTAAAGCGGAAAAGCTGCGAGGCTGCGATCTTTTCAATCTCGACTTGCCGGTACATCGTACCCGGTTCAAGTGAGGGGAAGGTTTCATACGCAATGGAATCCACTGTCAGCACGTCATCTGCAATGTGGGCATTGACGTGGTGAAACACAAAGCAGGCGTCGGTTTCGTAGGTGCGCAGCCGTCCGCCACGGCGCGGAAGCAGATGGACTTTCGTCGGGCGGTCAGGCTGAAAGACGAGACATTCGGCTGGGCCGCGAAAACCAAACCAGTAGGGCAGGGGATTGACCGTGACCGGGTTCTGAAAAAAAACGGCGTAGTCATCGGTCAGGGCAAAGTCATGGATGAAGGCAAAGCCGGGAACTTCCCAGCGGTATTGCGCCGTCACGTTCAGATCGGCATCGAGCGTGTACAGGGCAATGGTCGAAGATAGCCCCGGCTGGATGCCGAAGTTGACCATCTCGCCAGTACGGCGGTCATAGTGGGGGTGCGCTGCAAAGTTGGCATTGCCGGCCAGCGCCCCGCCTAAGTCGTCTTCGCCAATGGTTTCAAGGGTTTGTGGGTCAAGGGCGTAGGGTTTCCCGCCTTCCCACAAAGCCAGCAGTTTTTTGGGCGAGTAGGCTACGTTGGTATTGGCAATGTTTTTGGTCCGAAGATCGAAAGCATTGGCCAGCCAGCCACCCGGCTTTTGCGTGCCAAAGACGCCGCGTTGCAGGAAGCGTCCGGCTTTGGACTCGGCAACGAAGCCGGCCGTGCGGACGTACCGGTTGCGGAACCGAACCCGGCCGTCGCCGGTGAAATCAAAGGCGCAGATCATGCCGTCGCCATCGAACGGATGCTGGACGGACTGTCCGCCGCGTTCGAGCAGTCCGGGCCCGTTGCGGTAGAGCGTTCCGCAGAGATCAGCCGGCAGATTGCCTTCGATGTCGTCAACCCAGTAGTCGCGCTCTTCGGTCAGGGACGTGTAGCCGCGCAGCCAGTCGGCGCGGTTCCAGCGGCGGGTGGTGGGTTGGGGAGCGGGAGCAGCCATGGCACCTTCTTCAGGCGTGGGGTTCGGCCTGGGGGGAAGCCAACGATGCCAGACGTTCGAGTTCGGCGACCGTGCGTTCGAGTTCGTTGGCAAGCGGCAGACACGGCCCGGCAGCAAAGATTTCGACGAGGCGGCGGTAATACCACAGCGTTCCTTCCCGTCCGCCTTCAAACCGCGACCATAGGGCTTCGCCTACTGCCCGGTAGTCGGCCAGAATCGTGCGCGCGTTGTGAACCTTGTCGGCCAACGACACCAGCCGCGACGTGTCTGGTATTGTGCGCAGGTGGGCGAGGTAGGCTTCCTTGCGGGCACGCCAGGGTGGTTTGGGTATCTGGTCGGTGTCGGTGCAGTCATCCACAATGGCTGCCACGTGATTACCAAAGCGGCGGCGGATTTCCTGCCGTATGGCGTCACCGCCTTGGTCTTCCACAGCATCGTGCAGCAGCGCCGCAATGGCTTGGTCTTCTGTGCCACCGTGTTCAAGAACAAGCGCTGATACCGACAGCAGGTGGCTGATGTAAGGGATTTCCGTTCCCTTGCGCTTCTGGTGGCGGTGAAGCTGGTGGGCGAAAACCAGTGCTGCATCATACCGTTCACTAAGCATGGCAGGACTCCGAAATCAGCCGAACCGACAGAGGAACTGGAGCATCCGCTCTGTCCAGGGGGCATTATGCTGCCTGTCCACTAGGTCCGATCGAGAGTGCCGTGTAGATGTCTGCCGGCAGACGTATGATGCGCCCCTCGTGATTGGTCGGCAAGTGTGTCGTTTCACCCGTGGCCAACAGGGTCTTATCGGTAGCACGCCGGATGTCATACCCAAAGACAACCTGCCGTGAGCGCAGCGACAGCAGCCGGGTTATGATGTGGATGTCGTCGTCATAACGGGCTGGCGACAGATAGCGCACCCGCACATCTGCCACAATGAGGCGTAACCCAGCAGCTTCCATCGCGCGGTAGGTGTATCCGCAGGCCCGGCAGTAATCGGTGCGTCCAATTTCCATCCAGACCAGATAGTTGGCGTGATACACCACGCCCATCTGGTCGGTTTCGGCATACCGGACGCGCAGGCATGAAATGACACTGAAAGGCTGAGCCAAATCCGTTGCCATGGTGGGTGGGGTTCAGTGCCGGGTGCTTCCAGCCGCAGAGCCGCCGTTACTGCAACGCGCCGCCGCAGCGCCGCAAGCTGCGGTTCACGTTTATCGCAGCAAAAGTTGAAGGTGTCGAAAGGATAACCCGCCTGCTGGGATGAACGGTGTGGATACCTGACCGTTTTGCCAAGCGGATGTTAGGTGTCCAAAAGACGTGGGCATTGTCTGTGGCTCGCAAAACTCCGGCAAAGCGTTGGCGGCTTCGACGCCAAGCTGGCCACTCAGCAGATCGCCTACAACATAAGGTCAGAGGAGCAATTGGCACAGTGCTGCCGGTCCAGCGGGAAAATCTCCAGCCAAGCAACGGACTTTGACCTAAAAGGCTGTGCCGGCCAGACAGCCGACGAGCGTTCAGACTGTCCGTGCGAGTGCGTCCCACTGAATTGCCGACAGCAGGGGCAAAGGGAGAGCCAAATGCCGGTTGTATAGGGGCCAGAATCTCACGGACAAGGTGAATTCGGAGCAGCAGATCCCGGCAGCCGCAATTCGTAGGGAAAATCATAAGTCTTCCAGTACGTCTCCGGAAACGTTCTGCCCAAGTGGACTTAGCGAGATTGGTAGCGTTCAGCCATCCTGACCCGCACCAGCGCTGCTTCCAGTTCAGCACGAAGACGAGAAAGGTCTTCATCAGGGCGTTCAACTTCGGCTTTTCTCAACGCCAGTTCGGCTTCGCGCAGGCGCGCACGAGCTGCTTCAATATCAATATCTTCGGCAAGTTCAGCCCGCTCGGTTAGGACAGTAACCCGGTTGCCTAGGACTTCTACAAACCCCTGCGCCACGAAAGCTAGGGTTTCTTTGTCGCCCTGCCGATAGGTCAAAAGGCCAGCGACACTGAGTTGCGATATGAGGGGAGCATGGCCGGGAAGAACTCCGATTTCACCGTCTAGGGCGGGCAAAACAACTTCGTCCACCGTCTGAGTGGGGAATGCCCGCTCTGGCGTAACAATGTCGAGTGTAAGAGACATACCCTTGCAACCTACTCTTTGTATGCCAAACTAACCGCTAGCGGCACAATACCAGCCCCTTTTGGGGTTGGAAATGGTTAACTTTGAATAAGGGCGTCCACCGTAGTTGAGAAAAAGCCGCATACGAGTTTTGTGAAACAGGAGAACGTTCATGGCAGTTGAAATCACGGGTAGGTACCTTGGCGCTTTGCGCGTTGAAATGACTCACGGCCCATCTGGGGCAACCTTACAGACTGTGGCTCCAACCGACAACCAAGGGGATGGAAGCTGTTTTTCCCCAACCGATCTTGTAGCAGCAGCACTTGGTTCCTGCATGATGACTCTGATGGGCATCGTTGCGCAGCGTGATGGACTTGACCTTTCCGGGGCTCATTTTCGCATCGTCAAACACATGCAAACCACCTCGCCGCGCCGGGTGGCGTCCTTGCCCATTACCTTTCATCTGCCGGGCCACATTCCGGCTGAGGCCCGTCCTAAGCTGGAACGTGCTGCTCTAACCTGCCCGGTGCACTACAGTCTACATCCTGACATTGAAAGCAAAGTCGAGTTTCTCTACGACCTGTAAGAGTCCCCAAGCCAGCGTTGACATGTTGTGAACAGCAGCGTATGTTGGGGTGGTAAGTGCGGGCGTAGCTCAAGGGTAGAGTACCAGCTTCCCAAGCTGGGTGTTGTGGGTTCGAGTCCCATCGCCCGCTCTTAGGTTCGGGAGCGCCAAAAACCACACGTATCGAACAGACAAAAACGAGGCGGATGAGTTACATCCGCCTCGTTTTGTTTAGGTGCTGGCAGGATACTTGCCGGCTTAGTAGTTGCGGAACAGCGCGTTAGCATCAAGTGTACCATTGCTAACGCACCGGCCATTGAGGGAGGGAATCCGATAGACACTCCTTAGGATGTTGTTCTTGATGGTTAGGCCGCGCGCTGAACGCCGGGCAGCGTAGAGCGCAACCACACCCGTGACGTGCGGGGTTGCCATCGAAGTGCCGCTCAGAGAGCCATACCGGCTTGCCGGTAGCGTAGATTGAATGTTGGAGCCGGGCGCGCCGAGGTCAACACTCGTGCGGCCGTAGTTCGAGAAGGAAGACAGTGCGCCGGTGCTCGTGATGGAAGCCACGGAAATGATGCAGTCGTGGCTGTAGCTGGCCGGATAAGTCGGGCGACGATCGTTGTCGTTGGATTCGTTGCCCGCTGCCGCGACGAAGAGGATGTTGCGCGCCTGGGCGCGGGAGATAGCGTCAAACAGTGCCTGCGAGTAGCCACCGCCGCCCCACGAGTTGTTCGTGGCGACGATGTCCAGCCCGTGCCGCACTTTGAGATCGGTGAAGTAGTCAATGGCGCGGATGGCGTTGGCGGTTGTGCCGCCCTGCGTACCCAAGAACTTGGCTGAGATCATGGTCACACGCCAGTTGACACCCACGACACCGATGCCGTTGTTCCCCACTGCACCAATCGTACCGGCCACGTGCGTGCCGTGGGAGTCAATGTTAGTCGAACCGGAAGCCGGCCCGTCGTATACCGTCCGGTCGTTGTTGACAAAGTCCCAGCCATGCGTGTCATCCACATAGCCGTTGCCGTCGTTGTCGCGGCCGTCCACAGGGTCGAAGGGGTTGACCCAGATGTTGGCCTGAAGGTCCGGGTGGTTGACTTGGATACCTTCGTCAATGACGCCGACGTAGATGTTGCGTGAACCGGTGCCATTCGTCACCGAGGTGGACCACACGGCAGCAGCCTCACTGCCGTACTGATTGCTTGTGCCGCTGCCGGTCTGGTAGCCGTACATGCCCCACAGCGAGCCATTCAGAAACAGCGGGTCGTTGGGTCGCGCAGCCTGAAGCTTGGTGTAAATCCAGTTGGGTTCAACCGACTTGACGGCCCGGTGCCCGCGGAGGATTTCGCACGCTTCTTTGACACTCAAGCCGGGCGGTAGGGTGTCGAGCTCAACCTCACCGGCTGGGCGCTCCATACCATTGCGCAGGGGCGTGCCGGCTTCGAGCAGTTGCCGTTTGTCGGACGAAAGCAGGGTTGTCGTACGGACGGCGCCAATCATGGCGCGTACCTCGGCGCGGCTGCGCTCATCAGCATCTTCATAGTACTGGATGATGACCTGGTTGGCCACGTAACGCGGCTCACCGGCTACGTTGACTGGATACTCATCGCGTCCATCGCCACCTGCCGATGGCGGCAAGGGGCGGCTGATCTGGCTGAAAGTGGTGGCCGTCATACTTCCGGCAAGCAAAAGCGCAAAAGTAAGAGCCAGTGACTTCTTCACGGCGAGGGTTCCTCCGAATAAGAGCAGGGAAAAAATTATTGGTGCGCAGTCTTTTCGGTACTGCCCGCTAAAGCCAAGAGGCAAGTGATGTGCCAAAACGCTTCTGCTTTCTCAGAAGCTATGTTGAGTCTGGCGTTGGGATACTTCGGTCAGGACCAGAGAGCCGGGAGCTGCCTTTCAAAGGCTTTTTCCCTGAAGATACAACCACTTATGGCGCAAAAAGGGCTTGAGAAAAGTAAAGACTTAGGATTACCCTGCGGTTTGTGCAGCCAAACCGTTGTTGCCACTGAAGTGTCAAGGAACTTACTGTCAACTTCCTTGACGGTAAGTGCCTTGACGGCGATGAGACTATCCTGCTTGCCCAATGTCCCATGGTCGTTCTGCCGATGCATCACACTTAGTTCGTCATGAGTGGTTGGTCAGTCGGCTGCAAGTCGAAATTCAAGAGCTTGAGCAGCAAGGTTCCCCGGCAGCGCTTGACCGGCGCTTAGAGCTCGCACGAGCTCTCAACGAAGCACATCGTTTTGACGAAGCAGCACAGGTTCTGGATGCCGTTGCTGCCCGCACTTCTCACCCCGAAGTCCATGCCTTGATCCACATGCAGCGGGCCGACGGTTATCTACGGCAGCACCACATCCCACGCGCCATTCATGAAGCCAATCTGGCGCTGAAGTTGGGGGAGTCCGAGCACCTAGATGCCATAGTGGGGCAGGCAGAGGCCCTTTTGGGGCGCATCTATGCTGCCATTGACGAATACGCCATTGCTCGCGAGCATCTGGAGCGCGGGCTGCGCTTGCTAGAAGCCGTGCATAAGGTGCGGAGCGTAGCTGAATGTCGCTGGCAACTTGCCGTCATTGCCCATCACGAGGGGCGGCTGGCCGAATCGCGTGAAGAAGCGGCGCGCGCGCTTGCTTTGCTTGAAGCCCTGCCGGGAGGGTTGGTCACCCAAGACCCTAACTTGGTTGGGCAGTTGCTTGATCACCAGGCTTTTATGGCCTTTGAGGCAGGTGACCTTGCCACGGCATTAGCACTGCTGGAGCGGGCTTTAGCCCACTGGGCGCAAACCGATGATCGGCTGGCGTTGGGGCGGGTGTATGACCTGATAGCGGATGTTCGCTTGTGTGCCGGCAAATGGCGCGAGGCCGAAGAAGCCCTGGGGCAGGCCATGTCGTTGGTAGCCGACGACCAGGCGGCTGAAAGTCTAGTGCGCCGTACAGCTAGCCGTCTCCGGCTCTGGCAAGGTGATCTAGAGGCTGCCGAGCGCCAGGCCCGGCTCGCTGTGGAACGCGCCCTGGCAGCAGGACGGCCATCTGCTGAAGCGGGAGGCTGGGAAGCCCTGGCCGAGGTGCTTTTGGCACAGGGGCGAGGCGAGGAAGCCTTGGCAATGTTTGAGCAGGCCACACGCATCAATGCCAAGATCAACCGCGTCAATCGTTTGCCGATCAGCCATCTGCACTTAGCGGAAGCCTGTCTGGCCACAGGCGATACTGCTCGCGCAGAAGCCCACATTCGCCGAGCCCGCGAACTGTTCGGAGAGACACCAAGACTTCACTCTTCTGGCTTGCTCTATCGGCTTGAAGGGGAATTGCAGCTTGCTCGGAACAACCCCGGTGAGGCAGTCACAACCTTCACCCAGAGCTTGTCCATGTTTGAAGCCGCAGGTTTTCTCTACGATGCTGCTATAAGCCACATGGGCATTGGGCGTGCCTTTCTTGCACTAGGCAATCCGGGGCGGGCGCGCTTTCACCTTGAGGCTGCCCAGCGCCTTTTCACCGAGCTTGGCGCCCGGCGTGGCGCAGCGCAGGCCGGAAAGTTACTTGCCGAAGCCCAGAGTACGGCACAGGTCGATCGTCCGGTGGTTCCCGCCCCCAGCCGTGATGCCTTACTGATTGAGAGCCTTGTTGCGGCGGCCACGACACCGGATTTGCTGCTGCGCGAGTTGGTTATCCTGCTTCGCGATGAGTTACACGTCAACACAGCTATTTTTGAACAGATGCCCGATGGGTTGCGCCTCCACGCCGGTAGTGCAGCTCCAGCCGAGCGAATGCGCCGAGCCCTGGAAAGTAGCCTGTACGATGAGCGTTCTCTGCCGGAAGATTTGACGGTTCGCGCCTTCAACGATGTTCGGCCTGGGGCTGACCTGACCCCGATGCGGCGATTTTTCCTATGCATAAGCGGTGCCCTTGCGCCCCACGTCGCGACAACCATCGAGGCGCTGGTGCACGTCGTGGAGTTCATCCTGGAAAATCACCGCCTGCGCAACACCATACGGGCTTCCCGCGCCATCACGAGCAGTGAGCCGGTCGCCAGTCGTTTTGCCCACTTGGGCCTGGTGTGCGAATCGCCCGCCATGCTCTCGGTCGTAGAGCGGATCGAGAAAATTCGCTCATCGGATGTGACGGTGCTTATCACCGGTGAATCCGGAGTTGGCAAAGAGCTCGTGGCCCGCGCACTCCATGCGACCAGCCGCCGCCGGGACCGTGTGTTCTTGCCTTTCAACTGTGCTGCCATTCCCGCTGAGTTGGTTGAGAGCCGATTGTTCGGGCACCGCCAGGGGGCCTTTACCGGAGCCAACAAAGACGCCATGGGCATCATTCGGTCAGCCGCCGGAGGGACGCTGTTTCTGGACGAAATTGGGGAGCTGGCGCTACACGTCCAGCCCAAGCTGCTGCGCTTTCTGCAAGAGCGCGAAATCCATCCGGTAGGTGAGGAGAAGCCCATCAAGGTGGATGTCCGGGTCATTGCGGCAACCAACCGCGACTTAGAGGCTGAAGTGGCGCAGGGAAGGTTTCGGGAGGACCTCTTTCATCGTCTCAACGTGGTACGCCTGCATGTTCCGCCCCTGCGGGCACGCCGTGAGGACATTGCTCCACTGATCAGGCACTTTCTGCGCGAATGCAACAAGCGAGAGGGGAAGAACGTTTCACTTTCCGAAGCGGCGCTGGAACGCCTGTGTCAGCTTCCCTGGCCGGGTAATGTGCGGCAGCTCAAAAACGAAGTTGAGCGGGCGGTTGCCCTAGCCGAACCCAATGACATCTTGACGCCCGAACACTTTTCCCCAGAGTTGTGGCGCACGGCGACTGCGCCGGGTGGCACGCACCATACCCCGACGTTGCTATCTGCTAGCCGTCGTGGGACAGGCGAACAGTCCTTTTCGCCCCGCCCGACATTGTCGGCTGCCGTGGAGGCGCTAGAGCGCCAGATGATTGCCGAAGCGCTGGAGCGACATCATGGCAACGTAACCCATGCCGCCCGCGAGCTCGGACTAACCCGGCAGGGGCTGATTCTCAAGCGTCGTCGCTACGGCCTTGAAAAAGAACCCATACGCGGATAATCCCGAAGGCTTTCCAAGCCGTATCTGGGGAGGCTCATGGCGAAGGAAGTCCCCAGCGGCGGACGGTTCCATCTTGCCCGCAGGAAAAGGCATGCACGCCGTCGGGATGTAGAGCTACGTGATGAACCCGTTCGGTGTGACCGGTCAGGCACATGATCTCACAGCCGCTCTCGATGTCCCATAGCCGCACGGTTCGATCGTCGCTGCCGGACAACAGACGCTTGCCATCGGCCGAAATGGCTAGGCTGTTTACATAGTTGCCGTGGCCGATGAAGATTTGGAGCGGTTTGCCGTCTGCAACACGCCACAGCCGAATGGTCGAGTCAAGGTTGACGGAAGCCACATGCTGGCCGTCGGGGGTAAAGACGGCTTGTGCTGATCCATAGGGGATTTGCCCGACATCGAGCCGTTTGATGCGGCGGCGAAATTCGTTTTCGGCAGCCTTGACTTGCTTGAGTTCACCGCCCACCAGCCGCTGTCGGTCGTCGGAAATGGACACGCTCAGGGCATCGTAGGTTGTCTCGTCCGGCGGCAAGTAGAGCAACTGCCGTCCGCTGTGGGTTGCCCACAGATAGATATCGCCGCTGACGGTCATGACAATGATGGATTGACCATCCGGCGCAAAGTTGGCGCAGGCAATTTCGTCAGCATGCTTGGTAAAGCGGCAGACTTCGCGGCCGGTAGCCGCTTCCCAGAGGCGTACGGTTTTGTCCTGCCCGCCGGTGACGATCCATTGTCCGTCGTGTGAGAAGGCCACGGTTGTCACCATCGTGTGCCCAAAGAGACGACGCAACTCACTGCCGCTTTGGGCATCACGCAGGCGAAGGCTGTCATCTGCGCCGCTAAACAACGCCACACGGTTGTCAGGGCTAAGTGCCATGCAGCGTACGGGAAACATGCGCCCGGCGGCAAAGCGGGTGATTTCACGCCCATCCTCGGTGGAGAACATCCCGATGGTTTGGTCGCGCCGTGCTGAGTGGAAAAATCGGCCATCTCGCGAGAAGGCAATGCTGTTTGGGTAGAAGTGCCCGGTGAAAACCGCAATCTCACCGATCTTTTCGGCTACCGGCTTGTTTTCAGGCGCCGGAGTTGGCAGTGTCAAGACAGAGGCAAGGGGAGGGTGAGGTTCAGACCCGTTGCCTGCACCGCTGACCACAGCCGGTGCCGTTTCCACAAGTGGAGAAGTAATGATCTCTAGAGTGGAGGTCAGGTCAAAAAACAATGGGCTGCTTGTTCCTTCAACCGTCAGTACCGAGGATTGATCTGGAGCCGGCAGTGCCGTTGGCTTCTCTCCCAAGATAAACTTTCCCGAAGCATAGCTAAACGAGAGTTCTCGCATAGCTGCCAGCAGTTCCTGAGCCATTTCATCCGCCGTCGGGCGTTTAGCCGGGTCCTTTTCCAAAGCGTGCATGACAACCCGCTCAATCTCAGTTGGAACCATGGGGTTGTAGTTCCGCATAGGCGGCGGCGGGTCGTTGACCTGCATCCACATCACGGCGACAAAGTCGTTGTCCGGCGACTCAAACGGCAGCCTTCCCGTCAGCATCTGGTACATCATGATGCCCACGCTATAAACGTCGGCTTTACCATCGTAGGGCTTGTTGCGCAGACGTTCCGGCGACATGTATTCCGGTGTCCCCATAAGAATGCCGGTCGCCGTCAGATGGCGCCGGACAAGTTCTTTCGGTGGGCGCGCCAGCTTGGCAATACCAAAGTCAAGTACCTTGATAACTTCGCCGCGCCGGGTGCGGTGGAGAAAAATGTTGTCCGGCTTGATGTCGCGGTGAACGATGCCTGAAGCGTGGGCTTCACTGAGCACATCGCAGACCGGGAGGATAATCTCTGCACAGCGTTCAAACGGAAGGACAAACCGTTCCTGGAGTTCGTCGCTCAGTGACCGGCCATCGAGCAACTCCATAACCAAGTAGGCGTGGCCATCCTGAGTGATGCTGAAATCCAGGACAGCAACTGCATTCGGATGGGAAACCGAACAGGCTGAGACCCCTTCCTGCCGAAATCGTTCCAGGTTCTCCGGCGTGGTGTTGTGGATGTTGTTGTGTAAAACCTTGACCGCCACAGGACGGTTGAGGTTCAGATGGGTTGCCCGGTAAACCGCACCGAAGCCGCCGACGCCAATCTTGGCGTCGAGGCGGTACTTGCCGTCAAGGATGACACCAATGAAGGGATCAGGAATGGTCGTCAAGGGATGGTGTCTCCGCGAAAGAACCTGTGTCCGCTGCCGGGTAGCTGCCTATTTTGTGATAAACCTTGGTGGTGTGACAACCGAGCTTTCTGTTGGACCTTAGGGGCGAAATGTAGCAAAAATTTCAGCCGCTTTACAGCATTGTGCGGCATTTTCAGCACGATAGTTTCCAAATACCAACGCTTTGCTGCTGCCTGCTACATCCCCCTGTGAGGGCAACTCACCGGCAAAGGGCTTCCACGAGACCTGCTTGTCTGTGAATGTCGGCTGGGGTAGCCACAACGGACTTTGTCGTAAACAGTACCCGGCACAAATGCCAGATCGTTCCACCCCATCAGCCGTGTGTCCCTGGTAAAGCAAGCCGTGACGCGCTAGATGGCAACACCGGGGAAACACAAAGCCATGTCGGCAGAACTGTCTTTGTGGAGGGCCTTCGAGTAGCCGTTTCTGCTAACAAAAAGGCCCCGATGCCTGTGTCAGCCGGGAACCTAGAACCGCCATGGTAGACGCGCCATTGGTCAAGGCATCAGGGCGTCAGCCAGTGGCCGCGCCAGCCGGCTAGGCTGTCGTCCCAAACAAAGGCTGCCCGCCGGTGGCCGCGAGCTGCAAGCTGAAGCCAGTCCAGCCGGTTAACCTGCGTGACGCAGACGGCAAAGTTGGCAAAGCCGGGCTCGCTTTCCGACGCCGTCGGCGAGCGCTCAACTAACGCCGGTGGGAGTCCGCTAGAAGGAACATCTACCGGTGTACTGGGGGCAAGTTCAGCCAAGTAGCAGCGCCGTGACATCAGCTTGGTGCACGCCCAGGCAGCTTGGGCCACGGCATCCCCATGGTGAACCACGGTGTTCCCTTTGGCCCGCACCTGTATCTTGCCGGCTGGGTCATAAAACACCCAAGCCGTTGTGTGACAGGCCCGTAACAAACGCACTTTGGGAGCCCGGGCGTCGGTGTGGAAGACAAGCTCGCGACGGTCAAAAGAAGCCCGCCGTAGCACAACCACCCGCGCGTCACAGTCCGATGGGGCAGTGGTAGCTACAACCGGCGTGTGGAATGGATGCTTGGCCTCGCGGACGCCAACTTCAAAAGTCTCCCAGATGTTGGCGAGGATGGCCTTGAGGTCGGCTGGCAAATTGTAGTCCTTCATCGGAAGCGGCTGACACTCGGTTCATTCGGAATGAAGAAACGCCAAAGCAGGTCACGTCCCTGGGTAATGCCGATGCGAGGCGAGCAGGCAATGGGCGGCGGTGTCGCACGTGCTTGCAAACACACCCGATATCCGATGGGTTCACCGTTGTGTTCGCGCCCGATTCCCAGCGCGCGGCAGAGGCGGCCAGGACCACGTGCCAACTCGTGAACCGGCATCGGACGTGGCACACGAGCTTGCATACGCGCAATGCCATGGGTTGGTGCAATGGCGCGAATGAGTACCGCACCAGGTCCGTGCGCATCGGTTGTGAAGTTAAGGCAGTAGTACATGCCGTAAATCATGTACACGTAGAGCCGACCGTAGGTTTCGCGCATCAACTGGCCGCGTGGCCCGCGTAAAACGGCGTGCGAGGCCGGATCGTTGGTATAGGCTTCGGTTTCGACAATGATACCGCCGGTATCGCCATGCCAGAGCAGACATCCCAAAAGCTCTTGCGCGACAGTAAGGGTGTCGCGGGCAAAAAACTCGGCAGTAAGCATAGTGTTCCCATCAAGACCAACACCCTGCATAGGTCAACTGGCTTGGCGTTGCCGGGCAATCATTTGGAAATAGTCCGAGCACGGTTCGCCGGCAAGCTCTACAGCACAAAAGTCTACTTCCAAAAGATCGGCGCCGGCGACGACCTTGCCGACAGGGATAGCCGTTCCCTCGTCCGGTTGCCAGTCCCGGCTGATGAACTTGTGGGTCAGGTCTACAACGGCTCCCTCGAACCGCACGCCAAGCGTGAAATAGACATCGACCAGGATGCGCTGCACGTCCGGTACGTGGAGCTGCCCGCGCGCATAGGGGCTGCGGGCGCGGTAAACAGTGCGCGGAAAGAGCCCGTAGAGATTTTTGATGGCAGCACTGATGAGCGGCCGCCCCTTGAGCATCGTACGCTTGAAACCGGCAACCGATATTCGACAATCGGCCTCTTCCAGCAGCGCCGGAGCTTGCATCTGGGTAAACCGCTGCGGTTGCTGAGAAGTATTGGCATAGGCTTTGTGCGGTAGGGTGTCAGCATCCAGCAAGCGCAGTCCTGGGTCGTCAAGCTCGGCCAGCAACTGATTGATGCCCAACCGTGCCATGACCTCCGTGAAGGTGACCTTGGTGCAAACGCCCTCTAAGATGACTATTTCTGCCCGTGGTGCAACACGCCGAATACCTACCAATACTTCCCGCAGAACCGGCAGCCCGACCGTTACCGGAGCCGGTACGGGATAACCTAAGTTCGGCTTGACAATAACCCGCTGCGCTCCATGGGCTTCCCGTGGGGGGAGGTACCGGAAAGCAGAACTTGTGGCAATGATGGTGGTAGTGCTCGCCACGGATAACGTCGCAGCTTTGGGTTTGCGGGGGGACTGGATATGGGACCTCCGACCGGAGGCTATTCACGATGTCCGTCGCCTAGGTCATGCTCAATCGCCGCTGCCACCTGGGCAGCAAGTGCGCCGGTGTCAATCCCATTGGCGGCTTCTAGCATTACCCGCGCCAGATTTTCTGTGCCGGAGTACCGCAAGAGCAAGCGTCCCCGTCCGGCGAGCTGGGCTTCAACTTCCCGCACCGTCGCTGCCACCCGTGGAAGGGTCTCGAAGGGGCGTTTCTCACGTACGGGAACGTTGACAAGCGTCTGGGGGAAACGGGTTAGCCCCTGCACGGCTTCCCGTAAAGAACACTGCCGTCTCGTCAGCAGGTGCAGAACATTGAGCGCCGTCAGCAAGCCGTCGCCGGCCAGACTCTGGTGGGCAAAGATGATGTGACCGGATTGTTCGCCGCCCAGTAGTGCGCCGTGTTCGAGCATCGCCGCCAATACAGCGCGGTCGCCGACCGGCGTGCGGATAAGCTGAATGCCCCGTTCCCGCAGGGCCAGTTCCAGCCCCATGTTGCTCATGACAGTCGCCACGACACAGCGCGGGCTTAGTTCACCACGGGCGTCGGCATCCGTTGCCAAGATGTACAGTAAGGCATCGCCATCTACGACTTCGCCATGCTCATCCACAAACAGGCAGCGATCGGCATCTCCGTCAAAGGCAATCCCAAGCTGTGCGCCGACCGAACGGGTCACTTCAGCCACATGCTGGATGTGAACCGTTCCGCATCCGTCGTTGATGTTGCGTCCATTGGCGGCAGCGCCGGTCAGAAAGGTCTTTGCACCCAGCGCCTGGAGCATGATGTTGGCATAGGGAAAAGCTGCACCGTTAGCACAATCAAGAGCAATAAACCAGCCTGAGAGGTCAAGATCGGCGCCGATGTGCTGGGTAAGAAACTCTAGGTAACTCAGCGCATGGGTTGGGTCTTCCCACAGCGGGGTAAAGGCCGGCTGAGGGGCTTCAAGCAAAGCCGGTGCAGGAGATAGCGCTTGGAGGGCAGCTTCGATGGCGGCTTCCAGCTCGTCGTCATTTTTTTCTCCAGAGGCTGAAAAAAGCTTAATGCCGTTGTCGTGAAATGGGTTGTGTGAGGCCGAAATGACAATCCCGGCATCAAAGCCTTCGGCGCGTGTAAGGTAGGCAATGCCGGGCGTAGGGATAATCCCGGCACAACTCACTGTGCCGCCAGCCTGGGTAATACCCTGAGCTACAGCCGCCGCTATCCATGGACTGGATTCGCGTGTGTCACCACCTATGAGCAATCGGGGTACACGTCCAACGCGCGCTGCTAGCACCTTGCTGATCGTTGCGCCGATCACAACGAGCGCTTCCGGTTGAAGTGGAAACTCCCCAGCGCGGCCGCGTATCCCATCCGTACCAAAGAATTGTCTCATGACAGTGAACTTCACGTGGCTGGATTCGAGCTGCCGCACGCCACACAACCATAGCGCCGGACTCTTCTCTGAATTTATAGTCTGACGGCGGCGGCCACACTAGCCAAGATTGCACTAAAGGAGTTTAGCCGATTGTCTATTCCGGTTACCGTCATCATTTTAGCTGCCGGCGAAGGAACACGCATGAAGTCGCGCTTGCCGAAGGTGCTGCACCAGGTTGCTGGCGATACGCTGCTAGGACATGTCGCACGGAGCGCAGCGGCACTGAACCCCAAGCAGGCCGTGGTGGTGGTCGGATACGGTGCAGAAGCCGTCCGTGAGGCTTTTGCCAGCCGTTGGCAGTCGCTGGCACCGCATGTTCCGTTTTCGGTTGCCGTACAGGATGAGCGCAAGGGGACGGCCCATGCCCTGCAGGTGACAGAAAAAGTGCTGGCGGGTGCTACCGGTACGTTGCTGGTGCTCTCGGGGGACGTACCCCTGCTGCGGCCGGCAACGCTCCGCCACATGCTCGCCGTCCATGCCGCAACCAAGGCAGCGGCAACCGTCCTTTCCACCAACTTGGCGGTACCGACCGGCTACGGTCGCATCCAGCGCGCGTCTGATGGGAGCTTCGACCGTATCGTCGAGGAGCGCGATGCTACGCTGGCCGAAAAAGCCATTACCGAAATCAACGCCGGAGTCTATGCCTTCCAGTTCGACGGCTTATTTGACGTGCTGGCCCGCATTTCAAACGACAATGCCCAGGGGGAGTACTATCTGCCCGAGGCACTACGCTTGCTGCGTCAGGCCGGGCAGCGTGTGGAGGTGCTGCTCCACCCCGACGCCGAGGAAGTCTGCGGCGTCAACACGCGCGCCGAACTGGCAGCGGCGGCAGCCGTGTTACGACGCCGTAAGGTAGCTGAGCTAATGGACAATGGCGTCACCTTTCTCGACCCAGCAACGGCTTATGTCGAAGTGGATGTCCAGATTGGGATGGACACCGTAGTGTTTCCCAACGTGTATCTCGAAGGTCAAACCGTCATTGGCGAGGACTGCCGTATCCACACAGGCGCGCGACTTGTCAACGCCTGTTTGGGCAACAGTGTGACGATCCGTGATTACTCGCTGGTACTGGATAGCCGTCTTGATGCCCGGACAACCGTCGGCCCTTTTGCTCATCTACGCCTGAATGCGCATCTGCAAGAAGGCGCAGTGGTAGGAAACTTTGTGGAAGTCAAACAGTCGTCACTCGGCCCTAGAACAAAAGCCATGCACTTGAGCTATCTCGGCGATGCTACGCTTGGGGCAGAGGTCAACGTAGGGGCCGGCACCATCACATGTAACTACGACGGCAAGCAGAAGCACCGCACCATTGTGGAGGACGGGGTCAAAATCGGCAGCGACACCATGCTGGTTGCGCCGGTGCGGGTGGGCGCGCATGCCATGACAGGCGCTGGTGCCGTTGTGACCGAAGATGTACCCCCTTCCACGCTTGTCGTCGGCGTGCCAGCCAAGGTCAAAAAAGTTCTCTCCTGAGTGTCTTCCGAAACACGGCGTTAACGTTTCTCTACCAAACTCGGCTTGGGTTCAACACCGCTCTTATTAGGTTTTTTCGAGAGAATCCAGCCCGTATGGAAGGATTATTTGGTGAAACGCTACCGCCGACGCTTCTTGTATTGCTTCTCGCATCCTTAGCCGTTGCTTTTGGCTTTGAGTTTGTCAATGGCTTTCATGACACGGCAAACGCCGTAGCGACAGTAATTTACACAAAGTCGCTACGTCCCTGGACAGCCGTCGTGTGGTCAGGGATTTGCAACTTCTGTGGCGTTTTTTTCGGCGGAATTGCCGTTGCCATGGGGATTGTGTACCTCCTGCCCGTCGAGCTGCTCATTTCAAAGAGTACCGGTGCCGGTCTTGCCATGGTCTTGGCTTTGCTCCTTGGAGCGATTATCTGGAACCTGGGCACGTGGTACTTTGGATTACCGGCTTCCAGTTCGCACACGTTGATTGGTGCTATTGTCGGTGTTGGACTTGCCAACTCGCTGCTGCCCGGCCATCGCTTTGGCGACGGGGTCAACTGGAGCAAGGTCTCAGAAACCGGGCTGTCTTTGCTGATTTCACCGCTCATCGGTTTTTTGCTGGCAGCGTTATTGGTCTTACTGCTGAAGTGGTTGGTTCCTGACAAGCGGTTATATGAGAAGCCAGATGAACATAATCCACCGCCGCTGTGGATTCGCGCCATTCTCATCCTGACTTGCACCGGGGTGAGTTTTGCCCATGGCTCTAATGACGGTCAGAAGGGCATTGGGCTGGTGATGCTGATTCTCACGGGAATTGTCCCGGCTTCATTTGCACTGGATATGTCGCTAAATGGCCAGCAGATGGAAGGTGCACAACAGGCACTGGTGCACATAAACAGTGTTGCTGCCCAGCTGGCTCCGGCCGAAGCCGAGGCGCTTCGGTCTGCTGTAGCACGGGTGCAAGGTGCACTCAACGGTCATGCCACCTTGCGCGAGATTCCGCGCGAGCAACGCAAAGATGTGCGTGCGGACATCATTAAGCTCGATAACACGGTGAAGAAAATTCTCAAAGCAACCCCACCGACGCTTTCGGCCTCCGAAGCCGATGCTCTCAAAAAGGACGCAGCTACGCTCAAGTCGCTTACAGACTTTGCGCCCCTGTGGGTCAAGATTGCCATTGCGCTTTCGCTGGGCATTGGGACAATGGTGGGGTGGAAACGCATTGTCGTCACAATCGGCGAGAAGATCGGCAAAGAGCACCTGACGTATGCCCAAGGGGCCTCGGCCGAGCTGGTGGCAATGTCAAGTATCGGGATGGCGTCCTATTTAGGGTTGCCGGTAAGTACGACCCATGTGCTGTCATCGGGGGTTGCCGGCACAATGGTAGCTAAAGGCTCAGGTCTTCAAGCCTCGACGGTCATCAAGATTGCTTCGGCATGGATACTCACTCTGCCGGCCTCGATTGGCTTATCTGGAAGTTTGTTCTTGCTGTTCACGTGGCTTTTCGTCTAGGGCATTGTATTTGGGCGCTGGGGTAGCAGCGCTTGGGCAAGGGCCGGTAAGGAACCAGGTAGCCTTGCCCAGGGCTATTGGGCAGTTTCCCGAAGCACTTCAAAGACTTCCAGGGCATAGGCAACACGCCCAAACGGAGCACTGACCTGCACACCCTGCACAAGATCACGTACTTCGGACAACAGTTCCCGAGCAATCGCTATGCCTTCCCGCTGTGCGGCTTCTGGAGACTCATTAGCTCGGCGCATGCGTTCAAGAATCTCTGGCGCAACCACAACGCCAGGGACTTCATTGTTCAGAAATTCGGCATTGCGGTAGCTTGTCAGCGGCCAAATCCCGACAATAAGAGGGATGCGGCAATGTTCGATGCGTTTGAGAAACGCCCGAAATTTCTTGATGTCGAAGATGGGTTGGGTGATGGCAAACTCTGCGCCTGCCTCAACCTTATATTCAAACCGCCGGATTTCATAATCCAGGTCAACAGCACATGGGTTGACGCCGACACCGATGAAGTATGAGGTCGGCTGGCCAATGGCATTGCCGCCTAAATCGAGACCCATGTTGAGCCGCTTGACCATGTTGGTCAAACCAATGGAGTCAATATCAAAGACAGCGGTGGCGTCGGGATATGGACCCATTTTGGGCGGGTCGCCGGTAATGAGCAAAATATTCCGCAGTCCCAGCGCGGCCGCTCCGAGCAGGTCAGAGGTCATTCCCAACAGGTTTCGGTCGCGGCAGCAGTAATGAGTAATCGTTTCAATACCAACTCGTTGCTCGATGATGAGCGAAGTTGCAATGGCGCCCATTCGCGACTGCGCCCGTGGGCCGTCGGGAACGTTGACGGCATCCACCCCGGCCGCCTTGAGCAGGCGGACGCCTTCCAGCATTTTGGTCGGGTCACAGCCACGTGGGGGAACAATCTCCACACTGGTGACGAACTCGCCATGTACGATTTTGCGGGCAAACCGAGATTTTTCTTCCGGGGGCGTCGGGCGTACGTCTGGACGCTGAGTTTCAGGAACTTGGATAACTGGTTCGATGCGCTTTGCTGGTGACAGAGCGCGCACGGCTGCCTTGAGCATCTTGATGTGCTCTGGAGTGGTCCCACAGCAGCCGCCAATAAACCGCACCCCAGCCTGGATGAGCCGACGGCCATACTTTGCCATGTACTCTGGCGAACAGAGGTAAATCTTGCGTCCGTGGAGGTCTTGTGGCAGGCCAGCGTTGGGCTGGGCAGAAAGGGGCTTCGTGGTGACGGCTGCCATACGCTCAATGGCTTCCAACATGGGTTTCGGACCCACACTACAGTTGAGACCGATGACATCCGCACCCCACTCGTCAAGCCGTTTGGTAAAGGTTTCTGGAGGTGTTCCGTAGCCAGTGTTGCCGTCTTCGCCAACTGTCATCTGGGCAACCACCGGCAGGTCGGGTTTGATTTCTCGAACTGCAGCCAGCGCCTGCCGAATCTCTGTCAGATCGGTGAAGGTTTCCAGCACAATGAGGTCCACCCCGCCGTCAATCAACGCTTCGGCTTGCTCGCGGAAAAAAGCCTTGGCTTCATCAAACGAGGTCGGTCCCCACGGCTCAATGCGAATGCCCAGCGGCCCGATCGAACCGGCAACGTACACGTGTGGGCCGACAGCTTCACGAGCCAGCTTGGCTGCCTTGTAGTTGATGTCTTGGACGCGATCCTGAAACCCATGCATTTCAAGCTTCGGACGATTCGCGCCAAAGGTGTTGGTCTGGACAATTTCGGCGCCGGCTTTGACGTATTCCCGGTGAATTTCCTGTACCAGTGCCGGATTGGAAATGGAAACCTCGTCATAGCAGCGGTTGACGTAGATACCTTTGGCGTACAAGAGCGTTCCCATCGCGCCGTCGAAAACATGGATGCCATCGGCAGCAAGGAGCTCGCGGAACGGCCTAAGGACTTTCATGGGCAGTGAAACCAGCAAAGGGAGGTGGTTTGGGCTGTACAGTGTGATTGTTAGGGAAGATGGCGTCCTACGCAACCTACTTACCGCATGTAAAGCTCTCTTTCTAGGGAGCTTGCCGACAAGCCCGCCAGCTTGCTTCTGCCCTGGGCGCCCACTACAATAGCGATCTTTGGAGAAATTGCCTCATGCATGCACCATGTCTTGGTCAGCATAAACTAGGTTGGCGGCAGGGTTTCGGTGGTTTTTTCCTGCTCTGGCTGGTGCTTGACCTGTGCGTGGTGCATTTACTTTACCCGCAATACGCAGCCAGCGAACTTTTTGGGTGTGCTTTGCCGGCGGTCGTCGCCGTGCCGTCTGCGGCAGAAATGGCGCCGGAAGACGGCGGCGCGCCCCAATTGACGACGGTTGCCCTCGGTGGCAGCGTGACCGAAAAAGGCGCTGTGGCGCATTCCTGCCTGTGGAACACCCAGTCGGTGGTTGAATCTCCCCCCTTTGTTGTCCCGCCGCTGCCCTGTATCCCGCTGGCGGCAGGCAGCCTTGGCGACTCCATCCCGGTGTTTTACGCCCGCCTGTTTCCCGGCGCGATTTTCCACCCGCCACGACATCCCTGACCAAATGCCTGTTTGACGACGGCTGGCGCCTGAAGTCAAGGCCCGGCGGTCTGGCTTTCCACAAACAGATGAGGTCAGGAGTTGTGTCATGACGATGGAAATCATGCCGGAGACTTCTCCGGCTGTTGATACAGAAGTGTCCGGCGGCGGCGGAATGACCCATGTTGCGCCGCCCCGGTGGGGACGTGGATGGCTATCTTGGGTCGTTGCGCTAGGGTTTTTGGGCGTTCTGGCGCTAGGTGGCTGGTGGCTCGGCATGCGCCGTTCGGCTGTCGTTGCTACACCGCCAGCAATGCCACCACCGAAAGCGAGTGCATCAGTGCTGTGGCTTGAATCCCTGACTGGGATACACCTTGAACCGGCCCAGATGATGCCAGTACCCACGGCATTGCATGCCACCGGCACTGTGGAGCTCAACCCCCAGGCAGTTGTTGTGGTGACACCGCTGGTGTCTGGACACGTCAAGCGGGTTTTGGTGGCGCAAGGTACACGGGTACGGGCCGGGCAGCCGCTGGTGGTTCTCGACAGCCCGGAGGTTGCCAATCTGCATGTGCGCCTGCACGACGCCGAAACCCGTCGCGACATTGCCGCGCGCAACTTGCAACGTATCCAGCGCGATGAAAGCCGGGTGGCGCTCGTGCAGGCACAGGCGCGCTTGCATCAAGCAGAGGCCACTTTCGAGCGTATGAAACGGTTGTTTGAGGTCGGCGTGCTGTCGCAGCAAGAGCTGCAGGAGGCCGAAACGGCTTATGCCACAGCCAAGGCCGAGTATGAGTTTCAGAAAGTCGTCGGTCTGGAGCGGGACTTGCGGGAAGCCCAGGCTGCGCTCGAAGTCGCCACTGTGGAGGTCAAGCACATCCAAGACCAGCTTGCTGCGCTTGGCGCGCCAGCAGCCACTTCCGATAACACGGCACATCCGACGGCAGAAATGACGCTGGTTGCGCCGATCTCCGGTCTGGTGACAGAACGAACGGCGAACGTTGGGGCTTTTGTCCCGGTCGGTACACCCCTGCTGACGGTTGCCGATCTGCGGACGGTGTGGGTCATAGCAGCCGTTCCCGAAGCCCAACTGGGGCATGTGCGCCTGGGGCAGCCGGTGACGGTTCACGCGCCGGCGCTTGGGGCGACGCCTTTGCGGGGGCGGGTGGCGTTTATCGAAGCGCAAATCAATGCCGACACCCGCACGGCGCGTGTCCGCATCGAAGTGCCCAATCCCGGCGAGCGTCTGCGGGCCGGGATGTTTGTCAACGTCGCCCTGCTGTCGCCGTCACCGGTATCGCAGCTTGTCATTCCGGCGGCAGCCGTCCAGCGCATTGGCGCCCGAACGGTGGTGTTTGTCGCGGGAGCTGACCCCCACGAGTTTCACCTACGGGACATTGAGGTTGGGGCAGCTCATGGGGAGCGTGTTGTGGTGTTGCGCGGCCTGGAGCCGGGCGAGCGCGTCGTGGTCAAAGGGGCATTGGCGCTCAAAACCCAGCTTGTCGGCCTCGAAGCGGAGGAATAAGCCATGCTTGACCGTATCCTGCGCTTTTCGGCCACCCATCCGCTGCTCATCCTGATTGGCGTCCTGCTGCTCGTGCTGGCCGGGCTGGATGCGTTCCGGCGGCTGCCGATCGATGCCGTGCCGGATGTCACCAACAACCAGGTTCAGGTGCTGACTTCCGCACCCGCCCTGACACCGCTGGAAATCGAACGCCAGGTAACGTTTCCGATTGAAACGGCGCTGGCCGGACTGACCGGCGTCGAGGAAATCCGCTCCCTGTCGAAGTTTGGTCTCTCGGCCGTCACTGTCGTCTTTGATGATGACATGGACATTTACCGGGCGCGGCAGTTGGTTTTTGAACGGTTGGCAGCCGCGCGCGATCAGATTCCGCCGGGTAGTGGTGCACCAATGCTGGGCCCCATCACAACCGGCCTGGGTGAGGTCTATCAGTACGAACTGCGCGCCGCACCCGGCAGTGGTTATGACGCCATGGCGCTGCGGACCATCCAGGATTGGATCGTCCGGCGGCAGTTGCTGGGAACGCCGGGCGTCGCCGAAGTCAACAGTTACGGCGGTTTGAGCAAGCAGTACCAGGTGCGAATCGAACCTGCCCGGCTTCAAGCGTACGGTCTGACGCTCCGGGAGGTTATGGATGCCATTGTCCGCAACAATGCCAATGTAAGTGGCGGGGCGATTGTCCATGCCCAGGAGCAGTACCTGCTGCGCGGGGTTGGACTGGCACAATCGGTGGAAGACCTGGCGCAGATTGTCGTGGCCACCGGACGCGGTGGAACGCCCGTCCTGGTGCGCGATCTAGGCGAAGTCGTCTGCGCGCCGCCGGCCGTGCGGCAAGGGGCCGTAACGGCCGATGGTACTGGCGAAACCGTCTGCGGCATTGCCCTGATGCTCAAGGGCGCCAACGCCCGGACGGTGACACAGAACGTTGCCGAACGGCTGGCCGAAATTGCGCCGACGTTACCGCCCGGCGTGCACATCGTGCCGTTTTATGACCGGGCCGAACTGGTTGGGCGTACCATCCGCACGGTGATCTGGAACCTGACCGAAGGGGCGCTGATTGTCATCGGTGTCCTGGTCCTGCTGCTGGGTCACTGGCCGTCGGCGCTGCTGGTCGCCACGGTGATTCCGCTCTCGATGCTGGGCGCTGCCGTCGGCATGCAGATGCTGGGACTGTCGGGCAACCTGATGAGTTTGGGGGCAATTGATTTTGGTCTCATCGTGGATGGGGCCGTCATCCTGACGGAAAACAGCATCCGGCGGGTTGCCGAACACCAGCATGCGCTTGGGCGGCGGCTGACCACGGCGGAACGGCAGGAGGTCGTGGTGGCGGCCTCAAGCGAGGTGCGGCGCGCCACGATGTTCGGCGAAATCATCATTGCCTTGGTGTACGTCCCGTTGCTGGCCCTGCGCGGCATCGAGGGAAAAATGTTTGCGCCCATGGCGCTGACCGTCATGTGCGCGCTGGCCAGTGCGGCGGTACTGTCGTTGACCTATATCCCGGCGATGCTGGTCTTTGTCCTGCGCGGCTCCGTTGCGGAGCATGAAGTCTGGCTCATCCGCCTGGCCAAGCGCGGTTACGGCCCCGTCTTTGCGTGGATGCGGCGGCAGCGCGCCCAGGCCACGGCAGTGGCTTTTGGACTGGTGCTGCTGTCCGGCGCGCTGGTGATGTCGCTGGGGGCGGAGTTCATTCCACGTCTGGAAGAAGGGGCGCTGGCAGTACAGATACAGCGCCTGCCCAGTGTGTCGGTTGCCGAAGCCGTCCGCACGGCCACCGAAGCCGAACGGGTGCTGCTGGAATTCCCGGAAGTGACCAAGGTCGTCACGAAAAACGGCAGTGCCGAAATTGCCACCGATCCGATGGGGATCGAGTTGGGCGACATGTACATCGGGTTGAAGCCACCCGCCGAATGGAAGACGGCCCGAACCCGCGAGGAACTGGTGGCGGCGATGGCCGCGGCGCTGCGGCAGCAGGTTCCCGAAGCGCGTTTCAGCTTCAGCCAGCCCATTGAGCTGCGGGTGTCGGAACTCATTTCGGGCGTCAAGTCGGATGTTGCCGTCAAAGTCTTTGGGGATGACCTGGAGGTGCTGCGTGACCGGGCGGAACGGATTGCCCAGGTGCTGACCCGGATTCCCGGCGCGGCGGATGTCAAACTGGAAACGATCGCCGGCATCCCGCAGGTACAGATTGTGCCCAACCGCCCGGCGTTGGCGCGGTACGGTCTGAGTGTCGAGGATGTCAACCTGCTGGTGGAATCACTTGTGGTCGGGCGGGAAGTCGGCACGGTCTATGAAGGCGAACGGCGTTTTCCGCTGGTCGTGCGTCTTGATGAGACCAGCGCCCGCCGGATCGAGGACATTGCCGCCCAGGTGCTTTTGACGCCGACTGGTGCGCGGGTGC
>Ga0308393_1000045_pt1 | contig 73062 bp, 80 predicted proteins | sample Hotspr2Sampleee2_FD_202364 | JGI IMG/M metagenome (GOLD analysis project Ga0308393, IMG submission 202364) | Hot spring phototrophic mat microbial communities from Mushroom Spring, Yellowstone National Park, Wyoming, United States - 20050630_ee2 ... | reverse complement strand
TCTGCCAACGCTCCTTGCAGAGCAGAATAATCACCTCTACCGGCGCCATCACATACGGCGCAGAGGCGCTTAACCAGGAACCCCAAGCGGTGCGCTTCTGGAGGTTCTGCTTGTACCAAACCACCGTCGATTGGTAACGGAATCCGACCTCCTGCGCCAAAGTGGTCATCGTCGCACCCAAAGAGAACGGTGTTGGGGTGGTCGTGTCCAGGGCGACATTGATGCAGATCCTGCCGTCCGGCTTTAACCACTCCCAACACCGAGTGAGCCACGAACGGGAGAACTCCAGATACTCATCCAGAGCCTTACTGTCCTCGTAGGAGCTATACTCTATCCCGACGTTGTAAGGAGGCGATGTCACCACGAGATCTATTGAAGAGCTCGGAATATCCGCCTCCAATACATCGGTATGATAAAGAGTACATCCTTCTGTCTGGAAGTAAGGGATCATAGAATCACCTAGAGATCCTTGCTGCTCTTTTGGCGGGATGAAGGGTTATATCGATCCAGACGCTTGAGCAACTGGTTAACCTTGCGGTCTGCTGAAGACAACGCCTCGAGGATATCGTCCAAATCGGCGTCTTCGGGAGGGATGCTCTTCGCTAACCCGCGAACGGAGTCGATCACTTCCATCGAGACTTCGTAATAGTCTTCGTCTATACCGTCCTTAGACTCCCGAATCAACTTGGCGTTGGCATCGGCGAAGGCTAGCACAACGCCCCACGCACCGGTGGCTACAGTGAATGCCACCAGGTTCTTGTCTCTGGTGCGTATGTTCCTCATATCTTTGTCGGTCTTCAGACCTTCGCATACTTCCGTGGTCACGTTGATAGCCTGTCTGGCCGCTAAGAGAACCTCCATCGCAGTGTACACCGCAACGAAGTTCGACTCGGATAACGGCGCATTGGCGCGTGAAGCAAGCGCAGTGACGGTGAACGCCGTGAGAACTAAACTAATCAGGAACTTCCTAATCTTCATGGTCTTCCTCCTTGAACATCTCCATCAGGTCCTCCGGACTGAGGGCGATAGTCTCACCACACTCGGAACAGGTGTATGCAGGATCTATCGCCCAGAAGATGTCCAACTCACCGGTCCGAATCTCAGAACCATCTACAAAGGTAACAGGAGCATATGCGGTTGCACCGGTGTAGACCTCATAAATGGTAGCCCGCTCATTGCAGTGCGGACACACGAAATCCTCAAGCTTCATTGTCTTCCTCCTCGAAACAGATTTAGGTGTGAACGGATTCGTTGATGTCGGAATCCTCCGAGTTGTATCCGGTAACTACCAAGAAACGGAACGCTACCCGTAGTACGTGCTCCATATATTCCTTGCCTATTTCTTACTCTTGTGAATGAGATATTTGTTGAGAGTCGCAGCCGCCACCGCAACATGGCCGGCAATAATTGGAATACCGAAGATGTTGAAGACGGCAAGGATAATGGGAGCGGAGACTATGGTGTATAGGACAAGGAACAGAACCAGACAGCCGCTTGGCGGTTTCTCTTCGTGCGACATTGCGTTTAGCCTCCCTGTCTAGACGTGCATATCGACCAGGTATATCGCCTCAATGTATTTCGAGGAATGTTTGCGTCTATAGGTAGCATCGATGATGTGCCAGGCGAAGAGGCCGCCCACATCGTTCAGGAACGGGTAGTCGCCTCGTGTGGACAGGGTTTCCAGCAAGCCGAGCGCACCTCTGATAGTTGCTCTAGCTTCGTCGTCTATCTTGAGTGTGCCTGATGCTAACCTGTTTTGGATGAACTGGATGATCTGTTGCGGATTATTGGGTATCCTCTCGTGTTCGATAACAGGTATTCCATCTGCGGTTCTGTTGGGGTGTGTCACGAGTAGCGCATCCGATAGACACATTAGCCCCTCTTGTGATTTGTCTGTGATCTTGGAGTAGTACAGCATATCTTGAACGATCAGGGCTGCTACATGCATGGCGATACGATTAGCTTCTTCCCATCGGTGATCAGGATCCGTACCCTCCAATTGTTCAGAGAATAACGAGAATCGGGACTGGAGGGAACGGGATAGGCGTCCATCGCGGGTAACGACAAACTCCCCATCGTACCAGTTATTTATCGTCAGGTATCGCCTCATGTACTTCCAAATGGGGTCATGGGATGGGAAGCTGGATGTGACCAACCGGTCGTCGTAGTTGTTAGGTAGTTCTCTGGGATGGACAAACGCCTTCACGATAAGAGGAATGTGCATGATACAACCTCCTGTTTGCTATTCGATCTGTTCAAGAGAAGCAAGTAGAAGTAGCCTGTCAATAGCCTCCCTCTCCTGTTGAACCGGCTTCTGGTATGGAATGTAAACGTCGGTTGGGAACTCCACCGATCGGTTCGTTCGCTTTGTCCAACACGTAGGCTCTAGCATCTCCTGCCATTATCAGATCGTCGCTGAATAGCATAGCCGGCCTCCCAAGATTGTGAAATCCCAAAGGTGGTAGATATGGAGAATATGAAGAGGATGTACAACTATTCTAAGAACCGCTTGCGGAGCTCGTCCAATAAGACCAGGTTACCGTGCTCGTCCTGGACAAGCCAGCCGGTCCAACCGTTTAAACCGGGATTGCCTAACGACTGGGCTACCTGATGCACCGAACCCTCTAACTCGTCGCAACGTATGCTGCCGTTTGGTAACACCACGGCTCGTTTAGATCTATTACGGACAAACACTAACTCCTGACCGGGACGGATATATCCCTGCTCTAACAACATCCCAAACGTGACACGATAAGACGGCTTATGAACAGGCGGAGCCTCCAATAACGAAGGTACCTCCTTCTGTATTCTGGACATGGCAACATCGGCATAATGCGGGTCGCGCTCAATGCCTATCCAACGTCTGCCTAACCGCTTCGCTACGACGCCGGTCGTGCCTGTCCCAAAGAACGGGTCCAGTATGATATCCCCAGGACTAGTACTCGCGGATACGACACGATAGAGTAACGCCTCCGGCTTCTGCGTCGGATGAACCTTCTTGCCGTTCTCACGGATCCTCTCACTACCGGAACAGATGGGAATATACCAATCACTCCGCATCTGGATACCGTCGTTTAAATGCTTCATGTCGTGATAGTTAAAAGTGTACTTCTCACCCTTTATCTTCTGAGCCCAAATCAGTGTTTCATGGGCGTTCGCGAACCGAACACCACGAAACTGCGGCATCGGGTTTGACTTGATCCATACGATGTCGTTCAGAATCCAGAAACCCAGGTCCATCAATATCTTGCCTACGCGGAAGATGTTGTGATAACTGCCTATTACCCAGATGGTGCCGGTCTTCTTGAGGAGCCTCCTTGAGGCACTAAGCCATTCCGTGGTGAACTTGTCGTACTCCTCATAACTGTCAAAGCGATCCCATTCTTCGTCCACACCGTCTACCTTCGTCGCATTCGGTCGATACAGATCCTTCTGTAACTGGAGATTGTATGGAGGATCGGCGAATATCATGTCTACCGATTCCTCTGGGAGATTAGACATGACCTGTATGCAATCTCCGATTAAGACCTGGTCTAAAGGTAGCATACTCTCACCTTATAACTTTAGTAATAACGCTTCTATTAGGATGTCCAAGAGGAACTCACAAGGCAGATTACTCACGGATAGGATAAGCCCCTCATAACCACCAAGACCTTCCAAAACCTTGATGATGGAATTACGAGTAGACCAGTCCTGTAACGAATGGTGACTGTACAAATATTTGGGTGGGTCGAGTTGATAGAACGAACGGCTCTTGTACACAGTGTTAACGCCACAAAGGGATGTGTACCAATCTGCGTGAAGCCCGAAGAACCGCCCCTCTAATGAAGACTTCCCAACCTCATCAATGTAAGCGAAGCGGAACGGGATAATATGACCGTCCGGTAGAACTAAAGCCGCATGTAGCGGATCATTGTCTAAAAGAGATAGACAGTCTTCACAGAGTTCCATATCAGGAACTAAACTGAGAACCCGTTCCCTGTCTATCGGCGCTATGTCGAGAGAGCTCCTCATCTCTCACTCAGAGGAACGTACACACACAAATCGTTCCGCTTCGCTAACTCCAGGAACTCCGCTAAAGTGATCCCGGCTCGAAGCTTGCAGTCTATTCCATATTCGAGAAACCAGCCTCTGCCGGCGCGGATATCGTCTACCGAGAAATACTTGGCAGGCTCGTACATCCATTGCACGGCGACGATGTAACAGGGCTTGTTCGGTGTACCGGAGTTGCACCAGTACGGCGCATCGTTCCAATCTTCACCTGTGACCGTATCGTAGTCTTCTGGATGACAGAAGTACAGGAACGGGTTGTCCGCATAGCACAAGCGCCAATCCATGACTTGCTTTGGTATTTTGGTAATCATCCCTTGCTCCTTCCGATCCTCTTTGCCACCTCTTCCTCAGTCCATTCCCAAGGAACCTTCTCCATCTCATCAGCGTAGGCGTGACGGACCAACGCCATCGCTACCCTGAAAGACATCCTCTCAACAATATCATTGGCAGAGGAATACTCCCAACCTGGATGCTCGCAAGACTGGTAAGTGTAGCACGACAGAGCCTGAAGGAACTCCAAACAGGTCAAACGGATGCCGGGGTCTTCGTACTCGTACGGTTTAAGAGACCATTCGGGAATCATTTCATGGTCGTCGGGGTACCGATAACTAACGGATTCAATGGTTTCGTCCAAGAGTATCTGACCCAAATCGTCGGCACCAAGGAAGATGTTTACGATGTCTAATCGGGCGTAGGGCATCCAGTCCAAAGAGGATATCTGATTCCAGTCCTCTGGACCCTCCTTGATGGTCTTAACCAGAAGATCGTAGTGAGTCTTGCTTGGTACGAATGCGCTCATGATAACCTCCTTCAGTTCAGGCTGATATCTCCCTTATTGTCGGCTTTCACGGTCGTCATCATCTACAGCGCGTCCATTGGGAGTTCCGCTTACTATCGGATTAGATACGGAGATAAAGGGGCAACTGTACCTGATACTCGGAGGGGAATGAAATAGACGGTAGAATATCCTCCACGCTGCAGTGGATATTCTGCCGGCGCCACGGATTGCGTTGTCCTGTATACGCAGCAGGATGGATTCGGGAGCGGCCTAGCCTCCGGAGCCGAGCAGATAGTCTCTCAGTTTGGCAGCGAGTAGCTCCGCTTCTTGCTGCGACAGCAAACCGTTATCCTCAAAGTACATGGGAATCGGTTTGATACCGAACTCTCTCAGTACCGACTCCACAACATCGGACAAATAGATACCGGTATCGGATGTCGGGTCGAGATCGCTCTGGATTGGAGAGTGGATAATCGTGATACAGAATGGATCGTCGTAGTTACCGGAATCCCACTCCAACACGAATCTGGTTCCCATGGCACCATTCAGCGCCTCTGCGAGTAGCTGTCCGAACCGGTGCTGATGCTGACGCGCAGAGGCAAGAAGCTGGTAGAAGTTGTTGGAGTGGAACTGCAGCTTGTGAACCAGGTTGTCCGTGTTATCCATCACCGTTTACCGCTGTTTGGTTGATATGTGTCAAACTACCAGGAAAGCCGTGGCCTTCGGGTCCAGACCGATCAGATCGTCGTAAAGGCAATCCTCTAAAAGGACGTAGACCTTGTCCACACGCGGAACAGGCTCGCAGTAGCTCAGCAAGTTGCTACCGTCCTTAATGAATACGTCTACCATCAACTTCCTGAACTCTTGCACCTGCCTGGGCTTGATATCCATCGCCCGGATGATACTATTGGTATACTTCGGAATGATGATGCTGACGGCGGGCTTCCTCTGAATGAGCTGGTAACTATCGCTTACTCCCTTGAAATCGTAATCCCCAATACCAATGAGTACACCTCGATCAGGCGACCTGCGCACCAGACGCTGATACCCCCTGAGGGTATCCGTAGATTCCAGCTGTTGGATGTCTATTTTAGCCTGCTTGAGGTTGTTGTAAACGGATAGGGCTCCCTGTCTGTAGAATGAGGACAGGTGTTTGAGACGCTCCAGCTCGTTACCGTCGGAATCCAGTGTAAACAGATATACGTTTCCTGTGGGTAGCTTGCCGTGTCGATTGCATCTACCGGCAGCCTGAACAATGCTGGTTAGCGGTGCCAATGCCCTGAACAACACGGGGAAGTCCAGGTCTACACCGGCCTCAATACACTGCGTCGCTACCAGCACGAAACGCTTCCTGCTCCGCAGCTTCTGTCGTATCTCCTCCAACCGCTCCTCACGGTGTTCGGGACACATGCGCGTGCTGAGATGTAGTACGTCTATGCCCTGAACATAGAGAAGCGAAGCCAGCGTTGCAGCATCTTCAGTGAAGTTCAGTACTACACAAACCGGATTGCTCTTGTATTCCTCCAGCACTAGAGAGCTTAGGTCTATGATGGATACCGGTTCAAGGTTGTTGACAGTGTGGAACGTGCGACGTGGACGTAGAGTAGCAACGGGTGGCGCGTTCAGGATACTACTGTCCAGCGGCTCATCCTGGGAGAGGATTTGATAGTCGTTGGTTACGATTCCAGGCTCCGGCGGTGTTGCAGATGCGAGCAGGATACTGGAACTTCCCCACTCGGAGATGTATCTAAGAGCTCTGAGTGTGTATTCCATCAATTCTGTTGGCACAGTGTGGAACTCGTCCAGTAGGATAACAGATCGAGCTAGCTGTGGGAGCTTCCTGACAGAGTTACATCTCCTCTCAAACAGGCTCTCCAACAGCTGGTTAAACGTGGTGATGATGATGGGATGGAACCATGCCTTGTAGTAGTTGCGGGCGCGATAGTCCAGGCTGTCTTCGTCGTCAGAATGGTCGACCATTGAATGATCCACAAGTACAAAATGGCTTGTCTTCTTGTCGTCGCTGGACTCCAGGTATTTGTCCATCAATTTGTTGATCAGATCTTCCCACTGGTCTGTAATGCTTAGGAACGGTGTGGCAATGATGATTCGTCTGAGGTTGTGTTTAATGGCGTGTTCCAGCGCAAACCTCAGCATAGCCAGCGTCTTGCCGGTTCCTGTAGGAGCGGAGAGTGTATAAATCCCAGGATCCTGCCGAGCCAGATTGCCGGCATGATCCCATACCCGTTGACGGGCTCCGTTAACCTCGGTGTCGGTGCTTGGCGTGAGGTTTGATTTGTACTGGAGTAGGATTGAGTGAATGTGTTCCCAGTCTAGCGTCGGTGGTCTGGGATACTCTTCGCCGTCAAACCGCATGGAATCTTCCCAGTCTCCACAAACTAGAGCGCCCAGCAAGATGCGAGTGGCGAGCATACTTGGGAGATTCTTGAGATCGAGCCGTTGGGGAAGTGGCGGAATCTTAATTCCTTCGGCGCCGCTCTGCATTGCCCGCAAGCATTCTGTGGGGTCCGGCAGGATAGATTCCTCTCGATGATATGACGCCGAGGACGCATCTCGTAGCCCGCCGTGGTGTGCCAGGATGGCCAGCTGGAGCTCTCGCTGCTTGAGAGCAGCGGCGATTTCGGCACCTGGGTGGGAATGGTGGATACGCAGCTCCTCCTGTCCACGAATCTTCGCCTGGAAGTCCGAGCTGTACTTCCCCAGATCGTGGAGTAGGCCCGCCAAGTGTCCAAGTTTATGTGCTGGAATGATCCCACCCGAGCCGGTCTTGATGTGCCAGTCCGAGAGCAGCTCCTCGGCAATCTGTGCTACGGATACCAAATGTTCACCGAGGAGCTGCTCCCGACCAGACCTGCTCCTGCGTGCGATGTAGTTCATGTCCGTCCTTTTGTTTCAATGATCATCGTTTGAATGTTTCAATGTTTTAATGATCATCGGCCCTAAAAGGCTGATGCAACGATAGTGCCGTCGCGCTCTTGCTTGGCTTATCAGGCGCGTTTCAATGATCATCAGCCTCAAATGGCTGATGCAACTACGGTGCGAAGCGGATGGCAGCTTGGGCAGCTGCCGGTTTCAATGACCATCAGCTCTAAAATGCTGATGCAACGAAGGGCGCCAAGGAACCGGTAGCTATCGTGTTTGAAGTTTCAATGACCATCAGCTCTAAAATGCTGATGTAACTCAGGTTCTTGCCGGGTACACCCGCAGCATGGGTTTCAATGACCATCAGCTCTAAAATGCTGATGTAACCACCGATGGCGAATTATGCGGGAAGGCATTGGATGTTTCAATGACCATCAGCTCTAAAATGCTGATGTAACTGTAGCCTTCTCGTAGCAGCCGAATTGTCACCATCGAGTTTCAATGACCATCAGCTCTAAAATGCTGATGTAACCAATCAAGCTCCGGCGCCGTCATACTGGGACGCCATGAGTTTCAATGACCATCAGTCTTGAACAGCTGATGTAACGAATCTGCCAATTTAAGCCGACAACCAGAAGAGAGGTTTCAATGACCATCAGCTGTTTGAAGCCGATGTAACGCGCCCCTCGTGCTCTATCCACCGAGGCGTGTCCAAGTTTCAATGACCATCAGCTGTTTGAAGCTGATGTAACGAGACCCGAAGCGTTTCGGAGCCACAGCCATCAATGTTTCAATGACCATCAGCTGTTTGAAGCTGATGTAACCGCGGGTTCGGCAAGGAACGGCGCGGCAGGCAGAAGAGTTTCAATGACCATCAGCTGTTTGAAGCTGATGTAACCTGTGTTGGTGGGCCCGCTGCTTGTTTGTTGGTTGGTTTCAATGACCATCAGCTGTTTGAAGCTGATGTAACTACGACCACTTCAAGGATTTAAGGATATGGCTCGTTTCAATGACCATCAGCTGTTTGAAGCTGATGTAACCCGGCGGGGTAATTCGAGTCGAGTGGGACGAGAATGTTTCAATGACCATCAGCCTTGAACAGCTGATGTAACGCGAGCGGCATTCCGCTTCGGTGCGTTCAGCCATTTGTTTCAATGACCATCAGCCTTGAACAGCTGATGTAACATGAACATACGAACGGCGACGCCAATCCTTCTCTAAGTTTCAATGACCATCAGCCTTTTATGGCTGATGTAACAGGTTTTGTAGGGCTGCCATGGATGGCAGCCCTAGCATGTTTCAATGACCATCAGCCTTTTATGGCTGATGTAACCAAACACAGCATGCCGCCGCTGCCGGACGGAAGAGTTTCAATGACCATCAGCCTTTTATGGCTGATGTAACGCCGAGAAGCCGCAGAAAGGGGAGAAACGCCATGTTTCAATGACCATCAGCCTTTTATGGCTGATGTAACCTCCAATCTGCCGGAATGAGTGGTCGAAACATCCTGTTTCAATGACCATCAGCCTTAAACAGCTGATGTAACGGAACTGACTGCTAACTTCAAATATCTGGATCAGAGAGTTTCAATGACCATCAGCCTTAAACAGCTGATGTAACCAGATGGTGGGCCGGGGGCTGAGACTCTACGATGGTGTTTCAATGACCATCAGCCTTAAACAGCTGATGTAACTCTGGTCGAGTACCAGTTATACCCAGAGCCAAGCCAGTTCCAATGACCATCAGCCTTAAACAGCTGATGTAACGTTACACTCACTGTAATTAGTGAGTGATCATTGAGTTTCAATGACCATCAGCTCAAAACAGCTGATGTAACCCTATGGACTGCCAGTAATCGGCTTCGGTGAATGTCAGTTTCAATGACCATCAGCCATAAAGGGCTGATGTAACCCTCAGCCTCTACAGCCAACATCCGCTCTATCTCTGTTTCAATGACCGTCAGCCATAAAAGGCTGATGTAACGACGATGGAAGATGCGAGACCTACCGCATGTGCAGTATGGTTTCAATGACCATCAACCATAAAAGGCTGATGTAACCACATCCTGCCATGCTCTCTCGGGCTTCTGAGTTTCAATGACCATCAACCATAAAAGGCTGATGTAACCAGCTGACCCAGAAGGAGCATTGGAGATGCTATCCCAGTTTCAATGACCATCAACCATAAAAGGCTGATGTAACATCTTCATCGCGCTCCGTTCGTAGGTCGTCGCGGGTTTCAATGACCATCAACCATAAAAGGCTGATGTAACATACGAATCAGCCTGTAATGGGAACAGCTCCGCGGGGTTTCAATGACCATCAACCATAAAAGGCTGATGTAACACATGCACAAATCGAAGCGCAGAGAGCATCGGCATGGTTTCAATGACCATCAACCATAAAAGGCTGATGTAACTCCTAATCACAGACAATAATGCTGTCTGTGATTAAATTGCCATATTCAATTGTCAATGTGCATTGGTTTGTTGGCGTAAGCTTATGGTATCGCTTGGATGCTGTTGTTAGTTAATCGGTTGAGTTTGTAATTGTTTTATTGTCAGTGTCCGCGAACCTCCCGCGTGAAACGTGATCAATCGAGGTTCGCGGACGTTTCGTTCTCCTAAAGGACGAAGACCTCGATGTTACCGCCGAGTTCGCCCTTCAGCTTCTCTGCTAGGGCTTCAGGGTCTACCTGGTCTATCGCTGTGCCCATCTCGCCCAGAGCCTTATCCAGCTTCTCCTGAATCTTCCAAATGGGCATGTTGCCGTACTTGCTGCCGTGCTTGAACACAAACGCACGGACATGCTCCATCCCCGTCTTGCTGGACGTTTTGTGCCAATCCGGCCAGCGCTTCAGCGCCAACAACAGCAATGCTAGATCGGTGCTGGTGAAACCTGTGTTCGCTGCCTGGAACGGACTCACAGAAATCTGGAACCGATAAACGGCATCGTCTACTACGTAGCCGTGACCCATCGTGCGGATCTTGCCGGTGTTCGTCTCCTTGAGCTTGCGCTCCTCCTCGAGCACCTGCTCCGGATTGAACATCTTCTCCAGTCCCTCGATGCCGGGATCCTCTCGACTCGGTCCGGTGCATCCGATCCGCAGGATGTTGATGGGTTCCAACGACCAGCCAAAGCTCACCTGAACAGGACCGATGAGCTGCATGCCTGCCTGATCCCGCGAGGAGCCCTGGTTATCGCCCTCTGACTGCTCCTCAGAAGCCTGCTCGGCGTTCGCCTTCTTGCCCTTCCCAGACTTCTTGCCCTTGCCGGCGCTAGCACCCATGGTAATCACGGAGCCGAATGCACGTACATCATAGAAGTACTTGCAGAGCAACTCGTGCCGGGGTATCTCTTCGAGATTGCCGCCGGCGGTGACATGCAGCGCGTTCGCGAATTGCTCGCGTGTCCTCAAGTTGCAACTGGCTTTGACGTATATGTGATAGCCACGAGTACGATCTTCTAGGTCTGGATTGAGCAGCGATACGAGTTTGCTGTCCAGCTCCTTGTCAAACTCCAGCTTGCCACTGCGAACGGCATGCACGAGCTGCTCAATGTGGTCTCGGATGCGACGCTTTAACGACTGCGGACTCATCAACCCGTGACCGCTGTTCGGGTCCTGCCTCGGCTGGTTGTCCATGTCAGGATCACCGTTCGGGTTGCAGTATCTAGCCCTAACATAGTAGATAATGTCGTAACGGTCCACGGGTAGCTTGTCTTCGGACGGAACAACATCGATATCCGGTACGTCTAATTCCATTTGGACAGTGCTGCTGGTTGTCTTATCCATTGCTTCCCTCCTGTTCATCGTTGTTGCTCTTCTTGCCGTTAGTCTCCCTCCGGAATAGCTGCGTCAACTGCTGGAAGTAGCCCAGCATGACAAGCGCCAGCTGATTGTGATCCAGCCGCTTGACGGAGGTGATATCCTCTGGAACGGCGGAGTTTACCGAGAAACCGAGGTCTGATATGAGTCGGCTGAACTCTTCGGGTTTGTCACGCTCTACCTTACTGATGTGAGGAATCACCGTCTGGAGTACGTGACCCACAACACGCGCGGGCGATGCCTGTATGGTCGGCAGCACGTCCTCCACATTGGTCTGCTTGTCGCCCAGCGATTGACGCTGGAACCACTGGCAGATGGCGATGACCCTGCCTAGGTTGTACCAGGTGTCCTTGTTGTCGTACTTCAACTCTTCACTCACCTCGTATCCTGAGAAATATAGATGCGCCTTCAAGAAGGCTATTGCCGATAGAACGTTGTTGCTGCTGAGCCTGATGCGGAGCGGCTGCTTCCTCGTACCCCTGCCATGGGATAGCCACTTCGCCGCGGCTATGGCCGTCTCCACTACCAGATGTGCCGGGTAAGGACGGTTCTCGAACGAACAACGCCACAAATCGGCGTAGGATGCTGCAGGGATATTGCCGTTGTAGAGCTCCTCGATTGTCCGAATAACGCTCGGCAGACCGACACTGGTGGTTCGCCCGTCTACGTTGGTGAGGCGAAGCGCGTTCTTCAGGTGGTGGAACCGCCCGCGTGCGGTGTTATGCGATGTATCCGAGCGCGAGCCGAGTGGTAGCTCCGCGTAGTACCGAAGGGGCGACCTTCCTCGAGATATCTGTCTCAACGCTACGATAAGGGGCATATCCTTGTCCGCTACCGGTCGGTCGTCGGACGACTTATGGAACTGGGCGGCGGTCTTCACAGCGGCTCTGTGCGCCGCCTTGACGTCAGCGTCTAACTTCGGAGCTGACGACTCGCCACGGTCTTCTGGAGATTCCTTGCCCTCATCTGAGGGTTCCTCGGCCTCCTCCCCTATCATAAGGAGGTCCCGAATATAGTCGCTCACCGGGTTGTCGCCGTGAGTCTGGGCCAGTGGCAGGAATGAGAGACTGAAGCCCTTCGCCAGGGAAACACTGTACTGCCTGTCCTGGAATACGATGCTGGCGGTCGCAGCAACCCACCAGGACTCATCCAATCCCATGGGAGCGTTGAGGTTACTCGTCAGACCGTAACTGGAGAATTGAGGACTGTAGAACGAGACCATCTGCTCCATCATGGAGTCGTTGGTGAGGCTCGGAACCATATATATGCACGGGTCCGTGATAACGTTACCAGTGAGCATCGACGTGAACTGTATCGGCATTCCGGTATCGATATACACCTTACCGTTGCTGTAGCGGACGCAATCCCCAAAATACTTCTCGAGCCTCTTGGCATATCCGTTGAGGACGAAGTGCATACGCTGCCATTCCAGCACATTAGGATCCTCAAACAGCGACTTGCCGTTCCAGGTGAGCACCCACAGGCCGGATAGGTACCGGCGCAGCTTACGGATGTTTGCCCCCTTGTCAGAATCGGAGGCAACCATTCCAGATCCCGATTGCATCAGTCTGTCTACAACTCTGGGGATCACATTGTCAATCTCGTTTAGCCTGTCCAGCATACCCTGAATATCCTGGGCAAGGTCAGGGGCGTGCTGCAACGACCAATCCCTGAGGCTGTGCATGGCCTGCATATGCAGTTCCCACTGTTGGGAGTCCCTGCCGGTGAAGTTGCCGTCATCGTCGAACTGCATCCTGATGGATAAAGCAGGATGCCAGGTGGAGTCGTAATAGTTGTATTGGAGCGGCACAAGGTGCCACGAACGTGACTGCTTGGTTTCGAAGCCGATTGGGGTAGCTTCCAGGCTGCTCAGATCTACACTCAGGAAACGGCGTACCGGCATGTAACCAAGCGGTGTAGTGTGCTGAAGGATGTGTGAGTTTGCGACAACCACGGGGTCCTTGAGTACAAACTCAGACAGCCTGTACAGGGCGCTGGTAATCATTTGTATAGCTCCTCCGGTTGGGGTAGTATCGGTGGTATTTCGGTACCCGCCAGATCCGATGATGTAAGCCATCCCGCCTCTATGATTGCGCGGAACTTCTTGAAGCGGTTCGGTGACGAATCGGCTTTAGGGTTACGTTTGGATACGCGACCGTTTGGCGATATTATGGGTCTTACCGTGATGTCCCAGGGGTCATAGACCATATAGCCCAGATCCTGCGGTGGACGCAGCTTACCACTATCGCTCCAGAAATCAATGGCTTCAGCTACAGCCTCGTCAACCTCACCGACCTCGATGTACCTGAAATTGGCAGTCAGTTCCCTCAGTCCGAGATACGGACGTCGGGCGTATTGACCACTCCTGGCCCGACGCAGGAACATCTCCTCGTGTTTGAGGATGTCTGCATCTTCATCCCAGAAGCGCATCCGCGCAGCAATGAGGAACCTTGGCTTGTAAAGCATATAGCGGTTCCTCTGGGAGCGGATGCTCTTGTGATCCACCACCGAGTTCGAGAGGTCTACCGGATTGCCACGGATAAGGTCCAGCACACGGGACCAAGGGATAAGCTCCGGTCTTGTCCTCTCCGTCGCGAACTCGTTGGTTTTGATGCCAATGTACCGAGGCTCGGATAGCAGGCCAATGTGCAGAGCAACCCACTCAAACTGATACGGGTTCATGTAGATGGCTCTGAAGATGTTTCGCGCAGCGGATGGGGTAATGATGGGGTAAGAATATGCTTCTACCTTGGCGTCGGGTGGGAAGAACCCCGCTAGGTCTCCCCAAACTTCTAGCCAGTGTGTATTGCCGTATGTCGCCATTGTCATCTCCTATCGCAATGGTTGTCTGTAATTTGTAACGTGTGTAGTGCTATGCTGAATTATTGTTCGCCTCCACTTCGATAAATCCTCTGATCTGGATCAGAACACATCATGAAGAACCACCCCCTTCACCTGAGCAGATAGGGAAGGGGGCGGCTGGTTGTACATTAGCCTCGCGTGTTTTGTCACCGAATGGTGGTGACATGCAGAAACGTATAGAACGGCTCCTCTGGGCAGTCATCGGGATAAAACACGCCGACACCGCCCTCGCTGTTCACGTAGAACCAGTAGCCGTACTTGGATCTAGTGTAATCATCCAAGGCTTCATTAAACTTATCCCGATCCTCTTCGGAGAGCTCGTCGAGATCAATCACAGTGTATGTATCGTTAGTGTCTTCGTCTATGGAGGACTCAATGGCGTCGGCGATAGTGTCTCCCAACCGACTCCGTATCTCTTCGCGCCAGTACTCCGGATCGGTGAACACGATGACGCTGACCGAGATCTGGTCGGACCGAAACAAGACGTATCCCACTTCGAGATCCTTGCACTTTGGGAACTCGATGGAGGAAGCAAGCTCCTCCAATCGATCCGCATCCGCTTCACTGATCAGAAGCAGGTAATACGGCGTTTTGTAGCCGGGAGTGGATCCCGAGATGATGTAGCTGTTTGTCATGGTATGCCTCCTTTTAAAGTGTTTATGATTCCTTTGTATTGGATAATACTATGCTGTAAGCCTCAAGAAGAGTGCTTGCCTTATGAAGACTGGATAGCAGCTCACGCTCTTCTTGAGGTATGTCGTCGTAAGCCCACGTTTGGCGCTGAACTAGTATAGCTTTCATCCCTAATTTAATTGCCGGAAGAGCGTCGGAACGAGGGCTGTTGCCGATGAACCAGCAGTTGCTGGGTTCAACGCCTAAACTCTCCAGTATCAGTTTGACGGTCTCCGTAGTCTTGGCGGGAAGGATGTATATTCCCTTGAAGTAATGAGCAAGACCAGATGCCCTTACCTTGGCCGACTGGACATTGTAGTCACCAGCAGACATAAGATACAAATCTCCAAGCTGGGACATACGGTCCAGGAACGGAATGGTGTCGTCGTACAGAATAGGTGGGGAGAGTATGATGCTGGAGAGACTCTCTATCTTACGAACTGTATCCAGATAGACCGGAGAACCATATTTTGTAGCCAGCTGCTCATAAAGCAGCACCATACTCCCGATGAACCGTTCGGGGGTTAGCCCATGCTGGGGAACTCTAGCTAAGTCTAATTCGTCTAACTGTTCGAGAAGATCCAGCTCCTCAATGCCCACTTCCCTCAGCAGATGAGCGTACTCGCTCCTCGCTTTGTCATACAGAGCTGCACATTCCCATAGTGTATCGTCAGCATCAACAAACACAATCATAGACAACCACCTCCTTCACAATAGATATGGAAGGAGGTGGTTAGATGTACATGCTAAAAGTCAATCCAGGCTATCTCTTCCGATTCGATGCCAGAATCGATATGTTCGATATTGCTAAATCGGTATATCCTGGTTAATTCAAGTTGTTCATATGGAAGTGATTGGGTGTACAGCTTGTTACTTGGTTATGGAATGTTCAACGATAGTTTGATGTCCCCAATGGAACTCTCGATTTCGTCTACAGTGCTTTCAATGTCATCCAATCTTGAGCTGAGCTGTTCCAGCTCTGATTCCAGATCAGATAACCGGCTCTCCAGCTCATCGATTCTGCTGGATAGATTGCTAATCTCCGCACTATAACCACTGTAGGGTACACTGCTGTCACAGCTTACGAATAGAGCCAACACCAGCGCAACTACTGAAATAGTGATAAGATGCTTCATCAACATGACTCTTCCTCCTTCTTGCACATCAGAGATTCGACCCTGCTTGCCACACGCTTACGAATAGCCCTCTCTAACTTCTCCGTACCCTGATAACTCACCACCCAGCGCCACTCTACAGGCACTTCCGTAATGCGCTCTATGGGAACGTCGGCGTATTTCTTCGCTTCCCGAAGTATGTTCTCCTCTTCACTTTGCAGCAATGTAATGGTCTTATGGATAACCGGAGATGATAAAACTATCTCCTCAACGTCTGCGATTAACTGCAAGACCGCCGACATGCCGTGTTCCCGATAGACCTGAATGATGCGGCGTGGAGAGATTCCTCTTAATAACTGGAGTCGCTTGATGTAACCGAATGTCTTGATCTTGACCAGCTGGTTACCGCATTCACCAGACCCTTGAACCACTACGCCTTCCCAATCTGCACCGGTGTAGCTTTTAGCGACCTCAACGAGACGGTGTATGCTGTCGTAGTGGTAATCCTGCGGTAAACCGTAGCTCTCTGATAGGACAGATGCTGCAAGCAGCTCTCTGGCAGGTATCAACTCCAGAGTTTCCAGGTTTCGAATGAACAACGGGACCAGCAGCCGTAGTCCAGGCGAGTACGAAATCATCCCGGGCTGCAATACCTCCGGATGGATTAGCTCGCAGATAAGCGTATGTTGGAAGTCTACCCGCGAGAGGATACGAGTAGCTATGTCTGCGGCAAGCGCAGCGGCGAGCTGGGATGCTCGGGTACCAATGCCGTGACGGGACGCAAACACCACTTCGTCACGATGCCGAAATACCTGAATCATGACACCGTCTAGCTTCTCTGTGATGGAACGGTAACGCCAGGCAGCTACTAATTGAAGATGGGTTTCGTCATGCTCGTCAATGTTGAAGAACTTGTGGAAGGGGAGCGATACGACGTTTGCGCGGCTGTCCAGTACGATGCCCCGGCATACCCGTAAGAAGCTGTTCCACTCCGCGTCGTACTGGGCAGCGTTAGTGTAGGTAATAAGAGTAAGATCTCCGTACCGGCGCACAACGATAAACCGGTTCAGATCCTCTGAGGAGTAGCCGGTTGTCGATGCGTCCCCGGTACTGAGGTACTCCTTAAGGCGACGAATGCCATCTCGAATGTCGTCTACACGCATTTGTGTATTTATCCGTTTCAATGTTTGTTTCAATGTTTCAATGACCATCAGCTCTAAAAGGCTGATGTAACTGCCGGATCCCAGACCATAGCACCTTATGATTGGTTTCAATGACCATCAGCCTCAAACAGCTGATGTAACATGAGAATCCAGGATATTCTTGGTGGCATCGATCGGCGTTTCAATGACCATCAACCATAAAAGGCTGATGTAACATGGGACACACAGTGTCTTCGTACAGGAAGTCTGTGTTTCAATGACCATCAACCATAAAAGGCTGATGTAACGGGGGTTTCTGGGAGGCCCATGGGGGCAACTAGCCTTGTTTCAATGACCATCAACCATAAAAGGCTGATGCAACTTTCGGATGGAGGCCGACTCATCCCCCTATTGGGTTTCAATGACCATCAGCCTCAAACAGCTGATGTAACCAGGATTGCCTGGTGCTGGATCTGGTCGGTGTGACGTTTCAATGACCATCAGCCTCAAAAGGCTGATGTAACCGAACTACCCAGCTGGAATCGGGCAGTCCACTAGCGTTTCAATGACCATCAGCCTTAAACAGCTGATGTAACCTCCTTAATGGATTGAATGTTGTCTTCTGGTGAGTTTCAATGACCATCAGCCTCAAACAGCTGATGCAACTTGCTGGTTCCGTTGTAGCTGATTCGGCAAGTCAAGTTTCAATGACCATCAGCCTCAAACAGCTGATGCAACTAAAATCAAACGCGCCGCCGAACTTGAAGATGTGATAGTTTCAATGACCATCAGCCTCAAACAGCTGATGCAACAGCCCTCGCCCACGCACTCGCGCGACACGGAGTATTTGGAAGCGTTTCAATGACCATCAGCCTCAAACAGCTGATGCAACTTGCTGAAGCAGTAACAGCAACAGTCCCGCACCTCGTCTGTTTCAATGACCATCAGCCTCAAACAGCTGATGCAACTCCTAACCACAGACAATAATATTGTCTGTGGTTAAATTGCCATATTCAATTGTCAATGTGCATGTATTTGTTTATGTGCATCTATGGTGCTTTTTGGATGCTGTTGTTAGTTAATCGGTTGATTTTGTAATTGTTTCGCTATCGATGCCCGCGAACCTCCCGCGTGAAACGTGATCAATCGAGGTTCGCGGAATTGTAGCTGTGCTACCCAGTCAGACCGGCATCCATGAGAGTTTCAAGAGTGTCCTTGCCTGCTTCGGTTAGCTGGATGGACCAAAACTCCTGGGAGTACCTTATGCCAGTAGGGCTGTGCTCCGGACGATACACCTCCACCAACCCCGCTTCCTCTAAATCCTGCCAATGCTTGAGGAACTGGGTGAAATGCTTGCCGTCTTCATTAAAATTGCAGACCTTCCCAAGCTCCATCAACACCTCACGCGCCTCGGGATGCTCCACCCAGAGGTCTCTGGGGTCCTCGTACCGTTCGAAGATCTGGGCGAAATTCGTCGCGTTCATGCTAATCCTCCTCTTGTTGTTCGTCGCCATAGTATAGCGGAAGCCGGAAGTATTCGCCACCACTGTAATAATCCAACAAAGTGTGGGTCACCCATTGTATGTATTCCATGACAACATGATGGCAACCTTCCTGGTCGTCCGTCCAGTACGGGGAATCGTCCGCCTCGCTCACGAAACCGTGCAACGCCCGCAGGAACTCCAGAGTCTCCAGCTTGCGATCAGGAGGCTCGTACCTGTACTCATTATACACGAACTCAGGGACAGTATCCTCTGGCAATCCGTACTTTAGGAGATGCTCGTAGCTGGTGCGCAACAGGAATACCATTCCACTACCCAGCTCGTCAGGGGTCCAACCGTGAACAATGGGCGAATACGGCTTGCCGTAGTAATCCTCCCAGTCCTCAGGTCCCTCCATAATGGTCCTTACGAGTAGGTCAATGTGCTTCTTGCTGATTATCATCGTATGGCCTCCTGTGGGATCATGTTGTTTCAATGATTATCCACCATAACCGGTGAATGCAACTCACTCCAGAAGCGCGAACGCAATGGCCCCTACGGAGTTCCCAGTATGCGCATCGGGGGAGTCTGTGTCATCCAGGTAGTGCCAATCCTCGTAGAACTCGACGCTCCTCGAGAATGGATAATGCTCGCAGCTGTCCTTATCTAGCGCAAAGAGCATATTGGATATGCTGCGGATAGTGTCCATGTCCAATTCCTGGGCCTCCTCCGCCAGGAATTGTCGCAGGGCGGATTCGGCTTCCTCTCGGCTTTTAGGTGCGTCCTTGCCGGTCAGAGCGGCAATCTCTGCACCTGCCCATTCCTTCGCAATCTCCAGCGCCTCCGACCACCGCTCGCTCGGCGGCAACGCCTTCAACCGCTCAAACGCTCGTTTGATTTGGTCACTAACGAAATAGTCAACGAGGAGATGCCCCTCCTCAGTCACCTCGAGTTCGGCGGGGTAGTCGCAACCCCAGTAATTGCAGCCGTGATCGTCCAGGCAATAGCCGATTCTTGTCAGAGTGCCCTCCGTGCTAACGAGGTTATCGTCAAAGTCCTTCTCGAGGTGCTCCAGTTCCGGTTTCGGAATGTAGGTAAGGGAGATCAGATACTCGCCCATAGTCCGTTACCTCCTTCTGATTAGATATTTATTCCCTGTTATCCCATGCCTCTTGGGCAAGGTCCCTGTATTTCTCAGGAACATGCCACAGCAGGCTATCGATGTCGTAGAACCCGAAGCAGGAATCTATTGTCTGCCAGCACTTTACGTGATGGTGCTCCTGAATGATGAAGCCCATCACCTGACCCTGCAGGTATTTGTTGTATTCCTCTACCTCAGCAATCAGCACTCGTTTTGCCTTCTCCAGCACCTTGCGGGTGACACGCTGAACGTTGTACGCCTTGCGGATGTCCTCATACGTCACGTATGTCCACCCGACCTGACCCCAGTCCCAGCCAACGGAATCTACCATTCGGAACATGGTGTCGTCTACCGAAATGGACAAACCGGAATGGTCCATGAGATAGAGCGGAAGGACGAGTATCTTGTCTTCGTTCTCCTCAAGGAACTTCATGAACTGGCTCGGCGTTTCGAAGCCGTGCTTGCGGCCCGGTGCGTCGCCCAGATTGTAGCGCTTGTGGAAACAGACCATCGTGCCGAGATTGTTCCACTCGCGTGGGCTCACCGGTTCAGGGTCGTACATGATGGTTGCACGGATTCTTCGATCGTTATCTACCCGCTCGGCACGACCGATGACGTAGATATCGTCAAACATTACTTCCTACCTCCTCACAATGTGGTTTCGGGATTCCTGTTGCTTCATGTCCATCAGCACTGCAAGAAGCAGGTTGATACCACCCACCATCAGCGCTACCAACACGGAGAGAACCGCCCAACCGCCTAGCAACGTGAACATGATGCCTACTGCAACAAACCATCCTATCGACGCTGCAGTGTGCGCTAATTTCGGATAAACAAACGCACAGAACTCGGAAAGGATGATAACCGCCGCTGCGAACACCATGCTGAGAAGCAGAAAGGTCAACATAAGAACACACCTCCCTACCCCTGCTGCAATAAACCGGCATGACCTGGATGAATAGATAAGGGTCAGGCAGGTGAAGTGTACAGTTTTGCTAGCGTGTTTCTAGTGGATCTATGGGCACGGGGAAGAACTCACCGGCAACGCGAACCCAGACGGTGATGGTATTTGCAGCGGCGGTATGTTCACCTTCCCCACTCTCCTCGCGGGTGAGCAGGATGCTGAAGATGGGGTTCTCTATCACCGAGAACTTGTTCCGTCCAATGAACTTGTCCAGCTGACGAGCCGTCATCTCCACATCAAACCATGCATCATCCTCCAACAGCTCGTCCAGCCGGCCGCGGTCCAGCGGAATCTTGTCGGGATGACACCAACCTTCATTGATGGAAGCGACACGGATGGCACACGGCTCTTTCAGGTTGAAGTCCATGTACCTAGGCACAATGCCCATCGCTTCGTAACTCTGAAGAACCGATAAATCAAGATCTTCGGAGATACGCTGTAGTTGATGGTAGACTTCGCGTGGAATGACGACGAACGCAATATCTACGTCGTCGTCCGAGTGGTAAACTATGACTCTGTATCCACTCTTCATGCTATCCTCCAACGTTGTGTAATGCGACTTCTATCCGCATCTCTTCAAGCTCATCCTTGGTTACACCGGAGACCTTCAACCGCTTCGTTTGACCGAAATCGCAGTACGCTTTTAATTCCATGGAATAGATATGGAGAGCTTCGAGCTTTGCAGTGACAGGGCGACCACAGCACGGGCAGGTATAATCCAGCAAGATACGGCTCTTTCTACCCATGCTGCTGTGGTGGACCCTAGGAGTAACCTCAACATCTTCCCTACCCAATGGCATTACGAATGTCCCAAATATAGAGATAAGGCGCTCCGCTAAGCGAACCGCCTCTCCCGCTCCGTAACGCTTAGTCAAGCGCGACAGCCATCTGTAGTAGGTTGAATCCGTCACGTAGCCCGTTTCGGCTAGCTTAAAGAGCTTTACCTCCCCCCTATAGGTGGAATTATAGATACTTGATCGCTCATAGCGAATGAAGATGATAATTCTGCGTTTGAGAAGATACTCTGCTTCACGCCGTAGGTTAGTATCGTCTTCAGGAATCCGTGCAATCTCCTCCTCAAAACGCTTGACGTACCTTTCCTCATCGAGAACATTCGGTGATGCTTTCGCAGTCGATGCCATCTCGACGACTCTACCGCAGAAACCCATCATAGCGGCAGCAAGCGGATGCATGTCTTCTGTCTTCGGTGGCTCTACCCCGTATAAATCGCAATACATTTGTAAGCGGTTCATTAGATGAGTAGCCCACCTCGCATTACGCATCTTGTTAACTAAATTGGTCCTTCTCAGATACAGCTCTTGTATCTCTTCCAAGACTTCAGAAATGTTCTCCTCCAGCTTGTCATCTTCTAGAAACTTAACACGGAGGACACGCTCAGTGTGCTTGTAAACCTCATTCAGAAACAGAGAGACATGGGTTATCGTCGTGTGCGAGATGCGCAGGCCACGATACAGGAACATGTACTTCTCACCGCGACGCACGAACCTGGCAATCGGCTCGTCGTAACTCCAGAGCGTGTCATACCGGTAGCGCAGGGTGGCGGTTTGACCCCAATAAGGTATTTCGCTGGAGTCCTCATCCCGATTGAGGTTGTACAACACAAACCTGCGTACCAGATCCCTGTTCGTCAAATGACCGGTAGATAGCATCATAGCCGCACCTCTAACCCATTGATGAAATGGGAACACAGGGTCACACGAACGCAGTCCGCAGACACGAACACAGTAATTCGATGTTGCTCGGAACCTCCCAGAGCGTCTGTACTCCGAGCCGATTGGGTTACCGCATCCTTCAGCGATTCCATCAAGGAGATTTCTGACCGGGAGAATAAGCTCGTCCTATCAGTAATCAATAGGTAATGTGCTTGCAACTGAAGACAAGTTAACCGGTACCCTCTTCAACATCTCTTTGGTCAGATATGGTACAATGTCTCTATAAACAGAACTCATATACCGCCGAATCTCCGGTCCGTTCAGATAATGAACCACCTCATCCAGATCGATGTCCTGCTTCTGTACAAGGTGAAACTCATCACTCCACGGATAGCACTTCCTGTCTACGGCGCAGACTACTCTCGTGCCCTTCGTATGAGCAACCACTAAATGCGGTTGTTTGTAGATAGACTTGAGCTCCCCAACAGAACAAAGCGGGAACCATAGACCAGAATAGCAGTTCTCGTAATCTATCCATCCCGCATGGAGGTTCCTTCCCGTCAATACAGGAACCCTTCCTTTGCTTGGAGTCTCTATGGTGAGTGGATGACTGCGTATGTGAGTGCTTCTGGCGGCGAACTGGATGTCAAAGAGGGAACCAACGGGAACACCACTATGCTCGAACCGATACCAATCGTCCGTGAGGAAGCGCACCATTTCGCCTACCCAGTTAGGCAAATCTATAACAGCCCCCTGATCATCGTATAGCGTGAGTCCCCTCCCAGACCGGACACGCAGAATACAGACCGAAACTTTGCTGCCGGGTAATGATCTGCCCAGATACCATACCTCCACCCTGTACCGAGATAGATACTGCCTCAGCAACTTGAAATCATCCAGAACCATCCACGTTGCAGGGATCACAAATACCAACCTGCCGGAAGGCTCGAGCAGCTTCAATGCCCTCTCTAAGAACAGACCGTAGATGTTATACTTGCCATGCCAAGTGTGGGAATGTTGCTTGTATTGCCGGATGGTATAGTGACTGCCGTTCCTCCCATACGGCGGGCTGCCAATGATGATATCAAACCGCACATTGGGCTCCCATAGCAGGAAGTCAGCCTGTACAAACTGGGCAGACGGTAGATTGAGTTTAGATTGATAGAAATAGGTGTCCTCTATGTCTACCCCCACCAGTTCATGATGGTCACCGTATCGTGCGGCGAACTCTGTTAAGAATGGGGCGTGTGCGCAGCCGGGCTCCAATACTCTGCATCTTCCCGACGGCTGCGCCAACGCCACCATCCGCGCCACAAGCCATGACGGGGTGAATGCCCTACTGATAGCTGTGTCGGCATCTAAAACCATATTGCCCATTCCCAACTAATCCTGTACAGAACCATCCGACTCCTTATCCTCATGCGAGGCGCTCGACCAAGGATCGTAATCCGCCAGTCGGCACAGGATGTAATAGAAGACTATGCATACCGCCAGATACAAGAAGAACCATAACATAACCGCTCCCTCCTAACCCTTAAGTCTGATTCATAAGGTCCCGCATCAACTTCACAAGATGAGGGAGATCGCGCCCGAACATGTCGGTGGACCACACTATCTTTGTAGCATGACAACGTAGCCAGGGATGATAAAGCAACGAGACCGGAACGACTACCAGCGTAGGCAGTCCAAAATTAGTTGCATATACCATCTCCATAGCCACACCGATGGAAGGGCGAGGCATGAAGAAGAGCGCACCGTCCGACCCCTCTAATCGCCGGATGTCCCGACTCACCATTGCGGAACAGACCTTGTCAAGTAGCTCCGACTCGATATCCAAACTCCACCGGAACGTCTCCTCGGCGTCGGCGGGAAGCACCGGCTCTAGAAAGCCTTCCATAGCATCTGCTACTCGACGGAATAGTCCTACATGGTCCTCCGCGAAAGTGATGGGCATGCCTACATAAACCTTAGGTAACATGGTATCCTCCACAATAAGGGATCGTCATGTATGTAGATAACAAAGCGGCTTTCGGATTGTGCCAATGATTTCTAGCAGGGGAAACAGGAAGCAAGTGGGTGCGTGAAGCATTGTACCCTTCCCCCACAATGCATTAGAGGGGAAGGGTGTGTACAACCTTTCAGCAGGTCGGGTGTGACCTCAGTCGTCGCCTATCTCACCGAAGTTACGTACCAACACGCTAAAATCGAACAGGCTAACCTCCTTGTCTCCATCCAGATCGGCGTTGGGGTTCCAGTTGCTGTCGCCAGGCATAGTGCCGAATGCGGCGACCAGCTGACCGAAATCGAACAGCGTCACCTCGTTGTCCCCATCGATGTCGCCGTTGACCAGATAGATCTCCAGATCGGTTACGCTACCGTCGGAGGTGTCTACACCAACAGTTCGCCGCAGCCAGTGCATCGGCTTGAGAGATAGGTCGAACGCCCCAGTCGGTAACGCCCCTATCGCGAACCCGCCGTCCGGGTCAGGTATCGCCATACGAACCTGCGGGTCGCCGTCTCTTATCTCAAAGAACACGATTGGTGGGGATCCTCCATAGTCCCCGAACAGAATACGACCCTGCACGATTGGGACGTGGAACTCATCCGCTCCTATATCCGCTATCCCGTCCCCTATGATCGGTTCGCCGTCTATGTCGGTATGATACCCAGGCGAGAGGAAGTTCGCTCCAGCGTTGATGCATGGTGAACCCGGCAGAAGGTGAGATCCCGAAATCATCGGGTCCACAGAGATGTTTCCGCTAGTGCCCGTCATGTCGGGCATACCATAGAAGTTATAGGTTTCGTTCGCCCATACGCAGTTGTAGGAGAACTCTCTAGGCTCACCAGAGGAACAGTGAATCCCGCTGGAGTTATATGCGATGATGCAGTTCCCGAATACTCCCATGCGGTCCAAAGAGATTGCTCCTCCATGCTCCGATGCGGTATTGTAGGTGATGGTGCAGTTTGTCAGCCTGACTTCCGACAGGTGAGATAGCAACGCCCCTCCATTATTGCCTGCACTGTTCATGCTAATGATGCAGTACTCGAATACCGGATAGGAAGAGCGAGAGTGTATACCGCCACCGTCAAAACCGGCGGTGTTCCCACGAATAACGCAACGCATTACATAGAAAGTATCTTGTTGCAGGAGGAACATGCCTCCACCGTCACCTGCGCTGTTGTTCGCAACAATGCAGTCGGTTACGGTGGACACCCCATCCTTTGTGTACAACCCGCCACCCCGGTCTCCTGCTGAGTTCTCACTTATCACACAGGAGGTAACCAGCGTACTACCCCGATAAATACTAACTCCACCTCCGTTGGTGACGGCAACGTTGTGACTGATGATGGTTCTGTATATCGTCGCGTAACGGCTGTCAATGAGCAGGACGCCACCGCCTTCCTGAAAGGTTGCGGCATTGGACGTTATCACACAGCCCTTGATAATGGCGAGGGAGTACCCGCAGGCAAGCCCACCTCCAGATGATGCCGAGTTCCCACTCACCACGCAATTCTCCAGTACGACCGGGGATTCGCAGCGCATTCCACCTCCCGTATCGGTCGCTGAGTTCCCTGAGATCAGGCAATTCACCAACGTTGGTGGTGTACCAACGGATGAACCATGACAATACATACCTCCTGCGCTAAAGGCGGTGTTGTTCGTGATGGCAGTACCGGACAGGCTTGCCTGCGAACTTATGGAGGAGATACCACCGCCGAGGCGAGCGGTGTTGCTTGACACAGAGCAGCCGATCATTACAGGAGCGCCGTAATAGAAGAAGACTCCACCTCCCTCGTTTGAGCTAACATTGCCCTTCACGGTACATCCGATTAGCTGCGGTGAGGACTCGCGAACAGCTATCCCACCCCCATGTTCCTGTGCGTGGTTGTCACTGATGACGCAGTTAATAAACCTCGGAGAGGAATTGTTCCCTATGAAGACGCCGCCGCCTGTATCCGCGTGGTTCTTGCTGATGATGCAATTCTCAACGGTCAGCAGGTCACTGCTATCGTTGACATTTATGCCGCCACCGTTGTAGTCTCTACCGTAGCTGATGGTGAACCCGTCCAGCCGATACGGACGGCTTGGGTTGGGCGGTGTCGTCACTATAGAGGGGGGTCCCCAACCGCCGTGGATGATGGACTCGTATGGGTCATTCTCCCGACGCGGGAACGGTGGACGCTGGGACAGGCTTGTCTCCGTGCCGCGGAACCCACCGTAGACGGCGACGCCACTCTTCAGCGTGATACGTTCATAATAAACCCCGTGACGTACCCAGATCTGGTCGCCTCCGATGGCGACTAGCAGGGCGGCGCTAATGCTCCTCTTCGCTCTGCTCCACGATAGTCCGCTGTTGGAGTCACTGCCATCTGGAGATACATAAACCACTTTAGACGCAGCGGGAACAGTCAACGTCCAGAAGATAAACAGAGTTACCAGTGCAGTCAGCCGGCAACGGTTACCTGTGTATGACATTCTGTTCGCACCTCCTCCTTTCGTGATCCCAATGCGGAGCCTGCACTCCAATAATCATTATATAGTGCATGTTCGGCTTTGTCAACAATGTCTTACGATAATTTCAACTCGCAGATCATCACAATATTTAATGTTGCTTCTCAAAACTGGATTACTACTCGGTAGAAAGCGTGCAACCTCTACGGCTGGAACCCGGAATGGACTTCACCAAGGAACGGTCAGACAACAGTTGACAGACTTGGCGACGTTATGGTAGCATAGAACCAAACCCGTCTTTAGTTTGGTTGAACGCTAATAGCCTATCCTGACAGAACCAATACGGGAGACAGGTAATCATGAATTATAGACTAACCGATGAACAGGTAGCTATCATCGAGCATCCCCTTAATAAGCACGCGCGAGTTTTGGCTGTAGCTGGTTCTGGTAAGACCTCCACAATGGTGAAACGTATTCGTTATCTGGTGGAGAAGCACGGCGTACCGCCCAGTAGCATACAGGTGCTGATGTTTAATAGACTGGCTAAAGAGCAGTTCGTGAACCGAATAGAGGCAGAGGGCGTTCCGCATGGTTCGTCAGTCCGCGTGAATACCTTCCATTCCTTCGCATACCAGACCTACAACAGGCTGGTCGGTCACGGCATCGTGGCTCAACCGGACTTCTGGACAGGAGACAGGGAGGAGATCTACAGGAGCAGGATCAGGATGGCCGTCCAGGAAGTGCAACGCCGCATACAAGACCAAACCCTCAACCCAGAGGACGCAGAGCAGGCCATCTCGTTGTGGAAGGCTTCCATGATACCACCGGAGCGGGCGGGTCACCGATTTAACTCCGCCTATGTGGCGGTCTATACCAGATACGAGCAACTGCGTGCCGAAGCGAACGGCGTCACCTTCGATGACATGATGACCGATGTGGTGAGAATACTGTCACACGAGAAGAGACTTGCTGAGGCGATGATTCCAAACGTCGCGTACCTCATTGTGGACGAGTACCAGGACGTGAACTACGTCCAGCAACGGCTGGTTGAGCTGGTCAGTAATGGAAGGTCCGACATTATGGTCGTCGGTGATGATGACCAAACCATCTACGAGTGGCGTGGCGCACGTCCGGAATACATTCGGAAGTTCCATGAGATATTCAATGACCGCCCGTGCGTGGACTATACCCTCACCCGCTCCTTCCGCTTTGGCCCCATCATCGCGCAATGCGCACATAATGTTATCCATAACAATAGTCGGAGACACCCGAAGAAAGTCGTCGCTCACCACGTCAACGCGGAGGGGTACATCCGAATCATCCATAACCCCGATGCCGCGTCCAGCTCCGGTCTCGATAATATGGTGACACAAATCGTTGCCAAGGTCAAGGAGACCGGAGATCCGCAGAAGCTCGTCGTGCTCGGTAGAACATGGGCTCAGCTAATGAGTATTCAGGGTGCATTCCTCAGACACGAAATACCTTTCTACCTAATCGGACAACAATTCTTCACGCAGCTCTACGAGACCAAAAGGATGCTGGACTACCTGACACTCTGCGTGCGCTTCCAAGATAGAATGGACGATGAGCTGATAGCTGCCCTGAAGAATGTGCTGAACTTCCCAAGAAGGTACATCTCCAGAACGTTCGTCGAGGACGTGCCAAGACTGGTGAAAGGAACCACCGTGGACCACGCTATCGCTACACTTGCAGACCAACAAGAATACCCAAGGCAGAAAGAGTCTCTCCGAAGAATGCGTGAAACACTCGCGTATATCCACCGTCAAATCCACAACACGAAGCCGATGCTGGCACACGAGGCGGCGGAACTCCTGTCCAATGCGTTCAATTTAGCCGGATACTTCCAGAGCTTCTATGGTCCGGGCGAATCTTCCGATTACAGGATGATGTGGCTCCTCTCTTTCACCACACTCGCAAGGGAAGCGCGACTGGACGTGGCGTCATTTGTGAACTATGTGAGAAGCCTGGACCCAAAGCGCGGACAGCCTGAAAGCGAATGTATTCCCGTAACGACTATCTTCCAGACAAAGGGACTTGAATATGACTACGTGTTCATTCCTGACTGTGTCGACGGCTTCGTGCCGGTGCATAGCGATAACGTGAACCCGTGCTACGATAAGGAAGGTATCGTGCAAGAACCAAACATTTCAAGCTGGCAGGAGAGTGAGAGAAGACTGTTCTATGTGGGCATCACCCGCGCAAGAAAGGGAGTGTATATCCTCACGGAAGGAACACACAACCCATTCCAAAACTCGTTCACTCCCCCCTCCTTCTCTCCGTCACCCTATATCGCCGAAACACATCATCAAGCCGTCACCGCAGTCTTCACCGCGTTACAAAGAATCGCTGCGGAACAGACCGCCGACTCCCAGGAGATACTCAAGCACTACGACAAGTACGGTAACGTCAAACCAGTTACCCAAATGCTACTGGAACACTACCTACCCGAGTTGGGACTCGACGGGATCGCACAAGCACTAAGGAAGAAAGTGGACACCATCGACAAGACAACACCGAAACCAGAACCGTCTCCTAAGCCCCAAAAGACCCACTGGTGGGATAAGCTTACCTAATCCGAACCAATACATACCTTGCACGGCTCGTACAAACGCCGCGCTTCCGATAAAGATATGGGTATCGCACTGTACATCAGGTAACGACACCCGGCACGATGGTACTTCTTCCCCGTTCGGGTAATGTATACCACATACTGCTAAGATGTTACCTTGTCATTAGACGAACGGACACGCCGGAACTCCCAAGGCGGAGTAGGATTCTTCTGGGACCAGATGTTCCTTCTAGCGGATTTCGCCTCTTCCTGCTGAGGAACGTAGCGACTGGAATAACGTACATATGCCCAAGCCAATCCCTCAGATACCATCTGCGCATTGATGTCCTTATCGTCCAAATAGACGACACCTAACGTGCGACGGTATCTGTCCGTGCCGTGCGTCTCCACCCGAACCCGCTTCCCAAATACCAACTCACTTAGCCTCTCTTTAGCTTTATAGCCGTAAGACTGGTTCGATTCCGGCGCATCGATGCCGTATAGCCTCACCTTAATGGAACGCTTATCTTTGGTTAACACGGTGATGGTGTCGCCGTCATGCACACCGACCACCTCACCGGACAGGTCGGCACCGAACGATACCAAGCATACGACGAACAACCAACATAACGAAAGCAGAACGAATTGTGTGCGCAACCTGGACACTATCCTACCTCCCGTATTCGTAGATGTGTATTGACGGCATGTTATCACCACTCAATCTGAGAAACGGCCATATCTTGATATCCGCTCCCTCTACGAACGGAAAGGGACGACACTCGCGCAGATACGGTACCAGAGCGGAACCTTGCTGCTCTAGCAACTCTATCGCCGCCGGAACGTCCCATAGATACTCACCTAACGGGTGACCTGTGATGTGCGAAACCTGTTCCATGAGATTCTGGAAGGCATCCATCTGTGCGCTCTGCATCGCCACGTGGAACCGTTCCTCCGGATCAACCTCCGTCAACATCAGAATCCAACGGTCGCGCGGAGTGACGCGCAACACGCCCCGATCGGCATAATAGACAACCAGCCCGTCGCCGCGAATGGAGACCAGCTTATCCGGTTCGGCGTTGTCCAGAACAAGACAGCCGTCCGCATCCGAAATCGGACGGGCGAGCCGAAGAATATCATGCCAACCAACAAACGAATAATCCAGAACGTATACCATCTCCAACATCGATTCTTCAGGAAGTTAATCAAGACCTGCTATCAAATATGCAGGTCCACTATAAATATAGCCTCCTGCCCGTAATCAAGGTCCTCCTCCTGATACTCCGTCACGTCCACCAAAGGCCAATCCAGAAACGCATCTATCGTTCTGCTGAACGGATACTGCCCGCAGTCCTCAACGGCGTCCAGTATAATCCCAAGCGCCCGAATGTGATACGATGGAGCGGTATCCGAACACCGGGCAATCGCTTCCCTCAATAATCGGGACACATTGTCATCGACGTTCACAGAAACCGAATGAAGCGCAAGATTGTTATTGAGTACCTCGGCGGCAACTCTTTTGGCATAGCCGAGAACGGCATCCCACCGCTCAGACTGCGGTAGACCCGCTATCGCCCTTACCTCTTCTGGTGGACACTCCCCAAACACAAACCGACCGTCCCGAAGAACTACCGCCGAAATCCGGTAGTAGTTATCCGGACTCATGAAGTCCTCCAGGTACATCATAACAGGGTTCATGAAGGACAAAGTCTTAGAAACGCCTGCCTCGTTGAAATCGTTAGGCAGGTCCTCGTGTAGAACGATGCTCCTTATCAGTAGCGGGGCGTGCATGACTGTACCTCCTTTGATCAATAGGAATTCTTGCGTATCCTGTACACCAACTCTTTCATGCGCTGGCGAATCCGCTCTCTGGTGAGTCCTAACCGCTCGCCTATCTGCCTGTAACTCATCGGCTCCTCACCGTTCAAACCAAACCGTAGGATCAATATGCTCCTGTCCCGATCGTTAAGACCGGACAATAAATTCTCTACCTCCATCACAGCATCCAACTGCTCTTCTACACGGGCGAAATGGTCCTCGGGATCGGCTATGGTATCCAGAAGAGTATGCTCTTCACCTTTCGTGACCACAGTATCAAACAACGAAACGAACAAAGGAGCGCTCCTGGAATAGTTCCTCTTACTGTAGTGCTTGTTGAACCGACTCATGTGAATGTAATCCAATAGCGCGTTCTTCAGGTATGTATAGTAGACTGTGGTGAACCGATTGCCTCGCTCTGGATTATAGTCCCTCATTGCCCGCAGAAGGGCAATCCGCGCTTCCTGCCACGCATCCTCGTCGGATAGCCCTATGCCTAACCTGTTCATAACCGTTAAGGTCAAACCGATCATTTCATTCCATACGTGAATGAACCTCTCGTTCTCGTTGTCCACACCCAGCCTCCTTATCAAGGTCCCAAATCCAAAACCATCTGCTTCGGTACAAGATGGGCTATAGGATAGTTGGCAACGAACAGCTCGTCTCCCGGTCTGGCAAGGTTCCCACCGGCGTTGTTCATGCTGTACTGCAAGCGCCAAGACACCTGTTCAAAACCGCGGAAGAGATCCCTTACGTATTCGCAGTCGTCATAAGTGATCAACCAGCGATGCTCGCTTGCCATACAATGCAAGGCGAACCGCTCGTGATCGAACTCCTTGTGCAGACTGCCGCGCTTGCCGTACAAATAACCGCCGGCGGTGACATACGGAGGATCCAAAAAGATGAAGACGGAATCACCGGGTTCTTCCAATAACATAGAGTAATCTTCATTGGTTATCCGTACACCCTGTAATAACGGAGCTATCTTACTCAGCCTTTGGATCGCCGATGCGGAGAACAGCCGACGAAAGGCATCGGTTGAGAAGGTACCGCCGGTATCAACTAACCCGCTGAACCCAATGCGATTGAGAGCGAAGTAACGAACCGCTCTGTCAAAAGTAGAAACGGCTTCCCAATCCCGCAAGAACAGGAACAGGTCCCTCGGCTCCTTGTAACGAGACTTGAGCTGAAAGGCCGCCCTCATCATTTGAACCGGGTTATCCCGAATGGTCACCCAAAGACTGAACAGGTCGTAGTTTAAATCATTGATCCAGTAACGACGCTCCGGGTAGAGCTGCCGAACGGCAAGAAACACACTACCGCCGCCCACCATAGGCTCCCGGAACTCCGTGAAGTCCTTCGGAATAAGCGGTATAATCTTCCCTAAAGCTTTGGACTTGCCGCCAGGATAACGCAGAGGAGACGGAATGAACTTCACCATGAAGAGTCACCAAAGGGGTAGATATGGATCAGAAAGCGGAGTGCCCAAAAAAAGAAGGCGCCGCTGAAACGGCGCCTCTATTACCTGCTAATCGTTAATCTATGGGAACAAGGCTTCCCATTCCGGACTGTCGGTACCGTTGAAGAACTCTTCGGCGAACTCTTCGGTTGTGTAATAGATGTCGTGTCTGTAATCGTAATCGTATTCTTCCTCGTCGGACAGAGGTCTTAACGGGTCATGCCTGAGAAGGTTCTCCCAATCGTCCTCCGTCCACTCACTGATGGGTTCTATATTTGGCATTTCTGTCACCTCCTAAACGAAGCTCTCTTGCTCGGTAATCTCAATGACCGTGCCCCCTATCCTGGTGGGCACATCTATACTGCCTTTCACTATCCAATACCAACGCTCCGGGTACTTCGGCTTGAAGTTAGCTTCCGCGTAACCGTCGGTCAGCACGACCACCGTGTCCGGATAGGTGTCCAGACTGAGTAGATGCTCTTCAATGCATTTGAAATCGGTACCGCCCGTGTGTGGCTTGTCGCTAATCTGAGTGCTGAAATACTTCTCCACTACCCTGAACGGACTGGTCCTGACGGTACCGATGAACTTACTCAATACCTCGTCCGGTATACTGCCGCTGCTATCATAGAAGACATATACGCACTTCCTTTCAAACCGTCTTGTAACCAGCGGAGCCTCGTCCGGCGGGTACAGGTGACCCCTCCTTCTGTCATAGCCTAATACACGCTTGACACCGAATAACCTTCGGATCATATGCCACGGTACCCGATAACTCTTCATGCGTATAACACGCTCATGCTCGGAGAACCCTTCAGGGGAGTACCTGTAGCAACTATTCTGGTGATCGTATTGATATAACCCGCTATCCAGAAGCTCATGACGTACAGCCTCATGAATGTCTCTCAGTAACGAGTTGTCGCCCGGCTCCTGAATCACTACCGGATAAACGGTAGCCTCACCTTCGTCGTATACCACTAATACCAGCATTTGATCTGGACCGGGTGCTAAATCGTGTATCTGTTCGGGTTTCAACTCCTCCCATAACTCACCCAGCTTGGACCTTGCGATAAGCGAAACACGAGGAGCAACCGCAGCTAAAGCCTGATAGACCAGATAGTAATGCTGGAGCCAGTCCTTGGGGAACCGGTTGTCCTCGGCATACTCCATAACCCGATCATAAAAGGTAAGCGACCCTAACCGCACAAACGGATAGATGGTAGGACCTAACCGCAACCATCCGTCGTTGACCGCTATCTCCTTAGCGAGCGTCATTATCGGATCCAAAAACTCCTCTTTTGGCCCGTCCAGATGCCCAAGCAGGATATGAGCCATCTCATGATGAAACAGGTTCGCCAGCTCCGTGTCGATGATATCACCAGCAACATGAGCCTTCATCCGAACTATCGCGTCTATCATGTCCAGATCGACACGGAGATAGATAGCCTCGTCTTTGAGCTGTACCTGCATCGCGCCCTGCCTGACAGGACCGTATTCAAAATGCGTCATCATGAGCAGACTGTCCCGAACCGGTGCAGGTAGCCTGTGGTTCAATACGATGCCCAACAACCCCTGCAAAGCGCGATCCGTATGGTGACGCCGATAACCGGGCTTTATGGACTCCTCAATGTACTCCGATAGCTTCGTCCGCAGCTCATCCATCATGAACCTCCGTTGATCTGGACGTTAAGATCCGTCAACACGTCGGTCCATACCTCCGGTTTGTTGTTCCATAAACCGAACCTGACCGAATCTGGAAGCACCTTCAATAAAGGTACCACCTTCTGCGCGTCACGCTTGTGCTTGATTTGACGAAGCAACGCAACGAAGAGCGGCATGAGTACAGGCTTACGCTGCAGGGAATCGGCAGCGTCCCTGGGGCTCTGAAGCATGCGCTTCACAGTCCACACATCGCCCGATCTCAGCGATTCCTCTAACTGGTGTACAGGTAAGCTCACATCCTCCGTGAACACATACCTCACAGGCTCGCCCATCAGATAAGCCTCAATGACGGACTCCTGAGTTCTGGGAGGCACAAGCCATCTCTTGTCCTCCGGCAGACTCAATACCCACTCCATCACCGCAGGCGCATGCTGCGGATACCTCTCCAGAAGGTATTGATCTGCACCCAAATCATACATGTCCACATACAGCTTGATGGTGAACCTATCCAATACGGTAATCTCCAGAGGACTGGTGTTGAAGTACCTGCCGTCCTTGTCTGGGTTCGCCAAACCAACAACACAGTGCAAGTTCAGAGGAACCCCACACAACGAGTGACTCCTCATGACCTCAAGGAGCGCATTATATACATCGGGCTCCTCCAGGTTCCTGTTGAACTCGTCCAGTATCAGCACGATAGGTCGCTCGTTACCCTCATCATCATATGGATCAAACAGATCATGCGGGATATAACTCATCCACTTCCTGCCGTGCTTATCAACGGGGAACGGCGCCAGAATGTCCGACTTGTGGATCTGCGAAACACTCGCATACACACACTTGTACTGCGGGAACTCATTCTGCACCAGAGCACGCACCGCTTCGGTCTTCCCAATCCCGTGAGGACCAATTATCAGGATGTTCTTACCGTGCCTGATGCAGTTCCTAATGGTGTCTAACTTCGTCCTGTTCTCCATGTACAGCCTCCCTGGTTAGAAATTGAGGGAATAACTCCATCCCTAACTGGGATCTTACCAAATTCAAAGTCCTGATGAACCTGTTCTGATCAACCGACCAACAACTGAACTTGCATACATCACCTGCCTCTATATTGCCTCCGATACGATTCAGAACAGGTACCAGGGCTCCCAGATCCTCTACATGCAATAGATAGGTCAGTAACAAAGAGCTTGTACTGCCGATGATTCGACTGCCGATTTTAGGAGCCAAAACGCAAGCCCTTGCCCATAACGTAGACATGAGTACGGCAATATCGGTAACGGATAATTTAGTGTGCCCCAACAGCGTAGATAGCACAGCCAGATGATCCGCTACCAACAACTCCGTCTTCAGTATCCTCTTCTGTATGGGACGCCAGCGACCGGTCCGTAACGGCTGCAGAACAGATGAACGGTTACCAACCCGCACCAGAATGTACCGGTCTTGATATTGGGGAATACCAAACGTAGATTGGAACCACTCCGAAAGCGGAAGCCCCTCTAATGAGATAGATGGGTTCATCAGTAGCTCCAGCCTGGTCACGCCACCTAAAGTAGCAGAACGAACAACCTCGAACCCGCTATCATCGCCGTTCGCTAAGTCCGCAATAGAGTAAGGATAATCCTTCGGCTTCAGCACGTATAACGCTATCTCAGGAAGAGATTCCAAAAGCCAATCCCCCGCTATCTTTAACCATCCCCTACCGGACTCAGGAAGCACAACGGCTGTATGACTGTCCCAATCCCTGAGATATAACCATACCAGTGAATGATGCCTCAAATCGATAAGGAGATCGCCTGCTAAACAGTCATTGCTCTTCATGAGCTTGAACGCTTCGCGAGCCTTCAACTTAACGGTGGAGAAACTGCCTTCATTGCGAACTACCGCGAATACGGATTCATTGCCTAAACAGCGGGGACAGAAACTGCCCTTGCGGTTGGCACGAACCGCATCACTTGAGTAGGGATCCAAATGCACCAAACTCAGTATGAAACTGTGAAAGCTCGTGGAGAAGGGAATGTATACGGTCATGGGTAACCCCCCTTAGGTATATACGCGAAATACGCACGATAATCATGCATACCCCGTGGGGGTATCCTTGACTACCCGTTTGCGATACTAGGAATAGGTAGTCCCAGACGGTCGGCAGACGCCAGAATGGTCGACATTCTGCGGCTGCCCATTTCATTCAAAGCACTCAACCAGAGGGACAGCAGTAACGCGAGCTCATTGGCTTTGAGATGGGTATACCCCAGCAGGGTAGTAACTACGGCAATGTAATCTGCGCCGTAACAGGTATGTAAACTCCTCGGATCTTTACCGACTATCATGTGATTGGGCAGAGCTATTATCTTGACTATATGCTTCTCGGGGGATACCGGACTCAACACGGGATCCATCCATTCCGCCAAAGGGATACCCCCGAATAGCCTGAGAGGCTCATTTAACAACTCTAACCTCGTCATGCTGGGGATCACGGCAGAGTGTAGAATCCGACAGTAACCGTAATCGGGAATACGATAGATATCGTCTAAAAGGTAATTGCCGGCGCGGACACAGTCCGAAGGTAAGGTCGTATTCTCCTCCTTTCGGACTGTGTCCGTTCGGACTGTGTCCGTGTGTCTTAAATCACGGAGACAGGTATAAAGCGCTATATCCGGCATAGGCTCGTTCAACCATGACCGGAGTATCTCTTCCAGTGAACGGTCCGGCTCAGGATAGACGAAAGCCTCTTCGGGCTGTGTCCGTTCGAAATCATACCATAACAGCGCGTATTCGTGATCTGATTCTTCCGATCTGTGCCATACCGATCGCCATTGCTTCTTCCAGTTCATTGTAAAGATAGGGCGTTCATTATAAATAACCGGCTTACCGAACAGGTGCATGACTCTTGCGATTGTATCCAAAATGAAGCACTCGTACTCCTTGTTGTTCACAATCAACGCCCGAAGCTCTCTTCCCAGACAGAGACTGCATCCTCTGCTTCTGGAAGACGGCTTTCTGATAGGCAGTCCAAGGAACGCATTGAGAATGAGCTCTTTTAACGAGAGCGGAAGATTTATGGAAGCCGAAGCCACGACGATTCCTCCTTTGTCTCCAAAGCCAGACCGAGGCGGTATTTGTCGGATTGGTACATCAGGGTTACCGCGCCGAACGGCTCGATACGATACCGATTCTGACTTAGTGGGTGGCGCAGGATAAGACCATACTCAAAGCTGTGCTGTGCAATATAACGCATCGCATTATGAAGATCTCGGCTGATGATAACGTACCTTCCTGAGGATTGAGAGGTACGACGTAGCACCGGCCCACCCCCTACAACGAAGCCGCCTTTGTCAAAGAATACATCTGAGGTACAATAAACGAAATCGCAAGCGTCCGAATCCGAGAAGATAGATTGTGTCTCAATCCAGGAGATGCGGTGCCTGGTCTCCACAACTATCCTGTCACCGACGGAAACACGGGAATGAGGGGGGAGTACCACGGCTCGGTTGGACTCACGGAACAGATGCTCCATTTCATGCGCACCGGTATACTCCGAAACGAAAGCCATGGCGTTGTTCCACACGAGCTCTAACTTGAACTGTATACCGGAAGGTAAGAATAAACGCACCCCTTTAGAGCTGTTCTCCGTAATCTCGTTCTGGTGTGAAGGGATAGAGATGTCATAATCCGGAGTGTACGCTACAAGACGGGCTTCGCCCCATCCCAAACGAAGGACGTCTCCTGGGACCAGCCTGGACGGCTTAGAACGAAACAGGTGGTTCCACCGGTCCACCGTACCGACAACGAGGATGCCGTCCTCACGAACGATCCCAAAGACCGGTAATATGCCTATCTTGAGTGCCTGGAGGTAATCCGAATGCAACGGCGCCGGTACAACGAGCTCTGCTCTGGGCGGTTCAAGCCTGATCCTCATCCTGCCTCCTCGGTAACCATAGTTTCAGAATGCGCAGGTTCTGCGTTATGAGCGGGGTCGCTATGTGCATCCTGTTCCTGAAACGGAACCAAACCAGCAACGTGAATAGATTCAATATCCAGTACGGACGACCGCGCCAGGTCTGAGCGGGCGAGTAGAACTGAGAATATTCCTGATCTACCAGCCCGTAAACACGACCACCGTTACCGGCAATCCGAAACAGGGCATCGACAAGCTGCCGCGGATCAACCAGACCGGATAAACCGTCGGATACCTGTAACGCACACTCTATCTGGTCCTGATCGCCGTACTCCGAAACGATCCACCTATTGACTGTGTCCGTGCCGTCAAACCGAGCCGCAGTCCTTCTGGAATCCCAATCGGAACGGACACAGTCCGAACACTCTAACTCCACCAAAACGGGAAGATCGGGCGATCCTTCCGGAACAGGACGTACCACCGTTAAACCCGAATCGGAGATGTAACTCTCAAAATCAGGGGCCTTGATAACTACTAACCCGTTCCCGCGATACAAAGATGAACCGCGCTTCAAGGGAATAGTTTTAACCAAACCGCGAAGAAACCGAACGGTATCAAGATCCGGCTCATCCGAAGGGAATACCACCATCGGTACATTGCTTAACGGCTCCCCTACATCACAAAGCTCGTCTAACCACCGAACCTCTACCCGCAATGAACCGTCTAAACCGACCAACATGAGATCTTGATGCTCGTTGCTGAATACGTGGGAGTAACCACCAAAGGAGACGGGCTCCAGTAACTCACCAATCCGATAAGCATAATCCTCATCCTGCAGGAATACGGTCATGGCAGGAGCCTGTACCCTGTCAAATAGACGATGTACCACACCGGTCTCGGAATAGACAAGACAGGAACCACGCTCGGCAACCACTATTCTGGGATAGAGGAACGGTGAGTCCTTAGAGCTAAGCAAACCCGGGAACTCCACTCTCATCCGCTTGAACGGTAACGGCTTCATGGGACTGTTGACCAGAAGAAACCGCTCCGGACTAATAGGTCGAATAGACATGGGGCACCTCCAAATAGTTGTCCTTCTTAATCACGGACATGCCTAACTGGGAACGAATCAGGTTCCATGCCTTCAGAACCTTCTTCTGACCGACGGGGAATAAGCTATGAAGACGATGCAACCGACAAAAACGGGACTCGCCGTTAACCCACATCTCGGTATTGTAATAACTCAAACCGATATCCTTACCACCCATCATCCTGGATAGCACGGACCGCAACATCCGCGGATCCTCTACACGGTTCAGCATGTCCGAGAGCAGTAACACACTGCTCTCCTTGCACGCAGAAGCCGAAAGATGATAAACGTAGTTGCCTACGGCTAAGCACCACCAACCTAAAGCTAACCAGGCTAACTCCGAGTGACTGAGTGTCGTGTAGCCCAATAACGCAGAAACCATCGCTATCGTGTCCGCGAAGAGATGCACGGATCTGCGATGCCAACTCTCACTGCTACAGGCATACCTGTGGAACAGCACCGATTGGCTTGGCTCGTCAAGGAACCGAACCAGTACTACCCTGTTGGAATGAACTAAAGGCGCCGGATTGCTACCGCCCAATTTGGGGTCCCATAAAAGGTCTAATCTGGTCGGGTAATCCAACCTCAAGGTGAAGAGCACACGAACCACGCAGCCGTATTCCGAATAGTTCGGATCGGACAGAGAGTACATAAGGGGCTGGTGTACTAACGCCGATCCATACTGACAGAACTCCTCTATCGATTGAACACGGAATGTCCCACGTTCTAAAGCACCGACAATAATCTGAATGGGCGGTATCGACTCACCGAGGAACTGATTGATGATCTCGCCGTATGACCTTTCGGGATGCGGAATCACCGAATATGATCTCACAAGCGGATAAGGCGGATTGGCGCCGCTGTAAGCTACAACAGTGCCCGTCTCCGGTTCCAACTCCGATTCCACCAACGAAACCGAAGACTGCGGTATCGCCTTGATTAGATCCCATACGGACATGCGCCTCCACGGCTCCGTCGGGTCCCAACGCCGCACGACAAGCTCGCTGCCCACCCTGAAAGGATACGTGTAATGGTAACCCCGGGCAAGCGATCTGAACGGATAATGATGCTCCGACAGGATCTCGGAAAGCAGGTCGTATGGAGACAGGGACATCAAACTGAACTTCCTCACGGTCCACCTCCAAATAAGAAGCCCCCTCAAAAGGGGGCCTCTGCACTATACCGTGCTCTCCGATTTCGCTTGAGAGACACGTACCTCGTCGAACGGGTAGTTCACCTTCAGCAACTGGATCATGATGGAAGCTGCACCCGCTTGAACCGCGTCCATGTTGTACTTGCCAAGGTGCTTCCACCTGTCCAGCGAACGGAGCAGACACTGCTCGTAGATGTCCAACAACTGGTTGACCTGAGCGCGGTGCTCCTCCGTGACGGCGTTGTTATCGCCCTGCAGGAACTCGACGGGCATGTACCGTACCGCCTGCAGAAACACCGTCGCCGCGCCAGCCTGAACCTCCTGAGGTGTGAAGGTCTCGCCCTGCTCCGATAACTGCATCCAAATAGCCTCTACCTTCCTCAGACAGTAACCGTACAGAGATGCGATGTTCTCTATCGCGGACTTCATCGTGTACACCTCCTTGCTTGTTAGATAACAGGGTCACAGACCCTTTGTACAGACCCTTCGTACCGATAAGCTCGGTACTGATACCAATGACATGAGAGACCTGAACCGATTCGCATGGCACATGCTACTCCAAGCACAAAGAACAGACCGAATGCTGAGACTGGGCCGCTTCCGTAACACTAACCGATTGGGATGGGCAGGTCAGCTCGGCCTGAACCATAAAACGGAGAGCATGTTCGGGGAACAAGCCGCATGGCGGGATTGGATAAGGAAGAGGCTGGCAGGATAGCCAGCCCCTCACTAACTACGAATCCAAGTCCACGCCGTTTATTTCGACCCTCTGTTCCGACTGACTGTTCAGGAACCCGATAATCAGAGTGGACACATCGGGATCCACAGAGGATCCACGGGCGCGGAACCACGTGCCGGGTTGATCTCCAGGACGACGGTACAGGAACTGTGCGCCGATCTCCGCGTGGATCTTGCCCTGCGGGTCCTGAACGGCGCGAACCAACACCGCCACCGGTGACGGCTCCGCTCCCTCCTCATACGCACGACTCAGGGGTAACCGAGTGCCCCATGCCAATGCGCACTGACGGGCATGAGCCCTCCACACACCGGTGGTCACCTCCTCGGGGATGCCTACCCTCCAAGTCAGATCACCGTTCTTGCGGGTCGCAGCCAGCTTCGTCAACGGAATAATCCGCCAATCATGGATGGGATCCTCCAGCGGGGTGACGAACTGACCCACTACGTCAATCAGCAGCTCCGCCAATACCTCGGATCCCGCCCGAATAAGCGCCTTCTCCTTCAGGTCCATTCACAAACCTCCTTCCTGTTAGTTTTATACGAACGCCCAAACGGACACAGTCCGCAGACACAGTCTGCAGTCACAGACTGCCTGTACGGACACAGTCCGAAAGGCGATGTCGCCTTAGGACCAATCTTGGATCAAGAACAAGAGCAACCTAGCAGCACCGGTCAAAAGTCACGCCTTCTTTAAAGGCTCTATGCGCCAAATGATGAGCAACGTTGGAATCACCGGGGATATGGTGGAACCGAACCGAGTCGAAGAGCGCGATAATCTTCTTCAACAACAGATACAGGTCCCTGTTAGAATTCACCGAATACAGACCGAGCACCTGGTTTATGACTAACTCACTGTCCGTGTAGACATCTACAGAATCCGCACCGAGCAGCTTGCATTGAATAAGCCCGATGATAATGGCGGTGTACTCCGCCCTGTTCGAAGTCGTGCTTTCTAAGGGCTGGGCGAACACGTACTTCAATTGATCGCGCCGCTTTATGTAGAAAGCGACGGCGCCCCTGCCATCACCGGCGGCGCCGTCCGTATATAGCTGAAGGTTCATGGTGTACCTCGCTTTATAATGACCTTCCGCGCCCAAGAAGGAACATCCCGATCTTCAAACAAGCACACTATAACAGGTACCCCTGGATTGGCAGGCCAGGGAGTTAATCCGTCCGTAATGACGATAATCACGTCGGGCTTTGACTCCATCGCCTGCATAATACCAACACCCATATCGGTACCTCCACCGCCCTTGAGAATGCGCTTGATTTCGCTTACACTAAACACATCGGCTGCAGCCTGTACCTGGGCGTCTACGGCGTAGACACGTACTGAGCTCGACGACTCCAGGATACCCCGCACCTCACGTAGCGCCACACCTAAACTCTCATCGCCGACGGAACCACTGACGTCCACTATTACGGCAGACCGAACGACCGACTCACCTAGACCAGGAAGCACTACATCGTCTACCGCATACTGACGACGTGACACTCGACGGTATGTATAATCTGCTCTACCGGCAGCGGTGACCGCAGAGTTCACCAGCGACCTTAACAAAGCCTGCCACGGAATCTCGGGTGGTGTGAGCACATCATCCGCCCATCGCTTCCAGTGCTCCGGTATCTCACCGCGCATACCGCTGTCCTGAAAGCGACGCACATCCTGAGCCACCTGCTCACGGATAATCTCTAACTCAGCATTAGTCAGGTGAGGTACAGATGAATCCACATCACCCGTCGGAGATTCCCAAGGAGCAGATTGACCCGTGGCACCGGAACCCTCTAACCCACCGAAACCTCTAACATGAACGGTTATCCGCTTCCGACCGAATTGACCGGATTGACCTGAAGATTGACCTGGAGATTGGTCGGACTGATCAGCCGAATCGGATGAGCTCTTTTGAGGCACGTACTCTATCTCGTATTTGTCCAGCAACTCGCTAGCATAATACTCCGCGGTTTGGTTTGGCGGGAAGTCGAACTGTTCGGGATAGAATACGCCTTCCGGTAGCGGGATGCTTTCGGAGCGGATATCGTCGTTGATTTCTAGATCGGCGGCGAGATTGGCAACCGCCTGTGGATACTGTGAGAGTCGGTCGGGATGCTTCCTCAAGAGATGCCATATCTCGTGGTATACCACTCCGGCCAGCTCCTCCACAGAGACTTTATCTATCCATTCGGGATTGAAGTACAGCCGACCGTATTCGTCCACCGCCATGGTATCCACATCTTTGGTCTCTACCGGTATTAGAGCCAGCATGGCAGCGGTCACATAAGGACGCATCCGACGCAGTCTAGAAATAGCGGCAGACAGTCGCAAAGGCTTCTGTGCAGACATTAGTCCCTCCTACGGTAGCTCGCCCATCTCCCTTAGAATGGGAGCCAGAGCCTTAAGAGATACCTTGCGCTCCCAGTTTCTGGTCTTCTCCGGCGTGCGTAGTTGCCGAGCGGCAATCAATGCTATATCCGGCATATTCTCCTCGGCAGCCCGAACAACGACCTGCCAAGCCTGGTTCCAGCGGGTCTCGTTCTCTAAACCGTGAGCCACGATGGCGCTGAGAAGCGCATAGACCTTATCACCACGATCAGGCCAGGGATACTTGTTGGGATGCTCCATGAAGTCTATCGGATCGGGTAAGTCCAGGTTAGCCGCCCAGTGGACGAATTCATGGGCTGCACCCTCACCCACACAGTCCGCAACATCTTCCGCCAGCTCCGTGATACGGTCATGTAGCAGAAGAGTGCGACTCACATAATCCCACGTCCTCGGACAGGGCCAGCCGTAATCGTTGACCTCATCGTCATCGGGAGTCTTCAGTAACAGGTCCGGTCTACGGTGGATAAAAGAAGCAACCAGCGCACGCTTGGGACGCCACTTCTCCTCATCCAGATCGGGCTCCCCAGGTGGATTGCCCCAGTAGTTGGGGAACTCCCGTATCCATTCCTGCGGGTCCAACTGAACGCGAACGTGCTTGAAACGAGCACGAAGCGCCGGATCTAAACGCCAACGCTGGATAGAGCCCTGAATGGGGTTCGCTGCGGCTATCACCTTCACCGTTCTGGGAAGCTCCAGCTCCCCAACGACCCGCTCCAGAACCACACGGAACAGGGCGTCCTGAACCGCCTTAGGAGCCGTGTTGATCTCATCGAAGAACAGCACGCCCCCGCCGTACTCAACCAACTGCTTCGCCCAGCCAGGAGGACACATGTCCACGCTGTTCGTCTCCTTATTGATAACAGGCAGACCCAGAAAGTCCGACGGCTCACGGATGGAAGCGATAATGGTCACAACCGGTAGTTTATTCCTAAGACCATAAGCATATACAGATGCGGTCTTGCCTATACCAGGCGGACCCCATAACAGGGTCGCTACACCGGGTACCATACGCTTGTCCAGGTTCATGGCTGACCTCCTTTTAGCTTCTGCTCAACGAAGAGATCCTCTATGAAATCCATCGCTTCCAACTCGCGCCTCGATTCAAGCCGACGGGCAGAAAGCTCCATCAATCGATCGCGTGTGTAATAACACCAGCGGATAAGATACCGAATCTTGCGGACCGCAGCCGTAATCCGGTAAGGTCTCCAGCCTAAGTCGTAACATATCATCTCTAAGCCGGGACGATCCGGGGAGAATTGATAGTACATCGCATCACATCTGAAGCGACCGTTTAGAATGTTCTGCCAGTACTCCCTGGGAGGGACTTCGGGCTCCACGTGGACCACCCTCTGACGGTATAGCCATACCTTAGACTTGTGGTTTGTGGGGACAGACTGGTCCCCGTATAAGGGGAACCAGCCGGGATGACCGAGAACGGGGTCGGCAAGATATGCGATAATGCCGATAATCCATTTAGAGCCTATTCGCCTCGGTCGGGGAGTCCTTACCGGATGAGGTGTCGGCACTGCACTGATAATGTACTTATTCAACCCGTCCACAGCCGATTCCAGATCCCTGAACGAACTCTGGAGCGCCGAAATCAGCTGCTCTCTCATTCCGGTAACCTCCCCAGAATGTGTTCCTCCTGTGGACTGTCAGGCCTGATCAACAGGTATTCCAGCACTAACTCGTCTATTTCTGGTATATCACACCAGGGCTTACCTGAAATGTCCGGATATCTATCTAACACCAACAGGATGAAAGGCACCTCACCGAAGTACGGATGTGCGATGAAATAATGCTCCGGTGTAGCCAACACACCGCACAGGGAGATCTTAGATATCCAGTATTCCAGATAATGACGCTTCCATTCACAGACCCACGGCATGATGTGACCGCTTCTGGACACGGCGACCTTGTACAGCGGTCTGTACCTCTCAGAACAGGCAGGGCATAAATCTACACCCAACGCATCTAAGGATATCGGTCTAAACATGTGTGCCTCCGTTTAAGCGTCAAACTCCTCCATATCCGGCTCCGGTATGGGTATCCCTTTGTCCAGAAGGGACCGGAAGTGGTCACGCTTCACTTCATCCAAGGCGGATATCGCCTCGTCTATGGTGTCGCCGCAGGCGGTGAACATGTGTTCCCCTAACATGGGTATGTACGCAATATACCCACCACCCTCGTGATCGGGTAACTCCTCGACGACTATTGGGTAATTCAGGGACATGAAGTACTCCAGATCCTTCATAACGGTAACCTCCTTGGTATCTCGTATAGGTAGATAGAAGCGAAACTGTACAGCGGCCCACCAAACACTTGGACTGCCGAACTTGCAGTGAGAACACGGGCGGGGACAGACCAAGAACCAATCCCCGCGCCCAATCGATCACGACGAGAGACTCAACGCCTCACGGAACGTCACGGGACGGTGCTCATTGAATATACCGAGGCATTTCATCCATTCCAGCTCGTCCAGCGCGTGCTCGCAATTCTCCGGACCAAACCAAAACAGAGCAGCCAAACAGGCGCTACGGTCATACCCCGTGGGGGTATACATCAGAACGGCGCCACCGAACAGCCTGTGTGGTTGAATCTCCACGAGTTCCTTGCCGTCGATGATACGCACGATGCGGGCGTTGAACTCTTTGGGGTTCCCCGAATCCATGCATTGTACCAGCGATTGCACGGCGGAAGGAATCGCTGCAAGCAGAGGAACGCGCCGAAACTCACTCAGAAGCCGCTCCGATGCCACACTCATGAGCCTCACGGCTTCTCTGATGCCGACATGATCGGGATCGACGAAGGGGAACTTGTGAGACACGTGAATCCCTGCGACGGTGGACTTGAAGATCAGGTGCAGGTAGATCATCTTGGTACCTCCTTGATAGGAATGAATGTGCCCTATTAGGCAGTCAGGGTCACAGACCCAAGGGTCACAGACCCATCGTACCGACTGTACAAAGATGAGTGCAGCCGCAGTCACAGACTGCTCGTACAGACAGACTGTGTCTGCAGACTGTGTCTGCGGCCGGGAGGTGCGAGATGATTGCACCGGTCATGCGGGTACGGTCAGCCCGTACAGTGGGTCTGTGACCCTGTCTGCATGACCGGCGGGAGGTACGAACGAGATGAGTGCAGGCAAAGACTGCAGTCTGTGACTGCAGTTTGTGACTGCGCTTTAACTTACCAGAGGAACCAAGACAGGTAATTCATCAATAACGCAATCAACCCAGCAGAAAGGAAGAAGATAAGGAGCCTCACCGGACTCGCCACTAACCAATCCAGCGGACCCATCAAAACTCCCCATAACCTCAAATACCACGGCTTGGGTCTGGGAGGCTCCGGTTGTTCTAACTTCTCCAGAAGAAACTTACTCATTCCACACAGGCCCCTATACAGACCCGTCACCAGCGAATTGACCACCATTAACCCCTCCAGAAGCGGGTCAACGGTGTACCTGTTAAACTTCTTGACCTTCTGGGCGAACTCGTACCAGTCTTCGTAGTCCTTCATCCAGACGGTGCGACCCTCTAACTCCGTCTTGTGCCATACGAACTTCTTCTTCCTCATGGTATCACCTCCTTAAGGTGGGTCCCTGTGATCGCGCTCGATCTCTTCTGGACCGTGAGAAGAGACCATGTGAACGATTAAGAGAGTGCCGATGAACCCGATGACGGGACCGAAGAACACGCTTAACAGGAAGAACGCAACGGGCGCCAATAGACATCCGGAACAGCACCCACCTACAGGTCTCTGATCCATGTTAACCTCCTTCCCGGACACAGTCCGAACGAACACAGTCCGAACGGACACAGTCCGAAGTGTGATTTCAACTCTCATCGAACTCAAACCGTCCGAGGCCGGAATTCCCTGCTACCATGCCCTATACTCGGAACTTCCGCGCACTCCTCTAGTCTGATTTCTAAGAAGAAGAGAGAAGAGAAGAGAGAAGAGAGAAGAGAAGAGAGAAGAAACAACGGGAATAACAGAACGGTTGTTGGAGACTCGCTTCATTACGGACACAGTCCGAAGATATGAAACTCACTCCATACTGCCCAATCGTTAGAGGCGATTGAAGAAGAAGAGAAGAAGAGAAGAAGAGAAGAAGAGAGAAGAAGAGAAGAAGACAAGCAGACTGTGTCCGTACAGACGTCTGCGGCTTGATCGAGGCGCCAAAAGAGAAGAAGAAGACCAAAGAAGAAGACCAAAGAAGAAGGCCAAGGCGGGTCAAAAAACAAGGGGGCGGCCGGGCCGCCCTCCCTGTTCGCTATTCGTCCTGATCCAGGTCCACGCCCTGCATTGCCGACGGGCTCGTTGAAGATCCGCCGGTGCAGTTATTGAGATAGTGCAGTATCGCGTCCGCCAGCCTTGGATCGATGCTCTGATCCGTCGTGAACCATCGCGACGTCGTGGACTGATCCGATTGTCGATAATAGAACTGAGTGCCCATCACAGGAGTCACGGACCCGTCCTCCGCGCGGGTTGCCCAGATCAACACGGCAAGCGGGGTCGGCACGGAGTTGCCCGGTACCAGCCGATGCCCCCACGCCAAGGCGCACTGATTGGCAGGTGCCTTGAATGTGCGACATTCCACCGTGTCCGGCACACGCCGCCACGTAAGACCGTCCGCGGTCGTCGTGCGAACCTGCTCGTTGATCTCCGACAATCGCTTGATCCGCCAATCATACAGCGGATCGTCCAGTGGGGTCACGAAGTTCCTCGTGACCTTCACCAGAAGCTCCGCCAAAACCCTGTTACCGTTGGTCCGTTCCAGTGCTTGCTCGATCACAGACACAGTCTGAAGTGATTCCATCTTCGTTCCTCCTTGGTTTGAAATGTAGACCCTACAAACCGAGTTCCCTTGCCATATTCCAGACCGTATCCAGCTCCTCCGCCAGACCGGGCTCCAGGTGCTCAAGTGGATCCACTTTGTCAATGAGCCCGCTAAACAGCGCCGCCTCGGGTCTGATTGAAACCAGCTGCTCTCTATGCATCGGAGAGCCGTGGTCCGTAGCACCTACACGGGTCCGATAGATCCACGGACCGTCACCTTCCAGTTTCAACTGTGCGCCCTTGCTTATGACAGAACGCACATCCACCAGCAGATCGACGGGCTCCCCGTTGACCTCTACGTCGTGACCGAGCTCCACACACATGCCCTTCACACCTTCTGTGGTTACCAGCTTGACAACGGTCTGCGGGCTGTAGATGAGCTCGCCGATTACTCTGTTCTGGATGTATGCGTGCCGGCCTGCGGGAAGCTTCTCCTCATATTCCTCATACGTTCGCGCATCCCGGAGGAAGTGCTGTACCCGCATCTTCTCACCCTCGAAACGCCGAACGAACCGAAGCCTCTTTGATCCTCTGGGAGTGGCATATATCAGGTCGGTGCGTTCGCCCTTCATTGGTGCGACACCAATCGTCACAGACCGCAGGATATCGCCGAACTCTCCTTCTTCGGGATCTTCCAGCGGTAGACCGTTCTTGAGGAGACTTCTCAGCTCCCGAAATGCCCGATACACGGGCACTGCGGTATAATCCATGACCTGACCGGCAAGGTCAAGCACACCCGGCAAGCCCAGAACTCTTAGCGGGTGCGACTTGGAGGTCCACTCCAACACAAGACCGAATCTACGGGCAACCTGCGGGATATACCGCTTGTCCAGCGACAGGGGCAGAACGTCCACCTCCAGCAACTGCACTTCCAGATTGTGGGGCTTGAACTGCTCCCATATCGGGAACAGACTCAGAGTCTGCCCCGCGCTGGTTTCGTCCTCACCCCTGGTCAATAGCCTCATTATCCGTTCCAAGCCCGACCAGACCTGCATACCGTCTGCGTACACAGCCGGTCGGATGATTCGGAACGCGGAGTTCCCGAACAGTCTTGGGATACTCGCAATCAGCGCCTTCTTGCCTTCCAGACCGGGACCGGCCTCGAAGGCAATCGCGCCGGGCAGGAATGCCCGACGCGCACCGATCCGCTTCAGATAGTCTAATACTCTCATTCTCGTACCTCCTCTAAGTCTATTCCCTCCGGTCCCCACCGGAGAGACCAATACTGGCGAACCAGAGCTCTCCAATCCTCCTTAGCCGGCGGAGGTATCGATCTCGTGGCAACCATGTATCTGACTCCAGGATAGGCCATGCCTATGAGTTGTCGGAGATCCGGCAGACCGTTCCCGAAGCCGAACTCCTCGAGATTAACGCGCTCGCCGGTCTTCCGCCCGTCCATCATAGCCTCTATAGCAGGCGTATACCGGTCATAGGCTTCCATCCACGCCTCGTCCGTACCGGGGAACCTCGCATGCACCCAAGTCCACCAGGTAGCCAAGCCTACCAACGACTTGGCGGCGTATCCGTTGGCGAGGCTCTGAGGGTCCATCTGCTCGATCTCCTGCGGAATATCAGGGAACTCCAGGTCTACAATCTGATCCAGCGTGAACTGGAGTTGCCGCTTCTCCGCAGGCTTCCCACCAAGCCATACGACGAACACCAAGTCACCGTCCGAGTCGCCCTGCCTCGCTACGACCAGGTCCTCGTCGTTCATGAAGATCCCATACCGACCCGGCACGGTCCTTATGGTGCATTGTAGCGGGTGACTGCTCGCGATGGGCCACCGAATCGCCAAACCTTCACTCTTCGGTTGGCAATTCAGTCCGGCAGTCCCAATCCAAACTTCTCCTTTCGGTACCAGTGGGGTGCCTATGGCGTAACTCATTACCCCGCTGAAGATCATGCTGTCCGCTTGCTGTAACAGCCTTCGCATGGCAGCCTTGAGCCACGCCTCCAGTCTGAGTCTAGCCGCCTGCTTGTCATTGGCAAGAAGATACTCGTTGAACAGACTCCAAGGCGGGCCCAGCAAGACCGCCTTGATCCTGCGACCGTTGATGACCAGATCTCTGACCGGCAACCTAGGCGTCGGAATAGTGACCAACCGGCCTTCGATCCAGATACTTGCCTTCTCACCCGTAACCAACTCGTGCAACACGCTACCCTCACAGGGGATGACGTGCTGACCCGCCACATACTCTAAAGGTATGTGAACTATCATGTGCGCACCTCCCCGATTTGGGATTGAGACCCTACCGCTTTGGGAATTAAACCCTACTTTAGAGAGACCGCCAATTATCGCTAGAGGCCCATAGCGATCAATTCGCCGGAGGCGGCTGACTGCAGACACAGTCTGTCTGTACGATCGGACTGTGTCCGTTCGTCAGAGGCGAGATGGGATAACAGAACGGACACAGTCCGCAGTCACAGACTGTCTGTACGGACACAGTCCGAACGAACACAGTCCGAACGGACACAGTCCGAAGGCAACAGCAACGGCCAAAAGGAAGGGCCGCAAGGGCCCACCTATCACTAAACGGTTATGTCTAGACGGATATGTCTATCGGGAACTCAGATATCTCGTACTCCTTGAGCTCGGTCTCGTCCTGTGGGTCCTTCCCGCATTCGGGACACGTACGGTGGACATCCCACGCGCCACAATGGGGACATCTATGGATAATGTGGTTGCAGCCGTCCGCGTCCACAAAATGGACCCAGCTGCAGAAATCGCGCCCCACCAGGATCTTGTCTTCCGTGATGTGTAAGTGTATCACATCGTAGTCGCTGCCGTCCACAAACTGGGCCGAAGGAAGACCGAATGCCTCCGGGCCCGGAACGCCACAGCTGAAATCGTTGTTGATCATTAATCTTAGTTCCATCGTCTCGTACCTCCTGAAGTTTGGAATGGATACCCTAATTACCAAACAACAACGACAAGTCCAAAATAAAGGGGAAGGCAATATGCCTCCCCCGATATTCACCGACAGCCTAGCTTGTCCTTCAGCGCGTACAGATGACTGTACACGCTTATCATACTGTGCGTCACTCCATTACTGTTGAAATCGTTCTGCAGCTCCGGCTTTCTGAGCCGAAGCTGATGGTTGTGCTTGGCAGTCTGATCAATCCAGAATGAAACCTCCTTCAATTCACGGCATACGTCGTCACTTGTACGTTGGGGGTTGCCTGTCGCCATCACTAAACCGACCAGAACCGCCAGAGCTGCCAGAGCCGCAAGAACTAAATACTTCATCTTAGCACCTCCAGAAGTTTGAGATGTATACCCTATAAAACAGAAGGGCGATCCAATCGGATCGCCCAACAGATCACACAAACCCATCAGCTGCCACGCTGTTCTTGAATCAGCCTTTGGATCAGTTGTGCGAAGTCGCTTTCCTGGTCCCCAGACTCCTCGATTTGGCTCCACATTCGCATCAGTAACTCGCGTTTGCGCTCCTCAAGCGCGTCGGCCATCGCCTTGTTTGTTCGATAGGCGGCGTACGCAATGTACGCCAGCCCGGCCAACACGAAGCTTCCAATTACGTTCATCTTAGCACCTCCGTTTGGAATGTAACCCCTACCGACAAAAGACAAGGGCCCTGACGGGCCGCGAACTTAAATCAACAATAACCAAATTACCAAAACAAACGCAGCGGCGAACGCCGCATCCCACAACGTGTCTACTATTACCGCGGTCAAGTCCTTGTCCATCTCCCTCACCTCCGTTTGGGATAGAAACCCTAAAACAAAGGGGCGGGAAGCAATGCTTCCCACACCCACAAACTAGCGACTGTTTAGATATGCAAGAAACTGAGATTCCGTCCAAACATCGAACCTCTCAGAGACTACATCGTCGGGCACGATGTACAGTATGGGGGCGTGCTCCCATCCCAAATGGTTCTTGGCCCAGAGGCCAGGAGTTGCGCTCAGATAGGCATACATACCCTCCGGTATGCCGTCCCGAACAAGCTCCCAAGCGGGATCGGGTACCTGCTCCGGGCGCTCCACCTCCATGCACGGCTCCAACACGGACCCATTCACAGAAATGGGAGACCCGGTCAAGTTGACGAACACTCCGGCAGGAAGAAGCACACGTCGCATTGTCGTACCTCCTTTGGTTTGGAATGGATACCCTACCGACGCTAATCGATAGAGGCGACATCCGACAAAAAAGGGGGGCAGGGGGGCGCACCCCCCTGCTGATTACACCAACCGGCTGCGGCGTCCCTGAGGCTGCTGCTGCTCGGCCAGCGCGGATGCCAGCTCGTTCACGGCCAACACCTGCGTGTTGCCCTGGACGGGCAGGATGTTCAATGCCTCCTGCCGTGCGGCCTCCAGCTCTTCGTCGGACTTAGGCAGAAGAAGCAACCATTCTGCCGCACTGAGTGGCCTGCCTTCGGTGGTTGCGCCGGTGAGTCTGACGCCGTCGATGCCGGATTCCTTCAACTGCTTGAACAGCGCCGGCATCGCCAACAGGCAGTTGGCCAAGTGGTTGTCGCGCTGAACGTCTGGCTTGACGGCGAAGCGCTTAGCCCCAACCACGATGATGATAAGCTCGTTGGTTACTGAGATATTGGCTTGCATCTTGCACACCTCCTAGGCTTTGAGACCTAAACCCTATACGGCCACTTACGGCCAAGAGCGCCGAAGGCGCATTACACATGCTTATACCACCCCCTTTCAGGATGATAGACAAAACATGGGACGCCGTAATACTCGCATAAACGAATAGCCATTCCGGTCCCGCCGGAGTACTCATCACCCCGCCAAGACGGAATAGCATAGACAACGCCACGGGCCTCGCGAATCATATCAATCATCTCCACATTCCGCATGTGGAGTTTAATGGCCCCCTCACTCAGGTGATGGGGCGCGGGATGAAGACTCATAACGAGATCCCGCTTCTGCTGAGCGTAGGAGCCACACAGCTCCTGAACAAAGACCTGACAGGAGCCAGGGCCCTCAATACTGTATTGCTTAGGCCAAGGCAGAATCACCTTGGCCGCACCACCCTCGGCAACGGCAGTGCTGACGGCTATCGTGTCTATTCCCTCAGCGCCACCGCTGACTACCGTACATCCGAGATTCACCATCCTCCTGACCAAATCGACACAAGCCTCAACCATCGAATCGGTAGGACGGCGGGTACCGACAACGAGAACACAGACGCCGGCATCAGGGTCATCGTCCGGGTCATCGTCCGGGTCATCATCGCCAGGGTCGTTGTCAGGGTCGTCGTCCGGGTCATCATCAGGATCATCACTCTGATCCTCTCCATCCAACCCGGACAGAACGGAGGAGAGGTCGGAGAGACCAACCAAGGTCGCATCCCCAACCTCCTCCGCCGAAGCCAAGGCCGCATAGGCGGCCATCTCATCCTCTAACTCACCTTTCAATGCATCACCGAGCTCACCTAAATCCACTATATCCGTCTGGTCTGCCTGATCTTGCCGATCCTCACCGAGTTCTAACTCGCGCACCTTCCCGTCACCATCAGGCGCATCAGGACCCGGATCGGGATCCAATAAAGGCAGCTCCAGCTTGCCCAGCATCCCAAACAGGGCTTGACTTATCTCAACGGCACGGCGGCAGTCAATGAACCGACGCTGATAGGGCACACCTACCAGCTCCGCAGCAAACAGCACCGTGCCGTTGAACCCTGCTTCGTCGGGGTCTTCGTCTCTGACCGAAACATCATCAACGAAGACGCCTTTGACACGGACAACAAGCGCATCACCGACACGCTTGCCGTCCACATAGACCGGGGTAGTCTCGAACTTAATACCGGCCTCGCGGGCAACAGCGAACGCGGCAAGCATCGCCTCCTGCTCGCTCTTACCGGCAGAAATCTTATCACGATACGCAGACCAGATACGGTCAATCAAATCAGGCTTGCCCTGTATTCGGGCAAGCCCATTCAAAACAAGCCCCCAAGCCTGCTTCTTGCGCAGGCTTATATAACTAAACACCGCGTCCACCTTCCCCACCGGCGTGGTTATTTCGCCGTCAACCACGCCGGCAAATGACTTAACCATCCCGTCCAACAGGACAATCTTGGCTCCTGCCGGGCGGGTACGGGCCACAGCCCAGAACTGGACGGACCGCTCAATATGGTCGGAAGTCACGGAGTGCTCATAGATACGATAAGCAACTCCGCACTTATCGAAGTCATCGACGTTCTCAATCGGGACCAACCCACCATCCACACCACGGAGGTGGGTGAAGCCGAACTGAGCAAGTTCGGATAGTTTAGCACGAACGAGTTCACTATAGTCTCCATCAGCGGGCATCGGGATTAACTCCGAGACCTCCTTCTCTACCCAATCCAAAGAAGACGCGGACAGGAAGGCGGTCTCGCTGCTTCCCTCAGCCGGCTGAATGAACCCAGGCGCCTCAACGAACGCCACGGTTATGTCTTGCACAACGCTCTCCTTCCCATTAAGGGAAGACGGAACGGCCTTCAGCGCGGGCGTCTCGCGCACAAACCGATACCACTCCTGCGCCCCAAACGCCAGCATATCCGACCAGTGACCGGCGTCGGCGATATCCACCAGAATGAGACGGTTCTGATTACCCTTTCTGGGATACCACCGTACACCGCAACCGAATATCTTCCTCGCAACCGAGGTCACCAATTTATTGAACCGATGGATGGCTATGTCCGGATCGGGATCTGATCCGGCATAAACCATTCCGGCCCGAATGAGATCGCCAAACACGATGATGTGTTTGGCGGTAGCAACGGAATACTCATTGCGGAGTTCCAGCGCCTGAGACGCTAAACGACGGACAACAGAGCGAACATCACGCTGGACACGCAGAGCCTCTTCCACACCGAACGGATGAACGGCCTCTCCTCTCAGCATTGCACCGAGTGTACCGGGCTTGCCGGATACACCAAGCGCCCTCCAAACAACCCCGCTCATCAGAGCCAACACAAGGCTCGCTTGCGGGGTGATATAACGGTTGCGGACGCGGATGCTATAGTCACTAACATCAGCAACCGTGTCGATACGACCGGGCAGCCATTCAACCCGGTCTTCGAACGAGTTCATAACAGCCATACCCGAAACAAGCCTCTCGGGCTCAACATTGAACCAAGGAGAGGCATATAACGAAACAATCCGATAGCGACGAGCCACGAAGGACCTGCCGCTATACGTCGTTCCAGCCACCTTCTCTGCCACTAAAGCCAGAAGGTGGAAGCGATACCAAGTCACACCTTCCTTCTCAACAGAACCTAACCCGATGTGGAACAGACGCTTGGAATTCAAGAACTGATCCGGCTCGACCTTACCCGAAAGGTCAACTGATATGACTTCCCCGTCGTCCTTGACCGGGAAGCGATAAACTCGTACCGACTCACCGTCCTCCAGATAAACCGGGGACATCACAATGCGCTTGTCCCCAATATCCTCAACGAGCCCATCCTCTTCGGGGGCTCGAGCATTGGAATCCGCCCAGTCCAGTCTGGACTCGGCGAGATCCTCCAAAGAAGCAATGAACCAGAATCCACCTTCTTCAAACCGAGCTTTCTCCCGCTCGTTGTGCGGAGGAACCTGCTGGAAGTCGGGAGCATTGGCAACGAGCAGGTCCCTATAAATGCCGGACAGGGCAGATTGTACAGCCCCGTCCAAATTCTCACCTTCCCAAACAAGAGGCAGCTCCATCTCGGAGCCACCCACAGAATGGGCTAACTCCCTATCCGAGAGCCTGCACCAAGCTGGGAGCTCAAGCTCCCTCATCATGGCAGCCTCGCTCTTACCTGAACGAGACTGCTGCTCCGCAATCGTCGGCTTCCTGGACGGCTTCACTAACTCCCCGTCCAGCAGATAATCGGCGCTGCCGAATGCCATGACATCGACATCCGACAGCTCGGGATAAGACGACGGCTCCAAAGAGATGTCGGGGAGCCTATTCATAATCTCAACCGCTTTGGCTACCAGCTCCCCGACAGCCCGCGCATCCTCGTCCTTGTCCGACAGCAGATCTGCTGCCAAACCGGACAAAATCTTGGAAGCCTGATGGAGCCTGTTAGACCTCAAAGCATGGACTATAGCCCTAAGATAAGGCAGGCTATAGCCCATCACCGGTTCACCTTCCTCTTCAGAAACAACTCGGGCTTCAGCAGCCCGCTTTCGCGCATCAAACAGCGGCTCGAGGACCCTCGTCAGAAGACTCAGGATCTCGAGCGCCTCAGACCTATAACCGGCCAGCTTCACGGCTGCGGCTATTCTAAACACAATGTGGAACAACGGCCCTACACCGGCTGCCGCCAAAACACCCGCAAGAGCCGGGGCGCCGTTCAACCCAGACATCTTGATCTGGGCCAAGATTTCGTCCAGTTGGAGGTCAAAATTGTACCGGAACAAGGCGGTGGGGCGAACCGCCTTGACAGACTTATACTCACCTTTCAAATCAACGGCAGCCAAATCAAGATAATACCTGTCCCCATCCTGGTCCCCGTAGAGGACCAGGGATATATCCGGATGAAGGTACAAAACGTCCCCCGCACCCGGAGAACAGACCGGCACAGGCAATGCAATAACGAACCCCGTAATCGGGTCAGTTAACGGCATCCTCCTCAACACGAGGAGGACATCACCCAGCCTTGCCGCAGCGGCAAGCTGGGTGCCGCTCAAGCCAAACCGAGCACCAAGCCGGTCCAGCATCTGGACCGGTACACCTACCTCGGCAACATAGATGCTGCCGAGAATGCCATTCCGCTCCGCAGCCCGCAGGAACTTGCGGGCCGGCCCTCGGAACTCCTTGGGATCAGGGCCCTGCGTGAACCTCAAACCCGGTAAGGTCACGCCGGGTCCCTGTAAGCCCAAGACCTCAAGGCGCCTCAGGTTCTTACCAAGGCGACGACGGTCTTGGGAATTCAGAGACCGCCTGCCTAAAGCAACAGCCCACAGGAGCTGAAAGTCACCCTGCGGGCTTAAGAGGACAGTCCCGTCGCCCATGTCGAAGGCCTTGAAGGCCCTCCTCGACATGGGCAACATAACACGCCGTCCTTCCTCAATCAACTCCAGCTCCACGAGGGCCGCCCCGACCCTTGGAAGCTGAGTCATGAGCGCTTGGAAGCGCTCAACGGCGATCAAAACTGACTGACCCAACAGGATGGATTTCATCTTGTACACCTCCTAACCGGCTACCCGACTCTTCAGGCCCTGCAGGCAGCCATTATCGCAGGGCGACGGAGGGCATGAAGCCCAACCGTTTCGTCCCGAACTCTCCTTTCTAAAGAACCAAAACAAAACTATTTCAAACGGGCGCGAACCGAGCTGGTGTTGACTGAGCCCTTGTTGCCGGAGCTCTCGTTGCCTGCGCTCAGCAGCTTGGCGAGGTCCACCTCGCCGAGCTTGCCGACCTTGCCTTCCGCCGGATCGGGGTCCAGCCGGATCCCAGCAGACTTGGCAACTTCTAAGGCCTTCTCGCGAGCCTCAACAAGGTCAGGCTCGCGGATCTCCCCGTAGAACAACCAAGCCGACGCAGGGCGCAACCGACCGGTTGGCACAAAGCCCTTCCAGCCAACCTCACGTACGCCGGCAGAGGCGAACTGAGCCAACAACTCAGGGAGCGACAACAGGGCGGTCGCCAAAGCCGAACGGTCGGAATCGCCGATCTGAACGACCGCAAGAACCTTCTTCCCGTCAGAGTCCCACAGGCGAAACTCCACCGGAACGCCTTCACTTCGAGGCACGAACACTTCTAACAAGATTCGCATCGCTATTACCTCCTGTCCCTCATGCCCCCACCCGGACGACAGCGTGCTCAACCGAAACGGGAGCTTCTGCCGAGACCGAGGGAACATGAGGGGAATTGAATACCCGACGCCATGCTCGTCAGGCCGTCCGAAACGCCGGGTGTGGACGGCGTCCCAGCCCGAAGGCCGGGATTCGCAACAACCTCCTTTCTAAAGAAACGAAACAGGAATTACTTCAGTCGAGAGCGGTTGGACACGGATCCAATGGAGCCGGAACCTCCGGAACCAGAGGACCCTTTCAGCAACTCGGCGAGGTCTATCTCACCAAGCTTGCCCACCTTGCCTTCCGCCGGGTCGGGGTCCAGCCGGATACCGCTCGACCTCGCAATTTCGAGAGCCTTCTCACGAGCCTGAATGAGATCAGGCTCGCGTACATCACCGTACAGGAGCCAAGCCGACGCAGGGCGCAAACGACCGGCAGGGACGAACCCCTTCCAACCCACCTCTTGTACGCCCGCGCCGCCGAGCTGGTTGAACAACTCGGGAAGAGCCAACAGAGCGGCCGCCAAAGGGCTGCGGTCGGTAGGGGCAACCTGGACGACCGCAAGAACCTTGCGACCGCTCTCGTCCCAAAGTCGGAACTCCACCGGGACGTCTTCACTTCGGGGAACAAACAGTTCGATGACGATCCTCATCTTAGTGACCTCCTGTCCCTCTTGCACCTTCCTTGACACCGGCGTGCTCAACCCAAATGGGGAGCTTCTGTTGACAAGGAGAGACACAAGAGGGAGAATTGAATTGATTGAACCAAGAAACACGGTAGAGATGATAGAACACCAAATCCTACCGCGTTTCCCAGTCAACCATACCCCCCACCCAAAAGATCCCTTAGAGCGCAGGAGCATGATCAATCTAAACGATATCCCCTATAGACACACCGCGTTTCTGCTCCATCCCCCATCTCCCCTCATCGGGGAGATGGGGGGTTCTGCCAAACTCGTCTCCGACTGGTGTCTCCGACGAGTTTGGGTGTTTAGGGCTTTATCCAAACTCGTCTCCGACCGGTGTCTCCGACGAGTTTGGTTGTTTAGGGCTTTATCCAAACTCGTCTCAGACGGTGTCCTCGACGAGTTTGGGGTTATTTTGTTGGTTAAGTTGGGCTTGGTAGTTAGTTTGGGTTTTGTTGGTCTTTTGGCGGTTACGTGGTTTTGGTGTGCCAATATTGTAAGGCGGAGGTGATTACATCATGCAGGTTTGGGAGTTGTTGAACATCGATTATACGGCGTTCCGTGAGTGGGTGAGTGCGGAGCGGTCGAGGTTACCCGGCAGTTCCGATGGTTTCGCGCAGGTCTTAGCGGTGTTGAGGATGTTGAGGCCTGTGGAGGTGGTATGGGTATCGGACGACAGGGAGCCTGAGCAGTGCGGTTACAGCAGTTCCAGTGTAGGGCGTTTGATTTTGGAGATTCTGCCGGTTGGTTCGAGACTGGTATGGTCTCGTGTTGATGGCGACAGCGGTATGGTTCGTCGGGAGTTCGGCGGTTCCGGTTTAGCGGCCCCCAGTTCATCTCTTTGTGTGATCTGCGTTCCTGAGAACTACGAGTTATCCCTCTTCGGTTTAGGTGGTGCTTTGTTGGTTCGTCGTTCTGTGCGGGAGTGGGCTTTCTCGTTGGTTCATGAGGACAATTCCAGCACAATTTCGGGGGACAACTCCGGTACAGCTTCGGGCGATTCCTCTTATCTATCATCTTCAGAGGAGGTTCCTTCTGGTCATGTCGACGGTGGACATTCAGTCGTTGAGGGAGTGGACGAGTCTGGTGGAGACGGTGATGGGGGAGACCAACCCGTCCATTCCGAAGATAAGCCCTCCGTCAAGCGTCGGAAGGTTCGTCGTTCTGGAGGGGATTGACGGTTCCGGCAAGACCGCTGTGGCGTTAAGGTTACAGGACGCCTTGACGGAGTTTCTGGGGCGTCGTGTCTTCTTCACAAAGGAGCCTCATGATGAGCGTTTAGTCTCCTGGTTACGTCATGAGGAAGACCATCTCAGTCGGTTATTGATGTATCTACTGGACCGGCGCGTTCACGTCCGTCGTATCAAGCAGGCGTTATACGGCGGTAATTGGGTGTTGTGCGATCGCTACTGGCACAGCACCTTTGTCTACAATCCGGTTCCTGTTGACCGTGGTTGGTTAGACGACGAGCGGTTCCGTAGGGTTGTCATGTTGCTTGCGGACGATTTCGCTCCGGACCTCACTCTTTGGTTGGACTGTCCTCCTGAGAAAGCACTGGAGAGACTGAATCTGCGTAACACATGGGAGCCTATGAGAGATCTGGAGTTACTGGAGGAGGCTCACCGGCGTTACGCTAGTCTGGCGGATTCCGGCTTGATGGTTCGGATAGACGCCTCTCGTCCTTTAGAGAGCGTCGTTTCGGACTGTCTGGAGACCATCGTGGCGGAGTTGATGCATGGACCCGCTGAGGATACAGAGGTACGTCCATAACGCGCATGGTTTAGAGAGTGGGGAGATTGAGTGGAAGGTTACGCGCTACACGATAGCGGTCTATACCTTCTACATCAACTCCCTTATCTCTCGCATGTCGGTGGACAATTCTTACTCCGGTGACGAAGCATACGACTATTACCGAATCGTGCGATTAGACGACAATGACAGGGTGATCGGTACCTACGATTTCTCGCTGTTGGACGTCGTTAGTCTGTCCTTTCTGTCCACGGACTATTCCATCTCTTCCATGTTCCTCAAGACGAATGATGTCCTCGAGTCGCTGTTTGATGAAGACAAACCACACACTTTGTTATTTAATCCCGTCCCCATGGATTCCAACGGTGAACCCAAACCGGATAGATGGCATCTTCTCTATTTGGACATAGACGACCTGCGCGTGAGCAGCTCCGAGTTGATGGAAGGACTGTCTTTTAGAAGAGATGACATCAGCGGTTACCTGAGACCCAGAACGGTGTGCCCGCTGTGGAAGCGCATCTGTGAGAAGTATCGTGGGGACGAAGAGCTGCTGCGGTTCATCTATTACGATACGTTATGGTATCACACAGGCCGAGGTATCCACTTCGTCGCTTACGGGAATTGGGGTAATACAACCAGTAAGTTGGAGATGATCCACGCCATGATGATGGGAGTGGATCTGGAATCCCCGGAAGAGAGGATACAATCACTCCGAGCACGCCTCAGGTCCGATCCAGACCAGTTGGTCGGAGAACGAATGAAGATCCGACTGGCGGGATCCATTAACCCGAAGAGCGGAGACATCGCGCTGGGGTTCGCACATCCCTTCGCCCTGCCGTTCTATCAACCGTTCTCGGATGATAGTTACGCCGCGGCCATGAACCATGCCATGGGCAGGTTCGGAATAGCTACAATGGATCACGAACGACCTGAAATCATCGGTCATCCGGAAGATATCGAAACCCCACAAACACCTATTGTCAATATTAACCTGGACGATGATATCTATAACGATTACGACCCATTTGAAGATATGGATGATCCCATTACAAAGAAGGATGAACCAAAAGAAGAACCCCAAAAAGAAGCTCAAACCACAATAAATGCTCCGGTGAAGAAGGAAGAAACCACCTGTGATGAGGAGGCTTATGACCCGTTTGAGGATCTGTATGCACCGACTAATAAGAAGGAAGATAAAGAACCCAAAGAAGGATCCGGAACTCCAGGCATACCATCAAATACTCAGTTGAATAAAGAGGAACCAAAGGATATTTATGATGATTATGACCCGTTTGAAGATCTATATGAGCCGGTCACAAAGAATGAAGAACCAAAACAGACCCGTCCTGTTAACATGAGATACCTGGGCGAGTCATTCTATGGTAGGGTAGTTAAATGGGGAAGAAATCATAAGCGTGTCATAGATGACGACGACAAAAGATCCGTCGCAGCGTTCATCGTGAACCGAGGCTTAGATATAGATGAGATAATGCAGGAACTGATAAAGAATGAAACCGTTGACCTCAATAAATACGCAAGAATAGCGAAGAAAGCACAAGAAGCGAAGAAAGCACAAGAAGAGAATAAGCCTAAAACAATAAACACACGAATAGCTACCGTATGGAGATGGGAGATCCAATTCCCGGCAGATGTGGTAGCTAAGCGAATCGCGAAGAGCCTGGGTCTGGAGTCACAACTGAAGATCGATGAGGAAGGAAGAGCCATACTCTCTGATGTCTACACGTTGGATACCCCGCACTGGTTGAAAGGCAAACGATTGAAGTACTCCAGAGACTTCAAGGCGTTTCGATTCAAGATAGTAAGAGAAGACCTGATTATAGACCGTGTGAATGAACTCAAACCCATAGAATCCATACAATTGGAGTGCGCTTTGGGTATAGCCGAAACGGTGGAATTGGAATGGGGCGTCCTTAAACATATCAGATCCTCTAACCGCATAGCGGATCTGCACGCATACGTGTGGTTGAACCACCTCAAAAGACTCAACCATACAGACGGTATCATACCCAAAGAAGAAGCCGTCCACTACATCATGAATCAAACGGGACTGAGCGAATCCACTATCAAACATCGCCTGAGAAGACTGGAGAAATCAGGGTGGATCCTCCCGGTGTCTAGAGGATATATCATCTACTCATGGGCACAAATAGCGAACCTGCTCAAAATACATTGTGAACGTGTGGTACTGGTAAGTAAGGAAGAATTAAAGGACTTGAAGTCCTTTAAGAGCGTCATCGCTTCTATACCAGGAACCCTCAAAGAACCGGTCATCAAATACGAAATCGCGAAGAGCCTGGGAATAAGCACTCATACCGTCAAACGTAACCGTAGAGGTAGATTAAGAGAGTGGTATAGAGTCCGATACGCGAATACCTACGAATCCAGAGAACAAGCAGAACAAGCCCAAACACAAGAACTGCATCCAATACACGGATGGCCACTCTGCTTGTGCGGATATAAGATGTACCCAACTAAACTCGATAAGGGGACATGGGTACTGGAGAGAAGTAGCGCAGCCAGAATACTGGACCTCGTCATTACATGCAGGTCCGGTAAGTCCAAAAGGCTGAGAAAGGCTACTGCCCACCTCGCGAATACGGGAGGCGGGGTAAGGGCAAAGACCTACCAGCCAATGGAGAACTCTAAACGGTACACAAACTTCACTCCGGATATCCAAATGCCAAATCAACCCCAGAATATGCCGAAGACGTGGAAGCTCCCAGTCCATAGTCTAGGCGAAATCAATACGCAGAAGTACGGGTTCAACGGGAGATGTTATTGGGGGGTTGTTTCTTAATGGCTAATGTTGCTACCACAGCTTTGGGAGAGAGAAGAGGCCGGGAATGCCTCGAAAGGAGAGCCTTGGCCATTGTTAGGCCTCGATTTCTGGCGACCGTCACTTTGTTTTAAGTTTCTGTCAGTGTTCTACAATCAAATAGGAGGTTTAGCATGAATCAAGGCAGGTATTCTCGTCCCTTTGTGGAGTTGAAGGGCAGTTACGGTTTATTCGCTCTACGTAACGGGTGGTTCAATCTTTATTATGTTGGTGATCGTCCTGACTGGATGGATGTTGGTCAGTTAGTGAGTGTTTATGTTATTGGTCCGAACGGCGGGTTAATGCAGGACACGGACTATGAGAGCAGGACTTGGGGTGACGAGACGTTCGCGGGCGAGGTATTTCGCATTGAGCGGTTACGGATTGTGGATTTAGAGTCTCGTCATTTAATGAGTGGGGTTCAGTCCACTTCCTCGCGTGGTGCGTTACTCAAGTCTTTGAGGCGGCGTGGATTAAACGTTGTTATTCAGGACCCTGTAGAGGTAGTCAGCATCCGTCGTGTCTCTTACGCTTTGAAAGACATCATCGGTCCTTTATCGATGGATTCGGCGAATAGGGAGTAGCGTCATGGATTGGAGTGGCGATTACGAGGCGTTGTTTCAGGAGTTAAGGTATCGGCATCCTCTATTCGATTTGGATCCGAGGGCGAAGGAAGCTCAGGATTACGTAGCCAGCATTTATGAGTCGTTGCCGGTCTATTGCAAGGGATCGGAGTGTCCCATTGCTTCGCGTTGTCCCATCTCTCATCGGTTAGACATCATCGGCAATCGTTGTTTGTTAGAGATCAGGGAGATTACGTATCGTTTAGCTCGGTATCTTCAGGATATCGGTTTGGACAATATCACTTACACGGACATTCAGATAGCGGCGCATTTGACTCGCATTGACGTATTGATTTGGCGGATTGAGCAGTTGTTAGCGGTGCAGGGGATGACATTGGAGGAGGTGACGGTTTCTGGGAACCGTTCGGTAGTGAGGCAGGTTTCTAATCCGTTGTTGAACGAGTTACGTTCTTTATTGAGAGAGCAGCGTGCGTTGATGGACGAGTTAATGACTTCCCGTCGTTCCCGTTTGGAGCGTGCGGAGCGTGAAGGTAAGATGGAGAAGGACTTTGTGCGCATGTTGCAACAGATGGCGAAGCGAAGTGCCAATGTACTTGTGAGTGAGGAGTCTGATGCTCCGGCTCTTCCGCCTGCCAATCTTGGGAATCATTCAGAAGAAGGAGGTTCATCATGAAACTCTGGGCAAGCATCCTGTTGATGCTGTTCGTCAACGGTTATGCGATGGCGCAGAATAACGCCGGTTCAAGTAGTTCCCCCGTTTCCGTTAATCTGTCCTCGCAGTTGCCTTCGCCGCTCACTCCGGGTTCGATGGGTAACTTGGTGGTGAAGGTGAAGAATGTTTTGACGCCCCGTCAGCCCATCACTTTGACTGCGACGGCAACGTATGAGTACAACGGTCAGACCCAGACGGCGACCAGTAACACCCTTAGTCTTCAGGTTGTTCAGCCGGTTCGTGTGACGCAGGTGAACATTCCGTTCCCTGTTGGAATCGTTCCCAACGGTAACCTTACTATGCCGGTGGCGCTGAACGTGACATTGTTGGAGGGCGAGGAGCACTCGGTAAGTGTTCCTGTTCGCCTTCAATAGAGCACCTATCAAGGTGCTTCCTATTAGATAAGGAGGTGTAACTCCGTTGAAACGTTTCTCCATTCCCGGCTTGCCTGACCTTCCGTTCCGGATAGTCGGTCCGAAGAGGGTCAGTCCTCCTGTTCAACCTTCTGGTCCTGGAGGTGTTCCTTTGGAGCCTGCGAAGAAGGGGCTACCCAAGAATCCTCCTTCCCAGAGCCCAGATCGGAAGACGGATAAGTAGTTTCATTTGGCCGCCCCCTGAAGGGGGGCGGCTTCATACAGGTGGTGGTAAGATGATTGACCCTGTCATATCCTTAGCGCAGCCGGTACTTCAGACCTATTTATCGTTAGATGCGCAGGCGGAGTTCGCCCGTCAGCGTGCGGCGATGCAGGGCAGGGACCCTGAGAAGGCCTATCGTCGCGCGATGCAGTTCGGTGTAGGCAAGATCGTTGCCTCTTACATGCTTCCGCGTTTGGTGTTCGGCGTGTCTCCGCTTGGCGTCGCAGCGATGGGTGTCTTCAACTGGGCTGTTAGTGGCGGCATCACCCGTAATCTGGAGCATCACAGAAGAATGGCTGCGGAGTATCGTTCCGCCGTGGTTCCGATGATGCATTCATTTGAGCACACCGAGCGTTCGTTTCAGATGATGCAGCAGGGTATTCAGGCTATTCACGGTTACAGGAGCATCATCGGTGCGGAGGCGGCGGTTATGGCTTCCCGTTACGGGAGGTAGTTTGGGTGAACGTGGACTTCTACAGGGTTATGAACGACCCTTTGTTATTCGCGGAGTCTCTGTTGATTGAGCCTATGACAGAGTCTCCGTTCAGGGCTAACTATGTACAGCGGTTGATATTAGGCGCCGTCAAGGATCACAAGCGGATAGCGGTTCGTGTTTCTCGTCAGACCGGGAAGACGTATGCTTTAACCGTTCTATGTCTTTGGGCGGCGATTACCCGCAGTCGTCGCAGGATATTGGTTATCACGCCGGACAGGGCCAAGGCGGACGTGATATTCCGCAACATTGATCTATTCCTTCAGGTGAACCCTGCCCTTTCTTCTTCCCTTGCCCGTTCCTATGCCGGTAATCCACTAATGGGTAGAGAGTTCACGAACGGTTCCGTCATTTTGGGGTTCACGACCGGAGCATCCTCGCATCGGAAGGGCAACTCGGTACGCGGTCAGGGCGGCGATGTCATCATTGTAGACGAGGCGGCTTATCTGAGGGAGGAGGACTGGATTGCGATAGAGCCTATCATTCAGGGCGGTTTGTACCGTCCGGATGCGTTGACCATAGTGAGTTCCACGCCCAATCCGGATTATCACGGCGGTATGTTCTATGACATATTCGCCAAACCGGAGCTCAGCCGATTCTGGCATACCATCCATGTGCCTATAACGAGCAATCCGGACTTTGTCGGTTTGGTAGACAAATATAGAAGTGCTTGTCCAAACGAGTTATCTTGGACGACCGAGTATTTGGCGGACTTCCCGGACCAGGCGGGGAGGTCTCTTGTCAGTCGTTCTCAGGTAGAAGCGGCAGGGAGGGACTATCGATACAATCTTTATCAGGTCAGTAACGGTCCGCGGGCTATAGGAGTGGATTGGGACAAGTATGAGTCCGGCGTTAACATTGTTATCGTTCGTTATGATTCACAGGGCGAGTATTACCAGGTGATGTATCGCGAGGAGCTGCCTCCGCATGACATGTTACTGACTCAGGGTGTACACAGGGTCTTAGAGTTACAGGAGTTAACCGGTGCGGATTGGGTTGCGGTGGATCGCGGTTACGGTGAGATGCAGTTAGAGGTGTTGCGTACCGAAGCGTCCGTGCGGAGCATGTCTCTTCCCGAACGAATCGTAGGTTATTCATTTCAGGAGTTAGTGGATTTCACTTTGGACAGGGACAGTTACCAGCGTCGTATTCGTTTGAAGGACGCTGCGTATCAGTGGATGTCGTTCCTCATCGATAAAGGGTTGTTGGTATTCCCCAAAACGGACGAGGAGTTGAAACGGCAGCTGCTCGGTATTCAGGTCAAGTCGACGGACGGGTATGGTATGACCTTCAAGTCCTCCAAAGACCACATTGTTTCCGCTTTGGCTTTGGCTTTATGGCAGCTACGCATTTGTGCCCCTTACTGGCAACGTGCATCGATGGCGCCAAGGGATCCTGTGGTGTTAGATTTCAAGGACAGGTCCGGTTCGTCTTCTCCGTTCAAGGTTATCGATTTCGGGTTAAGTAGAGATAGCGGATTTCGCGGTCGTTCTTTTGTCTCCTCTTCTCGTAGCAGAGATTGGAGGTCGTGATGGATCTGGAGCGTCTGTTAGTGGAACCTCCGGTAGGCGAGGTGGAGTCGGAGGCGGGCAGGCCGTTGGACTTTCAGGTACGGTCTGTTATAGATAGCAGTCTTGCTTCGCAGCCTGATGAAGATAACGTGTTATCCGCTTTGGAGGAGTTGTCTTCCGTCGTCGGGGACGGTTTCATGGAGGGCATGTCTGATGAAGAGTTGGACGATTTGGTATCCTCTTTAGTGGACGTTCAGCAGGTAAGTTTAGATCACTACAACTCATCTATGTTACGTGTTCGCAGCGAGATCGCTTCCACCTTATTACGTTCACTTATTAAGGATACGGAGCGTCTCACCGGTGAACCGTTCAAGCCTCCTGTTGCTTCCTATTACTCCAAGTTGTTTGAGCATTGGAACTGGCAGTGGGCTTCTATCATTCGCGAGGTGTTACAGGAGGGATTGCGTTCGTTCCAGGGTGCGTTTCAGGACCTTTTGAGTGGCGGTTCTGTTGTGAACACGGAGCCCGTTTTAGAGGGCAGGGTTCGCGATTTAGAGAGTCGTCGTTCGGAGTTAGAGGACAAGCTCTATCGTCGTGGTTACGGTATAGGTCGTAGGATTCCGGAGCGTGCTATGGAGTTGGTGCGCGTCTGCGATGCACTCATTGATTTCTTTCAGGTGGTAATCAACGGGTTAGACCTGCTCATTGCCATCACTGCGGTGCGCGTGTTGTCCGTGTTCAAAGGTTGGCGCGAACAGCTTCGTCAGCGTGTGGAGTCCACCATGCGGAACCAGATAGCGGACTTGATCGGCTTGTTCGGTCGTCAGGTGGTGAACCCTTTGTTCTATCGTTTGTCTAGATTAAGAGAGGTTCGGGACACTTTTGTTGATCTGTTCGGTGAGATAGAGGAGTTAGAGTTTATGGACGAGTTGCTGGACCAGATTCAGGATTGGTGGCAGCGTTATAATCGGTTTGTTCATTCGACACGCGATGACATGCGTCGTTCGTTTCGGTTTGGTACGGAGCTCTCGGTGAATGCCAAGCAGTATGATGTGTTATATCGTCGTCGTCGGTTATGTGTGGCATTGAAGGGTATTGTTTCTGCTTTCAGGTCCGGTTTGTTGGACGGCATGTCCGATGCTCGTAGGTGATTTGTGGGAGGTCTACTGTTTTGTTGAGGCGTCTACTACTCGGTCTGTTTCGTCGTGACGGCGTGTCTGGCAGGTTCATGGAGATGCATCGTTCGGTAATGGAGCGTTTCCCGGACACGCCGTGGGTATACGGTGGCGCATGGAGTTGGTTCAGTGCCGGGTTCCGTGTGATGCCCGGTGTGTTAATTTATCCATATCTACCGTTGGTACTGATAGATAATGAGAGTTACGACATTTCTCGTTACGCGGAGTTATTGAAGTCCTGTTCCGTGTATGGGATTCCTGTGGTTTCTGTATCCGACGGCGAAGTGAGTTTGATGTCCGTATTATCCTCATTAGCAGGTAATAGTCGTTAGGTGGAGGGTTAGTTGTGGCCAATTTCGAGTCGGCTCGTATCCCAAAGGTATACGATCTTCCTGCTCGTCTGACCGGGTTACCCGCTGTAGATCGGGTCCGTGATCCCTCATATTCCATCGGTGTTTACGGTTTGGGATCGGCCGGTTCTTCGGCTAGAGGCACTCGTGTTTATCGGTTCAATCATTCGTTGGATCTGAATGATTTGTGGAAGGCTTACTTGTCGGACGGGTACATCCAGCGTGCGATAGACCTGATCGTCGCGATGGTTTATCATTCCGGTATCAGGTGGGTAGCCGGTACACCCGGAGCGGATGTGTATCTTCGCACTCGGTTTGAGATCTCTCATTCCATCAACGGTATGGGTTGGGACGAGTTGGTCCGTCAGGCGTTGTTTGACTTCGTCTTGTTCGGCAATGCGTTTCTCATTCGCGCTACGACGAACAAGTTGGGTGTGGTCTACGGGCGTCGTGTGAAGTCTCCAGCTACTGCTACATGGTATGTCGTTCCTCCTCGTTGCATGTTGCCTGTTGCGAACAGGGAAGGTACCGGGTTAGAGGGATGGATATTACGTGTCAGTTCCATCTCCGGTACATCCGGCGTGGAGCGTTTCTTCCCGTTGGATCAGGTCTGTCATCTCACCTACCGTCGTCCCCTGGACAGCGTCTACGGTGTCCCGTTCCTTTTGGGTGCGGTTGAGGATGTGCGCGGTTTAAGACAGGTGGAGGAAGAGGTGCTTCGTATGATGCACCGGTTTGTGAATCCGAAGATACACATTACCATGCCTGATCTAACAAACGGCACGTCCTCCATCCGCCCGGATATGGAGAAGGTAGTGGAAGCGATTAACCAGATGTCCAGTGATGCGGTACTGGTTACAATGCCTGGTCAAGAGGTTCGCGTAATTGGAGCTGAGAGTTTAGCGCTTCGTGCGGAGCCTTATCTGGATTATTTCACCAAGCGCGCTTATTCCGGTTTGGGTTTGAATGAGGTGCTTATCGGGCACAGGGTTCCCGATCCAGATGCGGATACTTTGGATCTGCACTTAAGGATGCTGGTGCGTTCCATTCAGCGTGAGTTTGGTCACCAGTTATCCGAGCATGTTCTGAATCCGTTGTTATTGGAGGCGGACTGGGAGCGCACCGATGCGGTTCGTGTAGAGTTCGGCGAGCCCGATTCCCGTCACGTGTTACGGTTGTATACGGTTATCAGCAACCTGTATTCACAGGGTGTTATTACCCTGTCCGAAGCTCGCAGAATGATGCAGTTAGGTGACGAGTTTGATGATAAGGACAGCTACGTTTGGCGTGTCCACATGCCCAGGCTGTTGGAGCCGTTGAGGTTACAGTTCCAGCTTGGGATAGGTCGTGCGGGTTCTTCGTTAAGGGGTTCCGACTCGGATCTTCCGCGCGGACGTCCGCCGAAGGATTCGCCGACACGTCTGAGACAACGCGATTTGGAGGGTGTGGCAGAGTAATGGACCTCATACGTGAACAGATGATATTGTCCCTGTCGGACATGCGTTCTGTACGACGGGAGTATTCGAGGATAGTACAGGAGGAGGCGGGTTCCACGTCTCCTGCCTTGAGGGTGCGCATGCGTGCCATCACTGCGAACAAGGTGACCCGCAACAAGACCTTCTATCCCGTTGAGGAGTTGGAGGGCGACGGTGTCAGTAAGGGTTACATCACTGCGTTGAAGCCCTATCCTATTCCTATCATGCTGGACCACCGCACGACCGGCAATTCACTGGTATCTTCGGATATGCCGATTCCCGTGGGTCGTGTGGTGGATGCCCGCGTTGTTCGTAAGGGACGCGGTCGCAAGGAAGGTTATTTGGAGGTAGACGCGCTGTTATTCGACCGGCGCGTCATGGAGATGGTGATGGACGGCAGGTTCCTCACCGTGTCCATCGGTCAGATCCCCCATCGTGTGGAGTGTTCGGTCTGTGGGGAGGCGGTGCAGGGCGTAGAATGTCCACACGGTCACATGCGCGGTAACACCTACGAGTGGCACGGTGAGTTAAAGCAGTGCTATCACATTATGCGGGGCATTGAGTTAATTGAGATTTCGTTCGTGAACGTTCCTTCTGACAGCGATGCCATGGTCATTTCGAAGACTATGGATAGCGGTACTCTGACAACTGGGGGGTTCGAAATGGCAGAGTTAGATAGTTTGGTGGATGGAGTGGTTCATGAGGCGCACACGGATGCTATTACCGAGCACTCTCATGATTCCGCTTCATACACCGAAGCTGCCGATGAGGAAGAGTTGCGTGAGGAGTCCACTGCAGGTTCCTCTCAGGAATCTGTAGAGGAGTCCGCCCCTGTTGGCGTTGCGGAAGGGGACGATGATGAAGAGGTCTCGCCTGAGGAGTTGTATTGCATTGACGGCGAGCTTCCGTTCCCTGAGGCGAAGCTGACTGCGGCGCAGCGCAAGAAGTTGCCCGATTCGGCGTTCTGCGGTCCGAACCGCAGTTTCCCCGCCCATGACAAGGCTCATGTTCTTGCGGGTCTGCGGTTATTGGGGCGTGCCAAGCTGAGTCCTGCGCAGAAGGCGCGTGTGCGTGCCTGTTTATTGCGTAAGGCTCGTGCGCTTGGCATGAAGACGGGTCAAGACGATGATCGGGAGAGCATGGTTGTTTTTTGGCTGATGCCCGAGAGTCGTCTGGACGTGAAGGAAGTGGAGTACACGCAGTTACCTTCCAATTTGGAGGGTTCGCGTGTGGTTCTCGCTTCCGGCGGTACTGTACTGGTGGAGTTGTGCGATGAGCAGTTCGAGTTGGCTCTTCATTCCTCGCCAACATCCAACCACACCGGGTCCGATGAGTCGGTGCTCGATGAGAACGCCGAGCTCAAGCGCCTTGTTGAGGAGTTGGAGTGTCAGCTGGTGGACTGGCAGAATCGCGCAACCGAGTTGGAGCAGCGTTTGGCGGAGTTAGAGCGGGAGTCTCTGGTTTCGCGTGCGGTGAGTTTGGCGCTTTCTGCCGGTTATCCGGTGGCGGCGAACAAGACCGCGCAGGAGTTGACCGAGCTATTCCGTCAGCGTTCTTCCGAGTTCTTGCAATCCTTGATAGAGGACCTGAGTTCGGCGTTCGCTCCGACGGACTGGTCTAAGCGGTTAGACGACGTGAAGAGCCCGTTGGAAGGCATCATGGATCAGACAGACGGTTCTAATGCACAGACCGAAGAGTCTGACGTCAAGAGCATGCGAAGCTACAGTGCGGTAGATGAGTTGCTCGATGCCATCAAGAGCGGGGAGCTTCAGGTAACCGAAACGGATGAGGACGACGTGATTCGGGTCTTCTTCAAGTAGCACTTCCTGTAGTTATAACAGGGACTATAAGAGGAGGTGAAAGGCAGACGGTATCGTCTGCGCCAGTGTATGCCTAACTTTGGTGTACAACCACTTAAGGATCGGCGTTGGTCGACTCAAATCAAGTTGAGCGGCATCAACGCTCCTGCCGAGCAGTGGGTAGTCGATCCTTCCCTTCCGCCTTTGGGGACGGATCCGCGCTATCCTACGCTCGATCAGATCGTGATTCCCCGCGGGCGCATTTTGGCCGTACGCCCGTCGCCCTACAACTACGGGGATTACACCGTTGTGACTATGGCAGACGGTGTCAGCAACAGGCCTATCGGCTACACACAAACGAACATTCTGCGCAAGCATGAGCAGCACATCCAGTGGGCTCCGGTGGTCGTCAAGCAGGAGTTCATCGAGTTGCCCTACATTACCACGGTGAATGACGCTTACGGGCAGCTTCAGGCCGGTGATCGGGTGACCGCCTACTTCGGTTCGATGACCTCCACGACGCCGAACCCGATGGACAGGGGTCGTATTGTGAAGTGGCTGCCTCGGCGTCAGGTGTTGCTGAATCACGGTTCCGCTGCGACCAACATCCCGTTGACTGCAGCGGTCTATCCTGCGTTCCAGCCGACCGTGTTGGCTACCTTCAAC